>PJTZ01000437.1_pt1 | contig 10309 bp, 11 predicted proteins | sample 1512131 | NCBI WGS metagenome assembly PJTZ01 (sample SAMN08177679, study PRJNA422409) | Soil metagenome, whole genome shotgun sequencing project. | reverse complement strand
TTCTTTGCACAGATTTATTAAACAATTAAATTATAAAATCATGTCAGATATCGCATCAAGAGTAAAAGCAATTATCGTTGAAAAGTTAGGTGTAGACGAAGCAGAAGTAACACCAGAAGCTTCCTTCACGAATGATTTAGGTGCAGACTCACTTGACACAGTTGAGTTGATCATGGAGTTCGAAAAAGAATTTAACGTAGCTATTCCAGATGATCAAGCTGAAAACATCAGTACAGTTGGTCAAGCTATCTCTTACTTAGAAAAGAACGTTAATAACTAATTTATTAGGCCAAACATATTTAATGGAGCTTAAAAGAGTAGTTGTAACAGGGTTAGGCGCCCTTACACCTTTAGGGAATGATGTTTCAAGCTATTGGAACGGATTGATTAATGGTGTGAGCGGCGCTGCTCCTATTACGCATTTCGATGCATCAAAATTTAAGACCCAATTCGCTTGTGAAGTGAAGGGATTTGATCCACATAACTATATGGATCGTAAAGAGGCTCGCAAGGTCGATCCTTTCGTTCAGTATGCTATTGCCTCTACCGATGAGGCAGTAAAGGATGCTGGATTAGAATTCGATAAAGTAGACAGAAACCGAATAGGTGTGATTTGGGGAGCTGGTATTGGTGGGTTAACCACTTTTACAGAAGAAGTGGCAAACTTTGTCAAAGGAGATGGAACGCCACGTTTCAATCCTTTCTTTATCCCAAAAATGCTTATTGATATAGCTCCTGGCCATATTTCTATGCGCTATGGTTTGCACGGCCCAAATTTTTCGGCAGTTTCTGCCTGCGCTTCTGCCACGAATGCGATGATTGATGCCTTTAACTATATTCGGTTAGGTAAGGCGGATATCATTATTACTGGTGGGTCGGAAGCGACGGTAAACGAAGCCGGGATAGGTGGTTTTAATGCCATGCATGCCCTATCTACCCGTAACGATGATCCGAAAACAGCATCTCGGCCTTTTGATAAGGATCGTGATGGTTTTGTTTCAGGTGAGGGCTCGGGTGCGATCGTTTTAGAAAGCTTAGAACATGCATTGGCTCGAGGAGCCAAAATATATGCCGAAGTTGCCGGAGGTGGAATGAGTGCAGATGCACACCACATTACCGCGTCTCATCCCGAAGGGCTGGGTGCTAAATTAGCGATGAATATGGCTGTTGCGGATGCAGGGCTCGAGTATTCGGATATTGATTATATCAATCTTCATGGTACATCGACGCCAGTTGGCGATCTCAGTGAACCAAAAGCTATTATCGGCTTATTTGGCGAACATGCGTATAAAATGAATCTCAGTTCGACAAAATCCATGACGGGGCATCTTCTAGGTGCAGCTGGAGCTGTAGAGGCTATTGCTTCTATTTTGACAGTAAAAAATGATATCGTACCGCCTACTATTAATCATTTTACGGATGATCCGGAGATTGATAGTAACCTGAACTTTACATTTAATAAAGCACAGAAACGGGAAGTAAATGCGGCATTGAGCAATACATTCGGTTTTGGCGGACATAATGCATCCATTATTGTAAAGAAATACCACTCCTAAGATCTTAATATTAAGAGGAGATTATTGAGGTACAAATAATAGGTGGTTTCGAAGAGAAACTGCCTATTACTTATTTATATTATATACTTAATGCCTTTCTTGAGGATATACTATTTATACTTTTCTCCGCATAAAGCTTACGTTCGTAAACTGAAGAATATTCTTGGATTTGTTCCGGGGAATATAAAGTTGTATAAGATGGCTTTTCGTCATAAATCTGTGGCAACAACGATTAAAGATGGCGTAAAGAATAGTAATGAGCGGCTTGAGTTTTTAGGAGATGCGGTATTGGGCTGTGTCGTTGCGGAGTTATTATTTAAGTTATATCCTTACAAAGACGAAGGTTTTCTGACAGAGCTACGCTCCAAAATAGTTAGTCGAGCCAATCTAAACCAGTTATCCCATAAACTAGGTTTTAACGAGTTAATAGAATATGATGCCCGCATGATTAACTATCCCAACAAACAAGGGTCTTTGTTGGGAGATGCTTTTGAAGCTATCGTTGGGGCTGTGTATATGGATAAAGGATATTCGTTTACCCGGGAGTTTCTGTTAACGAGGATTATCAAGCCACATGTGGATATCCACTTATTAGAAATTACCGAAACCAATTTTAAGAGTCGGCTTATCGAATGGTGTCAACACTTTGGTAAGGAGATTCAGTTTATACCGGTCGAGAATCCGCCGGGGGAATCACCGAAGTTATTTACGGTGAAAGTCGTGATAAATGGCGAGGTGCATGGAGTAGGAAAAGATTTTAATAAGAAGAGTGCTGAAAAATTGGCAGCAGAAAAGGCTTGCGAAGAATTGAAAGTGTTTGAGGTTGTCTGAAGCAACGAGGTTTACGAGCCTTATTTATTTGGTGTTCATGAACTCCCTCCGGCCACTTTTGCTTCTTTTTCACGGGGAAAAAGAATAAAGAAAATAATTACCTTTGCCTTATGGCAAATATCAAACCTTCATTAGCTAAAGGTACCCGCGATTTCTCTCCTCGAGAAATGGAAAAGCGAAATTATATATTCAATACCTTAAGAACTGTCTTTAAGAAATTTGGTTATAACGAGATTCAAACCCCTTCGTTCGAAAACTTATCAACCCTGACCGGGAAATATGGCGAAGAAGGCGATAAACTGATGTTTAAAATACTCAACTCTGGCGAGTATCTAGCGAAAACGCCAGCGGAGCTTTTGAATGTTAAATCGTCCAATAAGCTCATTCCTCATATTTCGGAAAAAGCGTTGCGTTACGATTTGACTGTGCCCTTTGCCCGATACGTTGTTATGCATCAACACGAAATTGTACTTCCTTTCAAACGCTTTCAAATACAGCCGGTGTGGCGTGCAGATAGGCCACAGCGTGGACGGTATAGGGAGTTTTATCAATGTGATGTCGACGTCGTGGGGTCTCCGTCGTTGCTTAATGAAGCAGAATTTGTATTGGTTTATCAGGAGGCGTTGAAGGCGTTAGGTTTGAAAGATTTTACAATAAAAATCAACAACCGTAAGATTTTATCAGGTATCGCGGAGGTGATCGGAAAGCCGGAGCTGATGGTGGATATGACGGTGGCGATCGACAAGTTGGATAAGATTGGATTGGATGGCGTGAATAAGGAATTGCTAGGTCGTGGCTTTACGGAAGCGGATGTGGAAGTTTTGAAACCGATCATTCTTCTCGGCGGTTCTAACATTGATAAACTGGCATCTTTAAAACAAGTGCTGGCTGCGTCCGCAATTGGTTTGCAAGGTGTTTCCGAAGTAGAAGATGTTTTTTGCTATCTGCGGGATTTTGGTGCAGCGAGCTTGTTGGATCGCGAGGTAGAAGTCGATATTACGCTTGCACGTGGATTAAATTACTATACAGGGTGTATTTTTGAAGTAAAGACCAACGAGGTTTCGATGGGTAGTATCGGAGGCGGAGGAAGATATGATGACCTAACCGGGATGTTCGGATTAAAAGATCTAACGGGGGTGGGTATTTCTTTTGGTGCCGATCGCATTTACGATGTATTGGAAGAATTGAATCTTTTCCCGGCTTTTTCTTCTACTTCGACCCAAGTACTTATTGTGAATTTTGGAGAAGAAGCCTATTCATATACTCTTCCTTTGTTGTATCAGCTTCGGGAAACCAATATTGCAGCAGAGCTCTATCCCACTGCTGCCAAGTTGAAGAAACAAATGGGGTATGCAGATGGAAAGCAAATTCCTTATGTGCTGCTGGTGGGAGAGGAGGAGATAGCGTCTGGGATGTATTCGCTGAAAGATATGACATCGGGTGAGCAACAAAAAGTTTCATTGGAACAGCTGATTGCTTTTTTAAGTTAAGGGAGCTGCATTCACAAAAAATCACCATTTCCTACGGAAATATTGTCCGATATATCGTTATAAATGATTAGATTTGTGGTCGGATTAGTTAAGAAATTCAATACTTCAAAATGAGTTCAACACCTATAACAAAAGAAACATACTTAGAATGGTATAAGTCCATGTTACTTATGCGTAAATTCGAGGAGAAAGCAGGCCAATTATATGGTCAGCAAAAAATCCGCGGATTTTGTCACCTTTACATTGGTCAAGAAGCTGTTATGGCAGGTACTATTTCTGCTACCAGGCCAGAGGATTCCGTTATAACATCTTACCGTGATCATGCGCATGCTTTGGCAAAAGGTATGTCTGCTAACGAATGTATGGCAGAGCTTTTTGGAAAAGCAACAGGTTGTTCGAAGGGTAAAGGTGGCTCCATGCACTTTTTCTCGAAAGAGCATAAAATGATGGGAGGACATGGCATCGTCGGTGGGCAGATCCCTTTGGGCGCAGGTATCGCTTTTGCAGAGCAATATTTGGGTACGGACAATGTTAACGTATGTTTCATGGGTGATGGTGCTGTTCGTCAAGGAGCTTTAAACGAAGCTTTCAATATGGCAATGCTATGGAAATTACCGGTTATTTTTGTGTGTGAGAACAACGGGTATGCAATGGGGACTTCGGTAAAGCGTACCACAAATATGATGGATATCTATAAGATGGGACACGCTTTTGATATGCCTAGTGCGCCAGTAGATGGTATGGATCCGGTGGCGGTACACAATGCTATGGATGAGGCTGTGCAACGAGCTCGTGCTGGTGAAGGGCCGACGTTCTTGGAAATCCGTACGTATCGTTATAAAGGACACTCCATGTCCGATCCGGCTAAATACCGTACAAAAGAAGAATTAGAGGAATATAAAGGGAAAGACCCACTGATTACTACCAAAGCTGCTATTATGGAAAATAAATATGCGGATGAAGCTTGGTTTAAAGAGGTGGAAGCTGAAGTAAAGAAAGTAGTAGATGATGCTGTGAAGTTTGCAGAGGAATCTCCTTATCCAGATCCTTCGGCCATCTATGAAGATGTGTATGTACAAGAGGATTATCCTTTTATAAAGGAATGATTTAGCGAATTACTTTAACTTAATAGATATAATCTACTATACAATATGGCTGAAGTAGTAAGAATGCCGAAAATGAGCGACACCATGACCGAAGGTGTAATTGCTAAATGGCACAAAAAAGTCGGTGATAAGGTAAACTCCGGAGATTTAATTGCCGAAGTTGAAACAGATAAAGCAACAATGGATTTTGAATCCTATCAGGAGGGAACATTGTTGTACGTAGGCCCAAAAGAAGGTGAAGCGGTAGCAGTTGATGCTGTAATTGCTGTTTTGGGTGAAGAAGGTGAGGACTATAAAGCCTTATTGGAGGGAGATAGTTCATCATCTTCTAAAGAAGAGGCTAAAGAAGAAAAAGAAGACTCCGCCAACGTGGAAGAAGGCGCTTCTGATGATGCTGGTGATGATTCTTCTTCTGTTTCCGCAGAAGATTTAGACTGTACGGTTATCACGATGCCGTTGTTGAGTGACACCATGACCGAAGGCGTAATTGCCCAATGGAACTTTAAAGTAGGAGACGCCATTAAATCTGACGACGCTATTGCTGATGTAGAAACCGACAAGGCAACGATGGAGGTAACTGCTTACGCAGAAGGAACATTGTTGTATATTGGTGTAGAAGCAGGGCAAGCTGCGAAAGTAAATGATATTATTGCTATCGTAGGGCCGGAAGGTACAGATGTAACGCCTTTATTAAAACAGAAGTCAAATGCTCCAGCTAAAGCGTCGAAATCGGAAGGCGCTACGCAGGAAAAGACTGAAACAAAACAACAAGAAGAGGTTTCGTCATCAAGTGATGCTTCTGGTGCATCCGATGATTCGCGCGTAAAAGCATCGCCGTTGGCTCGCAAAATTGCGAAAGATAAAGGCATCAATTTGAATGATGTAAAAGGTTCTGCTGATGGTGGACGGATTGTAAAGAAAGACGTAGAGAACTTTATTCCAAAAGCAAAAGAGACAACTTCTGCACCTGCGCCGGTATCTGCTGCAGCAAGTACAGAAACCAAAACAATCTCTTTGCCACAATATATCGGTGAAGAAAAATATACGGAGCAAAAAGTCTCGCAAATGCGTAAAACGATTGCTCGCCGTCTATCAGAATCCCTATTCACAGCACCACATTTCTATTTGACGATTTCAGTAGATATGGACAACGCTATGGAAGCACGTGGTCAAATTAATACCGTCGCGCCGGTGAAGGTATCGTTTAATGATATTGTTATTAAGGCAGTTGCCGTAGCGTTAAAACAACATCCTGCCGTAAATTCTTCATGGAAAGGGGATACGATTCGCTTTAATGAGCATGTGAACGTTGGTGTGGCAATGGCCGTAGAAGACGGCTTATTGGTGCCGGTTGTGCGTTTTGCTGATGGCAAGTCGTTATCTCATATTTCTGCTGAAGTGAAGGAATACGGTCAGAAAGCAAAAGCGAAGAAGCTGCAACCATCAGATTGGGAAGGCTCAACTTTCACGGTATCCAATCTAGGGATGTTTGGAATAGACGAATTTACATCTATTATCAATTCACCTGATGGCGCTATCCTATCTGTAGGAGCTATCCAGCAGGTTCCGGTAGTGAAAAATGGTGCTGTTGTTCCGGGGAATGTCATGAAGTTAACACTAGGTTGTGACCACCGTGTGGTTGATGGTGCTACTGGGGCCGCATTCTTACAAACATTAAAAGGATTATTGGAAGCCCCAATTAGGCTTTTAGCGTAATTGTTTTTCATATTAATATAAAGAAAAGGACATCCATAGAAAGATGTCCTTTTTGTGTAAATGATAGCGAATAATTCTTGATTTTTTTCTTAATAAATATTAATTTGGAGCGGTAACATTTATTTAATAAAACCGTGATATATCGGAGAGGCAGTTCAGTGAGTATACATTTTTTGAAGATATTAATTATCAGTTTATTTGTCGGTTTGATGTCTTGTTCTTCGCCGGCAGCGAAGCAAAAGAAAGTAGAAGAGAAGCAACAAAAGCAACAAGAGAAGGATAGTATTACGTTGGTTTACAATCCGGCAGATGCAGACCCTGAAATAGATGCTTTTATGCAGAATTTACATCGGAAATCGGCTTTCAACGGAAACGTATTGATTGCAAAAAAGGGAAAGATCATTTACCAAAACACATTTGGATGGGCAGACTACCTGCATAAAGATAGTCTGAAAATAACCTCGAAGTTTGAACTGGCTTCGGTTTCTAAACCGCTAACGGCATTGGGGGTGCTGAAATTGGCGGAGGAAGAAAAATTAAGGTTGGATCAGACAGTGAACGATTTTTTTCCAGATTTTCCATATTTGGGTATCACGATAAAGATGCTATTGAGCCATCGCAGCGGTCTCCCGAATTATATTTATTTTTCGGAAGAGGCATGGAAGGACAGGACAAAAGCGATGAATAACATGGATGCGATGGATTTATTGATCGAACATAAACCTACGCGGTATGGAGCTCCTGATGGACGTTTTCATTATAATAATTCCAATTACATGGTGCTGGCTGCAATTATAGAAAAAGTGACGGGCCAGGATTTCGCCGTGTACATGAAAGAATCGATCTTTAACCCAGCAGGTATGAAAAATACGGCGGTATTGTCGAAAGCGGTGTATGATAAGATTCCGACAGATGTTGTCGGACATGACCGGGTATGGAGAAGATCCGTAGTGCAGAACTATTTGGATGGACCTGTTGGTGATAAAGGTATCTATAGTACCGTACAAGACTTGTTTTTATTAGATATAGCGTTGAAAGAGGGGAGGATTGTCAATGAAGCGATACTAGACTCGGCTTATGTGCCCCGTAGTGACGCGAGACGTAGCCTTTTTAGCTACGGTTATGGTTGGCGAACATTTTCACCGGAAAAGGCACAGGTAGTTTATCACACCGGATGGTGGCACGGATTTCGCAATCTATATGTACGGGATTTGACAAACGATATTACGATTGTCTTATTGTCCAATATGGTAAATGGTAGTTTAGTGAAACTAGACGACTTGTATAAGATTTTGAAAATGCCTATTTTAAGGCAAAATGCTTATAGTGCAAATGGAGACTTTATTGTCAACTAACTTATGTTCAATTTATGAAAAAGACACTTATCGTTGGTGCGAGCAATAATCCTGCTCGATATGCTTATTTGGTAGCAAATAAGTTGGTTCGCAAGGGATACCCAATTGTGAACGTGGGAAGAAAAAAAGGAAAAGTAGCTGGCGTAGATATAGAGAATATGGATGATATCCATACAGATATTGATACGATTACATTGTACGTTGGGCCGCAGAATCAAGCTATTTATTATGATTATATTTTGCAGACACAACCCAAACGGGTAATTTTTAATCCGGGCACAGAGAACGAGGATCTTAAACGGCGGCTCGAAGAAGCAGGGATTGAGGCTGTGGAGGCTTGTACGCTTGTAATGCTGAATACCGAGCAATATTAGTGCGGGTATAAATGTCCGCTACGAAATACAAGAAAACGCGGTAAGAGGCGTGTGATTTGGTTTTTTTGGCTGTCAGGTTTATGGAGATGCAACTCCTGTATCTCCATCATGTATTCTTGCATGAAAAAAATAATTCGCTAACTATTTGATACTTATAAAATTCTTTCTACCTTTGCAATCCCTTTATGGGGAAAGTGTGTCTTGAGCGAAGCCCTACTGCTTCGATGGACGATTAATTAATTAATATATAAGATGTCAGGAATTATTGGTAAAAAAGTAGGAATGACCAGCCTGTTCGATGCGGAAGGGAAGAACATCCCTTGTACAGTAATTGAGGCTGGGCCGTGCGTGGTTACGCAGATACGTACGGTAGAAAAGGATGGCTATTCGGCTGTTCAACTTGGCTATGATGATGCCAAGGAAAAGAACACGACAGCTCCTTTAAAAGGACACTTTGCGAAAGCAGGGGTTAGTCCTAAGCGTAAGCTAGTTGAATTCAAAACCTTCGAGGATGAGAAGCAACTAGGTGACACTGTGAATGTCACTATCTTTGAAGAAGGTGAGTATGTGGACGTGGTTGGTACTTCAAAAGGTAAGGGCTTCCAAGGTGTAATGAAGCGTCACGGATTTGGTGGTGTAGGTGGTGCGACTCACGGTCAGCACAACAGGCTACGTGCTCCAGGTTCATTAGGTGCAGCTTCTTGGCCTTCCCGCGTATTCAAAGGGAAACGTATGGCAGGCCGTACAGGTGGTGATAGAGTAAAGATTCAGAACCTACAGGTTTTGAAAGTTTATCCTGAGCAAAACCTGATTGTTGTTAATGGTTCCGTTCCAGGAGCTAAAGGTTCTTATGTAATCGTAGACAAATAGTAGAGATGGAAGTTAATGTATTAAATTTATCAGGTAAAGAAACAGGTGCCAAGGTGCAGCTTCCTGAGTCTGTATTCGGTGTAGAGCCAAACGACCATGCGATCTATTTGGATGTGAAACAATACTTAGCGAACCAACGCCAAGGAACACACAAATCCAAACAACGTAATGAAATCGCGGGTTCTACTCGTAAATTACACAAACAAAAAGGTACTGGTGGTGCCCGCGCGGGTTCTATCAAATCTCCATTGTTTAATGGTGGTGGTCGTGTATTTGGTCCACAACCTCGTGACTATTCGTTCAAATTGAACAAAAAAATGAAGCAGGTAGCGCGCAAATCTGCATTGAGCTATAAAGCTCAGGAGAACAATATATTGGTGTTGGACGAAGTAAACTTCGACGCGATCAAAACCAAAAATTATGTATCGTTCATCAATGCATTAAATTGTGCCGATGAGAAAACACTTCTCGTATTGCCAGCAGAAAACAAGAACGTTTATTTATCAAGCAGAAACTTGAAGAAAACAAAAGTTATTGTTGCAGCAGAATTAAATACGTATGACGTATTAAATGCTACAAAGCTGTTGTTGACGGCGGATTCTGTTAAAACTTTGGAGGAAGCATTCGCTAAATAATATGGAAATTATCAAAAAACCTATTTTAACAGAGAAAGCTTCGTTATTGACGGAGAAATTAAACCGTTACGCTTTCAAAGTTGACCACAGAGCTAATAAAATTCAGATTAAACAAGCTGTAGAAGAAATGTTTGGTGTGACTGTATTGGCAGTTAACACCGCGGTTGTTGCCGGTAAAGCAAAAAGCCGTTATACAAAAGCAGGTTTTGTATCTGGAAGAGCTCCTAAATATAAAAAGGCCATCATTACAGTTAAAGATGGTGAAACTATTGACTTTTACAGTACACTATAATAAGAAATGGCAGTTAAAAGATTCAAACCGGTTACCCCTGGTACTCGCTTTAGAGTAGGTGCTGACTACTCGGACGTTACAACT
>PJTZ01000436.1_pt1 | contig 10323 bp, 14 predicted proteins | sample 1512131 | NCBI WGS metagenome assembly PJTZ01 (sample SAMN08177679, study PRJNA422409) | Soil metagenome, whole genome shotgun sequencing project. | reverse complement strand
CAAGCGAACCATTTTCCTTCTTCCCCCTTGTCAGGCGACGCCGGTCGGCTGGGTATCGCTGGCCATACCCGGCAGCGCGTCCTGCTCGCCCTTGAACTTGCTCTTCGCCAACACTGCCTCGGTGATCGAACCCGGAAGCGGCAGCGGCCGCTCGATTGAGGCGATGATCGGCAGAATGATGAGGAAGTGCGCGAAATAATAGGCAGCCGCGATCTGGCTGATCATGACATAGGGCTCTTCGGCCGGCGCACCGCCGCAGAAGCCCAGGATCAGCACGTCGAAGACGAGCAGAAGGAAGAACTTCTTGAACAGCGGGCGATAGTTGCCCGAACGCACCGGCGAGGTGTCGATCCAGGGCAGGAAGAACAGCAGCAGGATCGACGCGAACATAGCAAGCACGCCGAGCAGCTTCGCCGGGACCAGCACAATGCCTGTGAAAGGAATGGTCAGATCATAGGTGAAGGCGCGCAGGATCGCGTAGAACGGCCAGAAATACCATTCGGGCACGATGTGCGCCGGGGTGCTCATGGGGTTCGCCGGGATGTAGTTATCCGGATGACCCATATAGTTGGGCGCGAAGAACAGCACGATGGCGAAGAGCACCAGGAACACGCCGAGGCCGAAACCGTCCTTCGCCGTATAATAGGGGTGGAACGGCACGGTGTCCTGCAGACCCTTCACTTCCACGCCCGTCGGATTCGAGGAACCGGGAATGTGCAAGGCCCAGATGTGCAGGATGATGACGCCCGCGATCACGAACGGCAGCAGATAGTGCAGCGAGAAGAACCGGTTGAGCGCGGCATTGCCCGGCGCGAAACCACCAAGCAGCCAGGTCTGAATCGGCTCACCGACAACCGGAATAGCACCGAACAGGCCGGTAATGACCTTCGCGCCCCAGTAGCTCATCTGCCCCCAAGGAAGCACATAGCCCATGAATGCAGTCGCCATCATCAACAGAAAGATGACGATGCCGAGCAGCCACACCATTTCGCGCGGAGCCTTGTAGCTTGAGTAGAACAAGCCGCGGAAGATATGGAGATAGACCACGATGAAGAAGAAGCTCGCGCCGTTGGCGTGCGCATAACGCAGCATCCAGCCGGCATTGACGTCGCGCATGATGTGCTCGACCGAATCGAACGCCACACCGCCGTTCGCGGCATAATGCATGGCAAGAACGATGCCGGTGATGATCTGGATGGCGAGCGCCGCACCGGCAAGAACGCCGAAATTCCAGAAATAGTTGAGATTGCGCGGAACCGGATAGCCGGCACCCACAGCGTTATAGACCAGACGCGGAAGCGGCAGCTTCTCGTCGACCCACTTCATCAGCGGGTGCTTCGGCGTGTAATGCTCTGCCCAGGGAAAGCTCATCGTCTGCGTCCTCAGCCCACGAGAATGGCGGTATCGGAAGTGTAGCTATACGCTGGCACTTCCAGGTTCTTTGGGGCCGGGCCCTTACGAATACGGGCGGCGGTGTCATAGGAAGAACCATGGCACGGGCAGAAATAGCCGCCGAACTCGCCCTTGTTCTCCCCCTCGCCAGCACCGAGCGGCACACATCCCAGATGGGTACACACGCCCATCGTGATGAGCCACTGCTTCTTGCCATCGACCGTGCGCTCTTCCAGTGTCTGCGGGTCACGCAGGCTGGCAGCGTCGACCTTGTCAGCCTCGGCAATCTCTTTCTCGGTAAGATGCCGCACGAACAGCGGCTGCGAACGGAATACCGTCTTGATCGCCTGACCGGGCTGGATCGCCGAGAGATCGACTTCCGTCGTCGCCTGGGCAAGCACATCGGCTGAAGGGTTCATCTGGTTGATCAGCGGCAATGCCACCGCTACCGCGCCAATCCCGGCAAAGCTCACCGCCGCGATATTGATGAAGTCACGGCGCCGTACGCCCTCTCCTTCAGCTCCGTCGATCACTTGTTCGTCGCTCGCCATGCGTTCGCCCTTGTTATCCGGTTCTTGCTCCCCCGGCGGCACCGGAAAAGCAGCGTCCCTGTCTCGTACCAAGCCCCTTGCGCGGAACCGAACGGCAGCCAGCTGATCCTCTCTCATCCGGGACCAGGCCGGTGCCGCCGCCGATGCGACGGTCCGCGCGCCAGGAGCCCCCCGGCACGTTCGCGGGCCTGATAGCGTTCTTGATCGCCATTTGCCAACTGCCAATTTGGCTCCCTCAGGCGCATTTTTTGTAGCGCGGAGCCTCAGGAGGCCATCAGGCGGGCTACACAACTTGTCGAGCACCGCCCCTTACCTCTATGCGCGGCTCATGCGGATCGCCCTCTTCCAGCCAGACATTGCAGGAAATGTCGGGACGATTCTGCGCCTCGCGGCGTGCTGGCGTGTGCCGGTCGACGTCGTGATGCCTTGCGGCTTTCCGACGGGGGACAAGGATCTTCAGCGCGCCGCAATGGACTATGGTGCAGCAGCAACCGTCACGCGACACGCGGACTTCGAGGCGTTCCGCAGCGCGACTGCCCCCGCGCGCCTCGTCGCGCTGACCAGCAAAGGCGAGCTCTCGCTCTATGACGCCGACTTCCAACCAGACGATGTCCTTCTGATGGGTCGCGAAAGCGCTGGTCTGCCGAAAGAAGTGCATGAAAAGGCGGCAATGCGCATACGCATCCCGATGGCGACGGGCTTTCGATCCTTGAATCTCGCCGTCGCCACGGGCATCGCGCTCGGCGAAGCACTCAGGCAAACGGGACAGTTACCGGAATGACCGCACAAAGCGTATCGGCACTCGATCCCCAGCAGCAGGCCGCGCGAGACTGGTTCGAGAGCCTGCGAGATCGTATCTGCGCGGCTTTCGAAGCGATCGAAAGAGAGGCAAGCAGCGACGCGTCCTTCGACTATGCGCCATGGTGGCGCGAAGGCGAGGGGTTGCAGGCCGGGCCGATCGAGCAAGGCGGCGCGGGCGGCGGCGTACGCGGACTGATGAAGGGCGCGGTCTTCGAGAAGGTCGGGGTCAACGTCTCGACTGTCGGCGGTGCCTTCTCTCCCGATTTCGCCAAGACAATCCACGGGGCCGGCGAGGACAATCCCGGCTTCTTCGCCACAGGAATCAGCCTGGTAGCCCACATGGCCAATCCCCACGTGCCCGCCGTCCACATGAACACGCGCTTCCTGGTCACCACCAAACGTTGGTTCGGCGGCGGCGCGGACCTTAATCCGCCGATTCCCTACGAAGAGGATACGGCCGACTTCCATGCCGCGCTGAAAACCGCGTGCGACGCGCACAGTCCGGACCATTATTCTCGCTTCAAAGCCTGGGCGGACGAGTATTTCTTCATTCCTCACCGGAATGTGCATCGCGGCGTGGGCGGCATATTCTACGATCATCTGGGAGATGGATGGAACGAGGACTTCGCTTTCACGCGATCCGTAGGCGAGGCATTTCTAGAAATCTTCCCGCGACTCGTGCGGCGGCGCATGGCGATGCCTTTCACGGCTGAGGACAAGGCGACACAACTTGCCTGGAGGGGACGCTATGCGGAATTCAACCTGGTTTACGATCGCGGCACCCTGTTTGGCCTGAAAACCGGTGGCAATATCGACGCGATCCTGATGAGCCTCCCGCCACTCGCCAGCTGGGAATAGACGGGGCTCGCCGTTCAGCCAGGCCAGCGCGCAGCAGACTTCTCGGACAGCGCGAGATAGAGCGCAGCCGAGGCCAGGATGATCGCGACTGCCAGCGCCGTCTCGACAAGACCTCCGATGAGCATCTGGCCCAGCCCAGCCGCCTCAGCCGGCAAGGCCAGCGAGAGGACTATGCCCGCAAGCGAGGTCGTGACCACGGCAGCGATCATTCCAACAATGAAAATTACGGCAACGAGCAGAAACGCACGCCAGCCATTGCCATGCGTCAGCGCCGCGCTCCGCGTTAGCGGGCTAAGGGGATTGCGCGCGCCCTCATTTGCGGCGACCGCGCTGACCAGCAAAAGCCGCCCTATGAAGTAAAAGCCCGGCACGATGAAGAGCATGAACCCGCTCACGACGATCATCGACTGAATGAGATTCGCAAGGATGAAGATGGGTAGCACTTGAACGGCGTGCTGCATCGCCTCCGCGACAGTGGGTCGATCGACACGCAGCACCAGCGCGAGGATCGCCAGCGACCCGAAGCTCGTGACTACACCTCGCACCAGAAGAGGCGCCCAGTTCTGCTGCGCGAAAAGGCTGAAACGCTCCATCAGTTGCTGCGAGGTTGCCGCAGGATCGAGCATGATGGGCGCTGTGAGAAACTGGTCCGCAACAATGCCCGGAAGCAGCAGGAACATCCCCGCGAGCGGAAGGATCAGCGCCGTGTTCGCCTTTCCGATCGCGATGGCCTGCGCCAGAACCGCACTAAGATCGAGTTTCACCATGATAGTCTGGGCTGCTCCCTGTTTACCGCGCCCTAGGCGGTTGCACGCCGCCTAGCAAATTCTCGCAACCGGGCCACCCCTCGCAGGCCTTCGCGCCGACCTTGAAGTTCCCGCCTCTTGCCCCCGCGTCCGATCGGTCGCATCTGGCGGACATGCCTTCTTCCACAATGATCCTCGACGATCCGATCGCGCCCATAGAATGGCGGACTGACAGCGACCTTGTCGATTATCCGTTCGCACTCGACGAGATGACGAAACGTGCCGATGCGATCCGCCTCGGTGACGCAGCCGAGCGCATCTGGCTCATTGAGCATCCGCCACTTTACACTGCCGGAACGAGCGCGCGGGAAGCCGACATGCTCGACCCACGTTTCCCAGTCCACGCTGCAGGGCGTGGCGGTCAATACACCTATCACGGACCAGGGCAGCGCGTGGTGTATCTCAACCTCGACCTCGACGGGCGCGGCCGCGACATACGATGCTTCGTCCACGCACTCGAAGGCTGGATGATCGCAGCACTCGGGGATCTCGGCGTATCGGCACGCCGGGCTGAGGGCCGGATCGGCATCTGGACGGACACTCCGGACGGGCGGGAGGCTAAGATCGGTGCGATCGGGGTGCGCGTGAAGCGCTGGGTGACGCTGCATGGCCTCTCGATCAACGTCGCGCCCGATCTCTCCCATTTCGGTGGGATCGTGCCGTGCGGCATCAGCGAATTTGGCGTTACCAGTCTAGCGGCTCTTAGCCTATCTTCCGACATGTCAGCGCTGGATGAAGCCCTTTCCCGGCATTTTCCATCGTTTCTCGGCGCTTTACCACGTTCTCGCGCGGGGACTTGAGAGAAGCGACTCTCCCTACTAGTGTGCGCGCGCACGGGCCACCTACATAACAGATCGCGAAACCTGAGCGATCATGGCACCGGCGGAGAACCCAATGCGCACGAGCGCGAAAAAACGTCCGATCGCAGCGCGAATGCTCTGCATCGTGCTGAGCGCCCTCGCTCTGGCCAGCTGCGGAAAATCCGAGGAAAGCCCCGCGAAGAAGGTCGAAATGCGCGATATGGAAGCGGTGGACGGAACGATAAGCGACGCTATGACTGACCTGGACGCGGTCCAGGCAGACGGCACGGCGCTGGCGAATAATGCCGCCGGAAACGCGGCTTCGCCCTCAACCCGCCGCAAAATGCGTGAAGCGGATGACGAAGCAGAGCAGGATGCCGAGACGGTCCCCGTCGAATGAGGATGAAATAATGACGAAGGATATCATCGCCCTGAGCCGTCGCGCCGCGGCCCGGCCCTTCACGAGGGCGATTACTGCTGCGATGCTCATTGCTGCCAGCACGCCTGCGTCCGCGCAGTTCTTTTGGAAGCCGGCGGATCTTTCGATGCCACCGATCACAGGCGCTGAGCCGAACGTGGGCGTCAATATGCCAGGCGCCACGCCAGCCGAACTGCAGGCCGGGCTGGTCTGGCAGCTCCGCTCGGCACTCAACGTCGCCGCGCTCCAGTGCGATTTCGAGCCAACCTTGCTGACGACCGGCAATTACAACGCAATGCTGGCACAGCATGATGACGAACTGGCGAACGCCTTCAAGGTCGTTGCACAGTATTTTACCCGGACGGGTGGGAAGGTTGCCGGGCAGAAGCAGTTCGATCAGTACGGCACCAAGACTTATTCCGGTTTCTCGACGGTAAGGGCGCAATACACGTTTTGCCAAGTCGCCGGATCAGTCGGTCGCGACGCCATTTTCGCGCCACGTGGTCAGCTGTATACTGTCGCCGCGAAGCGCATGGGCGAACTGAAAAAGGCGCTGACTCCGTCGGGCGAGCAATATTTCACTAATCCCCTCCACGGCTATGTCGCAACGCTTCCGCCGCTCGGCAAGGACTGCTGGAAGAAGGGCAAGCTGCAGAAGAAATGCCTCAATCAGTGGCCTCCGCAAGCAGGTTAAGGCTTCAGGTTGAGGCCTAAAGAAGTGCGGGACTGAAATCGTCCATGCCGGCCGCTGCCACGAGCAAGCGGTCGGCGCTTTTACTTCAGCCCAAGAAGCTTGTGGGTCTGGAGCGTGAGACGCCAGCCCGGTCGAGCAATGACGATGCTGATGGCGGCGGCTTGTGTCACCGCATTCGCTGCCGGATCAGCCATATCCATGGGCTGAACGAGACGATGGCGAAAGTCCCAGCTTTCCAGCGCGTCGAGGTCAATACCGTCCTGAGGCCAGACCAGCTTCAGTTCGTCGCCGCTGGTCTGCACGACAGCGCTGCCCGCCTTGGGACTGACGCAAAGCCAGTCGATGCCGGCGGTGGCCTGCAATGTACCGTTGCTCTCCACGGCGATCATCAGGCCGCGCGCGTGGAGAGCCTCGACGAGCGCGACATCGAGCTGAAGCATCGGCTCCCCCCCCGTGATCACGACGAAGCGCTCCTCCGCGTCCGCCTCGCCCCACAAAGCGAGAACAGTGTCCGCGAGTGATGCCGCATCGACGAAACGACCGCCATTCTCGCCGTCCGTACCGACGAAATCGGTGTCGCAGAAGCGGCAGACCGCGTCCGCCCTGTCGCGCTCGCGACCGGACCAGAGATTGCAGCCGGCGAAGCGCAGAAACACCGCTCTGCGACCGGCGTGTACGCCTTCCCCCTGCAAGGTGAGGAACATCTCCTTGACGGCGTAGGTCATAGCGCCATCTCAGGGCGCGGCAGCATAGTGTGTCGGATCCGGCAGGCCAGCTTTGGCATAGCCCTTGGCACGAAGCCGGCAGCTATCACAAAGGCCGCAGTGCAGCCCGTCCGCAGTTGGATCGTAGCAGGACCAGCTCAGCCCGGCATCCAACCCCAGGCGCGCCGCTTCACGGGCAATGTCCGCCTTCGTCATATGCTGGAGCGGCGCCTCAATGGTCACGCCATGGCCTTCGACGCCCGCCTTGGTCGCAAGGTTCGCCATGGTTTGAAACGCCATGATGAACTCCGGGCGGCAGTCGGGATAACCCGAGTAATCGAGCGCGTTGACGCCAATATAGATATGGCGGGCCTTCGTGACCTCAGCGAGGCCGAGAGTGAGCGACAGGAAGATCGTGTTACGCGCGGGCACATAGGTGACCGGGATTCCGCTCTCATCCACGCCGCTCTTGGGGACGTCGATCGCGTCGGTAAGAGCCGAGCCGCCGAACACCGTCAGATCGAGTGGCAGAACAATATGGCGAGACACGCCCAACATTGCGCCGATCGCTCGCGCAGCCTCCAGCTCCCGAAGATGCCGCTGACCATAATCAATGCTAAGCGCCACAACATCGTGGCCCGCCTCGCGCGCAAGACCGCCTGCGACCATCGAATCGAGGCCGCCGGAAAGCAGCACGACGGCACGGCTGTCGGAGAGACTGTTCATGCTCGCGCTCTAGTCGATTATTCCGATGAGAGCCAAGAGAGAGCTATCGCGCGGCGACCTGCGACTTGCAGTCGCCGATACGGCGCCCCTCCATGACGAGCGCAAAAGGCAAGCCGCTAGCGATCCCCTGCGAATCGACCTGTACGAGCCGCGCAGTCTCGACGCGCAAACTGGTCCGCCCCTGTCCGCTTCCAGCACACTCATACGTGACGACGGCTCGGCGAGCCGCATTCTCCACGACGAAATGCGGGCAGGACTGCCCGGCGTGACGAGGCTGCAGCAGCTGACGCAAATCGGCCGCGCACAATCGAATCGCAGCATCAGAAGGATTGCGCGAGCGCAATTCCCATTCGCCCGGCTGCAATGCCTGAAGAGCAGCGAGCTGTTGCACCGCAGGCTCCGCACCGGCGGTGACGGGTATCGCGGTGAAGAGGGCAGCGAGGGGAAGACTGGAGCGCATCGTTACAACATAGGAACTGTTGATGGCCAAAGAAGGGCACCAACCGTCTTTCGCTCCTACAGCAGACCAGAACGCTCCGAGCGCAGCCGCTAAATGTCAGGCGAGTTCCGTAACAGGCACAGCAAACAGTCGCGAGCAGAATGCGCAATCCACCGAGATCACACCGCTCTCGTCCGCCATGTCCTCGCGGTCCGCCATGCCGAAGCGGCCCAGAACATCGCGAATATGATCGATGCTGCAGCGGCATCCCTTCACAATTGGATGGGGCGCAGTCGCTCGAATCTCCCCTTCGTCATGGAAGAGGCGCCATGTGATATCGTCCAGCGGCAGGTTGAGGTCTACCAGCTCGGCATCCGACAATGTGCTGGCGAGAACACGCGCGGACTGCCACTCCGGATCCTCATGGCGGACATGCAGACGCTCGCGCCCGACTTCGCCCTCAGGCAAATGCTGAAGCAGCAGCCCGGCGGCGACGCATCCCTCCCCGGCGTCATGCCGGGTCGCGATCTGGATGAGGCTGGGGATCTGTTCGGACTGGGCAAAGTAATACTCAGCGGCTTGGCCAAGGGAATCGCCCTCAAGGGGCACGATGCCCTGAAAACGCTCGCCAGTGGCTGCCATGTCGAACGTGATGGCAAGGAACCCCTTGCCAAACAGTCCGAAGAGCGACGGATCATCCCCCAGTTCAACGAGCCGATCGGCGTCGAACTTCGCGTAGCCACGCACAGCGCCGTCCTTGTAGTCCGCCACGAGCAGCGACACGACGCCATTATCGGTCTGGGCCTGCAGGGTAAGCTGCCCACCCTCATCCTTGAGAGTCGAGCCGAGCAACGCCGCAAGCACGAGCGCCTCCGCGACCAGCCGCTCGATGGCCGGCGGATAGGCATGCGCCGAGAGCACGTCGTCCAGCGTTGAAGACAGGCGCACAAGGCGGCCGCGAACATGGTGCGCGGCAACGGTAAAACCGAGAGCGGTGTCCACGGCGGCGGAAGAAGTCGGATGAGTCACCGCGTCTAGATAGGTGGACAGGCCAGAAAGTCCAAGGCTACGCGAAATAGACAGGATATATCGACATTATGTCATCTATTGTTGACACGTCACCATCAGCTACATATGTCGCTTATACCTGACATATCGTTAGGCAATGCTGACATGGATACTGAGGCCAATGAAGAACCGGCTGAAAGTGCTGCGTGCCGAGCGCGACTGGAGCCAACTCGAACTGGGCGGGCGTCTCGGCGTCTCCCGGCAAGCAATCAATGCGATCGAAACCGGCAAGCATGACCCATCGCTGCCGCTCGCCTTCAAAATTGCTCGGCTGTTTGGCAAGCCAATAGAGGAGATTTTCGATGACAAGTTCGAAGATGACTAAGCCCGACGACGGCCTTCTTGCTGCTCAGGCGCAGAAGCGCCGCTACTGGTGGACAGCGGGCCTGTCCTTGCTTGGCGGGGTGGGCGTAGGAGCGATATTTTTGACCAGCACGGTTGCGCCGGGTCGGACGTCGCCCGAAGGGGCCATCGCGACCGTGATTGCAATGGTGCTGGTCTTGATGCTCGCCATTCGTTTCAACAATCGTGCAACGGATGAAGTGAGTCATCTGCAATCGCTGAAGGCAAACAGCTTCGGTCTCTATTTCTTCCTGCTGGGCCAGTTCTGTTGGATGGTGTTGGCAACTGGCGGCCTCGTGCCCCCGCCCAATGCAATGGTCATGTTCATAGCAACGGCGACCGCGACGATGGGGCGTCATGCCGTGCTTAAAATCGCAAGGTAACAGGACGGCGCGACAGCTTTTCCCAGCAGCCGCGCCGATCTTTGACTATCCAAGCTGGCCGAAGCACCAGCGCAGCACGGCCTTCTGGGCGTGCAGACGGTTCTCCGCTTCATCCCATACCAGAGAGCGCGGTCCGTCGATCACCTTGTCCGTCACTTCCTCGCCGCGGTGCGCGGGCAGGCAGTGGAGAAAGCGCGCATCAACCTTCGCAGCGGCCATAAGCGCTTCATTCACCTGATACGGCATCATTGCCGCCAGCTTTGCCTCGGCGTGATCCTGCCCCATGCTGATCCACGTATCGGTAACGATGACATCTGCACCAGTAACCGCTTCGACCGGAT
>PJTZ01000434.1_pt1 | contig 10334 bp, 9 predicted proteins | sample 1512131 | NCBI WGS metagenome assembly PJTZ01 (sample SAMN08177679, study PRJNA422409) | Soil metagenome, whole genome shotgun sequencing project. | reverse complement strand
GTATTCCGATAGGTTCAGTAAAATAACGGAATATATCCTGCGTAATTTCCATCGGGACATCACACTTAAAGAAGTCGCTGACCAAGCCAATATGGCGACTACAACGTTCTGCAATTTCTTCAAGGAACACTTTAGGATGACATTTGTAGAATATCTCAACGCTATACGTATTGGTCATGTGTGCAAGCTTTTGGCAGATAAGGATAAAACGATTATATCGGTAGCGTACGAGTGTGGATTTAATAACTTAGCAAATTTCAACCGACAGTTCAAACGGCTTAAAGATATGACACCAAAAGAATATAGGAAGGCACTGGAAGGCGAACCGATGATGGTTTAGGCATTCAACCCACCATCCAATAGTATATTTTCGCCATTGATGTATTCCCCTGCCTTTGACATGAGCAGTACCACCAACCCTTTAATATCATCTGCATTGGCCATTCTGCCTAACGGTACTTTTTTACAATAGTTTGCAACGAATTGTTCAGGTTGATTGTTAAACAATCCGCCTGGGCTGATGCAGTTGAATCGCATATTTTTACCAGCCACCATCTTCGCCATATAACGCGATAGATTAATCAATCCTGCATTATGAAAGAAGTAGTCTGCAGGCAAGTCCCCCATTCCTGTTGTTCCTTCATAATTGCTCAAGTCAGGTCCTTTCATGCCCATCATAGAAGCAATACTTACCACACTCCCTCCGCCCGATTGAATAATCAAATCGCTTAATTCACGCAGCAAAAAAAACATGCCAGTCGCATTAGAGCGCATAGACGCTTCAAACTGTTCGATAGGTGCACGGTATCCTTTAACAGGGCGGGAAACCGCATTGTTCACAAAACCATCCAATCTGCCGTAACGCGCCAAAATATTGTTCTTTAATGCCAACATCGATTCGTAATCATCCTGATCGACTGCCATAGCATGAACATCCAAGCCATGCTCTCTGAATCCCTTCGCCGTAACCTCTGCCCGTTGCAAATCACGGGATGTAGTAATTACTGTAGCGTCCGCTTCCGCAAGACCTTCGACAATGCACTTACCGTAGTTGCCCGATCCACCGGTAACAACAATAACCTTATCTTTTAAACTCAATAATTCTTTTACGTTCATCTTTTTACAATAAAATTGTTTTACCTCCTTGCAAAAAGCTCTCCTGTGCCCCAATGACAACCCGCATCAATCGATGTGTCTTTTTAAAATCCAACCGAGGTTTTCCTTCCTGAACCGAACGAATAAACTCGATCATATTGTCCCGAAACATGGAATAGGAATTGCGAATATCAATTAGTTTCCATCCTTGTCGCCCGAAAAATGTCACTTGAAAAGTTCCGGAAATATGCTGGTATAGATGTAACATAATGTCAGTCCCATTTGCTAACCGCACATGGACTATTTCTTTATCTAGTTCGCCAATATGCTTTATACTGACGGGAAGCGGATCATCTAAAACACTGAAAACAGCTTCCAGCAAATGGATACCATATTTCTTCCAATCTTTTTTGCCCACCGCCGTTACGAGTTCGATTTCACCTAATGTTGCCAGTTCTTGTTTCGCTATCCGGCATTCGTTAGCGTATCGCATAGAAGAACAGGACATAATAAAACGGCCTTGAGCAACGCCATCTGCAAACCAATCTAAATCATTTTGTGAATAAGCCAATGGTTTATCAATAAAAACCGGAACACCAGCCTCTACAAAAGGTTTTGCCATCTGCACATGATTTTCTGGATCGTCGCGTCCTAAAATAACCGCATCCACCTCTCCTATCATATCTACTATATTATCGACAACATGTGTAATGCCAGATGAATGGGCTATGCTTTCCGCAATCTTCCTTTCCTGACACCACACATGCGTGACTATCGCATCAGAAATACCTAATGTATCTTTATTTGCTTCTAAATAGGAGGCGACCGCAGGATAGCCTATCCTACTAATTTCATCCCCGTCAAACTGACCATTGATAATGGACGACCATGAATAAGGATGGGCATTCCCCTCACTCATACCAATTATTCCCAACTTTATCATAACCAACCCTTTCTATCCCATTCCGCGAGATTTAAAAATGAAGGATCGGGATATTGTATATTCTTTGATTGCACAAAAATTTCGGTTGAAAGTTCATCACCTTTAAGATTATCAATACTGGCATGCAAATATTCCTCTTTATCAATCCCGACTAATACACTAGATACTTGCGGGTGTTTCAAGGCAAACTTGGTAGCATATTCCGGAAAATTACGAAAATGTGTTTCGGCAATAGTACGATAAGCTTCTAAATGGTTATCTACCTCTTTCAATGCTTCATGCATCTTAAACTTGCGTTCTGTAAGCATACCCCGCATCAACACGGAGCGAACAATAATACCTACACCTTTCTCGCTAGCATCTTGAAAACAATTGCCGTGCGACTGATCCATGAGGTTAAACGGTAGCTGGACAGCATCCCAGATACCTGACTGTATCGCTTTAGCTGTCTCTTTTACTTTATAAACCGAAACTCCGATATTTTTAACATGACCTTCGTCTTGTATTTCCGAAAACACACGAACTACATCTTCATTTTGGAGGATATCCATATCCGCATAATGTACCATGAACAAATCAATGTAGTCCGTTTTCAAGTTTTTTAAACTCAAGTCCAAAGATTTTTCGATAATGTCTTTCAATTCCGAATAAACGGGGATATTTCCTTCTTCATCTTTAAGATGTACACATTTAGTCGCCAAAACCACTTGATCACGAATACCTTGAAATGCTTCGCCCATCAACCGCTCACTTTCACCATAATGTCTTGCGGTATCAAAGAAATTAATACCAGATTCCACCGCCTTCTGTAACAACTGGATAGCAGAATCTTCATCTGGCATCTCGTGTGCCCCCAAACCATAGGGCATTCCTATTTCCACCCCACCAAAAGCAATTTCGGAGACAGAAAGACCGGTTCGTCCTAAAATTCTTCTTTTCATCCTATCTATTCTTCTAAATAAGACTTTCCTTTATCACCCATTGTTTTACCAAATGTTTTCACCATATCCCTACAGTAATTCGTCAATCCAACCACATCAGCTCCCATACTCACAAAATGATACCCCATATCCAAAAGCTCCTGCAAATTTGCGGGCGAACCTACCGTTCCTGCAAATTTTCCATTTTTTCTTGCTACCGCCGCCACGCGCTTGCGTGTTTCTATTAACAACGGATGATCCCATTGTCCAGGTGCACCTATGCCTTGGCTGAAATCACCAGGTCCGAAAAAAAGCATATCAAAACCTTCGAGTTGCGCAATTTCTTCCAATTCAGCTAAAGGCTCTGGGTCTTCGATCTGTAAAACAACAAAACGCTCTCGATTGGCAGTTTCCAGATACGTATTGAAATCCATTGCCGTATACGCACCATCTGCGTTTCCACCATCAATAGGTCGCTTTCCTTGCGGATGAAACCGTACTGTATGGATTACTTTTTTCGCGTCTTCTACTCCCATAACATGGGGAACCATGATACCCGCAGCATCTAATTCCAACGGTTTAATATAATCACTGTAAGCTCCTCTCGGTACTCTTACCATCAAGTCTGTATCATGCGCCTTTGTCGCCCAAACATGGGAAGCAATAACTGACCAATCTTGCCCAATATGTTCCAAATCCACCCATATACAATCAAAGCCGCTGATTGCAGCTATTTCCACAGATTGTGTATCTTTTAGATTAATTTTAAAGCAACTTGCCGTCTCTCCGGCACGTAATTTTTGCAAAACCTTGCTTCTTCTCATCATTTTATTCGTTTCATTAATCAACCTCGGTTTTTGGTTTCAAACGGAACAACAGGAACGCACAAATAATCATGCTTAACGCCGCTACTTGAAAGATCACATTGAGATTAACCTGTCCATCTCGTAATGCACCCGCCACATAGATACCCACACCGCCAACGATACAACTACATAGATTTAAAAAACCATAACCTGTAGCAAGATACCGCTTATCGGATATTATTCCCAAGATAGGCATCATATTCGCATCGATAAACGGCCGTGTCAGCGCATATATTAAAAAACCTCCTACCGTAACCCATAAGATTGCTGTGTAACTTGCTATAAATACAGCCGGAACGGCAATCAAAAAACCAATAGCCGGCAACCATATCCGGGCTCTACCGTTTGTCTTCGACCACCAATCCGCTATCGCTCCGCCCAAAATCACACCGACGAGCATTACCGGAAAGAAATACGCCGTGGAATACAACCCCGCTTCTGTCTGTGACAGATTGAACTGCTCTTTATAATAAGTCGGCAGCCAGCCATTTATCATCCAACTGATAGCACCCGCCAGTCCCCATATCACGACAACTGCCACAAACGCTCGATTACGGAATAGGTTCTGTATAGCCAATTTAAAATCTATTTTTTCTGTTACTTCATCCGTAACAACATCTGTTTTAACAGGGACTTCCTTACGGTCTTTCAATAAGAAAATCAAACACACCGCGTAGATCACGCCAATAACTCCAAAAATGTGAAAAGCATAATGCCAAGTATGTGTTTCGGCAATCCAACCACCGATAAAGCCTAAACTTTGTCCAATCATAATCCCTCCTACATGCAATCCAACAGCTGTGGATTTTGTCCTATCCGAATGCCAATCCATAATTAATGCCATTGCTGCCGGTATATAAAAAGCTTCACTAATACCCATCAATGCCCTTGCTGCTAGCAAATATTCAAACGAAGTTGCTAAAGAAGTCAACCACGTCACTAATGACCAAACGAATAAACTACCGATAATGACAATGCTTCGATTAAAACGGTCAGCAATATAACCTGCTATTGGACTAGTAAAACCATATACCCATAAAAAAACGGAGGTCAACAATCCAAACTGTGCGTCTGTCATTGGTATCTCTTCAATTATACTGCTGCGCATCGTGACAATCATCATGCGGTCCAAATAATTGAGACAGCCAATGATACATAGCAAAGCAACAAGTAACCAGGGGTAATATTTTTTATTCGTCATCAATATGGTAAAGGCTTATACATAACTTAACAAATATAGCGGAAGCATCGTATTACGCTACATGTGATTTCACGAATTACTGGTATTATTTTACATCTTCTCCCCTTTTCAATACCATATACGCCGTCATAGCGTGAAAGTCGCTGTTATAATTCCCGCTTTTAATGTCACGCATCGTTTTATACATATCCGATACAATCTGCTGGTCGTTGTCATCCGATTTCTGTGCTAACGCCATTGTAACGTGAGGAATCGCCTCGGCATCCCGAAACATGGCAAACAATTCCTTTTTTAGCTCGCTTTGTTCGTTAGCAGGTTGATTTTCTGGATAGGCAATCAACAACGTCGCTAACAGATTACTCCGTAAAGCAGTTTCTAGATCCTTTGTCTGCATCCAAGTCTTCACCTGGACATATTCATTTTCTGCTAATGGACCGATATATCGGAGGATATAGGACGTCACATGCATTTCCAGTTCTGTTAGCTTATTACTTACCAAATCTCGGATAAGGATATTCTTTACTATTTGCTTTTTTTTCTCTGATCCTAACGCATAGTTCCAAAGCGAATACAACCGGAAGGAACTTTCTAGACCTGCTGGTAGATCCTGAACCACACCGACCTGTAGCTTTGCTAGTGTCTCGATGGCATGAAGCCTATCTTCGCCCTCGGGATTACGATAGGCCGCCATAATCTTATCTATCCAATATTGTTTGTTTTTCTCGTCTGTAGCTGCTTGAACCAACACCCGCCAAATACCTATACGATACTTGGGAACATGACCAAACTGTTCCTCTTCTTTTAAAAACTCAACCCTTACTTCATCCACATAACAATTCCTCCATAATAGAAATTCAGCTACATGAACCTTTATCCATTCCTTCTCGGAATATAAAAGTGATTTTAAGTCTGCTAAAGCCATTTGTTTAGTTTGTCCCTTGCTGCACAACGGAATACTAATTAATAGGAGTAACCCCATTTGGAATCCTTTCATATACTTTAAAAATCTAACGAAATTAGGGTTCTTTGCTAAAAATTTTCTTGATCTTCTCCATATCGAATTTGGTGGAACGATCGTAATTATAGATACCGTTCTGTTCCTGTTCTACGTCGGTCAACTGTGTATAACAATATCCCCAAATCTGTTCTGATAGTGACAGAAGTTGGTCTACCTGTCCTTCTAAACGTTGGTAAAACTCATCCAGCGTTCTGGGTGCGTCTCCATAGCCCCACGTCTGTGTTTTGGAATCCAACTGTTGCAGCTTCTCGTCACTAACCCATTTAATTCCACCAAACTCATCCACGAAATACGGCTTTTGTCCATCGTAGACAGGAAATATATAATTATTGCTGTTTTTGATCTCGTTGAAGCCGATATTCCTATGACCGGGATGTGCCTCATTCGGTGTTTGGAAATACTTACCATCGCTATAAAAGATATCTCGAAGTTTTTCGGGGTCCTGCTCATAATGATGTACCGTCCAAATGTCCGTGAGGATGTGCGCCCCTCCGCTTACACCATTCACCGGACGCGTCGGGTCTAGCAATTTGGTAAGCTGGTAAATGTCTCCTGCCAAACGGGGATAGTTCGTCTTATCAGGCCACCATTGTTCATTGAACGGTGTCCATATGACCAGCGAGGGGTGGTTTCGATCTCTCTCTACACATTCTATCCATTCAGAGATAAAATTACGGGCCGCCTCTATATTATTCGCGTCCATTCCCCAGCTAGCACTTTCACCCCATGTCAGGTAACCTAATTTATCGGCCCAATAATAATACCGCTCTTCAAAAACTTTCTGGTGCAGTCTAGCTCCGTTGAACCCGGCCTCTTTGCCCAACATAATATCCCGTTTAAGAGCTTCATCCGACGGTGATGTCCAGATACCGTCGGGGTAGAAACCCTGGTCCAGAACTAATCGTTGATAATAAGCTTGGTTATTCAGATATATCCTGTTCCCTTCGACATGTATTTTACGCATCCCGAAATAAGAGCTTATTTTATCTATTTCCTGTCCATCTAACGAAGTAACCAATAATTCGAGATCATATAAAAATGGACTCTCGGGAGACCATAGTTTTGGGTCTTTTATAGGGATCACGATAACGCTTGAATTATTGGCAGCAACCGTTCTGGTTGCGACCGTCTTCCCATTATCCCTAACATGTACAGTTAACCTGTGCGTACTTTGGTGATAATAAGTGGGCTGGATAGTAACCTGTTGCTGATCTATATCTGTCATCACATGGAGGCTTTTTAGTGCATACTCGTCGACACCTTCCATCCATACAGTCTGCCATATTCCTGTGGTTCTTGTGTAATTACAATTATGCGATGCCCATTGGAGAGATTGCTTTCCGGCCGTCTGTAACCCCGAACGAAGATCACTGGAAGCAACGACGACCAAATTGTGCATCTTTCCAGTCTTCACAAAACGAGTAATATCATAACTGAAGCTGGAGCTGCCCCCATGATGCCTACCAACAAATTTTCCGTCTATATAGACCTCCGACTCATAATAAACAGCTCCAAAGTGCAAAATTACGGATTTATCCGACCATGAAACAGGAACGGATATCGATCGATGATACCAAATACGGGGGATAAAATCTTTGTGTTGCACACCCGACAGCATACTCTCGGGAGCAAACGGAACGGTGATAAGGCTATCAAAACCGGTTGTATTTATATTGCCCCTTTCAAAACCTGATCTAACAGGGTCTAACTGGTATGTCCATGTCCCATTTAGGTTTATCCAATCATTACGCTCAAATTGAGGGCGGGGATATTCAGGTTTTGGGACACCGGCATACGCTAAGGATATGAATGAAGCGAATACCAATATATAATTTACAAACTTCATATGAGAGTATGTTTTTAAAATAATCCGTTCATTTCGTCTTAAACACCGGTGCCGGCCTTTCATTGACACTGGGTGAATTCCCTTCAATCACGGGCCAGCCATCCGTCCAGGTTATCCTGTCAAGCATCAGTACCCTCCGGGTAGCTCCGCTGGAGACTTTTTCCTTTTCTTTATCTATTGCATGGTATATAAACCAGTCGGTACCCTCATCATCGGCGATCAAGCGTGCATTGTGGCCGGGACCGGCATACACCTCGTTGCCCTGTAGAAATAACGTCCCATTTCCACGATCCCGGATATCCTTTCCGTTTTTGTCCAGATAGGGTCCTGTGAGTGTCGTAGACCGGGCGATCCTGACATGGTATGTACTGGCTGCTCCGTCACAGCAGTGCCCCCTTGATCCAAAGAAATAGTAATATCCATCCCGTTTATGCAGCACGACCGCTTCGAAATCTCCTGCGGCGATTTTAAACTTTTTGCTCAGATCAGGAACCGATCTACCGTCTGACGACAGTTCTATTCCGTACGTCCCCTGATTAGATGCGTTACTATAGCTCCCCCAAAACAGATATTTTTTCTCTCCTTCTTCCCAATACAGCGGATCGATGGAATTGGGCACACCAACCTCACTGGTAAAAAACAGTTTGCCCTGATCCGCAAACGGTACAGACGGACTGGGGGAGGTGGCCAAGCCTATTGCGGGATTGGCGTCTGCCCACGCAGAATAGGAATAATAAAGGTAGTACATACCATTGACCCTGGTGAGGTCCCCTGCCCAAAGAGAACTTTCCTTTTCCCTTTCTTTTTTCCATGTCGGCTTGGATATAAAGGCATCGCCCACGATCGTCCAGTTCACCAGATCCGTTGACTTCAGTACCGGCATCAGCCGGTGGCCTTTGCCGTCACCCCAATCGTCTGACGTACCAATGGCGTAAAAAATGCCGGTACTAGGATCCCGTGTAACCGTCGGATCAGCTAATATTGGCTCAAAAACCGGATTCGTATAATTGCCCGAAACCTCTTCCTTTGGTTTCTCTTCCGGCTCGGGCGGCTTTTCCTCCTTGTTATCCAGACTGGTGCCTTTTCCACATCCTATAAAGCAGACCGTTATGGCAAACAATATGCCATATTTCAAATGTCTATTTCTCATGGTATTTATTCAAATTAGTATAACACTTCTGGAATAGGTTTACTTACCTTTTTGAGGTTCCACTTCCAAAATACTACCTGCAATGTACCGTGGGCCATCGTCTTGATTATAATAATAAACGACCAAAACCCTGTTCTTGTCCAATTGTACAGACCAAGGATAACCGATATCCCAACTGCCACCGTCCTCCCGGATTACAAATTCCTCAGCCGTCGCAAAATCGGTACATTCCGCATTTAAAATTCGGGCACGAATGCCGAAGGGTTGGTGTCTGTATCCATAAACTACGAAAACTCTATCGTCTGGTAATCGGATCGCTTGTAAAGGATGTCCTTTAAATCCCATGCTTTCCCACGTGAAGGTTTTTCCACCATCTGTTGAACGTGCTATACAGGCCTGATCATCATACCTAGCCGTGCGCATAAATGCCACAATATCCCCTTTTGGCGTTTCATAAACCGATGTTTCGTTGAACGAGATCTTGTCATCTTTCGCCACCACACCCGAATATGTCCAAGTTAATCCCTTATCATGGGAGATCAATAAGTAGTTGGATGTTTTGCCCGGGCGATCATGCGCAGCCACGACCCACAAGACACGGCCATCTTTTGTTTCGTACAACGCTCCGCGATTATAGGCCGACATAGGCTGTCCGAAGGGGTCATAATGTATCTCATCTGGTACGTTGGGTGGATAATAAGGCCCTTGCCAGCTCTTTCCTTTATCTGTTGACCGCAAGAGATATCCACCGAGAAACGTAAAACCACCTGATTTAAAAAAGGGCTTTTCCGGATTTTCTATACGTTTATCAACGGTTGTCCAGCCATAGCTGGCCGAGAGCAATGTACCGTCTTTCAGTTGTATCAGGCAGGGATCCTGCGATCCACCAAATGCATGCGCATAGAGTAATTCCGGAGATGTAGACCACTGCTCGCCATCTTTGGATTTCAACGTAACGAGATAGCTATTATGATCTACATGCGAAATCTTCTCTGTACCGAATATACGCCGATTGGGGGCCTGCCGGAACGCGACAAGGAATTCGCCATCTTTCTTTTTTATCACAGAAGGAAAAGCATTATAAAACAACGTATCTTGATAAACAATGATATCCTTAACTTTCTTTATGGTACTAGATTGTGCAAAACCTAATTGCGAAGAAAGCAACATGGCCAGGGCTAATCCGACTATTCTATTTCTTTTCGTCATGTTCAATATTATAATATTCAATAGATATTAATACCCATTAGTTTGTTCAACCAACGGTTCCAAACTTAATACTTGTTCCGAGATCG
>PJTZ01000431.1_pt1 | contig 10349 bp, 9 predicted proteins | sample 1512131 | NCBI WGS metagenome assembly PJTZ01 (sample SAMN08177679, study PRJNA422409) | Soil metagenome, whole genome shotgun sequencing project. | reverse complement strand
GCCCCGGCGATGCCCAGATTGTGCAGGACCGGATTGCCCGCCGCCTCCTGCCAGTAAGTGACGGCCGTGCCCAGGAGGAACAAAAACATCATGGCCGCCAGTATCGCCCAGCCCTGTCGCACGTTGCCTACCGCCTTGCCGAACGTGTAGGTCAGGCCGACGCCAATGAGGAAGATGGACAGCATCTGGACGAAATTCGTCAGTCCCGTAGGATTTTCGAACGGGTGCGCGCTGTTGGCGTTGAAGAAGCCACCGCCATTGGTGCCCAGCATCTTGATCGCTTCCTGCGACGCGACCGGACCAAGAGCGAGCGTCTGCTTGGTCCCCTCCAGCGTTGAGACGTTGACCGATCCCGCCAGCGTCTGTGGCACACCGCTTGCGATGTAGAACAGCGCGATGACGAAGCAGACCGGGAGCAGGAGGTAGAGGGTAATCCGGGTCATATCCGCCCAGAAGTTTCCGACCGTCTTGCTTTCACGCCGTGCGAAGCCGCGGAATAGAGCAAAGGCCAGCGCGATGCCCGTCGCGGACGACAGGAAATTATGGATGGTGAGCCCCAGCATCTGGCTGAGGTTCGACATGGTCGATTCCCCGCCATAGCTCTGCCAATTGGTGTTGGAAGTGAAGCTAATTGCCGTGTTGAAAGCGAGATGCTCGCTCGTCCCCGCGTAGCCCTGCGGATTGAGCGGAAGCACACCCTGCAACCGCAGGATTGCGTAAGTGAACAGCAGCAGCGCCACGTTGAAGATGAGCATATGCACGGCATAGCGGCGCCAGCCTTGCTCCTCGGACGGATCGATACCGGAGAGCCCATAGAAACCGCGTTCTACGGGACCGAGGACTGCATGAAGCGGAGTCTTCCGGCCTTCGAACAGCGCGAACAGCCACAGACCCATAGGCTTGGCGAGCGCCAGCAATATGCCGACGAAGACGAGGATGAGACTCCATCCCTGAATAGTCATTTGTACGCCTCCTTCAGAAGCGCTCGGGCCGCGCAAGCACGACTACGAGATAGAAGAGAAGAGCGATCGCGGTTGCGCCCGCGAGCCAGAGGTCGATGGTCATCGGTCTATCCCCTCAGGCGTTGTCACAGAGGCGGACGTAGACGAGGCTCGCCGCCACCAGGCCAAGGATGATGCCGATCCAGATCAGATCTTGCATGATGTGGAACTCCCGCAAGGCGCTAGCCACCGATTGCGGTGCGAGTCGTCTGCGGTGGTGCAACTAGGCCAGTGCCGCATTTGAATTCGAGATGCAGCTTTCGAGATCCGCATAGTATTTGCGTATGATTTGCCGATTTTCGCAATCCGCCCCAACAACAGGCCAATGCTCGGCCTCTGGAGAAATGCCGGTGGCTGGATACGATAATGCGTAGCGTCTCTCGTCCCACAGAGCGGCAGAGCGGCAGTGGCAATGCTCCACTTCAAACAATATTATGATCCTTTATGGCAAAGATGGCAGGAGCCGAACTGGCACTCGCGTGCCGTCAAGGACAGCAATCTGCTCGATCTCGATGAACAAACGGCAGCGATCTGTAAGCTGAAATTCGCGGTCTAATGTCCGTTATCAGGGCGGTAGCGGACAGGCGTCTCGCTAAGGAACGTTAACCGCGCCGATGGACGATTCAGCAAACTTTCAAGACGCGGCAGCATTACGCCCTCGCCAAATCTCAGCTTGTTACCCGAGATATCCCTCTCTCTGCCTCTCCATTCGAATGAATGTTTTCAAGACAGGTAGCGGTCGGGGCAAGCGCAGCGCCTTGCCCCATGCCATCATATCGGTCACCTTGCTGACATGGAGAAGGCAACCAGCCAGAATGCACCCAGCGCCGTGATATCCTTCCCGTCGATGAGGCGGCGCTCCATGGTCGTGGCAGCACTATCGACAGTCGTCGAATGGTATGACTTCACGCTGTATCTCTATTTTGCCACCGTGCTGGCCAGGGTCTTCTTCGGCAGCGGCCCGCAATCCATGATTGAAACACTGGGCGGCTTTGCCGTCGCCTACCTAATGCGACCCATCGGCGCGCTGGTGTTTGGGCATCTCGGCGATCGGTTCGGACGGCGCGTATCGATGCTGGGCTCGATGGCGATGATGTCGGCAGCAATGCTGGCAACTGCCCTGCTGCCGACATATGCGCAGGCGAGTTCCCTATCAGGCGGGCTGCTCATCGCCCTGCGGTGCATCATGTCATTCTCCGTCGGCGGCGAATATACCGGCGTCGTCGCCTATCTGGTCGAGGGTGCCAGTGAGCGGCGACGTGGACTAGTCGCGAGTTGCGCGTCGGCAGCGAGCGAGATCGGAGCACTCATGGCAGCCGGAGCAGCAGCGCTGACTGTGTGGGCGATCCCAGAAGACTCGTTGGTTAGCTGGGGCTGGCGTTTGCCGTTCCTGTTCGGTGCAGCGCTCGCGGGGATGGTCCTGGTCGCTCGCGCAACGCTGGACGAGACGCCGGAGTTTATTCGCCAGCAGCGCGAAGACGTGGTGCCCAAGAAGCCGATCCGCCAGACGCTCACGCGTCATCGACCTGCCATCTTGCGTGGTTTTGCAATCTCGGCGCTGGGCTCGATCACTTATTATGTCGGCATCACCTATGTGCCTGTGTTCCTCGACGCCACTCATACCATGACCGAGACGCGCGCTCTGTCCATCTCGACACTGGCGGCGCTGACGGTGATTCTGGTGACACCGCTGGCGGGTTTCCTGTCGGATCGGATGGGTCGCCGACCCGTGCTGCTGGCGCTGGCCCTCAGTGGCATAGTGTTGCCGACCAGCCTGTTCGCGATAATGACGAGCGGCGGTGCCGCGAGTTGGGCCGGTGCCCTCATCATGGCGGCTCTTGGCGGTGCAGTGAGCGCGGTCGGCGCCGTCACCACAGCCGAGCAATTTCCCGGCGAGGGGCGGCTCAGCGGTCTGGCACTCGGCGCGACGACCGCGACCGCTGTGTTCGGCGGCCTTACACCGCTGACAGCACACCTGCTTGTGACGCAGAGCGGGTGGGCAGGCGCACCGGGCGCCATGATCGCATGCGTGTCCCTTTGCGTGATTACGGTGTTCTGGTCGATGCCTGAGACTGCGCCGGCAAAAGCAAGCCCTGCAAATATCGGGCACTGAGAGCGAAGTTCTCGACGGTGTCCAACACGTCCTCTTACAAATGTTGCCGCTGCAACAAGCTCTAGCGCAACCGTGCTCAAAATTCCGCGATCTTAACGGAGCATGTTCAAGATATTCCTTATTATCAAGGCATTATGATGTTGGCATAACAATTGCGAGGGTGTCTCCGTCCGACCCGCAACAACGCGGGCACTCACCGAAAGACGGGGAACCCTTAGTGTCCAGACCTACAAATCCATCGCGATTCCGCCTTGCTCTCAGCGCGAGCGCTCTTGCCGTCCTCGCTGCCAGCTATGCGCCCGCCGCACTCGCCAATGAAGCAGCAGAGGCGGTGGCTGCTGCGGATGCCGTCGACGCCGAGAACGGCGGCCTCGGCATCGTCGTGACAGCCCAGCGCCGCGAAGAGCGCCTGCAGGACGTGCCCGTTGCCGTTACCGCGCTGGACGAAAGCCTGTTCAGCGTCGGCGGCGTTGGCCGCTCGGCGAATGAAGTGCTGAATTTCGTGCCCAATGCCTCGGCGGGCACGCAGCAGCATGGCCGCCCGCGCTGGTGGATCCGTGGTGTCGGTGCAGGGCAGCAGCAGCTGGACCTCGCTAATCCGGTCGGCTTCTATCTCGATGATGTCTACATCAGCAATTCCAGCGCCACGGGCCTGCCGCTCTTCGACATCGAGCGCGTCGAAGTGCTGCGCGGACCGCAGGGTACGCTGTGGGGCAAGAACACCACCGGCGGCGCGGTCAACATTCTTTCGAAGCGGCCTTCACTCAGTGGCCAGAACGAGAGCTACGCGAAGCTGGAATATGGCAGCTTCGACAACAAGATCGCCGAAGGCGGGATCGGCACCACGCTGATCGACGACAAACTCGCGACGCGCTTCTCATTCCGCTTTGACGATCGCGGTGGGCGCTTCGACAATCTCTACACCGGCAGCAAGTCGAGCGCGGTCAAGGACAATGTGCTGCGCGGCCAGATCCTCGCCAAGCCGACAGAGACGGTACAGGCCCTGTTGAGCGTCCATTATCGCGATTACGATACGGACGGCACATATTGGAATACAGCCAGCTATGCGGCCAACGGCATCTTCCGCAATGGTTATGCGCCGCCAACGGGCATCAATCAGATCAGCACCAATGCGCCGGAATGGACCCGCAACAAGCAACTGGGCGGCTCGTTGCATCTCGACTGGGATCTTGGGCCCGCCACGCTGACTGCGATCACGGGCTATGAGCGGTTCAAGTCGCGGAGCGCCGGCGACAATGACTATACGCCGCTGGAAATCGCGCGCGGCTATACGGAGGCCCGCTCCCATCAGTGGACGCAGGAGCTGCGGCTCGCTTCGGCAGGTGAGAGTTCGCTGAGTTGGATCGTCGGCCTCTTCTACTTCAATGAAAAAATCCGCTCGAGCGCCTACTCGGCGACGCTGCCGCAAGGGACAGTGCCAGCCCAACCCGGCGCGACGGCGCCGGCCGCTTACGGCCTTACCCGCTACAATCACAAAGCGGAGAGCAGCGCGATATTCGGCAGCGCAACCTACGCCTTCACTGACAGCATCAAGCTGATTCTGGGCGGGCGCTGGACGCGCGAAACCAAGTCGCTCGATTTTGATCGCTTCGCCTCGCCGGGGCCGGCACAGACAGGCTGGACCAACTACGCCCAGTGGTGGAACAGCTATACCGGCACGTTCGGCGGTATCGGTACGTTCAGCAACGATCTCAAACGCACATGGGACGCGTTCACCTACGACATCACGCCCTCGTGGAACATTGACCGCAATAATCTCGTCTACGCCAAATTTTCCCATGGCGTGAAGTCGGGCGGGTTCAACACCGCCGCCACCCTGCCGATCGCCCTGACTGCGGTACGGCCAGAGAAGCTTGATGCCTATGAGATCGGCTACAAGTCGAGCTGGCTAGACGGCCTGCTGACCTTTAACGCCACTGCATTCCACTATGATTACAAGGATGTGCAGGTGAACGTGGTCGGCCCCAATCCGGGAGCCGTGGGTGGCGCGACGGTCTCCTATCTCCAGAACGCAGCCAAGGCGAAGGTGGACGGCGCAGAACTCGAGCTGGTGCTGGCCCCCGTGGACGGTCTGACACTCAATGCATCGCTCGGACTGCTGGACACCGAATATACGCGATTCCAGGTGCTGAACGGCGGCGCAAATCTCGCGGGTGCACAGTTCGTTCGCTCGCCAAAGGTCACCCTGAACGGTGGCGCCTCCTACCGCTTCCCGCTGGCCGATCTCGGTAACCTCGAGCTTGCGGCAGATGCGCGCTATATCTCGCGGCAGTTCTACTATGTAACACCGCAGGATACGGTAAACCGTTACTTCCTGACCCAGAAGCCCTATACGCTGACCAATATTCGCTTCACCTACACGACGAAGGACGAGAATGTGAGCGTGAGCGGTTTCGTCAACAACCTGTTCGACGTGCGCTATCTCAATCACGCGTTGCCCGCCGCCAACGCAGCGCAGGGGGTGACCGGTGACACGGTGGCATGGGCCGATCCGCTGACGGCGGGCGCGGCGGTGCTCTTCCGTTTCTGATGGGAGAGAACAGGCCGGACGGCAATGTCCGGCCTGATCGAACGCATACGCATATGAAGAAAATTATATATGCAGCAAAAGGGCGCCGGGATCATCTCCCGGCGCCCTCTTCGTTTTGCGATCTTAATTCTATTCAGCAGCGGCCAGCAATGCAGGCGCCTCACGTCCCAGCAAAGGCAACACTTCCTCACCCACCCGATAAGCCTCTTCGAGATGCGGCGTGCCGGCAAGGATGAAGCCATCCGCACCGCGCGCGATCAGCTCATCGAGCCTTGCAGCGCACTGCTCGTAGCTTCCGACGATGCCGAGCGCGGGACCGCCGCGCAGCAGATTGAAGCCACCCCACAGATTAGGCGCGACGATCAGATCGTCATAGCGCGTGGCATCGCTCGGGCGAAGCGCGGCCTGACGCGCCGCTCCAACCGAATCCGTCGCCTGTCCGCGCCAGCGCTGACGGGTCTCCTCGCTCACATTCTCGAAGCCCTTGCGGATATCGGCCCAGGCCTCTTCCTCCGTCGCGCGAGCGACGAGATCGACACGCACGGCGCATTTCTGCTCGCCGCCGAGCGCGGCCGTGCGCTCCTTGACCCGCGCGAACTTGTCACCGAGCTGGTCGAACGGCTCCAGCCAGGAGAGATAATAGTCGGCGTGGCGCGCCGCGACGGTGAGCGCCGCTTCGGACGAACCGGAGAACCACATCTCCGGGAACTCCTCCGTCTGGAAGGCTGGCGGCAGCCCGCCGCCCCGCAGCTGGTAGAATTTGCCGTCATAAGAGAAATCGGACGAGGTCCAGACGCCCCGAATGATATCGAGCCATTCGCTGGTGCGGCCGTAACGGTCGTCATGGGCAAAACTGTCGCCCCACCAGAGCTGGGCTGGGCCGCCGCCACCGGTGATGATGTTGAACAACAGGCGTCCGCCGGTGGCGCGCTGCAGGCTGGCCGCCGCGCGCGCTGTGTGGACCGGATTACCGAAGCCGGGCTGGAACGCGATCATGAAGCGGAAATCCCGCGTTTCGCGCGCGAGCAGTGGCGAGATCACCCAGGGATCATCGGTATTCGGGAAGGACGGGATCAGCCCGCCCTGAAAGCCGACGCTCTCGGCCGCTTTCGCAATGGCCGCCAGATGATCGATATAGGAGAAGCCGTCCGGCTCCCCGTCCCGGGTCAGACCGGGTGCAACGTTACCGGCCTTGAGCGGCGACCAGTCACCCCGCTCATAGCCGCTGGTCTGGATGCTGTCGTGGCAGCCATGAGTGGGCAAGCGCCAGTAGAAATCGATGGGCATGGCTGGTTCTCCTCAGGCGGCCCGAAGGGTCGTGGTGAGCGCACGCAGGCGCGGCATTAGATGCTGGCCAATGCGATAAGTCTCTTCCAGCGTGGGCGTCGCTTCCAGAACGAGTTCGCTGATGCCGGCGTCGACCCGGCGGGCAAGCTTTTCTGCCGCATCGTCATAGCCCGCGACGAGCGTGCCGGGCGAAAGCGTGCGACCCTTTGCCTCCTTCTCCGCCTGCGCGGTTTCTTCCCGCAGCAGCAGCGGCTGGATGAGACCAGCCCGCACCTGACGACCTTCGGCGGCCGCCAGCGCGTTCAGCCGCGCGATGCTCGTGGCGAGGGCATCCGGCGAGGCAGGCTGGAACAGATGGACATCGGCATGGCGTGCAGAAAGCGCCAGCGCGGACTCATCCTCGCCCTGCAGGAAGATCCTAGGGAAGGGCACGCGGTTGAGCGGCGCATCGAAGCCGCCATTCTCCACCTCGAAATAGTCCCCCTGGAAGGTGAAGGGCCTGTTTATATGCACCCCACGCGCCACGCTCAGGAACTCGTCGAGCCGCTGCCCCTGCGCATCGTCGGGCAGGAAATCGGCCTGTCGCTCCCGCTCAGCCCTGCTGTCATCCGGCGCAATGGCCCAGCCCAGCCGGCTGCTGGTCCCCCGCTGAAACGTGCTCGCCTGTTTGGCGGCATAGACGGCTGAGCCCACTGACGCCGGGAACTCCGGAACCACCAGAAGGCGTCCCACGGCCCGCGCGACGACGGCGGCGATGATCCGGCTCTCGTCCGCCTCCAGCCGATGCTGGACAAACAAACCGTCGAACGTGGTTTGCGCAGCCGCCTCCGCGACCTGCACATAATAGTCGAAGCGGTTCTGTGTCGCGGTCCGACGATCACGCACCAGCGGAGGCAGAGGAGGGCGGTTCGTGGCTTCCGAACGGTGCGGCTCCGCCGCCGGATCAAGCCGCCAGTGGATGTTGAGAGTCATGCTGCATCCTTTCCATTCGTGAAGGCAGGTTCGTTCAACGACCCGGCAAACACGGTATCGGCGAGCTGGCGCCGGCCATTGGGCACTTCGGCGCCGTGAAATTCCGGATCGAGCCGGTCCAGATCGCCTTTTCGCCCGAGCGCGATGATTGCTTCGATCGCGAAGTCATCCGGGATGGCGAGACGTGCGCGGGCCGCCCTCTTGTCGAACCCGCCGATGCCATGCGTGTGCCAGCCCAGCAGCAGCGCCTGATGGGCGAAGTTCGCCCAGGCTGCCCCGGCGTCGAAGCTGTGCGATGTATTCTCGACGATCTCACCCCCCCGTTCCGCAAACCGCGAAGACAGAATGAGCACCAACGCGGATGCCTGCGCCGCCCAGAGCCGGTTTCGCGGCATCAGGAACCCGAGATAGGTTTCCCACCATGCGTCACCCGGCTTCGTGACGAGAAAGCGCCAGGGCTGAGCGTTCAGGGCAGAAGGTGCCCAGCGTGCCGCCTCGAACGCACTCTTCAACACGCTCTCAGGGACCGGCTCGCCCGTAAAGCTGCGCGGGGACCAGCGATCGACGAACAGGGCTTCGACGGGATGATCGGCAGCGCGACTCATCAACGCCCCTCCCGATTTGGCAGGCGCAGGAGGTTGCCGGGGTCAGTCGTGTCGTCGCCAGCGCCAGAGGTCAGCTCGGCAAGAATCTCGTCCTTCAGCCGGTGAAGCAGCGGCGAGCGCCGGTCTCGCGGATGAGGCAGATCGACATCGACGATACGGCGGATACGACCGGGATTGGGCGACATGACAATCACGCGATCCCCGAGATAGAGCGCCTCCTCCACATCATGCGTAACCATCACCATGGTCGAGCGCTGTGTCATCCAGATGCGCTGAAGCTCATTCTGGACATGTACGCGGGTGAGCGCATCGAGGGCGCCCAGCGGTTCGTCGAGCAGCAGCAGCTTGGGTTCGGTAACGAGCGCGCGCGCAATGGCGGCGCGCTGTGCCATGCCGCCGGAAAGCTGATGCGGATAGGCCTTTTCGAAGCCCTTGAGGTTCACCAGCGCAATATGATCCGCGACGATCTGGGCACGTCGGGCCTTGGGCGTGTCCGTATTGAGGAGGGCCAGCTCGATATTCTGCTCAAGAGTCATCCACGGGAAGAGCCTGTGGTCCTGAAAGACGATACCGCGATCGAGGCTGGTGGTGGCGATCCGTTCGCCATCGAGCCTCAGCTCACCGCTATAATCGGTATCGAGCCCCACAATGAGGCGTAGCAGCGTCGATTTGCCGCACCCCGAGGCGCCCACGATGCTGACAAACTCGCCGGGACGGACATCAAGGTTGATATTGTCGAGGATCGTCCGCGGACGCCCGCCGATCTGAAAGCTCTTGTCGAGGTGGCTGACGCTGAGCGCACCACGACTAACCGGGCCGTGCTCCCGGGGGTCGTGGTTTTTCGGCAGGGGGTTGCCCGTCATTCTCGTATCTCCCGTCATTACGCGGAGGCTTGCCAGCGCAGCAGATGCCGGCGCAGGCGTCGGAAAAGCTGATTGATAAGGAAACCGAGCGCAGCAGTGACGCTGATGACGACCAGCATCACATCCAGCCGCTGCTGGACCTGCGCCATCTGCATGGCGACGCCGAGCCCGGAGCCCGCGCCCGTAAGCAGCTCCGTCGCGAGCGTGGCGATCCACGAAAAGGCGAGCGCCTGAGTCATACCAGTGAGGATCAGCGGCAGCGCAGCGGGTAACAGGATGAAGCGGATGCGCTGGAGCGTACCGAACCGCAGAATGCCGCCGACGTCCAGATAGCGGCGTTCGACCTGCGCCACGCCGGCATGGCTATTCAGCATCGAAGGGAAAAAGGCGGACATGCTGACGACGATCAGTTCCGTCCCCTCGCCGACCCCGAACCACAGGCCCATGAGGGGCAGCCAGCCAATCATGGGCACCTGCCGCAGCGCATTTAGCAAAGGACCTAGTACGCGGTCGGCCGGCTTCCAGATGCCCATGGTGATGCCTGTTGCCACGCCGAGCGGCGCGCCGATGGCGAGCCCGGTGAACGCGCGACTCAATGTGGCAAGCGCGTCCCGCAGCAAATCGCCGCTCTCGACCAGCGCCTCGAACGCGGCGACGACCTGCGCTGGCGGCGCGAAGGTGACGGCATGCTGGCTGGACTGGGCCTGCCACCAGATGATCAGCAGCACGGGCGCGAGCAGGCCAAGGCCCAGCCGCACTGGCCAGCGAGCGAGCAGGGCTGTCATGCAGTCCTCCAACGGGAGGCGCGACTCTCCACCCAGCGCGCACCGCGATCCAGCAGGAAGCCGATGAGGCCGCTGACGACGACGCCAGCCAGCACCACATCGATCTGGAAGAGCTGTCGCCCCATCTCCATCATCTGCCCGATGCCGCTATCCGCCGCGAGCAGTTCAGCCG
>PJTZ01000430.1_pt1 | contig 10361 bp, 5 predicted proteins | sample 1512131 | NCBI WGS metagenome assembly PJTZ01 (sample SAMN08177679, study PRJNA422409) | Soil metagenome, whole genome shotgun sequencing project. | reverse complement strand
GCCCTGCGCGCGGCGGCGGTGGCCCGGTCGACATCCTCGGCGTCCGCCAGAGCCAGTTCCTGCGTCACCTTCCCGGTGCCGGGATAGACATGGACGTGGCGCGCCGGGCCGGTCGGCACCGCGCGCTGTCCGCCGATAATGATGGGGTGACGCGGCAATGCGTCGATCACGGGATCCCTGAACGCCATGGCTCTCTCCTTCCGGCGCGGCAAGCGCAGCGGCACCGCTCCAAAACCGGGCGGCGACTCTTGGGATCGATATTAATATGCATATTATTAGACCATCAAGGCGATAAAATTCAGCATCGCCCTTGCGAAATTTCGATCAATATGCACATAAATTCATATGAGCCTCATGCAGCAAAATGACCTGACCGAACCGGCGGCCGGCAAGCGGCAGATCGTCCGTCACACCGCCGACGCCCTGCGCCGGCGCATCCTTGCCGCGCCGGCCGGCGAACAGATTGGTTCGTTGCAAACCCTTGCCCGCGAGCTTGAAGTCGGCATCGTCACGGTCCAGCAAGCAGCGCGGGTCCTGGAGCATGAAGGCTTGCTGGAGGTCCGGCGCGGGCCGGGCGGCGGCTATTATGGCCGACGACCGCAGATGGCCGATCTGGAACGGATGCTGGGCGCCTATCTATGCGGCGAGCCGGGTTCCTGGCGCGAGATACTCGATATCACCTCGCTGCTGTTCAACCGACTATGCGCGGCCGCAGCGCGATGCAATGACGCGCCGCTACATCGAGAATTACAGATATTGCGTCAGAAAATCGAACAATGCGCGGACCTGGAGTGCCTGGGGCGGCTGGAAGAGCGACTACAGGACATCTTGTTCCAAATGGTCAGCCAGCCTCTGTTCGAGTTACTTACTCGCGTCGCGCTTGGCAGCGCGCGGGATGTCGAACGCGACGGAGCAAGCTTGCATGTCCTCGACCTGACCGTCTGGCGAAACGGGCGCCTGCGCATCATCGATGCCATAGCCTGCCGCGATCCGGCGCTAGCGCATTTTGAGGCTGATCGCCAAAATCGACAGGTTCTCAGCGCCATTTGCGGATTCGAGCGAGTTTGACGGCACAATCTGCCAAAGGCGGAGGACGGACATTTCGATCTCGGCATATATGAAACGAAATTATTGCCGTTTCCGCTGAATGTCAGCCATATCAGAACCGCTTAAAGAACTGCAGGCTGACGACCCGGCCCAGCGGATCAAGATAGGCCGGCTGCTGGCCAATGGGCGTGCCCCCCAGCCGGTCACGAACGCGGGGGCGTGCGTTAGCAATATTCCTGACGCTGGCATTGATCATGAATTTCTTAGCCCACCCCGCCTTGGGCAAAAGGGTTTCCATATCAGCATAGACGGTAAGGGCAGTTGTCCCCAGGCTGGCGAAACGCAGATCGGCAGTCGCGGTCGAACTGCGCGCACGGCTGCCTGAATGCCAGATGGACTGCACGAACATGCCGACACCTTTGCGGTACAAGTTGAAATCACCCTGAACATCCCAGCGCGGTCGGCCGCCTGCTGCAGCTATATTGTCGCCATCCAGCAGGTCGAGTGGCTGCGTGTCGGGGCTCAGCAGCAGCCGATCCTCCAAGCGCACCGCCGGTGTCAGCGACATATAGAGATAGGTCATCTGAGGCACCTTCCCTTCCGGAGGCGTTTCCGGCTTCGTCCCGATCTGCCCTGAATAGCTCAGCGTTGCCCGTAAAATCCTCTGTCGCTCACGGTAAAGGTTGACCGGGCGCAGATCGACGCTGGTCAATTGCCCGCCCGCATCGCGCAGGAAGCGATCGGGAAAGGCTGCGGCGATCGCCGGCGTCAGCACCGAAAGCGTGGCTGATTGATCATAAATCCGAGCGTCCTCATAAAGGAAGCTGGCACGGAACGCATCGGTCGCGAGCGGCTGGACATTGGCCGTCAGTGTAAAAGTACGCCGCTTTTCAGCCAGAAGGTTCGAATTTCCGCCATGGATCGATGTAACGAACAGACTCTCCCCGGACACAAGATCGACGAAAGGCGTGTTGGGCGTCGCGATGCGAGGCGCACCAAGAAGATCCAGCGTGGGAGCGGTCTGCGCATGTTTCAATGTTGCAAGCAATTGGAGGCGTTTCGCGGGCGTCCAGATCAGGCTCGCATGCCTGTTATAGAGCGGCCCATAGCGACTGACCGCACTGACGCTGCCAGACAGTTCGGCAGAAAGACGCCCTAGGAACGGCAATACGTCGTCCACCGCAGACGCGATCGGAATGGCCAGGGTCAGGCTGCTCCCACCCTGGTTGCGTCCCAACACGACATTGCCTTCCGGGAAGGCCAGCGACATGCTGTCACTATGGGATCGCTGCGCATTGAAGTTCGTCGTCACGGCAACCTGCCCCGCCGGTAGGCTCGCAACATTGCCGTTGAGGATCAATTGGGCATCACTGGTCGTGATCACGGAACGCGACCGATCCCGGATCGCCGGACCAACCAGATCGGCAGAAAAGGGCGCGAAAGCCTCTTCTCCCTGCAGGATGGCATCCTGCACCGACGCCGTGTCAAATCCAAGGTCGCTTTCGCTTTCGCTCCATTTACGATCATGGTTGAGGCGCAACGACCAGTTCCACCCCCGCAGCGCGCCGACAAGCCCCAATCCGGCATGCAAGGTCGATCCACGACCATGTTGCGTGAGCGCCGGCACGTCGTTCAGATAGCGGTTGAGTATGACTTCGCTAGAAAAGGGGGACATCGTGGCTCCGGCCGGCACCAAAAGAGACGCCGTACCCAACCCCTGAAGCGACCAGTTGCACTGCCTCTCGATCGACAGGCTCAGTGCCCCGGTTATGCCGTCGCTGATCGGTTGACTGAAGAAGCTGGAGATTTTTATCGTTCGCTGATGCGGCTGAAGGCTGCGATAGGCGCCAAGATCGGTGACATTGGGCCGGCCGGCACCAGGCAGATAAGCTGTTAGCGACTGTCGCGCATCCGGATCGCGCGGCACGGCCGCGATCATCACGGTCTCACCGGCCAGCGCACTGAATTGGGGGTCAATCTCCCCTTCGCCCACCCCCGTCACATTACCGATTATATCATAAGGAAGGCTGGGGTCGGGACGTATAGATCGTCGATCCTGCCGCAATTCGCTTTGTCGCGCCAGGGTGGCACTTAGGGTGAGGCGCTTCTTCCCCCGCAAGCGAGTCATGGCCAAACGCCCATCGGCCATGCTCCCTCCCCCCTCAATGCTGGTTTGACCATTCAGCATCGTCTCGAAACCCTGATATTTTGCCTTGGTCGTCAGGTTCATGACGGGCTGGTTGGGTGAATAACCCAGGCTGGAGGCAGCCTCCTGAGGCAGAAGATCGAAGGACTGGATCGCGTCAAAGGGCAATGTCTGCACCTCCTCTTCGTCCAGAGGCCGGCGCCCATTGATGGCGAAGACCGGGTTGCTCCCATCTGCGCCTTTCATCTGGGCGCCCAGCCGCTGCATCAGATCCTTGATGCTGGTGATGCCCATCGCGCGCAATTCATCAACATCGAAATGACGGAGCGATTGCGCTTCCCCCACCCGTCGTTGACCGGTCACGACTATATCATTCCGCCGCGCCACCCCGCCTTCTTGCGCGATCGCGTCGCCGCCCGACAGCAGCAAGGCAGAATAACCCGCGACCTTAATCTTATCGATCCGGTTAACAAAATGACCATTGCCGCATGTTTTTCGGGTAAAATAATTGCAAGCCTTCACAAAACAATATCCCCGAAAAAATAATGCCGGCGCAATGATCGCACAACCTTATCCGATAAGAGATGAAAACAACTGTCATTTTAGGCAAAAATCACACATGATCTGTCATATTATTTATAATATCATGCCCATGAAATGGCAGAAACTCACGGAAAACTACTCACTTTTCGACTGACATATCGGGAAGTGGATCGTCGACATCACCCGCAAAGGGCTGGAGATGGTCAATGATGCAAGCATGGCCTGGCACGCTGCTGGGAAGGATCACGGTGCGGACCTTGTCGCCCTCACAATATCCGGCACCACTTGTGTCAACGATCGGCGTGGCAAATGGATTGAGTCCAACGCAGCCTTCACCCTTGAAGATGGCGATATAGGATTGGCGACGATCAGGCGTCCCGCGGAAATAGAGGCGACCGTCATCCCGTATAACGGGAGCGGCAACCCGACTTTGCATCACACAGCGTCGGTCAGAGCCCTTGGCCCAAAGCGGCCCGGCAACCAATGCGCCAGCGGCAACCATCCGCAACAAATATCGTCTCGCCACGAACACCTCCATTCCGATTAAGCAAAAGAGGCCGCAGCATTCCTGCTGCAGCCTCCCTTCTATCACGATCTTCCGATCATTTTCATGGTCAGAAGCGGAAGCGAACGCTGCCCTGCACCGTCCGCGCCATCGTGCGAACACCCAAAGGCAACAGGTTTTCCTTGCCGAAGTAACGATAGGGATCATTGCCCGTAAGGTTCGTGCCCTCGATCGACAGGGTCATGAACTTGACCGGTGTGTAATTGACGGCCGCGTCCAGACGATAGGTCGCATCATTGTACCAGCTATAGGCAGGATTGTCGGTCCACACATACAGGCGATAGGGCGACCGATAATTGAAGGCGACCCGGGTGCTGAACTTGGGCGTGTCATAATAGAGCGCTGCATTGGCGGTCCACTTCGACGTATCCACCGAATCGAATGCCCCTGGGAAGTCCTCGGGATAGGGATATTCTACGCGTGCCTCCAGGATGCGGGAGACGTTCAGGCTCGCGCCAAAATTCTTGAGCGCACCCGGCAGGAAGTCGAAGAAGCTCTGGATCTGCGCCTCCACGCCATAGAAGGTGCCATCGCCTGCATTGCGCAATTGCGACACCGTTCCGCTGCGACCCGGCAGCCCATATTCACCCAGGTCGGCGGCCACCTCCCTGCTGAAATAGGTCCAATTGGTCGCCTTCTTGTAATAGCCCGCGATCGACGCCGAACCGGCACGACCGAAATAATGCTCAAGGCTGGCATTGATGGACCATTCGCGCTGCGCCTTCAGGTCCGGATTGCCGGCATCGACATTCGGCGTGGCCGCGTTGGGATCGACGAAGAAGAAGGGCCGCAGATCATAGAAGCTCGGACGCGATACGTTGGTCGTATAGGACAGGCGAAGCTGTGTCTTGGGATCGAAATGCAGCGTTGCCGTGACGCTGGGCAGATAATCCATGAAATTGCCGCGCCCCGAACTTTCCTCAATGATGAGCGGATAGCCGGCCGATGCAGCGCCGATGCGATATTGGAAACTGGTGGAAGAGCCCCAGGTATTGACCGCACGCAAGCCGACCACGCCATCAACCGGGAAGCCTACATCGAAGCCATAGTTGAGCTGGGCATAGGCCGCGAAGGTATTTTCGACCGAGGTGAAGGTCTGCCCCTGATCACTGGGCGGCAATTCACTGGAGAAGCGCGTAGCATTACCCGGATCGGTCGCCTGAATATAGGCACGCACCGCATCGATGCTGCTCAGCAACGCCTTGCCGGGAATACGATACCATTGCGGCGAACCAGACAGGTCCGGTCCAACCATCGACGCCTGATCGCCACCGGGGAAGGCCGTGAGTGGTGCATCCTTGCCATCGACGCGAGGGAACCCGTCACGATAGCCATAATAGCGGTCCACATCGCGACGGTTGTAACGAATGCCGGCCTGCAGGGACCGCAGCAGACTATTGTCGCTGAGTGTCAGGGTCAGGTCGACCTGGCTGGCGAACTCCTTATTCTTGGAGACGCCGGCATTATCTTGGAAACGGTTCACGCCATATTGGGTGACATCATTGAGATCAGTGCCATTGAAGGTGATCGACGGGACCGGCCGCGAATAGGCATCTGACACGAAATCGATCGTCGCCGACTGGAGATTATAGGGCCGCAAGATCTGCTGGACATAATAATAGCTGTCCTTGCTCCAGCTATATTGCGTGCTGAAATGCAGCAAAGCGCGATCGGTGGGCCGCCAATTCGTTTCGAAATTGGTGGTATAGAGGTCGCGATTCAGCGTGTTATACGTGCCTTCGATGTAGGCCGGCACGCCGTTCGGATTGGAAATGGTCAGCTTCTTGATCGTCTGGCCATCCGGCATCAGCTCAATCCCGCTGAACTGGGTGTTCCATTCGCGGTTGAGTGTCCACATCTTGTCGATGGAGCGCCGCTCCTTCGATCCGATGTAGCTTCCTTCCAGAATGAACTCCAGCTTGTCGGAAGGCTTCCACTGAAACACGCCGCTCAGCGACGGACGCGTCACATAGCCGCTTTCCGTGCCATATTGCGTCCGATAGGGAATGACGACGTTGCGATATTCAGCCGGCAAATTGTTGAGCGGGCTGTTTGCATCGCCTTCGCAGCAGACCGTATCGGGCGACTCGCTCTCGACGTAATTTTCCTGGTAATAGGTCCGGGTCCAACTGCCATTGAGCAGGAAACCCATTTCACCAATGCCGGTTTCGAACCGTTCGCCCAGCAGCAAGCTGGCATAGGGGCTGACCTTTTCAGCATATTCATCATAGGCGCCGCGCAAACTGCCCGCGACGGTGAGACCCTTCTTCAGGTCCAGCGGGCGGCGCAGTTCGACGTTCACCGTGCCGGCAATGCCGCCTTCGACCTGGTCGGCCGTGCGCGTCTTGTAGACGTCAACCGACTTCAGCAATTCCGCCGGGATATCCGCCAGGCTGATAGAACGGTCGGTGCCCAGATTGACATTGTTGCCGTTTACCGTGGTCTGTACCTGGCTAAGGCCACGAATGGTGACGCCCTGCCCCTGTCCGCGTTCGCGATTGATCTGCACGCCGGTCACACGCGACAACGCTTCAGGCACGTTATTGTCCGGCAACTTGCCTGCATCCTCGGCGACGATGGAATCGACGATCTGCTTGCTGTTCTTCTTCTTCGTGGAGGCCGCCTCCACGCTGCCACGCACGCCGGTAACGATGATGTCGGCCTTGGGCTTATCATTGGTGTCGGAGTTTTTCGGGGCATCCTGTGCGGAAGCGGAGACCGAAAAAGTGGCGAATGCAAGGGCGGAAAGTGCCGCCGACATGTTCAGAACCGTACGTGATTTCATCCGACTTCCCCCACTTATGCGGCTTATCGCCATACCTTATATCGTATACCAACTATATTATTTTGTCGGAGTCAAGGTGATTGCAATCTTCCCGCAACAAAATCGCGGGAACATTTCGACACGATGGTGAACAATCTGAATTAAAACAAAAAAAGGGGGATGCCGGCAGCACCCCCCTTTGGATTCCCGATGTCTATTATGCAGTCGCGTTTATTCGCAGGATCGAGCAGGTCCCTCCATTTCCTCGCGAATAACGGGTGTCACTGCCTTTGGCGCAAGAACCTCCCACTCCTGAACAGCAAGCCCGGCACGGTCCTGGCCATCATTCGACGCCACCATGACCGCCCGGAGACAACGCACCCGGATGGGCGGAAAGGAAACATCCTGGAACGCACCGGGCACCGTGCCATAAGTGCTTGCGCCCGGCACAGGCTTCCAGCCCTTATGCCAATATTCCAAATGCCAGGCCGTCGGCGGCGCGACACCAACGCCCGATCCCGCGGGCTGGTCGTTCCAGAACCAGATGCGCGATCCATCGATCGTTACCGGCTTGTCCCAGCGATATTCAATCCACTGCGTAGCGGGATTATTCGGCGACCAGCTGCCCCACATGTCGGGCGGCAATGGCGCAGCCTTGGTAACCCCGTCATTCAGCGACTTGATCCAATATTGCACGGGCACCGGATCATTGGACGCCTTCGACGAAGCTGCGCGCGCGATATTTCGCGTGGCCGGCAAGGGGGCACGCGGCCGCAAGGTCGGCACAACAGTGCGGATGCGCGCCGGCGTCACGCTGTCATCCCAGTCCAGTCGGTCGAGAGCCACGCTCCGCCGGAAATGTCCACCGCCCTGTGCATCCGCCGTATGATAGGCCAGATACCATTGCCCCTTATATTCGACCGCGCCCGAATGGGAGGTGGTCGAGGATACCGGCTTGAGCGCCACGCCGCGATAGGTCCACGGCCCCATTGGCGAAGAAGCGGTGCCATAGGCAATGCAGGCATGATAGACCGCCGGCGTGCAATCCGACATCGGCCCTGCCTTGTTCCCCGCATAGAGCATATAATAGATGCCCTTGCGCTTCATGATCCAAGGCGCCTCAAAGAAGCCGGTCAGCCCCTCGATCGCCTGCTCCGTCCCCTTGGGCGTCACCATGTCGCGGTCCAGCTCCATGCCGAGCAACTTGCCGAAGGTGCCCCAGTAGAGATAGACCCGCCCGTCATCGTCGATCAGCACGGTCGGGTCGATATTCTGGATGTCGTTGGCGATCGGCACGCGCTGCGAAATGATCGGTCCCGACGGATGCGCGTCGCGCCACGGCCCGATCGGACTATCCGCCACTGCCACGCCGATGGCAAAGCGATCCTTGGCATCGCTATTCTTTTCCAGCACGGGCGCATAGAAATAATAGCGCTTGTCCGACCCCTGGATGATCTGCCCGGCATAGGCCCGCGCCTCCTCCGCCCAGGCGAAAACATTTTCCGGCTTGGCGATGGCGGGATAGTGCGTCCACTTGCCCGACTTGGGATCTTCGGTCTTGAGCAGCTGCCATTCACCCATGATGAAATCATTGACGTCGGGCGGCGCCTGGTCGCGCCCCGCCAATATCCACAGCGCCCCGTCCGCTACGAACGGCGCCGGGTCAGTGGAGTAATAGTCGCCATCGGCCAGGATCGGATTGCCGGGCACACTGATCTGGCGCGGTTCCTCCGCACCAACCCGTCCCACCGTCATGACCAGGGCGATGCCCGCGAGCAGCTTATTCCTCATCGGGATAGGGGCCCTTGCCGCCATCGGCAATCAACTGGTCGACGCGCTGGTCTATCACCGGCAGCGGCACCGCTCCCAGCGCCAGCACCGCATCATGGAAAGCGCGGATGTTGAACTTTGCGCCCAGCGCCTTCTCCGCCTTTTTCCGTGCGTCAACGAAGGCCAGCTCCCCCATATAATAGGACAGCGCCTGCCCCGGCCAGGCGATATAGCGATCCACCTCCGTCTCTATCTCATGATCGGACAGGGCGGTATTGTCGTGCAGATAGTCCTGCGCCTGCTTGCGGGTCCAGCCCATCGCATGAATACCGGTATCGACCACCAGCCGCGACGCACGCCACGCCTGATAGCTCAGCATGCCGAAACGGTCATAGGGCGTTTCATACATGCCCATATCCTCGCCCAGCGCCTCGCAATAGAGCGCCCAGCCCTCGCCATAGGCCGACAGATAGGTGTCCCGGCGGAAGGCGGGCAGTTCCTTATTCTCCGCCGCCAGCGGCATCTGCATCGCATGGCCGGGCGCGCTCTCGTGCAGGGTCAGCGCAACCTGCGAATAGAAGGGACGCGAGGGCAGATTATAGGTGTTCACCAGATAGATGCCCGGCCCGCCGCGCCCGCCGGTATAGAAGGGCGCGATATCGTCCGGCACCGGCTTGATCGCGAAGCGCATGCGCGGCATCCGCCCGAAAAACTCGGACGCCTTGCCGTCGAAGGTCTTGGCGATCCAGGCGGCCCGGTTGAGCAATTCCTGCGGCGTCCTGGCATAAAATTGCGGATCGGTCCGCAGGAAAGTAAGAAAAGCCGGCAGGTCGCCCTTGAAATCGACCTGCCTCATGACCTCGCCCATTTGGTTGCGAATGCGGGCCATTTCATCAAGGCCGATCTGGTGAATCTCCGCCGGGCTCTTGTCCAGCGTCACGAACTCGCGAATCTTGGACTGATAATAGGCCTTGCCATCGGGCAATTTATAAGCCGCCAGATCCTTGCGCGCGCCGGGGATATAATCCTGCCGCAGGAAGGTCAGCAGGCTCTGGTGCGCCGGCACCACCGCCTGTGCGATCGCGGCCGCTGCATCGCTCTTCAACGCAGCCTGCACATCGGCGGGGATCGTCACGGGCAGCGTCTTGAACGGGGCGTAGAAAGGATTTTCCTCCACGCCCTTCGCCTTTGCCACCTGCTCGACGCCGATATCGCGCCCTTGCAGCGTGATCTGTGCCGGGGTGAAGCCACGCTTCAGGCCCGCCCGCATATTCGCGATCTGCTGGTCATAATAGCGCGGTATGTCGCGCAGCATCGCGATATAGCGCCGCGCGGCAGCCTCGTCACGCAACGGCTCACGTGCCCATCCGGCCAGATCGCCCCAGAAGCTGGTGTCGGCGTTGAGCGGCTTCTCATATTCGCGATAGCGCTGCTCGGCGATCAGCGCGTCAATCTGCCCCTTGTAGACGGCGAAGTTGACTCTTTGCGCCGGCGACAATTGATCGATCCGGATCGCCGCCAGTTGT
>PJTZ01000429.1_pt1 | contig 10374 bp, 8 predicted proteins | sample 1512131 | NCBI WGS metagenome assembly PJTZ01 (sample SAMN08177679, study PRJNA422409) | Soil metagenome, whole genome shotgun sequencing project. | reverse complement strand
TACAAAGGCCGCCAGCAAGGCCCCGGCCATGCCGAGCAGGATGGTCACGACACATCCCCCCGGATCGCGCCCCGGCATGACCAGACGCGCCAATGCCCCCGCGAGCAGGCCCGTGATGATCCATCCCAGCAATTCCATGGCGCGTATCCTCTTGCACTGTCCAACCCGCCCCAAGGCGCGGCATAGCGACATAATCCGATCCCTTTGGCAAGAGACGCACGAGGCGCAAGAGCCCGCCAAGCCCTTCGCAAGGGCACAATTGGCTTTGCGAAGGCCCGTCCAAGCGTGATATTGGGGCTTGAGGGCGGTGATATATTCATATAACACAGTTCCGAGTTTGGGCGGAACCCGCCGGAGAGATGGAAACGGCATGAATTACGAAACTACGCTGACGGGCGAATCGTCCGCGATCCTGGTCGATGACGAAGACCGGATTCGCCGTCGCCGCCGGCTGCTGATCATCGGTGGCGTTGTTGCGGTTGCGCTGGTGGCGGCGGCTGCCGCGCTGTCGATGCGTGGCAAGGATGCCGCCGCCCCCGACGCCGCACCGCAGGCGCCGGTCGTGACCGTGCTGACCCCCGGCCAGACGATGGTCGCGCGCACCGTGAGCAGCACCGGATCGCTGGCCGCCCGTGTCGACATGCCGGTCGGCGTGGTCGGCGAAGGCGGCATGGTGACGCGCGTGCTGGTGCAACCGGGCGACTGGGTGCGCGCTGGCCAGGTGCTGGCCACCGTCGAACGATCGGTCCAGAGCCAGCAGGTCAATTCGCTGGCCGCCCAGGTCGAGGTGCAGCGCGCCAATGCCAAGCTGGCCCAGGCCCAGCTGGAACGCGCCAAGGCGCTGGTTGGCCGCGGCTTCATCAGCGCCGCCGACATCGACCAGCGCACCGCCACCCGCGACCAGGCCGTCGCCCAGGTCCGCGTGGCCGAAGCGCAGCTGGCCGAACAGCGCGCCCGTACCGGCCGGCTGGACATCCGCGCCCCGGCATCCGGCCTGGTGCTGACCCGCACGGTCGAGCCCGGCCAGATCGTTCAGGCCGGCGGCGGCACATTGTTCCGCATGGCCAAGGATGGCGAGATGGAAATGCAGGCGCAGGTGGCCGAAGCCGATCTGGCAACGCTGCGCGCCGGCAACAGCGCGACCGTGACCCCGGTCGGCAGCAACCAGCATTTCAGCGGCCGCGTCTGGCAGGTATCGCCGGTCGTCGATCCGCAGACCCGCCAGGGCATCGCCCGCATCGCGGTCGCCTATAATGATGCGATCCGCCCCGGCGGTTTCGCGTCGGCGACGATCACCAGCGGCTCGGGCAATGCCCCGCTGCTGCCGGAATCGGCCGTGCAGAGCGACGCCAAGGGCAGCTATGTCTATATCGTCAACGGCAAGAACCAGGTCGAACGGCGCGACGTGAAGGTTGGCCAGGTGTCCGACACGGGCGTCGCCATCACCAGCGGCATCACGGGTGCGGAGCGCATCGTGACGTCGGCCGGCGCCTTCCTGACCGTGGGGCAGAAGGTGAAGCCGGAAGCGCTCAAGGCGCGCTGACGCAATGGTCCCGGCCGGGTCACCATGCCCAGACCGGCAGGACTGACAATATTGGAAGCGGGCGCGCTGGCGTCCGGTGAGGGAAGCCCGTCATGAGTTTTCGCAATATCTCCGCATGGGCGATCCGCAATCCGGTGCCGCCGCTGGTCCTGTTCGCCGCGCTGATGCTGGCCGGTGTCGTCAGCTTCCTGCGGATGGACATCAACCAGAATCCCGACATCAGCTTCCCCATGGTCAGCGTCACCGTGTCCCAGCCGGGCGCCGCGCCGACCGAACTGGAAACCCAGGTGACCCAGCGGGTCGAGGCGGCCGTGCGCGGTATCAGCGGGGTCGAGGACATCACCTCCTTCGCGTCCGAAGGACAGTCGCTGACCAATGTCCAGTTCAAGATCGGCACGCCGGTCGATCGCGCGGTCAACGACGTCAAGAATGCCGTCGACCAGATTCGCAGCGACCTGCCCGACGGCATCCTGGAACCGCAGGTCCAGCGCATCGACGTGGATGGCGGCCCGATCGCCTATTTCAGCGCCGAAGCGACCGACATGACGCTGGAGGAACTATCCTGGTATGTCGACAATACGGTCGCCAAGCGATTGCTGTCGGTCAGCGGCATGGCAGCGGTGCGGCGCGGCGGCGGCGTCAGCCGCGAGATCCGCGTCATTCTGGATCCCGCTCGCCTGCAGGCCTATGGCGTCACCGCCGCGCAGGTGAATGCGCAGCTGAGCCAGGTCAATATCAACGCGGCCGGCGGCCGCACCGAGATTGCCGGTGCCGAACAGTCGATCCGCGTGCTGGGCAATGCCCGCAACGCCCATGATCTGGGCCAGACCCAGATCGCCATTTCCGGCGGCCGCACGGTCAAGCTGGCCGATATTGCCGATGTTCGCGACATGTATGCCGAACAGCGCAGCCTGGCGCTAATGAACGGCCGGCAGGTGACCAGCTTCAGCCTGGAAAAGGCCAAGGGATCGTCCGACGTCACCGTCTATGACGATGCCATGAAGGTGCTGGACAAGCTGAAGAAGGAAAATCCCAAGGTCCAGTTCAAGCAGCTCTATTCAAGCGTCGAATATACACGCGGCCAGTATCACAGCGCCATGTCGGCGATGATCGAGGGCGCGGTGCTGGCGGTCGTCATCGTCTTCCTGTTCCTGCGCGACTGGCGCGCAACGATGATCTCAGCCCTGGCCATCCCGCTGTCGGCGATCCCGTCCTTCTGGTTCATGGACATGCTGGGCTTCACCTTGAACGGCATTTCGCTGCTGGCATTGAGCCTGGTGGCGGGCGTGCTGGTCGATGACGCGATCGTGGAGATCGAGAATATCGTGCGCCACATGCGCATGGGCAAATCGGCCTATCAGGCATCGATCGACGCGGCCGACGAAATCGGCCTGGCCGTGCTGGCGACCACCATGGCGATCGTCGCGGTGTTCCTGCCGGTCGCGCTGATGCCGGGTATTTCGGGCCAGTTCTTCATCCAGTTCGGCATGACCGTGGTCGTGTCGGTGCTGATGAGCCTGGCCGTGGCGCGCCTGATCACGCCGATGATCGCCGCCTATTTCCTGAAGGCCCATGGCGAGGCAAGCCATGGCGAAGGCTGGCTGATGGACCGCTATATGAGCGTGCTCCACTGGTCGCTGGACCAGCGCAGGGCGAAGGCCCGACGCGCGCGCGGCGGGTTCCGCAATCGCTTCGTCGCCTTCTTCGTAGACCATCGCGTGTGGACGCTGGGCATCGGCATGCTGGCCTTCGTGGCGACCCTGTTCGCCTTTGGCACTTTGCCCATGACCTTCCAGCCGACGATCAACACCGATTTCAGCCAGGTGAAGATCGAGACCGTGCCGGGCAGCACGCTGGAGCAGACCACCGCCATCACCCGCAAGGTTGCCGACATGCTGGCCGCCGACACGGATGTGGTCGAGGCCGCCTTTGCCGATATCGAGCCGACCAGCGCCGACATCTTCCTGACGCTCAAGAAGACCCGGCCGATGTCGTCGGTGGAATGGGAGCGCAAGATCGCGCCCAAGTTCCAGACGATTGCCGACGCACGGGTCAATTTCCAGTCGCAGTCGGGTGGTGGCTTTGGCCGCGACATCATCATGATGTATGGTTCGGACGATCCGGAGCTGCTGGAAAAGACCGCCAACCAGTTGGTGCATGAAATGGCCGGCATCCGCGAACTGCGCGCGCCGCGCGTACAGGGCGACATGCAGCGGCCCGAGATCATCATCAAGCCGCGCCTCGACCTAGCCGCCAGCATGGGCGTGACGACCGCTGCGCTCAGCCAGTCGATCCGCATCGCCACGATCGGCGACATCGACCAGAATGTCGCCAAATTCTCGCTGTCAGATCGCCAGATCCCGATCCGTGTCGCGCTGGCCGAGGATAGCCGCAAGGATATCGCCACGATCGAGAATATGCCGGTGCCGACGGTGTCGGGTGGTTCCGTGCCGCTCAAGGTGGTGGCCGACATCAGCTTTGGCGCAGGCCCGACGCAGATTCGCCGCTATAACCAGATCCGTCGCGTCGTCGTCGGCGCGGACCTGGCACCCGGCATCGTCACCAGCCAGGCCAATCAGAAGATCAACGAACTGCCGACGATGAAGGCCATCAAGGAAGGCCGTATCCAAGGCGTGCAGAAGATCGAAGCAGGCGACAGCAAGTTCCAGGCGGAAATGCTGACCAACTTCGTGATCGCCGTCTTCTCCGGCATCATGCTGGTGCTGGCGGTGCTGGTATTGCTCTACAAGCGGATCATGCCGCCCTTCGTGAACCTGGGGTCGCTGCTGCTGGCGCCGCTGGGCGGGGCGATCGCGCTGCACATTGCCGGCCAGCCCATGTCGCTGCCCGTGTTCATCGGCCTGCTGATGCTGCTGGGCATCGTCGCCAAGAACTCGATCCTGGTGATCGACTTCGCGCTGGAGGAAATGGAAAAGGGCGTACCCAAGCAGGAGGCGATCCTCGATGCCGGCCACAAGCGTGCGCAGCCGATCGTGATGACCACGGTCGCGATGGTCGCGGGCATGGTGCCGACCGCCCTTTCGCTGTCGGGTGACGCCGCCTGGCGCGCGCCGATGGGCATCACGGTGATCGGCGGCCTGCTGCTGTCGACGGTACTGACGCTGGTGATCGTGCCGGCCGTGTTCAGCCTGGCGCTGGGTGTCGAACAATGGGCCGGGCCGCGGCTCAGCCGCCGCTTCCTGACCCACAAGTCGCATGACGGCCATTCGGGCAGCCATGCCCAGCCAGCGGAATAAGGGACCAGGATCGCGCGGGCGGCCCCATGGCAAAATATGGGGCTTGCCTGAACGAAACGGGCGCGTAACCGTTTCACCGCCATGAAGCTGCTGCGCATGCCCCGTTCGCCCCTCGACGCCGCTGCCCATCCCGCACGGCGCATGCGGCTGGTGGCGACGGGGATGTTGCTGGCGATGGCGGCGATCTTCATCGTGGCGCGCGCCACCGTCCATCTCCACCCCGCGATCGGCTTCGTCCAGGCCTTTGCCGAAGCGGCGATGGTCGGCGGCCTGGCCGACTGGTTCGCGGTTACCGCCCTGTTCCGCCATCCGCTTGGCCTGCCGATCCCGCATACGGCGATCATTCCGCGCAACAAGGACCGGATCGGCGACACGCTGGCGATCTTCCTGCGCGATAATTTCCTGACCCCGGCCGTCGTCGCGCGGCGGATGCGTGGCATGGACGTGGCCGGCGCGGCCGGTCGCTTCCTGGCCAGCCCGTCCGCCGGCGACGGGCGACTGCGTGTTGGCGCGTCCCGGCTGCTCGCCGACATGCTGGAGGCGCTGGATCAGGAACGGCTGGGTGGCATGGTGAAGAGCGCGATCGGCCAGCGGCTGCGCGCGATCAATGTCGGCCCGCTGGTGGGGCAAGCAATCGAAGCGGCGATGCGCGACGGCCGCCATGCGCCGGTGATGGATGGCATCATCCAGTGGGCAGACAGGGCGCTGGAGGCGAATGACCATCTGATCCGCCAGATGGTGCATGAGCGCGCCGGCACGGTACTGCGCTGGACCGGGCTGGACGAAAATCTGGCCAATGCGATTCTGGGCGGCCTGCGCAAGTTGCTGGCGGACATGGCCGCCGATCCCGGTCACAGCCTGCGCCTCAAGGCCGAGGAAGGCATGGCCAAGCTTGCCCTCGACCTGCAGTTTGACATCGAGATGCAAGCGAAGGCCGCGAAGATTCGAGACGAGATACTCGACAATCCGGCGATGCAGCGCTGGATCGAAGGGATGTGGGAGCAGGCCCGCACCGGCCTGCTGCGTGCGGTGCGCGATCCGGGCAAGGCGATGGCCGGGCGACTGGGCGAGGCGTTGCAGCAACTGGGCGGCACATTGCAGGAGGATGCCCGGCTGAAACTGGTGATCAATCGCTTCGTGCGGCGCGGCGCGGTCGGGGCCACGGCGACCTATGGCGATTCGATCGTCAAGCTGGTGAGCGAGACGGTGCGCGGATGGGATGCCGGCACGGTCACCAGCCGGCTGGAGAATGCGGTCGGTCGCGACCTGCAATATATCCGCATCAACGGCACGCTGGTCGGCGGACTGGTGGGCCTGGCGATCAACGCCATCGACACATTCTTCTGAGAAATGGTCGGGGGCGCCGGGCCAAAATCGGCGCACCCCGACCGGAACCGGTCGCACAGAGGAGACGGCTTCCGGTTCCTAGCTGAACATCAGTCTTCGGGACCGCCCTCTCCCTCCGGTGGCGGTGGCGACGACGGCAGTTCGTCGGCGCTCAGCACGCCGTCCCCATTGCGGTCGAGATCATGGAACATGGCGAGCGATGGCGCGGAAAATTCGGCGCGATCGATCACGCCATCCTCATTGCCATCCTCGGGATAGGGCATGGCGCGGCCCGGAGGTGGGGGTGGAGCCGTCTCGCCACGCTGGCCGCCGGGCGGTGGTCCTCCCGGTGGAGGGCCGCCGGCGCCACCGGGGCCGCCGCCAGGACCACCACGGCCATACCGGCGTTCGCCCTGCCCTTCCTGCCGCGGGCCGCGCTGATGCCCCAGCATCTGCTGCATGGCTTCGGCCGAGATCGCTCCATCGCCATCTGAATCCATCGCCGAGAAACGGCGGTCGAGCCAGGCCTGCATCTCGTCCCGCGTGATACGGCCATCACCGTCGGCATCGGCAGCCCAGGGCCCATCGGGTCGTGCCCCGCCATCATGCGAACCTTCCGTCCGCGCAGACAGGTCGGCTGGCTGCTGGGCGAACAGTGGCACCGGCAGCAACAGGGTGGACAATAGCAGCATCGTGGGAAGGCGCATTGGGGTTCCTGGATTTGCGTTGGCCCAATGTCTCGCATCGCCGCATTGCCCCGATATGTCCCGAAGCAGCGCGAATATTTCAGGCGCACCGCCATCCTGAAAATTGATGTTGCAACATATCATGTTTTGATGTTGTATCATTCCATGGACGCCAGAGAGTTGGCGCCACGAGAGGAGGGTGCAGTCCATGTATATGACGATGCAACCGACACAGGATGCGACCCGCTCGGGCTATGCCGCGCGGCGCAAATCACCGATCGGGATCGGCGGGGCAATCGCGGTCCATGCCGTGGTGGTCGGCGCCTTCCTGCTGATGCCCAAGGAGGTCATCGACTGGGTGCGGCCGACTCCACCGATCACCGGCTATCCCGTACCGCTGCCCCCGCCGCCTGAACCGGCACCACCGGAGCCGACCACGCAGACGGTCCAGACCAACCCACTGCCGCAAAAGCCGACGACCACCGATCCGATCGTACCGATGCCCGTTCCGGCCGGCCCGACGGTCGAAACCGGCCCATCCTCGCCCTTTGACGGATCCGGAACCGGGACGGTCATCGATCCGCCCCTGCCCCCGCCACATATTCCGGTGCTTGTCGATGCGACGATAGCGCCAAACGCACTGGGGTCTTTCCAGCCCGATTATCCCGGCGCGATGATCCGCCAGGGGCTGGAAGGCAACGTCACCGTGCGCGTCACCATCAGCCCGGAAGGGCGCGTCAGCGACATCGTCAAGATTTCGGCGACCGACGAGAGCTTCTGGCTCGCCACCCAGAAGCATGCACTGCGCAAATGGCGCTTCCGCCCGGCGACGCGCGACGGCGTCGCGGTGAGCAGCGTCAAGACGCTGACGGTGCGCTTCACCCTGACCGATCGCTGAGCAGAGGACGGGCGGGCATAGCCCGCCCGTCCTTTCATGGAGGGATGTTCGATGGATCATTTTGCATCCGCGCCCGCCCTGCCCTATAAGCGCGGCATGGCGATATTTCCCCGTCCCGTTTCTCCCAAGAGCGCCTTTGGTGATTTCTGGAGCTATTTCCGGCAGCAGCGCCAGCATAAATGGCCGCTGCTCGGCGTGTCTGCGGCCTTCACCTATGTGATCGTCTGGGCCTTCATCGTCGATGCGAACACAAACACGATGCCGACCCGCAACAAGATCATCTATGTCCAGAGCTGGGATGCGAACCGGTCCGACGCGGCGGTGATCCTGCAGCAGAAGATCGACTTCGCCAAGCGCGAGGCGGCCCTCGTCAAGCAGCAGAAGAAGATGCAGGGCTATGCCGACGCCTTCGGCATCGAATGGCGCGACGAAGAGGCCCGCAACACCGCGCGGCGCAAGGAAGCCGTCCGCCAGATCAATGGCTTGCTGGACCAGCGGCTGGCCAAGGCGGAGGCCGAGCAGAAGGTCGACGCGGCGACCGCCAAACCCTGACCATGACCACCGACGTCGCCGCTGACCGTCGCTACATGGCGGCGGCGATCGCCCTGTCGGAACGTGGCCGGGGCCTGTCCACCCCCAACCCCAATGTCGGCTGCCTGATCGTGCGCGGTGGCCATGTCGTCGGCCGCGGCTGGACCCAGAAGGGCGGCCGCCCCCATGCCGAGGCGCAGGCGCTGGACGAGGCGACGGACCGGGCCGAGGGTGCCACCGCCTATGTCACGCTGGAACCCTGTTTTCACCTCAGCCCGCGCGGGCCGCGCTGCGCCGATCTGATGGCGCGGGCGGGTATTGCCCGAGTCGTGATTGCGCTGCGCGATCCCGATCCGCGCACCGATGGCCAGGGTGCCGCCTGGCTGCGCGAACGCGGCGTGACGGTCGAGATGGGATTGATGGCGGCAGAGGCCGCCGAGGCGATGCGCGGCTTCGTACTGCGCCAGACCCTGGGGCGCCCGGCAGTGACGCTGAAGCTGGGCCTCTCGCTCGACGGGCGGATCGCGCTGGTCGACGGGTCGAGTCGCTGGATCACAGGGCCGGATGCCCGTGCCCATGCCCATCTGGAGCGGGCACGGCATGACGCCATATTGGTCGGCGGCGGCACGCTGCGCGCCGATGCGCCCAGTCTGGACGTGCGCCTGCCGGGGCTGGAGGAGCGATCGCCCCGCCGGCTGCTGCTGAGCCGTGGCCCGGCGCCCGAAGGCTGGAACGCCATCGCCGACCCGGAGGATATCGCGACGCTCGACCGGGTCGACCATCTGATGATCGAGGGCGGCGCCGAGACCGCCGCCGCCTTCCTGCGTGCCGATCTGGTCGATCGGCTGCTGCTCTATCGCGCGCCGATCCTGATCGGATCGGGCCTGGCCGGGATCGGCGATATCGGCCTGACCGACCTGGCCGATGCCCATGGGCGTTGGCGGCAGACCGACCAGCGCCAGTTCGGCCCGGACCGGCTGGAGGTTTACGCGCGGACGCGCAGCGCCTAGATCAGCGCAAATTTCTTTCCCAAGGATCTGGGCACCATGTTCACCGGCATCATCACCGACATCGGCACCATCCGCACCCATGAGCAGCGCGGCGACCTGCGGCTGGTCATCGAAAGCGGCTATGACATGGAGACGGTCGCGATTGGCGCATCGATCGCCTGTTCCGGTGCCTGCCTGACGGTGGTGGAAAAGGGACCGGGCTGGTTCGCGGTCGACCTGTCGGCCGAGACCGTCGCTCGCACCGCACCGGGCCTGTGGGCACAGGGCGGCAAGCTCAACCTGGAACGCGCATTGAAGGTCGGCGACGAACTGGGCGGCCATATCGTCACCGGCCATGTCGACGGCATCGGCCGTCTGGTGTCGGCCAGCCGCGAGGGCGATTCGATCCGCCTGGTCATCAACGCACCGGCGGAACTGGCCGCCGCCCTGGCCGCCAAGGGATCGATCACATTGGATGGCATCTCGCTGACCGTGAACAGCGTCGAGGACCAGCCCAACGGCAACGTCCATTTCGGCCTCAACATCATCCCGCACACCGCGATCGCCACTACGCTGGACAGCCTGCCCGACGGCCGGGCGTTCAATCTGGAAATCGATGTCCTGGCCCGCTATCTCGACCGGATGCAGAGCCTTCGCAGCAAATGATGTGATTTCACCCTTGAAGAAATCACATCGCAGTGTGATATAACACTCATCCCCGATCCGGGAAGGAGTGTTTATGTCGTCCTCGCTTATCGATTCCGTCCGCGCCCTCGTCACCGATGGCGGCATGTCCCGATCGGGCCTGGCGCGCGCCGCCGGCCTGCACGCCAACAGCTTGCGCAAGCTGGGCGAAGGCGACTGGAACCCGACCGCCGAGACGCTGGGCAAGCTGGAAGCCTATCTGCTCAAGCGCGAGGGTGGCACCGCGCTCGCCAGCCCCGAGGAAATCATCAACGAGGCCCGCAACGGCCGCATGTTCATCCTGGTCGATGACGAGGATCGCGAAAATGAGGGCGACCTGGTCATCCCCGCCCAGATGGCGACCCCCGACGCGATCAATTTCATGGCCACCCATGGCCGCGGCCTCATCTGCCTGGCGCTGACCAAGGGCCGGGTCGAAGAACTGGGCCTGGACCTGATG
>PJTZ01000426.1_pt1 | contig 10400 bp, 11 predicted proteins | sample 1512131 | NCBI WGS metagenome assembly PJTZ01 (sample SAMN08177679, study PRJNA422409) | Soil metagenome, whole genome shotgun sequencing project. | reverse complement strand
CAAGGGCATAAGCGCCAAAGCCGGACAGACCGGGCAGGCCCGCGTCATCTTCGACACGGTGGGTCGCGCGGATCAGCCACTGACCTTCACGCTCGACCGGGACGAGCGCACGCTCGCGATCCGCATGGACCTGGACGGCAAGGTGACGACCAGTGAGTGATCGTCAGCCAGACCCGAAGCGTTCCACCCAACACGGCTTCAAGTCTCTCAGTCGTTCCGCCGAGCACGGCTTCACGTCTTTGAAGCGTTCCGCCCAACAGGGCTTCACGCTGATCGAGCTGATGGTGGCCGTGATGATTTTCGCCATGCTCGCGACCACCGGCGTGCTGCTGCTGCGCGGCAGCGTGGATGCGCAGGCGGCGGTGCGTGGTCATCTTGAAACACTGGGCGGACTTCAGCGCGGCATCTCGACGCTCGATGCGGATCTGGCGCAGGCATCCGCGCGGATCAGTCGCACGCAGGCCGGAACACTGGCCCCGGCCTTCTTTGGCCGCGCCGCGCAGGATGATCTGCCGCTCATGCAGTTCGTGCGCGGGGGCTGGAGCAATCCCGGTAATCTGCGTCGTTCATCGCTGCAGAAAGTGGAATATTGGTGGCGTGACCGGCGGCTTGAGCGGATTGGCTATGATTTCGTCGATGGCGCCGCGTCGCCGGAGCCGGCCGTGATCGCGCAGAATGTGACGGACCTCAAGATCCGCTATCGCGCGCCGCGTGGCGACTGGCTGGATGTCTGGAGCCCGGAAAAACCGGACGACATGCCGGTCGCGGTGGAACTGACGCTGCGCCAGGGCAAGGCGCCGCCGCTGGTGCTGCGCTTCCTCGTCGGCGCCGGGGCTGGCCAACCCCCGAGGGGCCTGAACGCCCCGACGGAAGGAGCGCCGGGTGGGACCTGATCCGTTCACTAGCGTCGAGACTCGAAGCATTCCTCCACAGGAGCGCGGTGCAGCGTTGCTCACTGTGCTTCTGCTCGTCGCGATCTTGTCCGTCATCACCGCTGTGGCGCTGGAACGGCTGACTCTCGCGAGCCGGATGACGCGCAATCTCGTTTCGGCCGATCAGGGCCGGGCATATCTGCTGGCGGCCGAGCAGGCGGCGGGCGTCCAGCTTGGCGACATGATCAAGAGCCGGCCCGATCGGACCACGCTGGCGGGTGGGTGGCTGGGCACGCCGCAGATCCTGCCGCTGCCGGGTGGTCAAGCCGTAGCGCGGGTGCGCGACGCGGGCAATTGCTTCAACCTCAACAGTGTGGTGAGCGGCGGCGGGATGGACGGCAAGATGGTCGCGCGGCCGGAGGGGATCGCGCAATTCTCCGCCCTGATGCGCCTGCTGGGCGTCGATCGTCTCGTGGCGGACCAGATTGCCGTTTCTACCGCCGACTGGATCGACGAGGACAATGTGCCCGGTCCGGGCGGAGCGGAGGACGAGTATTACAGCCGGATCGACCCGCCGTATCTCACGGCCAACAACCTCATCGCGGACCCGAGCGAACTGCGCGTGATCAACGGGGTGAGTGCGGACGTGTATCAGCGCGTGCGGCCATGGGTCTGCGCGCTGCCCGAGACGGCTCTCTCGCCGATAAACATCAATACCCTGCTGCCCGATCAGGCCGTGCTGCTGGCCATGCTCGTGCCCGACAAGCTGCCTATCGAGCGGGCGCGGCAAGTGCTGGCGCAACGCCCCGCGGATGGGTATGGCAGCCTCAATACATTCTGGGCACAGCCGGCGCTTGCGAGCCTCGGCCTTGGCCAGAGCGGCACGGAACAGACCCGCCTGACGAGCCGCTGGCTCGAAGTGGCGCTCACGGTCGATCTGGGGGGTGATCAGGTGGACGAAACGGTGCTGTACGACGCAGCGCAGCAGCCCGCGCGGTTGGTGCGGCGCGTGCGTGGCGAGGGAGGCTGAGCGCGCAATGTCTGTCGACTATGTCATCATGCCGCAGGCGGACGACGACGAGAACTGCCGCTGGCTGCGCATCTCGGATGGGCGGATCGTGCGGCGCGGACGCGGCACCGACTGGTTGCCGCCTGCCGACGACGACGATGAAGGCGAGACGGCGGGCCGGGTGCTCCTCGTCCTCCCCGCGAGCCTCACGACGCTGCACTGGATCGCCTGCCCCGGCATGACCCAGCGCCAAGGCGAAGCGGCGGCGCGCCTGATGGCCATGGAAGCGAGCATTGGCGATGTGGGCCTGCTTCACTCGGCAGCGGCCAGCGAAGAGGAGCCCGACAAGCCCCACATGGTGGCGGTGACGAGCCGGGCAGCCATGGACTACTGGCTGGACTGGTGCGCGCGCAACGGGGTCTCGCAGGCTGCCCTCGTGCCCGCCGCCGCGCTGCTGCCCGCGCCCGAGGACGGGCTGGTGCGCGGCGCGTTTGGCGCAAACAGCGTGATGCGTGGCTCCGATTTCGCGCTGGACGGCAGCGAAGCTTATTCTGCGCTACTGACCGAAGACCAGAAGATAGCGGAGCTGACTCCCGACGCGGCCGATGCCCTCCTGCTCTCAGCGCTGCGCGATCCGCCGATCGACCTGAGGCAAGGCGAGTATACCCGACGTGCGCCCGCGCTCTTCACGGCGGCCCGCCTGCGCCGGCTGGCGCTGCTGGGTGTGGCGATCGTTGCTGTCGGCCTCATCATCTCGCTCGTGACTGTCATTCGCCTCAATGCGGAGGCCAGCCGCCTCAACCGGCAGACCGTCGAGCTGGCGAAGACCGTGGACCCCTCCGTCGTAGATGCGGCGGATGCGGAACTGAAGGTTGCCGCGCTCTTGGCCCAGCGGGGCGGATCGGGCGGCTTCACCGGCACGATGGCGGGGCTCATGACTGCGATGCAGACCAGCGCTGCCGTCACCATGACCAGCGCCAGCCAGCTTGCGGACGGATCGCTGCGGGTGCGCCTGTCGGCGGCAAAGGCAGACGACATCAACGCCGTGCTGCTCTCCATTCAGGAAGCGGGCTGGCGGATCAGCGCCAACAGCGTGCAGCAGCAGGGGGCGGTCTTGATCGCGGATATCACGGTGGTGCGCTCATGATGCAGTCCATGCGGCAGTGGTGGAACAACCACAGCGAAGGCGAGCAGCGCTTCATGACGGCGCTCGGCCTGATCATCGCGCTCGTCATTTTCTGGCTGGGGCTTTGGCGACCGATCAACGGCGCGGTCGATAGCGGATGGGAGCGGCAACGCGCTGCGTTGGATCGCTACTCGTCGGTGCAGGCAAAAGTGGACGCGATCCGCAAGCTCCCCGCGAAGGGATCGGGCGGCGCCAATGTGCCGATCGATCAGCTGGTTGGGCAGAGCGCGGCGGAAGCGGGCTTCACGCTGGACCGCGCTGCCGCGCAAGGCGATGGCCGGATGGCCATCACCATCTCCTCGGCCCGTATGCCCGCGCTGATGGGTTGGCTCGCAGGCCTGGAAGCGGCGGGCGTGCCGGTGGAGACGATCAGTATAGCGCCGGGGCCAAGCGAAGGGACCGTTTCGGTGCAGGCCGTGCTCCGAGAGGCCGGGCGATGATCGGCCTTCCTCACTCGCGGCGGACGCGCTTTGCCATTCTGCTATTCGCGTTGTTTGCGCTGATTGCGGTGCTGCCACTCCGGGCGGTCGCCGGGATGCTGCGCCTCAACGAGATGGGCGTCGCGGCGCGATCACTGCGCGGGCCGGTCTGGTGGGGCGGCGCCGATGAGCTGCAGATCGGCGGCGTGCGCCTCGGTACCGTCGATGTCTTTCTTTCGCCGGTTCAGTTGCTTGTGGGCCGGGCGCGCATGGATATCCGTCGCCAGATCGGCCAGCCGGACGATATCGCAGGCGCGGTCTCGCTGGGCTGGGGCACACGCGGGATCGACGATGTGACCGGAACGCTGCCGCTAGCAGCAGCCCTTGCGCCGTTGCCGGTAAGCAGCGTGATGCTGGAGGACGTCTCTGCCCGCTTTTCGGGGGACACCTGCGTCCACGCCGAAGGGCGGGTGCGCGCGCGAATGATGGCCGTGATCAACGGCCTCAGCCTCGCCAATGGCCTGAGCGGAGAAGCGCGCTGCGACGGCGACGCTGTGGAGCTTCCGCTTGTCAGCCAGTCCGGCATGGAGCGGCTTGTCGTTCGCATCACTGCGGGCGGGCGCTTGCAGGCGACCATGCATGTGCGGGTCAACGATCCGCTGATTTCAGCAGGGCTGGCCGCAAGCGGCTTCCGCATGATCGGCGGGGAGCAGGTGCTCCGCATAGACAGCAAGCTCTGAGCGTTATCCGGTGATCGAGCCGCTGATCGGCGCGGGAGCGGGGCTCATCGCGGGCAGCTTCCTCGCTGCCATCGTGACCCGCTGGCCAAGAGGCGAGGGGGTGCTGCACGGGCGGTCCCATTGCGACGGCTGCGAGCGCACCCTCTCCGCGCGCGATCTGGTGCCTGTGCTGAGCTGGGCGCTGGCGGGGGGGCGGTGCCGTACTTGCGGTTCGGCGATCGATCCTGTTCATCCGATCATGGAAGGCGGCTGCGCGCTGATCGGTGCGGCAGCGTTCGCACTTGCACCGCTCTTTCCCGCCGGAGTGCTAGCACTGGGGGGCTGGATGCTTCTTGCGCTCGCTTTGCTCGACTGGCGGTACCACTGGCTGCCGGATGGGTTGACCCTTCCTTTTGCGGCGCTCGGGCTCACGCTTGGAGAGTGGGTGGGCCTGCCGCTGTTCGTGGATCGCGCCATTGGCGCGGCGATGGGCTATGGCGCGCTTTTCCTTATCGCTCTCGTTTATCGCATGACCCGTGGCCGGGAGGGACTTGGGCTGGGCGACGCCAAGCTGCTGGGAGGAATCGGCGGCTGGCTCGGCTGGGCGGCCCTTCCGATCGTCCTTCTCGTTGCGAGCGTAGGCGGGCTGGTCTGGGCCGGGATTGCTGCAATGCGCGGCCACTCGGTCCACGCCACCACAGCGCTGCCATTCGGCACATTCCTGTGTCTTGCGGTGGTTCCTGCGGCTTGGGTAGCCGGCTTGCTCGGCCTGTTGTAACCGCGCTAGCCGCTCTGGTGGGTGCGTGATCTGGGGAAAAATGGTGCCGGATGCAGGATTTGAACCCGCGACCTTCGGTTTACAAAACCGCTGCACTACCACTGTGCTAATCCGGCGCGCCAAGACTGGTGCGCGCCATAACCTCAAAACACGCCGAACGTCCAGCCTTCGGTGCGGGCAATTTCGTCAGAAAGAGCAGTCGGGGACCAGCGCGTCCGTCGCATGATCGGTATAATGCCGGAGTTGCGCGTGCGGAGGCGATCCGAAAGCGGCCAGCGCGGCGTCCAGTGCAGCGCCGTCTCGCATCTTTGACCGGCTTTTCGCTCGACCCGCTTCCAGCGCGGCGAGGCTGGTGTAAATCTCGACGATGAGCGGACCCGAGCTCGGGACGGGATCGAACGGCCAGATAGGGATGGCGCCGCCGAGCCGGTGGAAGAGCCGCATCGCGGTGAGGCTGGACTTGCCGACCTGCGCGGCGCCAACGAGGTTGAGGCAGCTATAAGGTGAGAGCCCCATGGCACGCTGGCCGAATTCGCAGACGCGCATCCGGCCTGCGCCCGTAGGATAGAGATCGCCTAGATCGCGATGCTGGCGGAAATGGCGGCGCAGCTCCGCATGGGAGAGCACGCCGCCGGCTGACAGGTGCGGATCGTCCGCGCAAAGCACTTCCACCAGCTGCCACAGCGCCCGCGCGTCGCCCGGTGTTTCGGACCAGCCGGGAAAATAGGCGCCATGATCCAGAAAGGGCATGGCGGGAGAGAGATCCATGCCGATCAGCATGTCCTCGTCGTGCGCGGCGACCTCGCGCAGCCACTCCAGCGCGGATTCTCGCGACCAGAAGCGGCCCTCGGGCGGCGGGATCAGGCGGGGCGGTCCCTCAGCCTCCGCCACAGCAAGGGCAATGCCGGGCGGGTTCGAGACCGCGGCGCCCGACCAATCGAAGCAGGCAAAGCGCTCGAATTGTCGCGTCACGCCTGCCTGCCGCTCCTCAGATCATCCCAATAGGCGAGCCGCTCCGTAATCCGCTTTTCGAACCCGCGATCAGTTGGAGCGTAGAAGGTCTGCGGACGCATTTCCTCGGGCCAGTAATTGTCGCCGGAAAAGCCGCCGTCAGTGTCGTGGTCGTAAGTGTAGCCCTTGCCGTAGCCGATCTCTTTCATGAGCTTCGTGGGCGCATTGAGGATGTTGGCAGGGGGCATCAGCGAGCCCGTCTCCCGCGCGCTACGGAGCGCCGCTTTCTGAGCGGCGTAAGCAGCGTTGGATTTCGGCGCAGTGGCGAGATAGAGGCAGGCCTGCACGATCGCGAGTTCGCCCTCGGGAGAGCCCAGAAAGTCGTAGGCGTCTTTTGCCGCGAGGCACTGCACCAGCGCCTGCGGATCGGCCAGCCCGACATCTTCGCTGGCAAAGCGTACCAGCCGCCGCAGCACATAGAGGGGCTGCTCGCCGGCGACGAGCATTCGCGCGAGATAATAGAGCGCGGCTTGCGGGTCCGAACCGCGCAGCGACTTATGCAGGGCGGAAATGAGATTGTAATGGCCCTCGCGGTCCTTGTCATAAACCGCGACGCGTCGCTGGAGGAAGCCTGACAGCCCGGCCGGATCGAGCGGGGCAGGCAGATTCACCGAGTAGAGCGTCTCGACCTGATTGAGCAGAAAGCGACCGTCGCCGTCCGCGCTGGCGATGAGAGCGGCGCGTGCCTCATCCGTAAGGGGGAGCGGCTGCTCCACCAGCGCCTCTGCGCGCGCAACAAGTTGCTCCAGTGCTGCGGCATCCAGACGATGCAGGATGAGTACCTGCGCGCGGGAGAGGAGCGCGGCGTTCAGCTCGAAGCTGGGATTCTCCGTTGTCGCACCGACGAGCGTGACAGTCCCATTCTCCACATAGGGCAGGAAGCCATCCTGCTGGGCGCGATTGAAGCGATGAATCTCGTCCACGAAAAGGAGAGTGCGCTTGCCCGCGCGCGCCGCGTCCCGTGCCTCGGTGAATGCTTTCTTTAGGTCCGCCACTCCGGAGAACACGGCGGAGATCGCGGCGAAGCGCAGGCCGACGGCGTCAGCGAGCAAGCGCGCGATAGTGGTCTTTCCGGTGCCCGGCGGTCCCCAGAGGATCATTGAGGAGAGGCGCCCGGCGGCGACCATACGACCAATCGCCCCTTCCGGTCCGGTGACATGGTCCTGCCCGACGACATCCTCCAGCCGTGCCGGACGCAGCCGGTCCGCAAGGGGTGCATCGGCGCGGGGAGTGTCCGCTCGTTGCTGGTCTGCTTGTGTTTGATCGCCGAAAAGATCCGCCATGAGAGAGACATAAGGCGGCGGAGAAAAAAGTCATCGGCCCTCTTGTTGAGATTCACATAAGATATATCTTAGACATATCTTGAGTCGTTTCAGAAAGGATTATCATGTTTGGACTTCACAATCATCGACACCATCATCACTTTGGCCCGCACGGCCGGGAGGCTATGCGGGGTCGTGGCGGCCGGGGGCCGTTCTTCGGCGCTTGGGAAGCCGGGGAGGATCGCGAGGGCGGTCGTGGCCGGCGGCGCGTCTTCTCAGTAGATGAGTTGCGGTTGGTGCTTCTGAGCCTGATTGCGCAGGCGCCGCGCCATGGCTACGATCTCATCCGCGAAATCGAGGAGCGATCGGCCGGCGGCTATGCGCCGAGCCCCGGCGTCGTCTATCCGTCGCTCACCATGCTGGCGGACATGGACCTGATCGCCGAGCAGGTAACCGAGGGCGCCAAAAAGCTCTTCGCGGTTACCCAGGCAGGGTCGGCGCATCTTGCCGAACGGCAGACCGAAGTGGAGGGTCTGCTCGCGCGCCTTGCGGCGATGGGTGAGCATAATCGCCGCGAGCACCGGGGACCGATCCGTCGTGCTATGGGCAATCTCAAGCAGGCGCTGATGCACCGCATGGGCGAGGGTGACCTGGAGGAAGAAGCGATGCACCAGATCGCCGCCATTCTGGACGAGGCGGTCCAGAAGATCGAAAGGCTCTGACCCGCGCGTAGAGCGTGAACAGTTGGAAGGGCTGGCCGGGCGGTCGAGAGTCATCTAGGCCGCTTCGCCTTTCGTGAGGCGCCGCTCAGCTATCGCTGGGAGCGCTCGGCCAGCGCTTCATAGGCGTCCAGCATCGTCCGGTTGGCACGGTCCCACACATAGACTTTCGCTGCTTCATGTCCGGCCGTGCCAGCCGAACGACGCAACTCTGGATTTTCAATGAGCATCTGGATCGCGTCGGCATAGGCCACCACATCGGTTGGCGGTACCAGGAAGCCGGTCACGCCATGCTGGACCAGATCGACCGATCCGGTAGCACTCGCGGCGACGACCGGCACGCCGCAGGCCATCGCCTCCGTCGTGACGTTGCCGAAGGTCTCTGTGACGGAGGGCATGAAGAACATATCCATGCCCGCGACGGCGCGGCCGAGCGCGTCGCCAGCCTGAAACCCAGCGAAAACCGCATCCGGAACACGCTGCGCGAACCAGTCCCGCGCTGGCCCGTCGCCGATAACAAGCACCTTGAAGGCCACGCCACGCGCACGCAGCGCCTCGACAACCTGTGCGAAGATGCCAAGGCCCTTCTCCAGCACCAGACGGCCGAGAAAACCGAGAGCGATCTCATCATCGCCGATCCCGAGATTCCGGCGCCACGCCAGATCTCGTCGTCCGGGATTGAACTGATCGTGATCGATGCCGCGCGACCAGATATCGACCGGTGTCTTCACGCCCCACTCCAGCAGCAGCGCACGCATACTGGGGCTGGGCACCATCACCTGATCGACCTTGTTGTAGAACTGGGTCTGCATGCGAACCAAAAGCGGCTCCAGGAAACCGAGGCGATAGTAGCGCGCATAAGTCTCGAACCGCGTGTGGAGCGACGCGAGGACCGGCAATCCGTTCTTGCGCCCCCACTGCAAAGCGCGATGACCAAGACGATCGGGCGCGGAAACGTGAACGATATTGGGAGCGAAACGCTCGAGATCCTGCCGGATGGCGGGAGACAGTCCCTTGGCCATGCGATACTCCGCTCGCCCCATCGGCAGCTTCCATGAAGGCACGGAAACCAGATCGCCCACCGGTTCAAAGGCTGGCTTATCGGTGGTCGGAGAATAGACGCGAACAGCGGCGCCCGCATCGAGCGCCGCGCCCATCAAATTGTTGAGCGCGTGGTTCGCTCCGTCGCGAACATAGTTATAGTTGCCACTGAAGAGGGCGATGCGGAGGTCCGTCGCAGCCATCGCGGCGCTATAGCTTGGTGACACACCGGTTCAAGCGGAACTTGGAGGACCGCGCAAGGCGGCTGGTATGGAGCTGCCGGGCGTGGCAGGAGAACCACATGTCGATACAGACCCTGTCGCTGGATGCCCTGCTCACCGGAGCGCCCGCGTTTATCGCGCCGGGCGTGATGAGCGCGATGGACAAGAAGCCCCGGAGCGGCACCGTGCGGATCGGCTGGTTGGGAGTGGAGGGCGATCATCAGGCCGACACCTTCCATCATGGCGGGCACGACAAGGCGATCCATCTCTTCCCACAGGAGCATTATGACTGGTGGCGCGAGCCGCTCGGCGACCATGCGCTGCTGCGAGCGCCGGGCGCCTTCGGGGAGAATCTGGCCACGCGAGGCGCCACCGAAGACGGGCTGTGCGTCGGTGACCGCTTCACGCTTGGCAGTGCGCTGCTGGAGATCAGCCATGGCCGCCAGCCATGCGCCAAGCTTAACTTTCGCTTCGGGCGGCCGGACGTACTGGCGACAGCGGTGCGGAGCGGGCGTTGCGGCCTCTATCTGCGCGTGTTGAAGGAAGGCGAGGCGCGGGCGGGCGATGCCATGACGCTGATCGAGCGGCCGTTGCCTGAATGGAGCATCGCGCGCGTCTTCAATCTGCTGATTCAGGGCGGGCATAAGGCGGAGCCGGCAGGCGTCGCGCAACTGGCGGCGATGCCGCAACTTGCCGAAGCCTGGCGTAGCCGGGCTATCGCACTGGCGCGGTAAGAATCGACTGGCATCTGAATGCCGGTCGATCCGAGCATGTTTCAGGCATCCTCCTCCACGATGTCCTGCGGCGGGTGCAGACGCAGCCGCGTGACGCGCTTCGGATCGGCGCCCGTAATTTCCAGACGCCAGCCGCTGCCGGGCTGCGTCAGAATATCGCCTATGGCTGGCACTTTGCCCGCAAGGACGAAGGCGAGGCCACCAAGCGTATCCACGTCATGCTCGACCTCGGCCAGCCGGGGATCGATGACTTCTCCGGCGAACTCCAGCTCTGCGCGTGCGTCGGCATCCCAGAGGCCATCATCGAGCGGCACGAGCAGGGCTTCCGGCTCGTCATCATGCTCGTCTTCGATGTCGCCAACGATTTCCTCGACGAGATCCTCGATCGTGACGAGGCCGTCCGTCCCGTCATACTCGTTGAAAATGATT
>PJTZ01000425.1_pt1 | contig 10403 bp, 8 predicted proteins | sample 1512131 | NCBI WGS metagenome assembly PJTZ01 (sample SAMN08177679, study PRJNA422409) | Soil metagenome, whole genome shotgun sequencing project. | reverse complement strand
TGTTCGTGCAGCGCCTTCAAATCGAAGTTTCCGGACGAATCGTGCGCGATCACCGCATTGGGCGCGCCGGCCATCCGGATGCGGCGCGTGAGCGCACGGGTATCCACGCCGGCGAGACCGATCCGGCCATGCTCCTTGAGCCACTGATCGAAAGGCTCGACATTGCGGAAGTTGGAGGGCGCGGTCACGTCCTCGCGGACCACGCAACCGAGCGCCCAGGGCGTGTCGGCCTCAATGTCATCGAGATTGGTGCCGACATTGCCGATATGCGGGAACGTGAAAGTGATGATCTGACCGGCAAAGCTGGGATCAGTCATGATCTCCTGATAGCCGGTCATCGCGGTGTGGAAGCACAACTCGCCCACTTCCGCCCCGGTCGCGCCGAAGCCGCGGCCGAAGATCATCGAGCCATCGGCTAGCACCAATACCCCCGTCGCTCCCTTGGGCACGGTCGGGTAACTGGCATTCGCCATGGCTTCTGGTCCTTTGCTGTTCGCATTTTTGGCCGGCGCCCCAGCACTGGCTAAACGGCGGGGGCACTAGGGTCTGCGCCGTAGCGGGTCAATCTATTAAAAATCGGCGAGAAGCGCTATATGTGTTCCTTTCCACCCGGACTCAAGGAAACAGGTAAAGCGCATGGCGATTCGCGAGCAGATAAAAGCTGCCCAGATTCAAGCGATGAAGGCGGGCGAGAAAGATCGCCTCGCTGCGGTGCGCCTCATCCTCGCCAAGTTGAAGGACCGCGACATCGAGCTGCGCACAGCGAGCCAGGTGCCCGAGGATGACCAGATCGTCGTCGATGTGCTTCAGAAAATGGTCAAGCAGCGCCGCGAGTCGATCGAGATGTTCGAGAAAGGTGGCCGCGATGAGCTCGCCGCGCAGGAGGAGGGCGAGCTTGTCGTCATCGAAAGCTTTCTGCCGCAACGCCTCTCGGACGACGAAACGCGGGCGGCCATCGAAGGCATCAAGAGCGAGACCGGCGCCAGCAGCCTCAAGGACATGGGCCGGGTGATGGCGCTTCTGAAGGAGCGGCACGGCACCGTGATCGACATGAGCACCGCAAGTGCGCTGGTGAAAGCGGCACTGATCTGAGCCGCGCGCGGGCCGCATGAGCCTCACGCCTCAATGGCTGGATCAACTCCGCTCACGCACGACGCTCTCGACGCTCATCGGCAAGAGCGTGAAGGTGACTCGCGCCGGGCGAGAGCATAAAGCGTGCTGCCCGTTTCATAACGAAAAGACGCCCAGCTTCACGATCAACGACGAAAAGGGCTTTTATCACTGCTTCGGCTGCGGTGCGCATGGCGACGCCATTCGCTGGATGACCGAACATCAGGGCCTGCCGTTCATGGAGGCCGTGAAAGAACTGGCAGACGCGGCCGGCATGGATGTGCCCGCGCCCGACCCCAAGGCGGCCAAGCGAGCGGAGCAGGCCAGATCGCTTCACGACGTGATGGCGGCTGCGCGGGACTGGTTCGAGGCGCAGCTCGGCGGTCTCGATGGCGCGAGCGCCCGCGATTATCTCAAACGCAGGGGCATCACGGACGAAACTAGGCGCGCGTTCGGGATCGGCTTTGCGCCCGATTCGCGTGGCAAGCTCAAGACGGCGTTGCGCGACTTCCCCGAGGCCATGCTGGTCGAATCCGGCATGCTGATCGCCCCTGAAGACAAGAGCCGCGAAAGCTACGACCGATTCCGGGGCCGGGTCATGATCCCCATCGCGGATCAGCGCGGCCGGGTGATCGCCTTTGGTGGGCGCATTCTGGACAGCGGCGAACCCAAATATCTGAACTCTCCCGAGACGCCGCTCTTCGACAAGGGCCGAACGCTTTACAATCTCGACAAGGCGGCACCCGCCGCGCGCAAGGCCGGGCGTATCGTCGTGGTCGAGGGCTATATGGACGTGATCGCGCTCGCCCAGGCAGGGCTCTCCGAAGCCGTTGCCCCGCTTGGAACGGCGCTCACTGAGGCGCAGATCGAGAAGCTCTGGACGATGGTCGCGACGCCACTGCTGTGCTTCGATGGCGACGCGGCCGGGCAGCGCGCGGCGATGCGCGCGGCGCATCGAGCCCTTCCTTTGTTGCGCCCGGGACACAGCCTTGCCTTTGCCACGCTCCCGGCAGGCAAGGATCCGGACGATCTGGTGCGGGCTGGCGGTGTGTCCGCAATCGAGGAGATCCTTGCGGCATCCCTGCCGCTCTCCGACGCGCTATGGGAGACCGAGAAGGCCGCTGGCCCGCTAGAAACGCCAGAGCAGCGGGCGGGTCTCAAGCAGCGATTGGAGGAGCTTGCCGAGACAATCCGACACGAGGACATCCGCGCTCATTATCGCCGGCATTTCCGGGAAAAGCTCGACACGTTGTTCTTTGCTCGCCCGGAAAGACGCCCCTTCGCGCCCTCGCCGACCGGCGGGCGTGGCCGCCCGGGTCAACGCTGGACGCCCCCGCCCCTGCCGCCGTCGGTGGAAGCGCGGGCGATCCATATTGGCGGGATCGAGCTTCCTTTGCTGCGCGGCGTCATTGGTGCCTTGCTACGCCATCCGCAGGAAATCCGGCGTCATCGAGAGACGCTCGCCCATCTCGACATCGCCGACTCGCGACTCGCGAATATGGTCGATCGGCTCGTCGATTTGGCTCTCGACGAAGAAACGGTTGAAACTGAGCGCCTCCTTACAATATTGGGACAGGGTGAAGTGTATAATATGGCAAAGGAGTTGCTCCGGGCCGATGCGCTGCATTTCACGGTTACCAGCAAAACCGAAAGCGATGGTGCCGCCGCGCGCATCATTGATGAGGCAATGATGGTGATGGTGGCTATGCCGCGAATCGATGCGGAGCTGGCTGCGGCGACACGGGCCATGATGGGGGAGGCTGTGGACGGCGCGGCATTCGAAGCCGGTTATGTGCTTCAACAGGATCTGCGCCGGAGGAAAGCGGAGCTGGAAGCGCGTCTTTCCGAACTGATTGAGCCCCAAGACGTTTAAGTATCAAGAGCATGTCGTGGCGCCCCATGCGCAGCTACGGCCCAGAACAAGGCAACCCATGGCGAGCAAGGCAGGTAAGACCATTCAGACCGAAGAGCAGGAGGGCAGCGACGCACCGCTTCTCGATCTCAACGAGGCATCGGTCAAGAAGCTGATCGCCCGCGCCAAGAAGCGCGGCTACATCACTTATGACGAACTGAATGACGCCCTGCCGCAAGGCGAGATGTCCTCGGATCAGATCGAGGATATCACTTCTGCGCTGTCCGATATGGGCATCAACATCGTCGAGAACGAGGAACAGGCCGAGGACGGCGAGGAGCAAGCCGAGCCCGAGGTCGATCCCATCGATCCCTCTTCTGAAGAGGACGACGGCAACGTCGCCGAAAAGAAGAAGGAAACCGTCGATCGTACGGACGATCCGGTGCGCATGTATTTGCGCGAAATGGGCGCTGTTGAGCTGCTCAGCCGCGAGGGCGAAATCGCAATCGCCAAGCGTATCGAAGCTGGCCGCGACACGATGATTCTCGGGCTATGCGAGAGCCCCACCACGTTCAACGCGATCATCCAGTGGTCGACCGCGCTCAACAATGGCGAGATGCAGCTGCGCGAGATCCTGGATCTCGACGCAATGCTTTCCAAGGATCCCGCGCCCGAAAGCCTCTCCGAGGATGGCGAGGCGGATGACGACGGCGAGATTTCCGCCAAGACCGCCGGTCCCTCGTTCAAGGATGAAGACGAAGTCGAGGAAGAGCCGGAAGCCGAGGACGAAGAAGATTCGATGGTCGAGCGCCGTTCTCAGCGGCCAGACGACGACGACGAAGACGACAACACGCTCTCGCTCGCGGCCATGGAAGAGCTGCTCAAGCCTGACGCGCTTGCCAAGTTCGCCCGGATCACCGAGCTCTTCGAGGACTTCTCACGCATCCAGCAGGCGCGGCTTGTCGCGCTCGGCAATGGCGAAGAGCTGCCTGCCAAGCAGGAAACGGCTTATCAGAAGCTGCGCGAGGACCTCACGGCCGAAGTCGAGAGCGTTCAGTTTCACCAGCAGAAGATCGAATATCTCGTCGATCAGCTTTATGCGTTCAACCGCCGGCTGACCACGCTGGGCGGCCAGATGCTCCGGCTGGCCGAGCGTCACAAAGTTCCGCGCAAGGCGTTCCTCGACGAATATGTTGGCCACGAGCTCGATGACGGTTGGATGGAGAAGGTCGGCGGCATCGACAAGAAATGGGCGGCGTTCGCGTCTGCCGAAGCGGATGCCGTGGACCGCATTCGTGCCGAAGTGGGCGAAATCGCCCAGTCGACCGGTACGTCGCTGATCGAGTTCCGCCGCATCGTGAACATGGTGCAGAAGGGCGAGCGCGAGGCGCGGATCGCGAAGAAGGAAATGGTCGAGGCGAATCTCCGCCTCGTGATTTCGATCGCCAAGAAGTACACGAACCGCGGCCTTCAGTTTCTGGACCTGATCCAAGAGGGCAATATCGGCCTGATGAAGGCGGTGGATAAATTCGAATATCGCCGCGGCTACAAGTTCAGCACCTATGCGACCTGGTGGATTCGTCAGGCGATCACCCGTTCGATTGCCGATCAGGCACGCACCATCCGTATCCCGGTGCACATGATCGAGACGATCAACAAGCTGGTGCGCACCAGCCGCCAGTTCCTGCACGAGCAGGGTCGCGAGCCCACGCCCGAGGAAATGGCCGAGCGCCTGAGCATGCCGCTCGAAAAGGTGCGTAAGGTGATGAAGATTGCCAAGGAGCCAATCTCCCTCGAAACGCCGATCGGCGACGAGGAAGACAGCCATCTGGGCGATTTCATCGAGGACAAGAACGCGATCATTCCGGTCGATGCCGCTATTCAGGCGAACCTCAAGGAAACGGTCACCCGCGTTCTTGCCAGCCTGACGCCACGCGAGGAGCGCGTGCTGCGCATGCGCTTCGGCATCGGCATGAACACCGATCATACGCTGGAGGAAGTCGGTCAGCAGTTCTCGGTGACGCGCGAGCGCATCCGCCAGATCGAGGCGAAAGCATTGAGGAAGCTCAAGCACCCGAGCCGCAGCCGGAAAATGCGCAGCTTCCTCGACCAGTAATTTGATGACGAAAATATGCTAGGCAGTCTCATCGGCGCCCAACGCTCCGATGGACTTCATGACGCGATTGGAAACGCTCGTATGGGACGCTTGGCAATAGTTTCCGTATGTTTCCCGACGACTAGCAGCGCATCTCGCGCGGGGAACGGAGCATGACTCCGACCCCGGCGGGTCAGAAGCTGATCGACACCTTCGATCACATCGTAATTATCAATCTCGCGCATCGTTCGGATCGTCGGCGTGAGATGGCGCAGCAGCTTGCAAGGCTCGGCCTCTCCTTTAATCACCCATCGGTGATCCGCTTCGACGCTTGCAGCTTCGCCGAGCCGGCCGATTTCCCGACGACCGGTACACGGGGCTGTTTTCACAGCCATCTGGGCGTTTGGCGTGAAGCGTTCGCAAGGGGGGACCAGTCCACGTTGCTGATCGAAGATGATCTAGATTTTGCGCCCGATATCGAAAACACATTGCCAGCTGCTCTTGATGCTCTCGCCCATCAGGACTGGTCCCATTTCTATGGCGCAGTGCTGGAATGGCACCCCGCAGTTTTGCCTTCCAGTCCGCTGGGCCGCGCCGAAGCCAGCGAACCCATTCTCGGAGGCCATTTTATAGCGATGCGCGGAAAGGCGATTGCTCAGATTGTGGCTTATCTGGAGGCTATTTTGACTCGCCCTGCCGGGTCACCAGATGGCGGACCTATGCACGTAGACGGAGCCTATGGGTGGTTCCGGCGAGCCAATTCGACCGATCCCACGTTCGTCGCCAACCCGGACCTTGGCTTTCAGCGCTCGTCGCGAACCGACATCCATGTCTTACGTTGGCCGGACCGCCTTCCGGTCATTCGTGAAATGACCGCCATCGCGCGGCGGATGAAGCGGACGCTAACGTCATAAGACGCTCCGAGCTAGCCCTACCCGTACCAAATCGGAACGGATTTTTTCACATTACCTCAAGAGCTTATTAACTGCGTTGGCCCTAATAGGGCTGCGGGGGCGCACTCGATCCGTGAAGGGTCGAGCTATTGAGGTCTATTATGGAAAGCCTGTCCCACCGAGTACCGACCGAAACTCTCGCGTCCCTGCTCGCATCTCTCGTCGATACCGATGGAACGCCTGCGCATCCCTATGCTCGCGCGGTGATTGTCGGCGAGCGCCAGTCTTTCGTGCGCAACCTGGTGGACTTCGCGGACTTCGTTCATCTTCTCTGCCTTCTGCACGGCAGTGCGCCCGGCTTCGTCGATCTTGCCGCCACGCGAACGACAGAGGTTGCGGCCCGGGAGTGGCTCGTCGCAGCAATGAATTCTTTCGTCACGGAGCGGGCCTATCTGTCGCGACTCGCGGTCCTCGCCGGACCTTTACCGAGCACGAGTGGCCATCATGAGACGACGACAATCATAACGCAGCAGCGCCATGCGCTGGAAATGCTCGCCCAGTCGGACCGCAAGGGCTGCTCATTCGGCGCATCGGTCGCACTGGTGCTCGAATGGGACGCAATGCGGACGATTCTTGACGCGGGAGCCGCACGCCTCGGCATCGAAATTCCCGCATGTACCCTGCCCAGCAGCAAGCAGACGCTGGACATGCTCGCAGCCCTCCCCGATCCGCAGCGTCTGACCCGCGCAATGCAGTTCGGCGGGAGCCAACTTGTCGGCCAGCACCGCGGTCTTTGGGATCTCCTAGAAGCCCGCGCAATGGTGAGGCAGGAGGGCTAATCAAGGCGCTTGTCTGGCAATCGCTCCCGTCCCTACACGAACAGAGCGGGTAACGGATGGGGGACGTGTGGAGGAGCCACGGACAAAGATTGGCGCGGCGGACGCGACACGCTTCCATCGTATCCGTGCCAGACTCGACGGGGTCGAGCCTGCGGCCGGCCCCTCGGCATGGCTATACGAGTTCCTGCTCTTTGGCTTCAAGCAAAGCTGGGCGTGTCTTTTCGGCGCGCTGATGCTGGCGCTCCTGCTAGGCACGCACTTATGCTATCCTCGCGATGCAGCGCTCGCCCGATATGATTTCCTCACAATTTGCGCTGTCGCCATTCAAATCGGCATGATCAGCCTGCGGCTGGAAAGCTGGCGGGAAGCGAGGGTCATCGCGGTTTTTCACATTGTCGGCACAGTTATGGAACTGTTCAAAACCGCCGCTGGCTCATGGATCTATCCGGAGAGCGGCGTTCTCCATATTGGGGCAGTGCCACTGTTCTCCGGCTTCATGCACGCTGCAGTCGGAAGCTACATCGCGAGGGTGTGGCGTATCTTCGACTTTCGCTTCACCCGTTACCCACCGCGCTGGACGACCATGGCGCTCGCCCTGGCTATCTACATCAACTTCTTCGCACATCACTGGCTTCCGGACATTCGCCTCAGTCATTTTACGGTGATCGGATTGCTTTTCTGGCGCACCCAGGTCTGGTTCCGCCCGTTCCGCGTATATCAACGGATGCCCTTGCTCGTCGGCTGGCTGCTGGTCGCGCTATTTATCTGGTTCGCGGAGAATATCGGCACCTTCGCTCATGCCTGGACTTATCCAACGCAGAGCAGCGGCTGGAATATGGTTTCGCCAGAGAAGCTCGGCGCATGGTATTTGCTGATGATCATCAGCTTCGTTCTCGTATCGCTGCTTCATCCATCGGAATCGGGAGAACGCGACGGAACGCTATGAGTAGAGAAGATGCGGCCGCCGCGCTTCCGCCCACGTCTCCTCGTCAGGGCACGTGACGGCGTCGAGATCAGCCGGCACAGCAGCCGCATCGTCCACCCATTCGCGCAAAGCCGGCCCGCCGTTGATGACGTCTATCGCCAACTTGTCGAACTCATATTCATACGGAAAGGCGCGCCATAGCGGATAGTCCGGCCACAGCGCACGGATCGCCTTGAATCCCAGAGCCTGAAGCCGCCAAGGACGGAAAGCCTCATGACCATAGGCTGGCCCCTCGGCATGGATCTGCAGGCCCGCGCAGAGCTGGCCGACATGCTTGTGAAAAGTAGGCTGGAACCACATGTCGCGCAGAAGGCAACCCTTTAGCCAGTCCGGCGCCAGATCGCGCATTGAGCCCAGCACGGCACGGGCGTCGATATCCGGGGCGCCGAACAGCTCCAGTGGCCGGGTCGTACCCCGCCCCTCGGAGAGCGTCGTCCCCTCAAGCATCACGGTGCCCGCATAGGCGCGAGCCATGTTGATGTTAGGGGCATTGGGGCTTGGGTTGACCCAGACCTTGTCCTCGGGCCAGCCGAAACCCGGTGCCGTCTCAGGCTGCCACCCCTCCATCTCGACGACGCGATAATCGACATCGAGCCCATAATGCGTGACAAACCAGTGCCCAAGCTCGCCCATGGTGAGGCCGTGGCGCATCGGCATCGGCCCGGCACCCACAAAGCTCTCCCAGCCCGGTAGCAGTGTCAGCCCCTCAATCGGGCGTCCAGCGGGGTTAGGCCGGTCCAGCACCCACACGGACTTGCCGCGCTTCGCTGCGGCTTCCAGCACATACAGCAGCGTCGTCACAAAGGTGTAGATACGGCAGCCCAGATCCTGAAGATCGACGAGGATGACGTCAAACGTCTCCATCCAGGCGTCCTTGGGGCGGCGCACTTCGCCATAGAGGCTGAAGACAGGCATGCCATAAGTGGGATCGGCGAAGTCTGGCGACTCCATCATATTGTCCTGCAGGTCTCCGCGCACGCCATGTTGCGGACCGAACACCGCTGAGATGGCGATGCCGCTCGCGATCAGCGCGTCCAGCCCGTGCGTGAGATCCGCCGTGACCGAGGCAGGGTGCGCGAGATAGGCAACGCGCCTGCCCTCAAGCGGTTTGCGCAATTGCGGATCGGCAAGGAGGCGATCGAGACCGGTCTTCATCATGACGTTCGCGGTGCCGGGAGTTCGGTTGCGAAGCAAGCCTCATGATGAAAGTCGGGTTTTCCCGGTGGGTGCGCGAGCGCCCAGTAGGATTTGGTGCCGTCCTTGGCTTCGAGGATCGCGGAGAGTCCACCCAACCAGTCCTTATCGGCAAGGTTTGAGGGAATGACCAATCGGGCACTTAATTCGGCTCTGTTTGCCCATACTGTAGATACAGCGCCAACCATCTCCATGTTTTCGATTTTCCGCATGCCTGTTCGATAATCTACGAAATCATAGGCTGCCCAATGGTTGGAAGTAGCGAAGTTGGTTTCGAAATAGCGAGTCCCATTGATCGCCCTAGCAAAGAACTCGAAGCAGCTATGCTGCCAAAGTCCATCCTGCTGCGTCCAATTACGATTCTCGTGGTCACCCAATGGCCAAACAATCCCCTCGGTATTGCCGATCGCTCGAAATTGCAGCCACAATTGATTACCGTCGCGCTTCGCAAATCCAGCTATTGAATGAATGGCGGCGCATGGCGTGTCGGGATGCCGCTTGAGGCTAAGTCTGCTCATCCCCCCACTTAATACCATTCTTCGTTTCACGGAAATAACTGCCGAAGAGCGAAAACAAGGGGATTGGTTGCTCAGGCCAACCGATGCTAAAGGCCGCGCGCCATGACCAGCTACTCATCCGATCTTCTCCGCCTGCTCGACGAGCGTGGCTACATCCACCAGATCACCGACGCCACCGCGCTCGATGCGCTGGCGAGCAAGCAGATCGTGCCCGGCTATATCGGCTTCGACCCCACCGCGCCCTCGCTCCATGTCGGCTCGATGGTGCAGATCATGCTGCTGCGCCGGATTCAGCAGGCAGGTCACAAGCCGATCGTGCTGATGGGCGGCGGCACCGGCAAGGTGGGCGATCCCTCGTTCAAGGATGAGGCGCGCAAGCTGATGACGGTCGAAACGATCAACGCGAACATCGCGACGATCAAGACCGTGTTCGAACGCTTCCTGACCTTCGGCGAGGGCCCCACGGATGCGATCATGGTCGACAATGCAGACTGGTTGGACGCGCTCGAATATCTCCCTTTCCTGCGCGACTATGGCCAGCATTTCTCGGTCAATCGGATGTTGAGCTTCGATTCGGTAAAGCTGCGCCTCGACCGCGAGCAGTCGTTGAGCTTCCTGGAATTCAACTACATGATTCTTCAGGCCTACGACTTCCTTGAGCTGTCGCGCCGGACGGGATGTCGCCTGCAAATGGGCGGATCGGACCAGTGGGGCAATATCGTCAACGGCATCGAGCTCTCACGCCGCGCGGACGGCACAGAAGTCTATGGCGTGACGACGCCGCTCATCACCACGGCGGACGGTGGCAAGATGGGCAAAACGATGTCCGGCGCGATCTGGCTGAACGAGGCGCAACTCCCTCATTTCGACTATTGGCAGTTCTGGCGGAACACAGATGACCGCGATGTGGGCCGTTT
>PJTZ01000422.1_pt1 | contig 10416 bp, 15 predicted proteins | sample 1512131 | NCBI WGS metagenome assembly PJTZ01 (sample SAMN08177679, study PRJNA422409) | Soil metagenome, whole genome shotgun sequencing project. | reverse complement strand
GATCAGGAGTGACTTGTTGAAACGGTGGCATCCTGAGTGGGAGGATAGAAAAAATGAACTGGTCTTTATCGGTCAAAACATCGATAAAGAGAAATGTATAGCTGAGCTCGAGGCCTGTCTATTGACCGAGGAGGAAGCGGACGACTGGCGCTTTACGTGGTGGAAGGATGAATTTCCAAAGAACATTTGACACGATGAACTGTGACAAGAAAGGATTGGATTATCAAAACAGGTGCGGGCAATGTTGCCGGTGCTATGGTCAACCAACAGATGGCGCAGGAGGATTTTTAAGTTAGCATATTTCATCCCTGGAATGGAATAGTCAAAAAAAATAAAGATGAACTTTGAAACAACAACACCATTGCTTACGGCAGAGGAGATCGGTGACTCCCATATGATGACATCTGTGGACACGCCGGTACGGCAGGATGCTTTTGAACGATCGGACGAAGAAAAGATCGAACGGATAGCGGGACTGTTCCGCGGTATCATGGAAGAGCTGGGGCTCAACCTTGACGATGACAGTTTAAACGGCACCCCGCACCGCGTCGCTAAGATGTATGTCAAAGAATTGTTTGATGGCCTTGACCCCAAAAACAAACCTAAGCTATCAACTTTCGACAATAAGTATGGATATCGAAAGATGCTTGTGGAACGGGATATACGCGTGTCCTCGGCATGCGAGCACCATTTTTTGCCGATTGTCGGAAAGGCCCATATTGCCTATATAGCAGAAGATAAGGTTATCGGACTCTCCAAGATCAACCGTATCGTGGAGTACTATTCGCACCGACCACAGGTGCAGGAGCGCCTTACTCTTCAGATCTATCATGCGCTGCGTTCGGCATTGGCAACGGACAGCATCATTGTAGTCGTCGATGCAGAACACCTGTGCGTGTCTGCACGTGGTGTCAAAGACGGCCATAGCCGGACAACGACGCTCGAGTACGGAGGCGCCTTCGAACAGGAAAATTATAGAAATGAATTTCTTGATATGATAAAGTAGAATGTTATGCGCAGCATTGTAGATATACTGAAGGAACATAGCATCAGGCCGACCAAACTTCGGATCAGTGTCTTGGAACAGCTCATATCAACGGGAAAATCCTACTCCTTTACCGAAATGCACGAACTTTTTGGGAAAAAGCGGGACAGGGTCACCATTTACCGTACATTCATTCTTTTCTGCGATAACCACTTGGTTCAAAAAGTCGTCGACATAGATGGCATAATCCGGTTTTACTATTGTGAAGATGCCGCCGAAGCCCAACCATCGTTTCGCTGCCGCGAGTGCGGAATGACTACCGCACTGACTCCATTGCCTGATTATTACCAGGTAGAACTTGGAGGCCATCTTGTCGACAATACATTGCTGCTTTTTTCTGGGATATGTGAGCAGTGCAGAAAACATGGAAGACGTAGTGAACAACATTTGAATTAGATTCTGAATAGAACACCCTTTCGTAGTAACGGACAGGCCAGCAGGATCGTCAGCGATTTATTCACATCCAGCAAATTAAAAAATTTCTCAAGTATTATTATGCAAGAAGAAAAAATACGACCCGTAACCATCTTGACCGGATTTTTAGGATCCGGGAAGACTACTTTTCTAAATGCCCTGATGGCAAAAAATCCGGAGAAACGTTATGCTATCATCGAAAACGAGATTGGGGAAATTAATGTGGACGGCAAGCTGGTATCCAATAATTATGACCAGCTCATCGAATTACAGAACGGCTGTCTATGCTGCACTTTGAATGATGATCTTTATGGTGCCTTAGACATACTACACCAACAGGCCGCTAGCTTTGACGAATTAATTATTGAATGTACCGGCCTAGCGCTGCCTGCCACGGTCATCGAGCCCTTTACCGTACATCCCATTTTTAAAAAGTATTTCCCGCTCAAAAGGACGGTCTGTATGGTGGACGCCGAACTGATAGAGGATCAGCTGGAGGAAAGGGACGAGGCCTTAAGGCAGCTTACCTCCGCTGATGCGGTCGTGATCAATAAAACGGACTTCGTGCATTCAGAATATGTTATGCACCTGCGTGCACGATTGGGAAACCTCAACCCCCTAGCTAAAATTTTCCAAGAAGAAGGGAAAGGTGTTTTTCCGTTTGCGCAACTTGAAAAAGTTAGCTATTCTATTCCGAAGACTCTTTTTTCAATAGTTAAGCATGGAAAGGCAGAATCTACCGGTATAACAAAGAAATGGGGTGTTTCCCACAATATCCATAACGATATAACGGTCAGGACATATACTTTCAGCGAGGAATTCAATTTTGTCCATCTGTACCTTGGACTAAGCAAGCTGGTCGGAAAGCACCGCGACAAGATATACCGGATGAAAGGAATTGGATATAAAACAGACGAACAAAAAAGGATCGTTGTCCAGTCCGTAGGCGCCCGGATCGATATGGACTACGGAGGCTATTGGAAAGAAGATGAAGACCGCCAGAATACGATAGTCTTTATCGGAAAAGATATAGATAACCTACATATAAATCAGCTCCTTCATGAACTGCTATATATAAATTAGTTTTTTATATCGATGATAAAAAAATGGATGCTCAATAACGGCTTCACTAATTTAATGATCGTTGCTGGCATTGCCTTAGGCTCTATAATTGGCCATATTTCTCCAGAGAAGGGTAGCATGATAGGAAATTATGTCGACTATCTGGTTTTCCTGCTGGTCATGCTATTGTTTTTCGAAATGAAAGTGTTGATTTCGAAAAATATTGTGGAACAGGTTCGGTTTCTGTCCATTGTCTGGATAACCAATTTCCTTATTGTCCCGTTGATAGGATACTTCATTTCCATGTTTTTCTTTGGAGATAAACCTGCAATATATATCGGGCTTATCATCTATTTTATGGCTCCCTGCACGAATTGGTTTTTAGGGTTTACCAAAATCGCGGGGGGTAACACATCACTGGGGGCTACTTTTTTTATTTTTCGGTTGGATGTGCTTTTGTCTAGTTTTGAAACCTGCTACACCATAAGCGGATAAAAAGTTTTTTTTTTGGCAAATGGCAAGAAGGGGTTAGGAGATTCAATCAAAATACGATATACCGACAGTAAAAAGATACAGGTATTTTGCGGGTTGTTTCCAAAAACAGAAGAAGCAGCAACAATAGCACTAAAAAATTCACTGTGCAGTGTTTTCATCGGCAATTCATGAAATCCAGCACGTAGCTCAAATAACCGCGAACATACTAGATGCGAGAGAAGGTCTTGATCTACTGGTCGGCAGCGATCGAAAATGTAATTTTTACTACGTTTAAATCAAGCTAATTCCAAATCAAGGGTGATCCGGCCCCCCTTTTTAACTAACTAGACTTTACATTTTCCGGAATTCCTCTGGGCTGATTCCATGCTTCTTTTTAAAAAAGGTGATGAAGTACGAACAACTGTCAAACCCCAGCTCATACGATATTTCGGATACGGTCTTAAACGTGTGATACAACAATCGCTCTGCTTCCATAAGAATTCTGTCCCTTATCAATTCGCCGACACTTCTCTTTCGTCTTTCTTTACAGATACGGTTCAGGTAATTTGTTGAAATGTTGAGCTTCTCTGCGTAGAATGACGGGAAGCGCTCACTCCTGTAAAATTGTTCGAGCAATTGTTCGAATTCCCGAACCCTATTCTCTCTTTCTTTATTATAGGGCATAGCCCATCGTATACCATTACAACGTTCCAGCATACCCAATACAATATTCAAGTAAGAGCGCAGGATCGTTTTAGAATCTTTATCCGATAGTTTGATCTCTTCAAACATCGAATCCATCATCATGCGCCACTTATAAATGTCTATATAATCTTCGAAGTGCTTATATACTGCATTCTCCTTTAAAAAGGAGAAATCGTGCAACACGTTATCGTTATAACGTTTTGTGAAAAAAGAATCCGTAAAAAGTAAAATCCACCCCTTAGCTTCTTTATTTATTTCAAATGTGCAGACACTGGATGAGGCAATGCTCATCGCTTCTCCTTTTTGAACCTGTACGATCGACTGATCGATAGCAAATCTCCCTCCCTCTTCCTCAAAATAGATGATCGTATAGAACTTTCTTTGATTGGGTAAGGATAGGATACTATACTGCCGGTTAAAGAAATGAAGCGGAGTAACGATAAAACCTATATTTGGGTTTTCCAAATCTTCCAGTGTCAAAACGTTAATTTCTTCTGTTCTGACAACCATAATAATATTACCTTAACTTAATAATAAACGATAGATTAATTAGCTAAGGAATAGCGGCGGTTTGAAGATACCCATGCAGAACCCGTCAGACAATGGCTCGGAAGATATAGGTGCAAAAACTATATCGTCGGCGGGTTGATAATTAATTTTTTTGTGTTTATAAATGAAGACAGGTAAGACCATTGCAATCTCAAGCAACTTTATCTTTATCTGTACGTCTGTATTGCTCTTTTCCTCTTTGATCTTTTCTTCCAGATAACAAGACGCTTTACATACAGGAATGGCATCAAACCGATTGATACATAATTGGCTTGTAATGTAATCCCTGTTGAGCTGAAAACCCAGATAAATCCATATACTGCTCGTTGACTGCATGATAACAGCCAAAAGCAACGATATGTACATGAATTTTCTCAAAACTGTGCGAATCTAATAAAATTTACTTTTCTTTTCTTAGGATATCGATATCTTTCAAAAGCCTTTTTGTTTCTTCATCTGACGTACCATCGTATACGCCCCTGATATGATGTTCTTTGTCGACTAAGAGAAGACCTCCACTGTGCGTAAAACCACCGGGAGCCAAACTATCAGGATGTGCAATAGCATAGTACGATTTTTCTGCCAACCGCATGACTTCCCCTTGATCCCCGTACACGAAGTGCCATTTATTGCCCTTAGCACCTATTTTATCAGCGTATGCCTTTAGTGCAGGTATGGTATCCCTTTTGGGGTCAATAGTATACGAAAGCAGGATCACATCCTCCATATCCTTTGTTTTCTCCTGCACCTGTTTCATGTGAGCGTTCATCTGGGGACAAATGGTCGGACAGGATAGGAAGATAAATGATGCAACGTGGATCTTGTTCTTCAGACTGTCCGATGAAATCACCACACTATCCTGATCACGCATAGTAAAGGAATCAATTGTCGGATAAACGGTCGTATCCCCCTGTTCTGTAGGATTCCCAAGATAGGGCAATCCGCTCTCCTGACAAGAGGCGAAATTAAACACAATGACTAAAAACAGAATAATCCTCCCCATAAAACGCCACAAAATAATAGAATTCGATACCCAAATATACATTTTATCGCCAAAACTTCTTCGGAGCTTGGTTATTGTGCTTTAACTAAACACTACTATGCACGAAAACCTACATCAATAGCACGCTTATGTAAATATTGGAGAATATATAGAGTGGTAACTTTGTATGCGATTTTAAAAATACAGAATACATTGAAACGGATCATTTCATTCCTACTACTAGTATCTCTCGCTTACCAATGTTTGGGAAGTATGGGGGTATTTGTTTGGTTTGAAAGCAACCGGTCCTATATCGCAAACGTATTGTGTGAAAACAGGGCAACGCCGGAAATGCATTGCAACGGTCAATGCGTACTCATGAAAAAGCTCAAAGCATTGGAAGAGAAATCTTCCGATAAAAGTCTTCCGCAGAACGTAAAATACGAAACTTTTCTCTGCGTGATCCAGGATTGGCTCGTTATGCCTGAAAACCAAACCAGCCAGTTAGAGAACAAATATATAGCCTATTATAACGCTTACTATAGTTTTATACATTTCAAGAATAACTTCCGCCCTCCTCGATTCAACGCCTAATTTATTTCTATACAATTAATAGTGCTGTATTTGGCCGAAGACGCTTTATCTTCTCGGTCGTCAATACAGCGATTTTGGCAATTGAATAAAATCGAGAATGAAACCATTTTACTTTGGAAAGACATCTATGCTGTTTAGTGTGGTAGCTACGGCATTGATATACAGTTTAGCCGGGTGCGGAAATAATACACATAACCAGCAGCAAGAAGAAACGGTTAATACAGCAGGAACGTCTGTTGATATATCCGCTTTGACCAAAATAGCAGATACGACCCTGACAGACAAAAAGATCAACATACTGGTAAAGGATAGTCTGACCAGCAAAAACGAAACCATCTACATGCAGGTCACAGATCAAGACGGTAGTCCAGTTACAGACGCCCAGCTTGAGTATGATGTTGTCATGGACATGGGCATGATGTCGCACGGAGGACCATATTACCCTTTGGTTGAACTGGGCGATGGTCTTTATAAAGCTGAGGCAGTCTTTATCATGGCCAATATGAAGGATATGGGTAAGGGCTGGATATTGAATACTGTCCTCAATAAAACAGATAGTTTATCCTTTCTGTTGCCCGTTTCAGAAGCAAAGTATGCACGGACAATCCCTGTTGGTACCAAAGATGACGGCCGTGTGTTCGTTAGCCTGCTGCTGCCTAATGAGGTGAAAGCCGGAAGCCAGCCCATTGACTTCACGCTGCACAAGATGGATCATAAAGTTTTTCCACCGCTGGACAATTATACCGTAGAAATAGAGCCTTCTATGACGGATATGGGACATGGCTCTCCCGATAATAAGGCTGCCTTAGGCAATGGTAATGGACGGTACAGTGGGACAGTCAATTTTACGATGAAAGGCCCTTGGACAATCAAAGTGAATCTGTTCAAAAACGGAGAAAAAGTATCACAGGAGGAACTGGTATTTCCTGTAGAAGTTAAATAAATAAAAGATCAGCAAGTTCTGTTTCCGTGGAAGCAAATTAATGTATATCACAATTAGAAATAGACATATCATTGGAGTCTTCGCCTTTTTGGTAGGGTTGTTCGTTCTATTATCCTGCGCTAAGGATGATGGTCTACACATTGCCGAAGAGGAGGAGACTACTTTTGCCTTTCGCCAGCCTGCCTTTTTCCCAAAAGCGGTCGAATCCGCTATTGACCCCAAGACTGGTTTACCGTCAAATCCACTGACCAAAGCGGGGGTGGAATTAGGCCGGAGACTTTTCTACGATCCTATTCTGTCTGCTAACAAACAAGTGTCGTGTGCAAGTTGTCACCAACAAAACAAGGGCTTTTCCGATGGAGTGGCACTCACCACTGCTGGTGTATCTGGTAAACCTTTGGAGCGACACTCGCCCACATTGATCAATCTGGCTTGGTCAGACAAGGGTTTCTTTTGGGACGGTGGATCGACCAATCTGGAATCGCAAGCGTTTGGTCCGCTGACACATGCCGACGAGATGGGAATCTACCTACCTGTGCTGGTGGAACGTTTGCGTGCGGACGCTACTTATGTGGCGTTATTTCAGAAAGCATTTGGAGAACTACCAAGTGAGCATCGGACAGCGATGGCCCTATCGCAATTTCAGCGCATACTGATCTCGGCTGACGCTCCATACGATCTATATCGAAGAGGAGAAAAACCAGAGGCATTATCTGCCGAACAGCTTCGCGGATTGAATCTTGTTCGCCAAAAGTGTAGCAGTTGCCATGCAGGAGAATTATTTACCGATAACGGATTTCACAATAACGGAATAGACGATGATTTTGGTGATGGATCACATGAGGGTATTTATTTGGGAAGATACCGTATTACCTACAATCCATTGGATTTGGGTGCTTTCAAGACGCCAACGCTACGAAATGTGATGGTCAGTGCGCCCTATATGCATGACGGAAGGTTCAAGACAATCGATGAAGTACTCAATCATTATCGTTTTAGCATCAAAGACATGCCCGTTACCGATGCTGCATTATACCAGAACAATGACGAGGTAGGGATACCTATGACAGACCAGGAAGTCGGAGACATCAAGTCATTTCTACATGCACTGACCGACGAGAAATTTTTAAACAACAGGGAGTTTTCAAACCCCTTTAAATAAATGATATGAGAGAGAATTGATTTCACTACTAAAATAAACAGATATGAAGAGATTAAGTGTTTTATTAGCCGTTGGTGTTCTCGACAAGTATGAAAGCATGATGGTCAGTGTAGGTCTGAACGAACAGGAAGCGAAATCCATATTGGAATACTTAAGACAGGAAGACGCAAAAACGAATTTATAACAAAAATCTATTTATCATGAAAACCACAAATAGAAGAAACTTTGTAAAAGGAAGTTTAACACTCGCCACGGGTCTATTACTGGCCAATAGGTCATTTGCAGATAATATTGTAGGGGCAGCGGTAAACAGTAATTTTAAGTTCGAGCTCGCAAAGCTTACCTATTCATTTAATGATCTTGAACCTGTGATTGATGCATTGACTATGCAGATCCACTATGAGCGTCACTATGGTGCCTATGTGAAAAATGCCAATGAAGCGATATTGGAAGAAAATATATCGGTTACCGATGCAAAGGATCTGTTTTCGCATATATCAAAATATTCGGCAAAGCTCCGCAACAATTCGGGAGGCGCATTCAACCACGAATTATTTTGGTCTATCCTCCGTAAACCGTCGCAGAACAATCTGCCGACCGGAAAACTTGCCGAAGCAATCAACAGCAGTTTTGGATCTTTCGAGTCGTTTAAAGAAGAGTTTTCCAAAGCCGCATTGAGTCAGTTCGGCTCAGGATGGGCATGGCTGGTAAAAGACGGCAATCAGTTAAAAATCGGATCAACACCCAATCAGGACAACCCGTTGATGGATGTGTCTCCATTTAGAGGAACCCCTATTTTGGCCCTCGATGTTTGGGAGCATGCTTACTACCTGAACTATCAGAATAAGCGGGCCGACTATATCCATAAATGGTGGGAAATCATCAACTGGCAAGAAGTAGAAAACCGATATCGTACATCCAAATAAATTATATAAATACAATTAACAAATGATCAAAAAAAGTTTTTTATCCATCGCACTATTGGCGATAATGGCATCTTGTTCTAAAGACACAGAACTTGTACAAATAGCGGGCGGAAATCTTTCCGTTGAATTTGACAATGTAATGGGCAACCAGGACTTTGCACTTGATAAACCCTTCGACGTCAATGGTAAAACATATACCTTCGATAGTTTTAGATATTGGGTAAGTAATATCCGCTTGCAAAAGCAGAATGGTGAATGGATTGAAATCCCAAATTCTTACTACCTGATCGAGGAAACCAAAGACATTGCCATTCAGGACGGTGCCTATACGTATCCTGCAAGAAAACGGGAACAGATCGATTTAAATAATCTCCCTTTGGATACCTATACAGCCATTGAATTTGGCATCGGCGTGGATAGCGAACTGAACGACAATCTTAGTATAACCGCAGGGGAGCTTTCCGCCATGACAGGTATGACCAATATTTCATGGATGTGGCACACGAGTTATATCTTCAGTTCATTAAAGGGTATGGCAGAGGATGGTACAACTAAGGTCGTTAAAATTGAAACCGGTCTGAACGATAATTATCGGAAAATGAAAATTGATCTTAAATCTCCTATTAATCTTGGAGAAACAACCCCTTCTAAAATCGAGCTTAAAAGTGATGTCCTTACTCTTCTACAATCATTCGACAGTTGGGAAGTACCTGTTGTGGGAGCACAACAACAAGATCAGATGAAGGCAATAGCAGATAATTTTTCTGCTAAATTTTTTACGTTAAAATAATCATATAACCATGTTATTTAATATTACGTCACACATATTTGTCGCTCTTTCGATAAAATTGTTGTCTATAGGCTGTTCCGACGACAGTCCGGTCGTAGAGCCCGAACCGGAACCCGAATCTTACTGTCATGTGAATTTCTATACAAGCAACTGGTATATGGGAGATCGTTCAGGTAATCCTTCCGAAACAAAGTTCACTTATGATGCGCAGGATCGCGTAATACTTGCACCGCTGCCGGAAGGAGAGTTCCAATATTTTCTATATTGATAAAGCTTTTGCAGAGGAGATAAGGGCTATTATTGAATGCTAGAATCGCAGTAGTGTGGCGTTTTGGACTTACTTTACAAACGAACATATTCGATTTTATTTTAAGAAATGCTATATTTGAGCCAATAACAATTATAACATGCTACCCCTGTTTACTATGACCAATAAGAAACTATCAAAACCACCCAAGCAAAACGATGAATTGCTCAAAGGAGCGTTTGAAGAGAATTTTGCTGATTTTCTAAGATTTCTCTATCCCGACGCCGACCATATATTTGATTTCTCCAAGAGCATACAGTTTATGGACAAAGAGCTGCTTGCGATCGTGCCTGACAGGGAGCGGAAGAAAGGTAAACGAGTAGCCGATCTTCTGGCAAAGGTCTTTCTAAAAGACGGTACAGAAAAATATATCCTGCTTAATACAGAGATCGAGGGTGGGCGCGATGCAGAATTTGCAAAACGCGTCTATCAGTATAACTATCGCATTTGGGACAGATACGAT
>PJTZ01000420.1_pt1 | contig 10451 bp, 12 predicted proteins | sample 1512131 | NCBI WGS metagenome assembly PJTZ01 (sample SAMN08177679, study PRJNA422409) | Soil metagenome, whole genome shotgun sequencing project. | reverse complement strand
CGGGGCGCTCGGTCGCTTTTTGGGAGGAGAGCTATGGCGGCCCGCTCATCCAGCCGCTGACGACGGCGAGCCGGCCCCTGATGGAGAGTTTTATCGCCCCGCGCGGCGCGCTCCACATTGGTCGCGCTGCCGATGCACCGCTTCTTGCGACGCTGCTGAGCGACTTTGCGGGGAGTGGCGTCACCCTGGAGACGCAGACTGCCGATGATTTGCGGCGCGTGCTTCCGGGGCTTCGGCAGGAGTGGTCCATCGGTCTTGCCGAACCCAGCTGCTCGGACATCGACGCGGCCGGACTGCTCGCGCATTATGCTGGCCGGGCACGACGCGGCGGTGTCGATATTCGCACGAACGCGCGACTGACCGCAGCGCGCCGCACAGGCGGCATGTGGCAAGTCGAGAGCACGGCCGGGCCGTTCACGGCGCCGCTTGTCGTCAACGCGTCAGGCGCGTGGGCGGATGATATTGCGAGCCGTTGCGGTGTCTCGACCATTGGCATAGCGCCGTTGCGGCGCACGGTCGTCCAGCTCCGCTGCCCTGATGCGCCCGCCCATTTCCCGGTCGTCATGGATCTCGCTGGTCAGTTCTATTTCAAGCCCAGCGGACCCGGGCGGCTTTGGCTCTCCCCGCATGACGAGGTACCGGACGAGCCGGGAGACGTGGCGCCCGAGGAACTGGACGTGGCCATCGCGATCGACCGGTTTCAGCAAGTGGTCGACTGGCGCATAGAAGCCGTCGAGCGGCGCTGGGCGGGGCTGCGGAGCTTCGCGCCGGATCGGCTACCGGTTTATGGCTTCGACGCGCACGCAGACGGCTTTTTCTGGTTTGCCGGGCAGGGGGGCTTCGGCATTCAGACGGCGCCTGCTGCAGCGTTGCTTGGCGCTGCGCTGGTGACCGGACAGGCATTGCCTGCGGCACTGGGCGCAATCGATCCGGACGCGTTCGACCCGAAACGATTTGCTGTAGCGCGCGTGGACATCAACCGCTAAATTCTTCCTGAACCGGAGCGGGAGGAGCGCATGGCGCACAAGTTCGTGATCGAGCAGAACAAGGCCGGAGAGTTCGTCGCCAAGTTCAAGTACAACAACGAGATCATCTTCTGGACCGAGGGCTACACGTCCAAGGCCAGTGCGAGAAATGCCATCGAATCGATCCTGAAGAACGGTCCAAACGCGCCGGTAGAGGAAGGCTAAGGCTTAGCCAGCGGTCGTAGCGGTGCGCGCGGCATCGCTGGCGAGCTTGTCCGCGCGCTCGTTTTCCGGGTGACCGGCATGGCCTTTCACCCAGCGCCATTCGACCTGATGTCGCGCCGTCGCGGCTTCCAGTGCCTGCCATAAGTCGGCATTCTTGACCGGCTTCTTGTCGGCCGTGCGCCAGCCATTGCGACGCCAGCCGTGAATCCATTTGGTGATGCCGTCCATCACATATTTACTGTCGGTGTGAAGCGTCACGCGGCAAGACCGAGTGAGGGCGTTCAATCCCTCGATAGCGGCGGCCAGTTCCATCCGGTTATTGGTGGTTTCCGCTTCCGCGCCGGATAGCTCTTTTTCGTGCGCGCCATAGCGAATGACGGCGCCCCAGCCGCCCGGTCCCGGATTGCCCTTGCATGCGCCATCCGTGAAAATCTCGACGCCGTCGGTCACGGTTTGCCAAACAGCCGGTCGGCGGACGTAGAGGCATAGCATTCGAGCCGGCGAAGATAGGCCAGCGGATCCTTGCGGGTAACGAGCGCGTCGGCCGGCGTATTGAGCCAGTCGAAGGCGCGCGTGAGAAGGAAACGAAGCGCAGCGCCACGCCCGAGCACGGGGAGCGCGCTTTCCTCATCCCGCGAAAGGCCGTGGCTCGCGCGATACCCCGCCATGAGCGCCTCGGCCCGGTCTTGATAAAAGGTCGCGCCGTCGAACGAGAAGCACCAGGAGCCGTGCGTCACCGCTACGTCATAAGCCCGAATATCCGTGCAGCTGAAGTAGAAGTCTATGAGGCCGGTGACGGCATCGCCGTTCATCAGCACGTTGTCGGGGAACAGGTCGGCATGGATAACGCCACGGGGCAAGTCCGTGGGCCAGTGGCTATCGAGGAAAGCGAGTTCCGCGGAGATGCGGTCTCCAAGTCCGGACTGAATGTCTTCAAGGCCCGTGCCGCAAGCCTCGGCGAGCCGGTGCCAGTCACCAAGGCCAAGTGCGTTCGGTCGCTCGCCTGTAAAGCCTTCCGATGCGCGGTGCAGGACGCCAAGCGCGTCTCCGGCGGCATGAGCCTGAGCGGGCGTCGGCTCCGTTACGGAAATGCCCGCGAGAAACTCGATGAGGCAGGCGGGCCGGCCGCACAACTCCTGAAGCCGCGTGCCCTTCCGGTCCGCTATGAATCTGGGGACCGCGCAGCCGCGTGCGCCCAGATGATCGAGCAGATCGATAAAAAACGGCAGGTCGGCGGGATCGACCCTTTTCTCATACAGCGTCAGGATGAACCGCGCGCCCGATCCGTCACGGCCGGTGGTGTCCACCAGATAATTGCTGTTCTCCACGCCCTCGGCAATGCCCTTGGCGGAGACGAGCGATCCCACGTCATAGCGAGTGAGAAAGTCAGCCAACGTTTCCGCCGGCACTTGGGTATAGACCGCCATCTTATGATCGATCAGGCCGCTGCGAGATCGCGCGGCAGCTTGAAAGCGATGTTTTCTTCCGCCGTGCGGACCTCTTCTTCGGTGACGGCGAAGTGGACCGCGAGCCGATCGACCACGCCCCGCAGAAGAATTTCGGGCGCGCTGGCTCCGGCGGTGACACCCAGCGTCTGCACGCCCTCCAGCCAGTCGAAATCAATCTCGTCCGCAGTCTGGATGAGTTTCGCCTTCGTGCCGAGCCGCTCGGCGACCTCGACCAGGCGCAGCGAGTTGGAGCTGTTCGGCGCGCCGATGACATAGACTGCACCCGCCCGGGCGGCGATGACCTTGGCGGCCGCCTGCCGGTTCGAGGTGGCGTAGCATATGTCTTCGCCCTTTGGCGCGGCAATGCCGGGAAAGCGACGCTCCAGAATCTCGACGATGGTGGAGGTGTCATCGACGGAAAGCGTGGTCTGAGTGAGATAGGCGAGTTCCCGGCCTTCCGGCGCCACGAAGCTCTCTGCCTGCGCTTCTGTCTCGATAAGGCTCATGCGGCCCTCGGGCACCTGGCCGAAGGTACCAATGACCTCGGGATGGCCTGAGTGACCAATGAAGAGAATGTGACGGCCAGCGTCAACCTGCCGCTCAGCCTGACGATGAACCTTGGAGACGAGGGGGCAGGTCGCATCAAGGAAGTCGAGACCGCGCGCAGTCGCGTCCGCAGGCACTGCCTTGGGCACGCCATGCGCTGAAAAGACCACGGGGCGATCGCCAGGCACTTCCTCGAGTTCATCCACGAAGACCGCGCCCTTGGCGCGCAGCGCGTCCACCACGAACTTGTTGTGGACGATCTCATGCCGGACGAAGACCGGCGCGCCATATTTCTCGATCGCTTTCTCCACGATCAATATGGCGCGATCGACGCCCGCGCAAAAGCCGCGCGGCGCGGCGATGAGAATATGCAGCGGCGGTTTGGGCATGCTCATGCCCGGTCTTTAGGGACTCGTGCGTCACAGGGAAAGCTGCTTGTCGCATGCGATGCTTTCGGTTGCCTCGCCCGGACGGCGCGACTAAGAAGCCGAACTCGTCGAAGCGCTGCGCCAGCGCTACTGGACCTAAGGATTTCCAAACGGTGCGCATTCTCACCGCCCGAAACGGCCTCTTGCTCGCCACCCTTCTGGCCGCTCTGGCCGGATGCACGCGCAAAGGGGATATCGATCCCACCGGCGGCATCGTCCAGGTCCGCTCAGCGTGTCCCGCCGTGGCGGTGCCTGCCCAGACGGGCGATGTCACGCTGTTCAACCCCGCCAATGCAACCGATGAGACCGCGATCGATGTCGTGGCGACTCTCACGAACCTGCGGTCCACCTGCAACGACGGGAGCGATCAGCTCGCCACCGAGGCGACGTTTGATGTGATCGCTACCCGGCGGGACACCAGCGCCGCGCGTCAGATAACGCTGCCTTATTTCGTGGTCGTGACACGCGGTGGCACGTCTGTCGTTTCCAAGCGTGTCGGCCAGGTGACTCTCTCATTTGCTGCCGGTCAGGCCCGGGCCAGCGCGCAAGCCCGCGCATCGTCTTACGTGGACAAGAGCGCCGCGACGCTCCCGCCCGAAATCCAGACCCTGATTACCAAGCAGCGTAAGTCCGGTGATGCGGATGCGGCGACCGATCCGCTGGCGCGGCCGGAAGTGCGTGCAGCGATTCAGCGAACCAGCTTCGAGCTGCTCGTCGGCTTCAACCTGACTCGCGAGCAACTCCGCTACAACGCCACCCGCTAAGCGCGAACTCCCCCGTTCGCCCAGAAGCTTGCCCAAGGGCTGTTCTTCTTTCCAAGCAAGAACGTGCAGATTTTCGGCAGGCTTTCCCGAGCGGGTCCATAGCTTTTCGAGGAATTGCCCGTGTCCCTTTTTGCCCGCTTCTCCGCCACGCTCAATACGCTGCTGGACGAACTCGTCGGGGAGGGCGCCTTGCCCGCCGACCTGCCGCGCAAGGCCGTGACTGTCGAACCGCCCCGCGACCCGAGCCATGGCGACCTCGCGACGAACGCGGCGATGGTGCTGGCCAAGCCTGCCGGGACCAACCCCCGTGCGCTTGCTGAACGGATCGCGGCAAAGCTTGATGCTTTGCCGGAGGTCGCCAGCGTTTCGGTCGCCGGCCCCGGTTTCATCAACATGACGCTGGAGCGCGGAAGCTGGGAAATGGAACTCCGCGCCATCCATGAGGGCGGCGCGGATTATGGCCGCTCGACAATGGGCGGTGGCAAGCGCGTCAATGTCGAATATGTCTCCGCCAATCCGACTGGCCCCATGCACATGGGCCATTGTCGTGGCGCGGTGGTGGGCGATGCGCTGGCGACTCTGCTGGCTTTTACAGGCCATGAGGTCACGCGGGAATATTATGTGAACGATGCGGGCGGGCAGGTGGACGTACTCGCCCGCTCCGCGCACCTGCGTTACCGCGAGGCGCTTGGGGAGGATGTCGGCGCGATCCCCGAGGGCCTGTATCCGGGCGATTATCTGGTGCCAGTGGGCAAGGCTCTCGCCGCTGAGTTTAGCAACCAATATGTTGGCGCCTCGGAAGAGGAGTGGATTGTCCTCTTTCGGACCCGCGCGGTCGCGGCGATGATGGAGATGATCCGGGCCGATCTGGCGCTGCTCGGCATCCGTCATGATCTGTTCTCGTCCGAAGCGGTTCTTCAGGCGGCGGGTAAGCCAGCCGCCGCCGAGGCCTGGTTGCGTGCACGCGACCTTGTCTATGATGGCTTGCTCGAAGCCCCCAAGGGTGAGACGCCCGAGGACTGGGAGCCGGTCGAGCTGCCGCTTTTTCGGTCAACCAAGTTCGGCGACGATCAGGATCGGCCGATCAAGAAGTCCGACGGCAGCTGGACTTACTTCGGCGCCGACCTCGCCTATCATTTCCAGAAGGCGCAGACCGCCGACCAGCTGATCGATATCTGGGGGGCGGATCATGCGGGCACGGTCAAGCGCATTGTCGCGGCGGTTCAGGCACTGACCGAAGGCAAAGTGCCGCTCGACATCAAGCTGGTGCAGATGGTCCGGCTGCTGCGTGACGGCGAGCCCGTGAAGATGTCTAAGCGAGCGGGCAATTTCGTCACGCTGGCGGATGTGGTGAACGAAGTGGGCAAGGACGTGGTCCGCTTCTCCATGCTCACTCGCAAGGCTGACGCGCAGATGGACTTCGATTTCGCCAAGGTGGTCGAAGCCTCCAAGGACAATCCGGTGTTCTATGTGCAATATGCCCATGCCCGTATTTCGTCGCTCGCGCGGCGCGCGGCGGAGGCCTTTCCTGCAGGGATGCCGGCGCCTGACCTGTCCCGCCTCGGGACGAGCGAGCTTGCCATAGTCAAGCTTCTCGCGAGTTTCCCTCGCATGATCGAAGGCGCGGCAATCGCACGGGAGCCGCATCGCGTGGCCTTTTACCTGCACGATCTAGCAGCTGCTTTCCACGCCTGGTGGAACGCCGGCAACGATGATCCCTCCGCCCGCGTCATCATGGCGGACGATGCGGGGATCACTGCCGTGCGACTTTTCTTGAGTGCGGGAGTCGGGCAGGTTATCCGCAACGGATTGGCGCTGATGGGTGTCGATGCGCTCGAGGAGATGGGGTGATGGTTGTGGACCAGAGGGACAGCTTCAATCTCGACGATCGCGACAGGCTGCCCTGGCTGGAACCCGCAGACGAGGTTTACGAAGAGGCAAGCGTTTCCCCCGCCCGGATCGCGGGTCTGGTGCTGGCAGCCCTCATTCTTCTTTCGCTCATTGTCGGTGGCGGCTGGTGGCTGAAGAGCCAGAGCGCGGCCGACCAAGGGGACGTGAAGCTGATCGCGGCGCAGGGTGGGCCATACAAGGTCGCCATCAACGAAAGCGACGGCAAGGTCTTCCAGGGCGAGGGCGATGCCAGCTTCGCGGCGAGCGAAGGCGAGGATAATGCCGGGCGGATCGACAACAGCCGCCTGCCAGAGGCGCCGCTTGCGAACGTCTCGCGCGGGTCCACCACGAAGGAAGAGGCGGCCAAGGCCACACCCAGGCCGGTCAAGCACGAGATCAAGGCGAGCGTGAACGACCAGACAAAGGCCGCGCCGAGAGTGTCCTCGGCAATCGGAAGTCTCGCAACCGCAACGGCGGCGGGCGGCGGCGCCCTCATCCAGCTTGGCGCTTATGGCAGCAATGCCGGTGCGCAGGAGGCGTGGAAGAAATTCACCAAGCGATTCGATTATCTCGTCCCGCTGAGCAACATGGTCGAGCCTGTCTCGGTCGGGGGGCAGACGCTCTATCGTCTGCGCGCGCGCACGGCGGGTTCTGCGGAGGCCACTGGTTTGTGCGGCAAGCTCCGCGTGGCGGGCGAAAGCTGCATGGTGGTCAACTGACTCCGGCGATGCTGCTTCGATTTCTTAAGCAGGGATAGCGCCTCATGAAGCCAGTGATTTTCGGTCTGGCAGGTGAAACGCTCACCGAGGCGGAGCGCGCATTCTTCGCGGCGGCGGAGCCTGCCGGCTACATTCTCTTCAAGCGCAACATTCGTGATCGTGCGCAGCTAAAAGCGCTCACTGACGATCTGCGGGCCATTGCCGGGCGTGACGATGTCCTCATCATGATCGACCAGGAGGGCGGCCGCGTCGCGCGAATGCAGCCGCCGCACTGGCCCGCCTTTCCGCCTGCCGGGCGCTTCGAAGCGCTTTACGACATGGCGCCCTCCAGCGCGATCGAGGCGGCCCGGGCCAATGCGCGCGCACTCGCCTCGATCCTCCACGACGTCGGAATCAATGTCGACGCGCTGCCGCTTCTCGATGTGCGGCAGGATGGCGCAAGCGACATCATGGGCGATCGCACCTATGGCAGCGAGCCGATGCAGGTCGCGGCACTTGGGCGCGCGACGCTCGACGGCCTCAAGGCCGGGGGCGTGGTCGGCATCGTCAAGCATATGCCAGGCCATGGCCGGGCCATGGTGGACAGCCACGAGCATTTGCCGACCGTCATTGCGAGCGCGCAGGAACTGGAACAGGATCTGGCGCCTTTCCGCACGCTTGCGTGGGCGCCGATCGGCATGACCGCGCATATCGTTTACGAGGCCTGGGACGCGGCGAGACCGGCCAGCCTGTCACCCACAGTGATTGACCGCATCATCCGGGGCGAGATCGGCTTTGACGGCCTGTTGATGTCTGACGATCTCGACATGAAAGCGCTCGAAGGTGACATGGCGGCGCGCGCTGCCGGGGTGATCGCCGCCGGATGCGACCTCGCTCTGAATTGCTGGGGACGCATGGACGACATGGTCGCGATCGCGGACGCTCTTCCGGCGATCAGCGATGTCGCGCGCGAACGGCTCGACCGGGCCATGGCGACAATTGCGGACGGTCCCGACCACTGGTCGATGGAGCGATCGATCGCCGTGCGGGACAGCTTGCTGGGGCTGGTCGCGCAGGCATGACGCAGGATGCGCCCGAAGCCGAAGCCGTTTCTGGCAAGGCAGTGCCGGGCGAGGACTGGGAGGCGCCGGTCCGGCGGGACGATGGCGAGGAGATCCTTACCATTGCCGTCGAGAGCTTCGAAGGGCCGCTCGATCTTCTGCTCAATCTTGCCCGCACGCAAAAAGTCGACCTGACGCAAATCTCTATTCTGGAGCTGGTCGAGCAATATCTCCATTTCATCGAGACGGCGCGCGTCCTGCGGCTGGAACTGGCGGCCGACTATCTCGTGATGGCGGCTTGGCTGGCCTACCTCAAGTCCGCGCTTCTGTTGCCAAAGGAAGCGCAGCCCGATCCCTCGCCGGAGGAGCTGGCCCTGCGTCTGCACCTGCGGCTCCAGCGGCTTGAAGCCATGCGGGAAGCGGGCGCCCGCCTTTTCGCGCGGGATCGGATCGGTCGGGATGTTTTCCCGCGCGGGGCGACGGAAGGGCTGCATCGTCCGCGCACAGTCATCTGGCAAGCCAGTCTTTTCGACCTCCTCCAGGCTTATGGCCAGGTGAAGCTGCGAACGGCGCCGCGCGTGCATGTGGTTGCGCGCCGGGCCGTGATGACACTCGATGAGGCGATCGAGCGGGTCTCCCGGCTGATCGGCGCCGCGATCGAATGGACCAGCCTCGCGCGTTTCCTGCCCGAGACGGACGATCCCGCACTGCGGCGCTCCGCCATGGCGAGCAGCTTCGTCGCGACGCTGGAACTGGCCCGTCAGGGCCGGGTGGAGATCGATCAGGCCGAGACATTCGCACCCCTGATGCTGCGAGCGCCAGTTGCCGTGGCGGGAGCGCGGCAGTGATGTTCGAGGAGGACTGGCGCATCATCGAGGCAGTGCTCTTCGCGGCGAGCGAACCGCTGACACCCGCCGAGATTGCGCGACACGCGGCGATCGAGGGCAGCGTGTTGCCTACGCTGACTGCCATGGCGGATGCCTATGCGGGTCGGGGGTTCGAACTGGTCGAGCGAGGGGGGCGCTGGCATTTCCAGACAGCGGCCGATCTCTCGCACATCCTACGGCGGGAAAGGGAGGAGCCGCGCAAGCTCTCCCGCGCTGCGATAGAGACGCTGGCGATCATTGCCTATCACGAGCCAGTGAGTCGCGCAGAGATCGAAGCGATTCGCGGTGTCGCCGTGGCCAAGGGGATGCTGGATGTTCTGATGGAGGCCGGATGGATTCGGCCGGCAGGGCGCCGCGAGGTCCCCGGCCGTCCGCTTATCTACGCCACTACGACCGAATTTCTCAGCCATTTCGGGCTTTCGAGTCGGCGGGACCTGCCCGGCATCGACGATCTACGCGCAGCGGGCCTGCTGGATCCGGTCGATCTTGTCATGGAAACGCAAGCTTTGACGTCGAAGGACGATAGCGAGAGCAATGATGAGGACGAGGGGGACACATGAAGGCCACGCGATGCGGCCCTGGGGCGATCATCCGCGACGCAAGAATATCAGCCGCTCCGAAAAAGCGGCTCCCACTTGTCCCTGAAATGCTCTAGATAGGCCGTGTCATAGGAGTTGTTTCAATGGGTTTCGGTTCCCCTCTGCATTGGATCTTGGTTGTCCTCGTGGTCGTGTTGCTGTTTGGCGGCGGGCGCGTGTCTTCGCTGATGGGCGACGTGGCAAAGGGCATCAAGAGCTTCAAAAAAGGCCTGGCCGACGATGACGATGATGTCGCGCGCGCCAAGCCCGCTCCGCGGATCGAGAAGCAGCCGTCCGGCACCATCGATCAGGCGGCGGTGCGCGACGAGCAGAAGCTCGACGGTTGAGCGTGCGACGGACACGCGGCTGAGAACACATGTTTGGTGTTGATTCGACGGAGCTGCTGCTCATCATAGTGGTGGCCGTGGTAGTGATTGGCCCCAAGGATTTGCCGCGCGCGCTTTACAAGCTGGGCCAGATCATCGGGAAGGGACGCGCCATGACGCGTCACTTCCGCTCCGGCCTCGACGCAATGATTCGGGAAGCCGAGCTCGAGGAGCTCGAAAAGAAGTGGGCTGCGGAGAATGCGCGGATCATGGCCGAGCATCCGCAGGATTCGTCCGACGGCACACAGGCTGCGCTTCCCGCACCTGACGGACACGATGATTCGGCGGAACGCATAGGCGCGGAAGGGGCGGAGCAGGAATCCAGCATATCCGTTCCGGCTGTCGATGCTCCAGCAAGTGAAGAGGCCGATCAGTCTGGCTCTCCGGCGCAGGCGTCTCGTGAGGCGAACGCGTGAGAGAAATAGACGAAACCAAGGCACCGTTGCTCGACCATCTGATCGAGCTGCGTAAGCGACTGATCATCTGCGTTTGGGCGCTATTTCTGTCAGGCGCGGTGTGCTTCTATTTTTCGGACAAGCTTTTCGCGTTTCTGGTTCATCCGCTGAAGGAAGCCT
>PJTZ01000419.1_pt1 | contig 10457 bp, 12 predicted proteins | sample 1512131 | NCBI WGS metagenome assembly PJTZ01 (sample SAMN08177679, study PRJNA422409) | Soil metagenome, whole genome shotgun sequencing project. | reverse complement strand
CTGGCGCAGCCGTGATTGCCTGGTGATTACTGTTGCCGTGATGGGACACGAGGTTTTTTGCTTCGTCGTATCGGGCGAAATGCCCTGGCCCTCCCTGGACCAACCGACCGGCATTGGGACTTTCCCGCCGTTCCAAAGCGATAGGTTCGACGGCAGCTCTTGTCAGGAGCAGACACTCGCGATGGCTCATCTCAACGACCGGCTCGGGGTTGCCTGCCGCCGGAGCTGATCGCCGCATCGTGGCAAAGAACCGTCGTGTGCGGCCCGCACGGCCCGGCCATTCGACGTTCAGTTCTGCGGAGCGGTGGGAGGCTGGCCGTCGCGGCTGACGAGCCGATCAATGACAAGCAGCGCGACCAGCGATGCGCCGAACAAAGGCAGCATCAGTGCCAGCACGACCAATGTCACGACCATCCAGAGCTTGCCTGCCCCTGCGACCGCCGGTGGTGCGCCAATGATGCCTTGCGGCCTTCGCTTGAGCCACATCACCACGCCGAGGATGCTAATCGTGACCATTGCGATGGCGGTGAGCACGCCGATCAACTGGTTCACCCAGCCGAACAGCTGCCCCTCGTGCCAGGCGACGCCGGTGTTCACGATCCGGTCGAGCACATGCTGGTCCGCGAACCCGCGCCGCGCGGTCTCGGCGCCCGTTATCGGGTCATAAGTGACCTGGCGCCCAAGCCAGCGATTCTGCGCCTCGGACTTGGCGGTCCATTCATTACTGGTCGGCGGCCCGAAACGCTGGGGTGCGCGCGGCGGCAGCACCAGCGCCGGGAAAGCGAGGGCCTCGGTCCGTGCCTTCGCGACGAACGTCGACAGCGGCAGGCTGGTCGCTTCGGGCATCGGCGGCATAGCCAATGGCATGGCCGGGTGATGCCCGGCATGGCCGCCATCCACGCCGATCTTCCAGTCCTGCGGCCCACTGACCAGGCCCAGTTCGGTCCGGGCCCATTTGAACGCGCTGCCCCATGCACCCGCCCAGGGCAGCCCACTCGCGAGCATCACCAGCACCAGTCCTGCGATCCAGAACCCGGTGACACGGTGGATGTCCTTCAACAGCGGCCGGCCCCTAAGCGACAGGCGCGGCCACAGCGAACCCGCGAATTGGAATGGCCGCGGCCACCAGAGATAGAGGCCGGTCAGGATCATGACGATCGTCCAGCTCGCCGCCAGTTCGACCAGCCAGTCGCCCCATGTGCCGATGAGCAGCGACCCGTGGATGCGCGCGACCGTCTCAGAGATCTTGGCGTTCGGATCGCGGCTGCCCAGCACCAAGCCCTGCGGCGAGGCGAACACGTCACAATGCGCGCCGTCGGGCGCGATTACATGGATCATCGCGGCGTCGCCGGGCTGCTCTGGCAGGCGGTAATAGTTGAACCGCATGTTCGGGGTCGCGGCAAGCGCTGCCGCCAGTTGTCTGTCAGGCGACACGGCGTCCGACAGGGCAAGCCCCTGATAAGCCCGCTCTTCCCAACGGTCGATCTGTGGCTTGAACAGATAGATCGCGCCCGTGACCGCAAGGATCAGGATGAAGGGCAGGACGAACAGGCCGGCGTAGAAATGCCAGCGCCAGATCGTGCGGTAAGCGCTACTAATCCCTCCAGCCGCTACCCTGCCGGTGCGGGTCACCATGCGAACTTCACACCGCCGAACACGGCACGGCCGGTGCCGGGATTGAATATCTCCGAGGTGGCATCGGCGACGCCCGCGATGGCGACGGTCGAGATATAGTGCTTGTTCGTCAGGTTGCGACCCTCAACGTAGAGCGACCAGCGCTTGCCAGCGTCGAACCCAACCTTGAGGTTCAGCAGCGCATAGGGATCGACGGGCAGCGTGTTGGCACTGTCCGCGAAATAATGCCCCGGTGCCCATTCGACATTGGGACCGGCGTAGAAGCCGCTGGCATGTTTGTAGAGCATTTCGGCACGCAGATAATGCTTGGGAATGCCTGGCAGCTCATTGTTGCCGTAGTTCGGATCGCCGTCGAAATTGAAGTCGCTATAGGTATAGGCTGCGGTCACCATGAGCTTATCGCCCGATGCTGACACGGGGATGTCCCCGGTCAGCCCGGCCTCAATACCCTGGTGGATGGTGCGGCCGGCATTGATGATCGAGCAGGCGCTGAACGGGCCGGTGGTCAGGCACTGAAGCTCGTCGCGGATCTTTGAGCGGTAGAACGAGACGTCCCAGCCGATCCTGCCGCTATGCCCGCGGGTGCCGATCTCGTAGGTTGTTGCGCGCTGGGGCTTGAGGTTGGCGGCGGTGATCACGTTGGCGTCATAGCTAGGCACTTCCGCGCTGCGCGATACATTGGCGAAGAGCTGCGCGTTCGGATCGATATCCCATAGGACGCCGAATTTCGGGCTCCACAGGCTGAAGTCTTTGCGACCCGACTGGTCGCCGTTCGACAGGAAGCGATCGCGCCGGTCGCGGACGGCGTCGAGATACTGCACGCCCGCGATCAGCGAGAACTGCGGCAGCACGAACAGCGAGTCCTCAGCGTAGAAGGACAGGTTGCGCGATTTGTCGACCATAGAGGCCGCGAGCGCACCTTTAATGGCGGCGACATTCACATACTGATTGGTGTCGATCGTGCCATTGTGGAAATTGACGCCGGCGATCAACCGGTTCCGCATGCCTCCGATCGAGCGATCGTCCACAATGCGCGCGAACGCGCCGTAATCGTCGACCGTGAAGTCCAGATACTGGAAAATCGGGTGGTCGACATGGCGCCAGTTGTAGAAGGCGCCGACCTCTAGGGCTGTGTCGCCCAAGTCGAGGCTCGTCTTATTCGACACCCGGACAGAATCGACGTTGCGCTGCTGGTCCTGTGCCACCCACACCGGGTTGGCGGCGCGGGGTGTATTGAGTGCTATCGCCTTGCTTACCTCGCCGGGAATGTGCTGGTTGGTGGTAGCTGCAGTCACGTAGAAGCGCGTCTCCACCTTCGGCGATATGCGATAGCCGAGGTTGAAATTGCCGCGGATCGCATTGCCGTTGCTATGGTCGCGGTAGCCGTCGTTCGACTGCGCAGAGACCGTCGCGAACCAGTCGAGATCGCCCGACACGCCGCCGGTGCTCACCTGGCCTTTGATATAACCAAAGCTGCCGCCATCGATCCGTGCGTCGAGGAGCGAAGCATCGCGGCCGGTCGGGGTGACAAGGTTGATCGCGCCGCCGAGCGCATTGGAGCCAAAGCGCAGGGCATTGCCGCCGCGATAGACCTCGACATAGCGGTAAGCGCTAGGGTCGATCTCGAAGAAATCCATGAGACCGTCTGACGTGTTCATCGGTATACCATCGAGCAGCACACTGATGCCTCGAATACCGTAGGCACGCGACAGCCCCGACCCCCGAATCGAGACGCGCGCGTCGTCGCCCATGCGTGTCTGAGTGATGACGCCGGGGACATAGCTCAATATGTCCTTGATGTGCTGGACCGGCGTGTTCTTGAACGCCGTGTCGGGCACGACCTCGACGCCGCCCGGCGTGCGCTGGATCGCGGCGGTCGCTTGTTCTATAGTCGGCGTGGCGGTGACGACGATGTCGTCGGATCGCGCGGTGGCGGCTTCGGCAGGCGCGCGGTTCTGGGCGATGGCTGGTGTTGTGGCCAGACAAGCGGCCAGTGCGATAATGGATGTTTTCACGGTTATTCCCTGAATCTCTTTATGTGCGGGCCGACTAGGTGTCGCTGCCCGACACGCGGCCGCGAGCGGCCACACCAATGCACATGCGGTGGCGCAAGCGGGGACGCCTTGAAGCGCTCACACCTGCAGCCGCCGACGCGACGCGAGAAATCAGTAGAGAGGCGGCCCCCTTAAGGGCGGACGGAGATAGGGCGGCGCGGTCGAAGCCGGCAGCACCAACGGACGCATGCCCAGCGCCAAGACGAACAGAATCGCGGCCGCAAGGAGCATTGGGTCGGCCGCCGCCAGCGATGGCGCGGATAAGCCTGCAAAGGCGCAGGGCTGTTCCGCCTTGCCCTGATGGCTATCGCCGCCCGACTTATGATCGAGGCCAGGGACGGCGATAACCATTGTCGTCGTTCCCATGCCCGAGCAGACGCTGACCACGATCTGACCGTTAGAGATCGTCGGCATGAATCCTGACGGCATGACGATCTTCATCAGCAGCGCGAGTGCGAGGACCGCGCAGGCAAAAGGCCTATTGGCAAGGACGAGGCAACGCAGCCGATGCACGAGGGATGCCCTTAGCGATGACGGTCGGCGCTGTCATTTCATATCGCGCGATCACTGCGCTGTCATTGGTGGCAACGCGACGCCCTTCCGCCGAATGGCGGCTATCCTCAGATCCGGATGTTCGCAGCGAGCCGACCAAACGACTTTGTTTGGTCGTGTGCCGTCGAAAGGGAAAGCAAGGTATGCTCCCCCTTTTGTGGGCCTATGGCTTGGCGGCCACCGGAAGGCGGAAGGGCGCGCCGAGACGATTGAACGCGTTCATCGCCGCAATAACCAGCGTGAGGTCGACCAAGTCCTTTTCCGCAAAGGCGGCGGCAGCCGCCGCATATGCTTCGTCCGAAGCATGGGTCGTGCTGACATTGGTCACTTCCTCCGCCCAAGCCAACGCTGCTCGATACTGGTCAGAAAACAGATGCGGCACCTCCGCCCAGACGGGGATCAGCGCGACCTTGTCGATTGCCATTGTCTTGAGCAGATCGCGCGTGTGCATATCGATGCAATGGGCGCAGCCGTTGATCTGCGACACACGCAGAAAGACCAGATGGATCAGCTCTACGGGAAGACCCGTTCTCGTTGTCACATAATGGTGGATACCGAACAGAGCCTTGGCGCCTTCGGGCGCGACTTCGGACCAGTTCAATCGCTTCATTTCGGCCATGTTGCTTTCCTTGTCACCGCGCCGACCATCGGCACTCGGTGGCTTGACGAGAGACCCAATCGCATCGTGACATCATGCCGAACATTTTTTCGAGTTTGTGGTCACCCATGTCACACTGGCCTTGTCCACCTCGTCAGGCAGGCAGGTACTTGCATGGGAGATATGGACATGAAGATTGTTGTCATCGGCGGCACCGGACTGATCGGCCGGCCCCTTGTCGAACTGCTGCGAGCCAAGGGGCATGAAGCGGTCGCCGCATCGCCCAGCACCGGCGTTGATGCCCAAGCCGGCACAGGCCTAGCTCGGGCGTTGACAGATGCTGCGGTGCTAGTTGATGTCAGCAATGCTCCTTCGTTCGAGGATGCGGCCGCTCTCGCTTTCTTTCGCGGCACCACGGCGAACCTGCTGGAAGCGGCCCGCGACGCCGCGGTGCGCCACTTCGTCGCGCTCTCGGTCGTCGGCACCGATCGCCTTCAAGCATCGGGCTACTTTCGTGCCAAGCTGGCGCAGGAACAGCTGATCGCCGCTGGCGGCGTTCCCTACACGATCGTGCGGGCCACCCAGTTCTTCGAATTTCTGTCAACCATCGCGGACGGCTATACGCAGGGCGACGCCGTGCACTTGCCGCGCATTGCGCTCCAGCCGGTTGCTGCCGCCGACATCTCGGCCCTGCTTGCCGAGATAGCCACGGCTGATCCTGCAGATGGCATCGTCGAAGTCGCGGGACCCGAGCGCGCGCCGCTCGCGGAATTCACCGCCAGCTGGCTTGGCGCGCGAGATGATCCGCGCCGGATCGTCGTCACCGACGATCGCAACTATTTCGGCGCCGCCGCCGACGACCACACGCTGGTGCCTGGAGACGACGCGCGGATCGCGCCTACCCGTTTTGATGCGTGGCTCGCCGCTCAGTGGCAGGGACAGGCGGCATGAACAGGCGCCTTCCTCTCGCGCTGGCCTTAGCGCTCGGTCTTGGGGCCATAGCCAATGGCTTGTTCATGCTGATCTCGCCCGCCAACTGGTACTTCGCGGTCCCGGGCGTCACCACCACCGGCCCGTTCAACCAGCACTTCCTGCGCGATATCGGACTGATCTTCCTTCTGATCGGTATCGCGATGCTGACCGGTGCCGCGCGGCCGGCGGCACGCGTCACGCTGTGGTCCCTCGCTGCGCTCTGGCTTGGGGGCCACGCGCTGTTCCATTTCTGGGAGGTGGCGGTGGGCATCTGCGGCACGGGCGCGCTGGTTCAGGATTTTCCTGCGGTGACACTTCCGGCTATACTGACGGTCGCTCTCGCCCTGTGGGCGTGGCGCGATGCGGCAGGCGGCAGTCACCGACCGCATCCGGCGGAGGACTCTCGTGCCGCCCAGTGACAGACGCCTCGCTGATTTCGAGGCCGAGCAGCCAAGACTGCTGCGTCTTGGCTATCGGATGCTCGGATCGGTCAGCGAGGCAGAGGATGTCGTTCAGGAGGCCTGGCTGCGATGGGCGGCAAGGGCGGAGAGCGTTGACACGCCAGCGGCCTATCTGACCCGCGTTGTCACGCGTCTCTGCCTCGACCAGCTAAAGTCCGCCCGTGCGCGCCGGGAGACCTACGTCGGCGCATGGCTTCCCGAACCGCTGATGGGCACGACAGAGGCGGAGGAAACGATTGCCGATGACGTGACGCTCACTCTGATGCTCGCCATGGAGCGCTTGTCCCCGCTGGAGCGTGCCGCCTTCCTGCTCCATGACGTGTTCGACATGGCGCTGACCGAGGTTGCGACGACATTGGGGCGCGAGCCTGCAGCCGTCCGACAGCTTGCCTCGCGCGCGCGCAAACACGTGCAGCATGCGCGGCCTCGTTTTATCGTACAGGCGGCCGAGGCTGATCGGATCGCGCGAGCCTTCTTTGCTGCTGCCCGCGACGGTGACACGGTCGCATTGTCAGCACTGCTGGCGCGCGACGTCGAGATCCATTCCGATGGCGGCGGCAAGGTCATCGCTTTCCGCAATGTGGTGCGCGGGATCGACCGAGCGCTTCGCCTGTTCGCCGGGTTGCGTCGGAAGTACACGTCAGCGCCGACGCTACTACGCACCGCGACCATTAACGGCCTGCCCGGCTACATTAGTATCGATCGTGGCGACGTGCTCCAGACCACTGCGCTCGATGTACGCGATGGCCGCATCATGGGGATCTATATAGTTCGTAATCCCGACAAGCTCCGCCATCTGGCGGCAGCTTTCGGCACAGGCGGTCATCCACAGCACGGCCACTAAAGGTCGTGAATTGGTCGCCCGCTGCCGGAAGGTCGTGGGAACGCAGCAGCCGTTCAGACAGGTTAAGCCGAATGGCGATTTACAGAGTGAGCGGTCGTTCCAAGTCTAGGTGGTGAGCAACCTGCGGCCATCAGCCGAGCGCGCGCGAGGCAAGATCGGCCGCAGCGTCACGCTTCGCCTGTGCGGCCTTCCGTTCGGAATAGCGATCGACGAGTTGCCCAGCGTGGGCGCGGGTCAGGATCGTGAATCGGACCAACTCCTCCATCACGTCGACGATCCGGTCATAATAGCTCGACGGACGCATGCGGCCAGCTTCGTCGAACTCCTTGAACGCCATTGCCACGCTCGACTGGTTGGGGATGGTGATCATCCGCATCCACCGGCCGAGCAGGCGTAGCGTGTTGACCGCGTTGAACGACTGCGAGCCGCCCGACACCTGCATGACCGCGAGGGCGCGGCCCTGGGTCGGGCGCATGCCGCCGAACTCCAGCGGCAGATGGTCGATCTGCGCCTTCATGATGCCGGTGATCTGGCCGTGCCGCTCGGGGCTGCACCAGACCATGCCTTCGGACCACAGCGCATGCTGGCGCAGCTCATGGACGGCGGGATGATCGTCGCCCTTCACCTGATCAGGGAGCGGCAGGTCGCGCGGATCAAATATCCGCACCTCTGCGCCGAACAGGATCAGCAGCCGGGCCGCTTCCTCGGCCGCGAGCCGGCTGAACGAGCGTTCGCGCAGCGAACCGTAGAGCAGCAGGATACGGGGCGGCGGCTGATCGCCCATGCCGGCGCCGGGCCGGGTGATCGCGATGTTGCGATCAAGCGCAGGCAGATGGTCGGGGTCGGTCAGGTCACGAAGGCGAGTCATCCAAGATCCTTGACGAGATAGGTCGCGCGCGGACCGCACAGCGACGTGAACTGCTAGGTCGCGGCGATAAACGCCGGCGCGGCATCGCGATCGGCATCGACGTAGCCGAGCCTGCGGAAGAACTCCCCGGTGCCACTGGTCAGGAGGTGCAGCCGTTCGACCGCGCCATCGGCGCTGCCTTCAAGGCGTTCGACCAGCATCCGGCCATATCCTTTGCCGCGTCGGGTTGGCAGCACGACCAGCGAGCGGAGCAGCCGGTCAGCGCCGTGGCCTTCCAGACCGATGAACCCGATCAGCCCTTCATCGTGGGACAGGCTGAAGAAGATCTGGTCGGCACCGCCAAGATCGTCGGTCGGGAGTTGTGCTGCGCCAAGCCCGAGTTGCAGGACATCATCAGCGTGGCGGGCTTCGGAGAAGTGAACCTCCGTCATGCCGTCGCTCTCGCCTCGTACCAGGGCCGCGTCCGCTTCACGATCGAGACGACCGACAGCATCACCGGCACCTCGACCAGCACGCCAACGACGGTCGCCAACGCGGCGCCCGAGTTGAGCCCGAACAAGCTGATCGCGGCGGCAACCGCCAGCTCGAAGAAGTTAGAGGCGCCGATCAGCGCAGCCGGGGCCGCCACACACCACGCGACCCCGAACCGGCGGCTCAGCCAATAGGCGAGCCCGGCGTTGAAATAGACCTGAATGAGGATCGGCACCGCGATCAGCGCGATGACGAGCGGATGCGCGATGATCGCCTCGCCCTGAAAGCCGAACAGCAGCACAAGCGTGGTCAGCAGCGCCAGCAGCGAGACTGGCCCAAGCCGGGCCAGCAGTCGATCCAGCGCAGACTGACCGCCTGATCCGATCACCGTACTGCGGACGACCTGCGCGACGATGACCGGCACGACGATGTAGAGTATGACCGAGATCAACAGCGTGTCCCACGGTACCGTGATCGACGCGACCCCAAGCAGCAGGCCGACGAGCGGCGCAAAGGCGAACACCATAATCACGTCGTTCAGCGCGACCTGGCTCAGCGTGTAGGTCGGCTCCCCCTCGCAGAGGTTGGACCAGACGAACACCATCGCCGTGCAAGGCGCGGCAGCGAGCAGGATCAGACCGGCGATGTAGGAGCTGACCTCGCCCGCCGGCAGCAGCGGACGAAACAGCCAGCCCAGGAACAGCGTGCCGAGCAGCGCCATCGAAAACGGCTTCACCGCCCAGTTGATGAACAGGGTGACGCCGACGCCCTTCCAGTGCTGGCGGATCGAGCCGAGCGCGCGGAGGTCGATCTTGAGCAGCATCGGGATGATCATCAGCCAGATCAGCACCGCGACCACGAGATTGACCCGCGCCACCTCGGCTGCGGCGATGGCGCCGAACAGTCCGGGCAGAGCGTAGCCGAGCGCGATCCCGACCACGATGCACAGCGCAACCCAGACGCTGAGATAGCGCTCGAATGTGCTGATCGCCGGCTTGGCCGGCGCGGCGGTGGTCATGCGCCGATCCTGTTGCCTGCGTCGTCGATGACCTTCTCGCCATCCTCCTTGGTAAAGGCGCCGCGCTGCCGGGCCGGCAGCAAGGCGAGCACCTCCTCCGATGGACGGCACAGCTTCACACCGAGTGGTGAGACGACGATCGGGCGGTTGATGAGGATGGGATGCTCGATCATCGCGTCGATGAGCTGGTCGTCGCTTAACGCAGGGTCGCCGAGGCCAAGCCCGGCATAGGGCGTGCCCTTCTCGCGCAGCAGCGCGCGAGACGTGATGCCCATGCGCGCGATCAGCGATACAAGACGCGAGCGGTTGGGCGGCGTCTTCAGATACTCGATGACGTGCGGCTCAATGCCGGCGTTCTGGATCATCGCCAGCGTGTTGCGCGACGTCCCGCACTCGGGGTTGTGATAGATGATGATGTCGACGGTCATGGCAACCTTCAGCAGCAGGGATTAAGCTCGGCGATCAGCGGCTCACAAAGCTCCGCCTTGCCGCCGCAACAGTCCTTCACGAGGAACAAGGTCAGCGCCTTCAACTGATCGAGATCGGCGCGGTAGTTGATGATGCGGCTGCGCCGCTCGGACCGGATCAGGCCGGCGCGCGCGAGCGTCGCCAGATGTACCGACATCGTGTTCTGCGGCACGTCGAGCGCCTTGGCGACCTCGCCGGCGGCCAGGCCTTCAGGCTCGTGGCGGACCAGCAGGCGGAATGCGTCGAGGCGCGTGCCCTGCGCGAGTGCGCCGAGGGTCGATATGGCTAAGTCGTTGCCCATATATCCACGTTAATGGATATATGGATTTAATCAAGGAGCGTCTGATTTTGTCAGAAGCCGACCTTGGCCGCTCCGTCACGAAAGACCGGGTCTGGTCGAAAGCTGACCGACGACTGCGACCGCGGCCCGCGCCACCGGCTGGTAAGGGAGTTAAATTAGCGCCTATGAGGAGGCTTTCCCCTTTTGATCTGTGATTGCGTCTCGTCGGACCTAGG
>PJTZ01000417.1_pt1 | contig 10539 bp, 11 predicted proteins | sample 1512131 | NCBI WGS metagenome assembly PJTZ01 (sample SAMN08177679, study PRJNA422409) | Soil metagenome, whole genome shotgun sequencing project. | reverse complement strand
TGACGGTGTATCTGATAAATTCGATAAATGTCCTAACACACCTGCTGGTACTCCAGTTGATGGTTCAGGATGTCCTATCAAATTCCCAGAGCCAGTAGCACAAAATAACGCTACACAAGGTGGTTATTACTCCCCTATTCAGTTCGAGTTTGATAGCTCTGTATTGAAAACTGAGTCTTACTCTACTTTAGATAAATTGGCTAAAGAATTGCGTGATAACAACGCTTCTGCAAACTTAGATGGTTATGCTTCTGCTGAAGGTACTGAAGCTTATAACTTGAACTTATCTAAAGACCGTGCGAATGCTGTTAAGCAATACCTAGTTAACGCTGGTGTGTCTGCTTCAAGTGTTACTGCAACTGGTTACGGTGAAGACAATCCTGTAGCATCTAATGCAACAGAAGAAGGTCGTATCAAAAACCGTCGTGTTGAGATCCAAGTAAAATAAGTAATTCTTTTTCGATAGAGAATTATCAATGATTAAAGCCGATCCTATTAAGGGTCGGCTTTTCTGTTTATTATCAATAATTTACGCTATCTTTGCGGAGCTTTATGTGAAAATGTGGAAAACAAAATCATTAGTTCTCACATTTTCTTCATAAATTTCTTCTACAGTACTTATAGAAAACGAAAGGAGTGATATGGAAGAAGATTTCGAATTTGGCTCCCCAGAGGAACAAAGACTGTCTGTAGATCGATATGAGGAAATGCTGCGCAACCAAGATCAATATTTCTTTGATGCAAAAGCTTTTGAAAGTATTATTGAATACTACACGGACAAAGACGACCCGGTAAAGGCACTCCAAGTGGCGGAATATGCCAAAAACCAACATCCTTACGAATCGGCATTCTTACTGAAGAAGGCACAGCTTTATGTGCGGACAGGTCAATTCGAAAAGGCATTGGAAGAGTTAGATAAGGCTACTATTTTGGAACCTAATAGTGGCGAGGCATTCCTTTTAAAGGGAAATATAGCGCTCATGCAGGGCGATGTAGAAGAGGGTGAACAACTTTTTCTGTATGCTATTGAATTAGGAGAGGATTCTGCCGAAGCCTATTTCCAGATCGCAGAACTGTATCAAATCAAAGGAGAATATGAAAAAGCCATTGTCTACCTGAAGAAGTCGCTCGAGGCAAATATGGAAAATGATGATGCGCTTCATGCCTTGGCATTCTGCTATGAAATCGTGGACCGACCGGAAGAAAGTGTGACGTTCTATAAATCGTATATAGACGACGACCCTTATTCGTATGCTGCCTGGTTTAACTTGGGTCTAGTATATGAACGAATGGATAACTTTGCGGATGCTATAGACGCTTATGATTACGCGATCCTTATCAATGAATCTTTTGTACCGGCGTACTTCAACAAGGGAAATGTGCTGGTAAACATACAGAAATATACAGAGGCCATCCGTGTTTATAAACAAACTTTTGAGTACGAACGCCCCACGGCTGATGTTTATTGTGCCATAGGCGAATGTTATGAGAAGCTCGAGCAGATGGATGAAGCCCGGGAAAATTATAAAAAGGCGGTTAAAATTGATCCCCTTTTGGCAGATGCGTGGTTTGGAATCGGCGTGACGTTAGATTTTGATGACCGCTATTTTGAGTCACTTCATTTTTATAAAAAAGCATTGGAACTAGACGATAGTAACCCGGATTACTGGTTTGCCATCGCAGATGCCCGGTATAAACTAAAGCAATTTGAAGAATCCGAATTTGCTTATAATAAGGTGGTACAACTCAATCCCACAGACGTGGAAGCCTGGCTGGACTTTTCTTCTATTTATTTTGAACAGGGTAAATATGACGAAGCTATTGACGTTATCGCGGACGCTATCAAGAAAAATCCAGACGCATCGGAGCTCTATTATCGATTAGTGGCCTACTTGTTTGCACAGGGGAAATACAACGAAGCGTTAAACTTTTTGGAATTGGGGTTGGCAACAAATCCAGATAAATTTCACATCTTGTTCGATTATCTGCCACAATTGCAGGGGAACAAGACTATTGTCGATATTATCAATAAGTATAAAAATAACTCATGAAGAAACTCGGATTGATTGGCTATCCGCTGGGGCATTCTTTTTCAAAAAAGTTTTATAGGGAAAAGTTTGAACGCGAAAACATCACAGATCTTCACTATGATCTTTATCCTATGGAGGATATTTCCGCTTTTCCGCTGTTGTATGAGCGCGACCCGGGTTTCTATGGATTCAATGTTACTATTCCTCATAAACGTAACGTGATGCGGTTTTTGAATGAGTTTTCACCAGAAGCAGCAAATATCAATGCGGTAAATTGTGTGCAGGTACGCTGGCAGGGCGGAAAACCTTATCTCAAGGGCTTTAATACAGATGCTTTCGGGTTTGAGCAGTCGTTACGGCCTCATTTAAAGCCACAACATACAGATGCATTGGTATTGGGTAATGGGGGAGCCGCACAAGCTGTTTTTTATGTCTTGCGTAAGCTGGATATTTCCTTCAAAATAGTTAGCCGCAGTAGAAACAACGGTGACCTAACCTATGCGGACCTTACGGAAGACTTGATCGCTTCGCATAAATTAATTATCAACTGTTCTCCTGTCGGAACATTTCCGCATATAGCAGATGCACCTGCTATTCCTTACGCGGGGATAGGCGCGGAGCACCTGTTATATGATTTAATCTATAATCCGGAGGAAACGGCTTTCTTGAAAAGAGGAAAAGAACAGGGTGCTGCTATTAAAAATGGCCATGAGATGCTTGTTCTTCAGGCAGAAAAGAACTGGGAAATCTGGAACGAGGAAGGCTAGCAATTATTTTCTATTTTTGTGGATATGTTACATGTACATTCTTTTGTATTTAATGCTTTTCAAGAAAACACGTATATCGTATACGATGAGATCGGCGTATGCGCCATCTTTGATCCGGGCATGTCCAATCCTAAAGAGGAAGATACGTTGGTTTCCTTTATCGAGCAAAATAGCTTAAAACCTATTGCCCTCTATAATACGCACTGCCATATCGATCACGTATTAGGAAATCGTTTCCTTTATGAGAAATATGGATTGATTCCTCAATTTCATGAGGGAGAGGTGCCTGTTTTGGTAGCTGTAGAAAATATGGCGCCCATGTATGGCTTCCGTTATGAAACCTCGCCTATCCCGGAAACGTTTTTAGTGGAAGGACAAACGGTAACCGTCGGTACACACAGCCTTCGTCTCCTATTTGTTCCGGGCCATTCGCCGGCACACTTATGTTTCTATGCTGCTCAGGAAGGATTCGTGATCGGCGGAGACGTACTTTTTCGGAACAGTATAGGACGGACAGATTTGCCCGGTGGCAATCATGAACAGCTGCTCGATAATATCCGGCAGAAAATGTACACACTACCCGATGAAACGGTAGTTTATCCGGGGCACGGACCTTCTACTACCATCGGATTTGAGAAGGAAACGAACCCATTTGTTCGGGGATAAAAACATGAAGCTGTCTCTCTTTTTTGCAAAACGGTACTTATTCTCCAAAAAATCGGTAAACGCGATCAATATTATATCGGGGATCAGCGTTGTTGGTGTCTTAGTGAGCAGTGCAGCATTGGTGATCGTTTTGTCCTTTTATAACGGCATGGAGAATCTCATCCTTTCGTTATATAGTACATTTGCCCCCGAACTACGTATAGAACCGGCAAAAGGCAAAGTATTCGATGCAAAGCAGCATGTCTTTGAAGATTTACGTAAAAACAGCAAGATACAGAGTTATTCGGAGATATTGGAAGACAAAGTTCTGGTGCAGTATGATAACCAACAATTCATAGCGCAGATCAAAGGTGTGGAGCCGCAAAGTCTCTTCGAGACCGATCATCAACGTATGCTTTATGCGGGCAGTTTGGAGATTGCCAGAGATAGTATACCCCGGGCATTAATTGGTGCACAAATACAGGCTAATCTCCGGGTTTCTATTGATGGATACGATAACGATATCCACCTGTTCTCGCCTCGAAAAGGAGCGTCTGGAACGAGTATAAACCCAATGGATGATATCAACATCCGTCAACTTTCTCCTGTCGGCGTTCTCCATTATGAGCCTGGTTTTAATGATCTTATTATAACGCCTATTACATTTGCAAAGGATCTGCTTAACGAGCATGAATATGTTTCGGCGATTGAGATCTACACAAAAGATTCCAGCCGGGTAACAAGCTTTCAAAAAGAGATACAACGGAATCTGGGTGAGGACTTTGTGGTAAAAAATCGGGAACAGCAAAACCCACTGCTCTATAAAACCGTACGCTCCGAAAAATGGATTGTCTTTTTTATCTTAACGGTGATCGGTATTATTGCCATATTTAATATTATTGGTTCGCTGACCATGCTGGTTATTGATAAAAAACAGGATATGACGATATTGGCAAGTTTAGGGGCCGACAAAACACTTATTCAGCGGATATTTTTTCTGGAGGGCGTAATGATTGCGTTTATAGGTGGATTGATCGGGATCGGGATTGGGTTTATCTTCTGTTTATTACAGGAAAAATTTGGTATCATTCGCACAGGCGAAGGTGTGAGCCCTATTTTAGACATCTATCCGGTTGATATACGTATCTTGGATTTCGTACTGGTATTTGTAACGGTAATGGCGGTTGCCCTGTTGGTGTCTTACATCTCTTCTCTGCTGAGTGTACGGGAGTTGGAAAGAGATACTGGTCTACGCTCGGTAGATTAACCTAATACTCCAACCGCTTTCTGCTATAATCCCCTTTAACGATGGAATTTATAAAGGAGCCCCATGCAAACGGACTAAATAATGGATTGGCAAAACGTTGATTAATCGTTTTATTAGACATGTTAATATGGCGTTGCATGGAGTTAAATGTCTGTATTTCTTCTGCACTTCTTGGCACTACCTGCGATAATGCGGCAAGAGCCTCCGGCGATAGACTGTTCCGAATACGGGATATATTGTCGTCACTGACGTCCAACGCCATAAATGCCATGTTAAACTCCTCTATACTTGCCCAAGGAAAAGGCATAACAGCCGGCAGCTCAATGACTAGGCTTTTCATATTAATCTTCGCCGTAAATTTATCGGAAGCGGTTTCGGGAATCACAAATTCCGCTGGCTCAAAACCAACAGATGTAAACTTAATGGTATCTCCTACATGGGCAACGAAAGAGAAAAAACCTTCGTTGTTGGCGGCGTGTACTTGGTTGTTATAGCTGACATTCGTTACCGTAACGAAAGGCACAGGAAGCTCACCTCCCACCGAACTTATCAATCCGCTGAATTGTACGATTTTCCTTTCTTGAGCAGATACAGTTACCCACGACAGAAGGAGAATCAAGGTGAATACATAATAAAATCTTCCCGCCATGCTTCAAATTTATACAATCTTCGTCCACGAAGGCTGTTAATTTTTGTTAACTCCTCCTATTTACATTGGACTGATGGCATTCGGATCATTCATATCCGTCAAATTGATGGCTTCTACGCTGGTAATTTCTGGAACAGCTTTTTTTATAGCTTGTTCCAACCCGGCTTTGAACGTCATAATACTCATGGAACAATTCGCACAGGTTCCCAACAGCTTCAATTTAACGACATTGTCTGGAGTGATTTCTTCTACAACGACGTTTCCTCCATCAGTTTCCAAATACGGACGGATGGTATCCAATGCCTGCTCTACGCGCTCTTGTAATGTCATTTCTGCTTTTAAACCCTTTATTTATGTTGTAAATATAGGCAATTTATTAAAATTATTGTGGTTATCCTATAATAATACATAAGAATTCAACATTTCGTTGACAGAGCACATTAATGTGGTTAAAGAATGTTAAAGCCCTTTGTTTAAGTAGGTTTCCCTATAAAATTGGGCTATATTGCCCGCCTAAAATTTAATTGAATCTTATTTGAATTTGACGTATCTTTGTAAAATGTTTTTAAATAGACGTATTTTTTCCTTATGGGTAGGGGTGCTGCTTATTGTATTGGCAGGCGGCTGTAAGAGTAAGTTTGAAAAGCTTCGCGCAAGCAATAATATTGCTATGAAATACCAAGAGGCCGTCAAACTATATGAAAAGAAAAAGTATAGTAAAGCGATTATTCTTTTTGAAGACTTACAAACCAAGTATCGTGGGCAAGCAGAGGCGGAAGACCTTTATTATTATACCGCCTATACGGCCTACCGTTTAAGAGATTACACTTCGGCAAGGTATCACTTCAAGAATTTTTCGACGACTTATCCAAACAGTCCTCGCGCGGAAGAGTGTCGCTTTATGGCAGCATATTGCTTTTATGTCGATTCTCCTCGTCCTTCTCTTGACCAAGAGAATACACGGAAAGCGATCGATGAGCTGCAGTTATTTATCAACTTGTATCCAGAAGGAGAGCGAGCGGAGGAAGCTGGACAGTTAATACAAAATTTGCGCAATAAGCTGGAACAAAAGGCGTTTGCGAATGCAAAATTGTATTATGATATGGGGCAGCCGGATGATTATCGAGCGGCGGTAATCGCCTTTGAAAGTATGCTTAGACAATATCCGGATACACGATATGCAGAAGAAATTGAGTTCTTGATTTTAAAATCACAGTATCTGTTTGCTCAAAATAGTATGCCTTATCGGCAGGAGGCACGGTTTAATGAGGCGCTCGACTATTACCAATCATTTGTGGAAAGCTATCCGCAAAGTAAATACAAAAAGGACGCAGATGATCTACGATCCGGCGCCGAAAAACAGATTGCTTATGTCGTCAGACGCATGGACGAAATAAACAAAATGCGTGAAGAACATGAGCGAGAATTGGGAATTACCCAAGAAGAATCAGCTGCGCAAGAAAGCACACCAGCGGTACAATAATGGCGTTTATTTAGGTTTGAAATTTATAATACATTTTAACAATGAGTCAACATAAAAACACTTCTCTTCCTTCATCAACAGTAACACGGGATTTGAGACAACTGGACAAAGGCACTGATAATATTTATGAATCTATCGTTGTCATTGCGAAGCGTGCCAACCAGATTGCCGTGGACGTGAAAGAAGAATTGAATGGTAAATTGGCAGAATTTGCAACGACCAGCGATAACCTAGAGGAGGTTTTTGAAAACCGTGAGCAAATCGAGATCTCTAAGCATTACGAACGTATGCCTAAGCCTTCTCTTGTGGCAGTAGACGAGTTTTTAAACGACAAAGTTTACTTTAGAAACCCAGCCAAAGAGCAAGAATAACTGTTCGGGAATGTCGTTAAAGGGCAAAAATATAGCAATTGGTGTATGCGGGGGTATCGCCGCATACAAAATTGCATCCCTTGTCCGCCTTTTGGTGAAAGAAAATGCCAACGTACAGGTTTTAATGACACCCGATGCCAAGGAGTTTATTACACCGCTGACCTTAGCGACCCTCTCCAAACGTCCAGTCCTGTCTGATTATATTAATCGCCATACGGAGACGTGGAATAATCATGTAGAGCTAGGTCTTCAGGCGGATTTATTACTTATCGCTCCTGTTACGGCCAATACACTCAGTAAAATGGCGCACGGAGCGTGCGACAATCTGTTATTAGCGACTTATCTTTCTGCCAAATGTGCTGTTATGTTTGCTCCGGCAATGGATTTGGACATGTGGTTGCATCCCAGTACACAGGAAAACGTTCACCGTCTTTTAAACTTTGGGAATATCTTAATTGCCCCTGGAAAGGGAGAGCTCGCAAGTGGACTGATTGGCGAAGGAAGACTTGCCGAACCGGAGGAAATGCTGCAACATATCCAACATTTCTTTAGCAATTCGTTGCCTCTAGAAGGAAAGAAAGCGCTTGTAACTGCTGGTCCAACACATGAAGCTATTGATCCTGTTCGTTTTATCGGAAATCATTCCAGCGGAAAAATGGGATACGCCATTGCATCTGCTTTGCAATCGCTAGGAGCAACCGTAACACTTGTCAGTGGCCCAACCCAACTTCCAACTCCTCCGAAAGTTAATCGGCACGATGTCACGTCAGCACAAGAGATGCTGGAGGCTTGCTCTTCCCATTTTGAAACCGCAGATATTATCGTGATGAGCGCTGCTGTCGCTGACTACACCCCTGTTGCAGTAGCATCCCAAAAAATTAAGAAAAAAGATACTAATCTTGAAATAGCACTAAAAAAGACGACAGATATTCTGGCGACATTGGGAAAGAAAAAAACGAATAAACAAACCTTAGTAGGGTTTGCGCTGGAAACGGAAAACGAACTTCAAAATGCACAGGATAAGCTGCAACGCAAAAACCTAGATTATATCGTTTTAAATTCGATGCAAGACAAAGGTGCTGGCTTTGGGGGAGACACGAACAAAGTCACCATGATCGATAGAAAAGGCGAAACACAGCAATTCGAACTAAAAAGCAAGAAAGATGTCGCAAATGATATAGCCGCCGTTATTATTGCTCACCAAGCTGCTATAAATTCATAATTCGGACTTCCTTAGGGTAATAATTATTTATTCTATTGGGTAACACCTTAACCCATCCCAGATTTGTTCCTTTATACCGCACTAGACACCAACCGGCGTTTACGGCTGGAAAATCTTCTATCGCTAAACTTTCCTTTCGCAAAAATTGAAGAGCCACATCTCGTGTTACATCCTGTGCAGGCAAATCTGTCTTGATGTGTATGCTACATGCCAAATCATGCGACGGCAATAACTCCCGGCCAGTCCATTTCCCTATATTCGTTCCGGCCTGCTTGATATATAAAACTTGCTGAAACCACCTGAGGTCTTCCTCGTATTTCTTTGGGAAGATATGGATATTATCGCCATGCATAAACGGTATGTGTGCAGCCTGCTGTTCTGTCCAATCTGCCAATATGTTTGAAGGAGCGCTATTTTTCTCGATCTTTATTTTCTTTCGATTAAAGGTAGATTGTTTTGCTTTTTTTTGGAGCACAGCGACAAAGAAACCTTCTCCTTTCACTTTATGGGGATAAAAACGATACCCGAAGGCATTATGTTTGCTGGATTTTGTTTCTTCAATATTCCAATCGGATTCAAGGGTGATCGGAACCGATTCAAATGTAAATTCCGTTTGTATCCAATCTACTATATCTTCATTCTCCTCCCTGGAATAGGAACAGGTAGAATATATTAAATAGCCATCGGTAACCAATGTCTCTAAAGATTCAGCAAGAATCCGCTTTTGTCGGTCACTACATAATTTTACATTGGCTAACGACCACTCATCTATTGCGTCTCGATCTTTGCGAAACATGCCCGATCCCGAACATGGTGCGTCCACCATTAATACATCAAAGTATCCAGGTAGGCGACTAAATGCCGACGGGTCATTGTTTGTTACAACAATATTTGATGTTCCCCAACGACTCATATTATCTGTTAAAATATTAGCTCTTGACTTGATGACTTCATTGGATACCAATAGGCTTTCGCTTCCTAAATAACTTGTTAACAGCGTCGATTTCCCTCCAGGTGCGGCACAAAGATCTAGCGCCCTTGAGGCAGTATTCTTAAGCCCAATTTCCGCTAAAATATGTGCAATAAACATCGAAGAGGCTTCTTGTACATAATAGCATCCTGCATGATACAGCGGATCTAAGGTAAAAACAGGTCTTTCGGTGAGATAATAGCCTGTATCACACCAAGGCACAGGCTTTCCATCTTCGAATGGGACTGTGGGTTGTTTCCATAAATTTAAGCGGATAGCGGTAATCTTGTCACCCTGTTCGTGTACCCTATTGAATGCTTCCGTATCAAACCCATCTTGTTCATTCAATCGTTTAACAAGCTCGTTCGGCAAAAAATTACTCATCGTTTTATCGTTTAATGTATACCCAGATTATCTTTGATGAGCTCGCTACGCTCGGTTATCTTTGATGAGCTCGCTACGCCCGGTTATACTCACCGGTGTTTGTATGCTATCAAACATGGATATTTCTCTGTAAATTTACCACAATAAGTAAAAAATCACAAAACAGATAACAATTGAAGTAAATTAGCATACATGAAGAATTTTAAAAAGTATTATATCGTAGCTGCTCCTCCTGAGGATATTTATAGAGCCTTGACCACGGAAATCACGATTCGGCTTTGGACGGGAGATGAAGTTTTAATAGACCCACGTGAGGGGGGTGAATTCTCAATGTGGGATGGTGCCATTACCGGAAAATTTATACAACTTGATCCTTATAAAAAGATTGTCCAACAATGGTATTTTGGAGAACAAGCGGAAGATTCTATTGTCACGATCAAACTTCATGAGGATAAAAAGGGTACCTCTTTCGAATTACAGCATACCAATATTCCTGATGAAGCTTTTGATGAGATTGTAGAAGGTTGGAATGATACCTATATGGCATCGCTTATCGAGTTTTATCTTGAAGAGTGATCAAAAGAATGTTAGATAGCTAAAAGTCGTCTAAACTCGACAAACAAAAAGGGCCCCTGCAGTTATACTGCAGGGGCCCTGTATAAGGTTCGGCACCGACCTACTCTCCCACCTTTTACGGCAGTACCATCGGCTCTGGCGGGCTTGACTGCTCTGTTCGGAATGGGAAGAGGTA
>PJTZ01000416.1_pt1 | contig 10540 bp, 9 predicted proteins | sample 1512131 | NCBI WGS metagenome assembly PJTZ01 (sample SAMN08177679, study PRJNA422409) | Soil metagenome, whole genome shotgun sequencing project. | reverse complement strand
TGGGCCGGGCTCGTCGGATTATAGTGCTTGAGTGCCATCTATCTCGCCTCAAATACCGGTGGTGACGTCGATGGACTGACCTTCGGCCAGCGTGACGATCGCCTTCTTCACGTCGTTGCGCTTGTAGGGCTTGCCCTTCCAGCGCTTGACCTTGCCCTTCTGCACCAGCGTGTTGACCGCCTTGACGGTCACGCCGAACAGCGCCTCGACGGCAGCCTTGATCTCAGGCTTGGATGCGTCGTTGGCGACCTGGAAAACAACGGCGTTGTTTTCCGAGAGAAGGGTCGACTTCTCGGTGATGACCGGCGCGACAACGACGTCGAAGTGACGGTTGTCCACGGTCGCGGCTTCTTTCTTAGCCATTGAAACGGGCCTCCAGCTTTTCGACCGCGGCGCGGGTGAGCACCAGCGAGTCGGCCTTCAGGATGTCGTAGACGTTGGCACCAACGGCCGGCAGCAGGTTGACACCGACGATGTTGGCCGAAGCCTTGGCGAAGCTGACGTTCACGGCGTCGCCGTCGATGAACAGAACCTTGTTCAGGTTCAGCTTGGCCAGGTTGGCGACCAGCGCCTTGGTCTTGCCTTCGGCAACGTCGAGGTTGTCGAGAATGATCAGCGAACCATCCTTGACCTTCGACGACAGCGCCATCTTCAGACCCAGCGCGCGAACCTTCTTGTTCAGCGAGGGGTTGAAGTCGCGAACGCGGGCACCGTGAGCCTTACCACCGCCGATGAAGACGGGAGCGCGGCGATCGCCGTGACGAGCGGTACCGCCGCCCTTCTGGCGACCGAACTTCTTGCCGGTGCGGGCGACATCCGAACGCTCGCGCGTGCCGCGGGCAGTGCCACGACGCTTTTCGAGCTGCCAGGTGACGACGCGGTGCAGAATGTCGGCGCGGGGCTCGAGGCCGAAAACGGCGTCGTTGAGCTCCAGCTCACCGGCAGCTGCGGCGTCGAGGGTCTGTACATTGACCTTCATGGTTTAGCCCTCCTGGCCTTCGGTCGCTTCGGGAGCGGCCGCTTCCGCGGGCGTCTCGGCCGGCGCGGCATTGCTGTTTGCAGCCTGCTTCAGGCTGGCGGGATAGGGCGCGTCGGCGTGACGGGGAACCTTCACGGCGTCGCTGACGGTCAGCCAGGTGCCCTTGGCGCCCGGAACCGAACCCTTGACGAACAGCAGACCACGCTCGACGTCCGTGCGGACGATCTCGAGATTCTGCTGGGTCCGCTCGCGATCACCCATGTGACCGGCCATCTTCTTGTTCTTGAAGACGCGGCCCGGATCCTGACGGTTACCGGTCGAACCATGCGCACGGTGGCTGATCGACACGCCGTGGGTGGCGCGCATACCGCCGAAGCCCCAGCGCTTCATAGCACCGGCAAAGCCCTTACCCTGGGTGTGACCGGCAACGTCGACCAGCTGGCCAGCGACGAAGTGGTCAGCGGCGATTTCGGCGCCGACGTCGAGGAGCGCATCCTCGGCGACGCGGAATTCGACCAGACGCGCCTTGGGTTCAACTTCCGCCTTGGCGAAGTGACCGCGCTGCGGCTTGGCGACATTCTTGGCCTTGGCAACGCCAGCGCCCAGCTGAAGGGCGACATAACCGTCGCGCTCGACTTCCTTACGTGCGACGACCTGCGTACCCTCAAGGCTGAGGACCGTGACGGGGACGTGACGTCCGTCGTCCTGGAACAGGCGGGTCATCCCGACTTTCTTAGCGATCACGCCAGTGCGCATCACTGATTACTCCCATAGAGGCCCGCCATAGCAGCGGGCGTATCCAACGAAAAAACCGCTCAGCATCTCTGCTTCGCGGCCCAACCCAATGTATAGATCACCCCGTCCGGGTTGGATGCCGATCCCTCTCGGGAAAGGCGACGGGGGACCAGGACCACGCGCCTTGGCCGGTTCACCGGCGGGCCGTGCGGTATCCCTTGTGTCGTTTGAGCTTCCGCCTCTCCAGAGAAGAGGAACAGAATACCCGATACCCCGCCTACCTTGCGGAAGGCGGGGACTTGCCGACCTTAGGCCAGCTTGATTTCGACGTTCACGCCGGCAGCCAGGTCCAGCTTCATCAGCGCGTCGACCGTCTGCGGCGTCGGCTGCACAATGTCAAGCATACGCTTGTAGGTGCGGACTTCGAACTGCTCGCGCGACTTCTTGTCGATGTGCGGACCACGGTTGACCGTGAACTTTTCGATGCGCGTCGGAAGAGGAATCGGACCGCGAATGAGGGCGCCGGTGCGGCGGGCGGTTTCGGCGATGTCGCCGGTCGCCTGATCGAGCACGCGATGATCGAACGCCTTGAGGCGAATGCGGATGTTGCTGTCCATTGTTCCTGTACCGATGCGAAAGAGCCAATAACCAGCGCATTTTCATGAATCAGCCGGAGCAGCCGTTGATTTACAAAAACACGCCAACAAAAAAATATCCGCCCCGTTTTGCCCTTCTAGCTCGTTCGAGCCGGAGAAAGGCGATCCGGGGCGGGTAAAAAACTTCAGCGGCGCGAATCGGGCGATTCGCGCCGCTGCGGTCCTATATTACTTCGAGATCGTGCCGACAACCCCTGCGCCGACGGTACGACCGCCTTCACGGATTGCGAAGCGCAGACCCGAGTCCATGGCGATCGGAGCGATCAGCTTGACGCCGAGCTTCACGTTGTCGCCAGGCATGACCATCTCGGTGCCCTCGGGGAGGATCACTTCGCCGGTCACGTCGGTGGTGCGGAAGTAGAACTGCGGACGATAGTTCGCGAAGAACGGGGTGTGACGACCGCCTTCTTCCTTCGACAGCACGTAGACTTCGGCGTCGAATTCGGTGTGCGGGGTAACCGAACCGGGCTTGGCCAGAACCTGACCACGCTCAACTTCTTCACGGCCCACGCCACGGATCAGCGCACCGATGTTGTCGCCGGCCTGGCCCTGGTCGAGCAGCTTGCGGAACATTTCGACGCCGGTGACGGTGGTCTTCTTGGTGGGCTTGATGCCGACGATTTCGACTTCTTCACCAACCTTGACGATGCCGGTTTCAACGCGGCCGGTCACGACGGTACCACGACCCGAGATCGAGAACACGTCTTCGATCGGCATCAGGAAGGGCTTGTCGACCGGACGGTCGGGCTGCGGGATCCAGCTGTCGACGGCAGCCATCAGCTTCAGAACGGCGTCGTGGCCGATTTCCGGGGTCTTGTCCTGCAGGGCAGCAACAGCCGAACCGGCGATGACGGAGATGTTGTCGCCGTCGAAGTCGTACGAGCTCAGCAGCTCGCGGATTTCCAGCTCGACCAGCTCGAGGATTTCGGCGTCGTCGACCAGGTCGACCTTGTTCATGAACACGACGAGCTGCGGCACGCCGACCTGCTTGGCGAGCAGGATGTGCTCACGGGTCTGCGGCATCGGGCCGTCGGTGGCCGAAACGACCAGGATCGCGCCGTCCATCTGGGCGGCACCGGTGATCATGTTCTTGACGTAGTCAGCGTGACCCGGGCAGTCGACGTGCGCGTAGTGACGGGCTTCGGTCTCATATTCGACGTGGGCGGTCGAGATGGTGATGCCGCGCTCGCGCTCTTCGGGAGCCTTGTCGATGTTGTCGTACGAGGTGAAGGTCGCACCGCCGGTTTCGGCGAGAACCTTGGTGATCGCCGCGGTCAGCGAGGTCTTACCATGGTCAACGTGACCGATGGTGCCGATGTTGCAGTGCGGCTTATTCCGCTCAAACTTAGCCTTAGCCATTTTATCCTACCTTCTAATCAAAATCAGCTTGGGTCTGACCGCTCGGCCGCGCCTCGCGAAGGCGCGTCCATAGCAGCATATTCACAGATTACCAGCCCCTATCCGAGCCGATTGCACGGCCCGGACAGGGAAACTCGTCAGGCCATCTTCGCCTTGACTTCGTCCGCAACATTCTGCGGCACTTCGTCATAGTGCGAGAAGATCATCGAGTAGTTCGCGCGGCCCTGGGTGAAGGAACGCAGCGAGTTCACATAGCCGAACATGTTGGCCAGCGGGACCATCGCCTCGACCACCTGCGCGTTGCCGCGCGTATCGGTGCCCTGGATCTGGCCACGACGGCTGTTCATGTCGCCGATGACGTCGCCCAGATATTCTTCCGGGGTCACGACTTCGACCTTCATGACCGGCTCGAGCAGGGTGATGCCCGACTTCTGCGCCGCTTCGCGCATAGCGGCGCGGCCGGTGATTTCGAACGCCAGCGCCGACGAGTCGACGTCATGGTACGCACCGTCATAGAGCAGCACTTCGAAGTCGATGATCGGGAAGCCGATCAGCGAACCGGTGGCAGCGGTTTCGCGCATGCCCTTTTCGATCGCGGGGATATATTCCTTGGGAATGTTACCGCCCTTGATCTCGTCCTTGAAGACGAAGCCCGAACCACGCTCGCCGGGGGTCAGCTTGACCTTGATACGGCCGAACTGACCGGTACCGCCCGACTGCTTCTTGTGGGTGTAGTCGACGTCGACGGCCTTCTTGAGATACTCGCGATAGGCCACCTGCGGCGCACCGACATTCGCCTCGACCTTGAACTCGCGCTTCATGCGGTCGACCAGGATTTCGAGGTGAAGTTCGCCCATGCCCTTGATGATGGTCTGGCCCGATTCGTGATCGGTCGAGACGCGGAACGAGGGATCTTCGGCGGCCAGGCGGTTGAGGGCGACGCCCATCTTTTCCTGGTCGGCCTTGGTCTTGGGCTCCACCGACAGTTCGATGACCGGCTCGGGGAATTCCATCCGCTCCAGGATGATCGGCTGGCGCTCGGCGCACAGCGTATCACCGGTGGTGGTTTCCTTCATGCCGGCCAGCGCGACGATGTCGCCGGCATAGGCGGTGTCGATGTCTTCACGGCTGTTCGCATGCATGAGGAGCATACGGCCGATCTTTTCCTTCTTGTCCTTCACCGAGTTCAGGTAGGTGCCCTTGGTCAGGGTGCCCGAATAGATGCGCAGGAAGGTCAGCGAGCCGACGAACGGGTCGTTCATGATCTTGAACGCCAGGCCCGAGAAGGGCGCGTCGTCCGAGGTCGGACGGCTGTCGGGGGTTTCGCCGTCCATCTTGACGCCCTGGACGTCTTCGATGTCGAGCGGGCTCGGCAGATAGTCGACGACGGCGTCGAGCAGCGGCTGAACGCCCTTGTTCTTGAACGCCGAACCGCACAGCACCGGCACGAAGGCGTGACCCAGCGTACCCTTGCGGATCAGCTTCTTGAGGGTCGCGGTGTCGGGCAGATTGCCTTCCAGATAGGCTTCCATCGCGGCATCGTCCTGCTCGACGGCAAGTTCGATCAGCTTTTCGCGATATTCGGCAGCCTTGTCGGCGAGGTCGGCCGGAATTTCTTCATAGTAGAATTCGGCGCCCAGGCTCTCATCCTTCCAGATGATCGCGCGGTTCTCGACCAGGTCGACCAGGCCCTTGAAGTCCGACTCTGCGCCGATGGGCAGATACAGGACGGCCGGGGTCGCGCCCAGACGGTCGATGATCGTCTGCACGCAATAATAGAAGTCGGCACCGGTGCGGTCGAGCTTGTTGATGAAGCACATCCGCGGAACCTTGTACTTGTCCGCCTGGCGCCACACGGTTTCCGACTGCGGCTCAACGCCGGCAACGCCGTCAAACGCGGCAACCGCACCGTCGAGCACGCGCAGCGAGCGTTCGACTTCGATGGTGAAGTCGACGTGGCCGGGGGTGTCGATGATGTTCAGGCGGTGGTCGTTCCAGATGCAGGTCGTTGCAGCCGAGGTGATGGTGATACCACGCTCCTGCTCCTGCTCCATCCAGTCCATGGTCGCGGCGCCGTCATGGACTTCGCCGATCTTGTAGGACTTGCCGGTGTAGTAAAGGATACGCTCGGTCGTGGTGGTCTTGCCGGCGTCGATATGCGCCATGATACCGAAATTGCGATAGCGTTCGAGCGGATGGCTGCGGGCCATGATGCTTCTCCGTTGCCGGCGCGCCGGCGGTTGGGGATTCGTTAATTCTGCGCGTGGCCCCTAAACCAATCCGTTCGCCATGGGTAGCCACCCACGGCGAACGGACCGATTTTGGAAACCAAATAACAAGGCGGGCACATAAGCGCCCGCCCTGCTGTTACCAGCGGTAGTGCGAGAAGGCGCGGTTCGCTTCCGCCATGCGGTGCGTATCTTCGCGCTTCTTGACGGCATTGCCGCGGTTGTTGGCAGCGTCCAGCAGCTCACCCGACAGACGGGCGGCCATGGTGGTTTCGCTGCGGTTGCGCGAAGCGGTGATCAGCCAGCGGATCGCCAGCGCCTGGGCGCGCTCGGGGCGCACTTCGACGGGGACCTGGTAAGTCGCACCGCCGACGCGGCGGCTGCGGACTTCGATGCCGGGCTTCACATTGTTCAGCGCGTCATGGAACATGCCAATCGGGTCCTTCTTGGACTTCGCTTCGACAGTGTCGAGAGCGCCGTACACGATGGACTCGGCGACGGCCTTCTTGCCGTCCTGCATGATGCTGTTCATGAACTTCGACAGCACGATATCACCGAACTTGGGATCCGGCAGGATAACGCGCTTTTCGGGGCGACGACGACGTGACATATTACTGTTCTCCCCTTACTTCGGACGCTTGGCGCCGTACTTCGAACGGCTCTGCTTGCGATCCTTGACGCCCTGGGTATCCAGAACGCCGCGAAGAACGTGATAGCGCACGCCCGGAAGATCTCGCACACGGCCGCCACGGATCAGCACGACGCTGTGTTCCTGGAGGTTGTGGCCTTCACCCGGGATGTAGGTGATGACTTCGCGCTGGTTGACCAGACGCACCTTCGCCACCTTACGAAGAGCCGAGTTCGGCTTCTTCGGGGTCGTCGTGTAGACACGGGTGCAAACGCCACGCTTCTGCGGGTTCGCATCCATCGCAGGGACCTTGGACTTGGTCTTCTGCAGTTCGCGGCCCTTGCGGACCAGCTGGTTGATTGTTGGCATGAAGCCCTTCACCTTTTCAGTTACTTTACCGGACGCCACCTGCGTTCCTGACCGGCCGGAATCACGAAAATTCCGAACGGCAAAGGCCCCCGACGGACAAGATCCGCCCGGAGCCGCAGGGACAGCCGATAATGTTCAGCTCTAGTGCTTGCCCCGGAAAGCGGCGGGAAAACGAGTCTTCCAGACGCATAGCGCGGGGCAGCGGCCCTATAGCGACGGGGGACGGAAGGGTCAAGCACGGCGCCCGAAGGCGCGCGGAGATGCGCGCACCACATAGTGAATGACTTTTTAGCGTTTTGCTAACATGCTGCAGATTATGGGATCTTTCCCCGCAGCCCCCATATCCAGATGGACCAGTCGTGATTGCACTTTCCCGCATTAGCGGCGAATTCCACAGCCCGGAACGCGAGGCCGCCTTCCAGGCCGATCGACTGCCCGAATCGCGACGCCACGCCCATCTGCTCTTCGCCTTGTCGGCGCTGCTCAACACCCTCTTCCTGCTGAGCGACTGGCGCTTTGCCGGCACGGCCCATTTCTGGGTCGCGGTGCCCGCCCGCCTGGTCGTGGTCTTCTGGTCGCTCGTCAGCCTGGGACTGTGCCGCTACATGCACAGTTTCAAGGCGGTCGAACGCATCTGTTTCGTCTGGCAATGCATCACCGCCATCGGTGTCGCCTTCCTCGTCTCCTCGCGCAGCGACATCGCCATCTTCGTCCTGGTGATGCTGCCGCTCGTCTTCTACCTGGTGGTTCCGACCAGCTTCCGGGGCAATGTTGGCGGCGGCCTGGGCTGCGGCGTCGCGCTGCTGATCGGCTATCTGGCCCCCGCCCCTCTGTCGCCGACCATGCCCGGCATGATCATGGCGGTGCTGATGCTTCATTGCGGCATGGGGATCGCGATCGCCCGCACCAACCGGTTGCAGCGTCTGGAATGGACCGCCAGCCAGGACGCGCAGGCCGCCCGCGTCGCCCTCGCCGCCAATGGCGAAGCGCTCGAACGGCTGTTCATGACCGTGCCGCTACCGCTGATCGTCATCCGCGACGACGGCACCGTCCTGCGCATGAACGATTCCGCCACACGCAATCTGGGCACCGCGGACGATGTCGCCCGGCTGGCGCTCATTATCGATCATGCCCCGCCGCTGCGCCTGCTTGACCGGCTGACGCGGGGCGACAGCATCGACAATGACGAATGCTGCCTCGCCAATGACGAAGGCATCATCCGCGATGTCCTGCTGGGCGCCCGCCCGATCCTGCTCGCCGGCGAACAGTGCATCCTTGCCAGCATCGTCGACATCACCGACCGCAAGCAGGCCGAACGCCATCTTGCCCATCTGGCGATGACCGATGCCCTGACCGGGCTCGCCAACCGATCCCATTTCATGGCCAGCCTGATGCAGGCGGCCCAGTCGACCGAACGATCCGGCGGCCAGATGGCGGTCGTGCTGATCGACGTCGACGAATTCAAGCGGATCAACGACAGCGCCGGCCATGATGCCGGCGACGCCCTGCTCTGCGCCGTGGCGGAACGGCTGCGCGACTCGGTGCGCCCCGCCGACATGATCGCCCGCATGGGCGGCGACGAGTTCGCCGTCATCCTCACCCGCCTGCGCGGAGTCGCGGATCTGGACACTATCCTCAACCGCATGATCGGCCGCCTGCACATGCCGCTGCGCCATGGCGGGCGCGACATTGATTGCCGCGTCAGCATGGGCGTCGCCCTCTACCCCGATCATGCCGGCGACATGATCGACCTGATGAAGCATGCCGACATCGCCCTGTATGAGGCGAAGAATAGCGGGCGCGGACGCGCCTGCCTGTTCGAGCCCGGCCTGCTGGAAAGCTGGCAGACCGAGGCGCGGATGCTGGAACGGGCACGCGATGCGCTGGCCCATGCCCAGCCCGTGCCCTGGTACCAGCCCAAGGTCGACCTGCAGGATGGCCGCGTCATCGGCTTCGAGGCGCTGCTGCGCTGCGTCCGCCCGGACGGCACGCTGATGATGCCCGACCAGATATTGGCCGCCTTCGAACATCCCGAACTGGGCCGGAAGATCACCGAACGGATGATCGACCAGGTGCTGGCCGATTGCCGGGGCTGGATCAGCGCCGGCATCGATTTTGGCCATGTCGCGGTCAATGTCCCCGGCGTCGAACTGCATGACCGCGCCTTCCCCGACCGGTTGCTCGCCCGCCTCGCCCATGCCGATGTCGAACCGCGCCGGATCGAGCTGGAAGTCACCGAATCCGTCTTCCTTGGCCGCAATGTCGATGTGGTGGAACGCAATCTTCAGCGCCTCAGCCAGGCGGGCATGGCCATCGCCCTCGACGATTTCGGCACCGGCTACGCCTCGCTGTCCCACCTCAAGCAATTCCCGATCGACGTCATCAAGATCGACAAGGGCTTCGTGCGCGACCTGGAAACCGACCCGGATGATGCCGCCATCGTGCGCACCGTGCTCAACCTCGCCTACAGCCTGGGCGTGAAGACCGTCGCCGAAGGCGTCGAAACGATTGAACAACTGGAATATTTGCGATCAGGTGGTTGCCATTATGGCCAGGGCTATTATTGGAGCGCTGCCGTTCCGGCATCGCAATTACCCAGCTTTCTTGAGCCTTCCCGCTTCGCCCGCCGAAGCTGAAGCGCATCGCGAAAAATATTTTCAAAGCCAGGGAACCAAATGGGACGAAGATCATTTCGTCCCGGTTTAGCTTCGACTCGTCACGAGTCCGCGGCTGCGGATTCGCGCGTCCGATCTTCTTTTGCTACCGGCCCGACTCACCGAAATAAATAGTTACGGGGTCGCAATTGTCGCAGCGCAAGAAGAAGGGGGTCGCCACCCTCTGGGCCAGGCTCAGTGCCTTGTGCCCGGAGCGGGAAATCTTCCTGCGCTCGGGCGGCCAGGTAAAGTTCATCCGCATTTCCAAGCGCGCCCAGTTGCTGGCGCTCGGCATACTGTCGACCGGCCTGGTCGGCTGGGGCGCCGTCACCGTGTCGATGCTGGCGAGCAGCGCCGCCGTCGCCCATGACCGCGCGATGCTGGATGCCAAGGGCGCGGCCGTGGCCAGCAAGGCACGCAAGGTCGATGGCTATCGCAAGTCGGTGAACGACCTCGCCCATGACCTGGAAGCGCGCCAGGATTTCATCGACGATCTCTACAAGACCCATTTCGGCAAGCCCGGCGACGCTGCGGCCAATGCCCCGGTCGGCAAGGTGGACGCCGCCACCGAAAAGGGCGGCCAGGGCAAGCTCGACGCCAAGATCAGCATGGCGCCCGAAGCCGCGCCGCTGATGCAGGTCGATGCCCGCCAGCGCCGCTTCGCCGCCCTGCTGACCGGCGCCGTCGAAGCTCGTACGCAGAAGGCCGCCGCCGCGATCCGCAGCTTCGGCCTCAATCCCGACGCGCTCGCCCGCAACGCGGCCCGCGCCCAGGGCGGCCCGTTCGTCCCCTGGCATGGCGATGAAGATGCGATGCCGGCCGAGCTGGAAAAGCTCGCCACCGCGCTTTCCCGCATGGAATTTCTGGAAACCAGCCTGCTGCGCATCCCGTCGGGCCAGCCGACCGGCACGCCGATGCTCAGCAGTTCCTAT
>PJTZ01000413.1_pt1 | contig 10606 bp, 9 predicted proteins | sample 1512131 | NCBI WGS metagenome assembly PJTZ01 (sample SAMN08177679, study PRJNA422409) | Soil metagenome, whole genome shotgun sequencing project. | reverse complement strand
TATCCCGTGGATCCTGCATTGGGTCGTTCATACGGGCTCGCGCGAGCTGTTTCGCCTTGCGGTACTGGCCATCGCGCTTGGTGTGGCGGCGGGCGCGGCCTTCGTGTTCGATGTGTCGTTCGCGCTGGGCGCCTTCTTCGCCGGCATGATCCTTGGCGAAACGGAGCTCTCTCGTCGCGCCACGGAAGAGACGTTGCCGCTGCGCGATGCCTTCGCGGTGCTCTTCTTCGTGTCGGTGGGCATGTTGTTCGATCCCAAGGTGGTGGTCGAGCAGCCGCTGCCCCTTCTCGCCACGGTTTTGATCATCGTGGTGGGCAAGTCTCTGGCGGCTTATTTCATCGTCCGTGCGTTTGGCCATTCCAGCCAGAAGGCGCTGACGATTGCCGCGAGTCTCGCGCAGATCGGCGAGTTTTCGTTCATTCTGGCGTCGCTCGGCACAGTACTGGGCGTCCTTCCGCCTGAGGCCCGCGATCTCATTCTTGCTGGCGCGATCTTCTCGATCTTCCTTAACCCCTTCATTTTCACGATCATCCTGCGCGGCGACAAGAAAGAGGAGAGCACCGCTCCGGCACCCCGGCTCACGGGCGTGGTTGCGCCCGCGGATGTGCGGCCGGTGCTGCTCATCGGCTTCGGCCGTGTCGGCAATCTTATCGGGCGGGATCTAGTGGCGAGGGGCTGCCATGTCGTCGTCATCGAGGATGATGCCGACACCGCGAAACGGGCCGAAGAGGCAGGTCTTGGCGTGGTGCGGGGCAGCGCGCTCGATGATCGCACGCTCTTCGCTGCCGGCATCGAACAGGCGGACGCGCTGCTCATTGCCATTGCGCATGGCTATGAGGCTGGCGCGATCGCGGAGAAGGCGCGGGGGCTTCGGCCGGATCTCGCGATCATTGCCCGCGCGCATTCGGACGACGAGGTGCGCAATCTGGAGCGGCGCGGCGCGCAGCAGGTGGTCATGGGCGAGCGAGAGCTTGCGCGGCGGATGCTGGAGCTTGCCATTGCCGGAAAGGTGAGCCCGGCTCTCTGAGAGACGGGAGGGGAGGCGCCCTGTGCCACCGTCTCTCCCTCCGCGTTTATCGGCACGCAATAGGGCCAATCGAATTCAGATTATGGCGAGTCGAAAGTGGTGATTTTTCGCGACCCGAAGCGCAGCGTACTCAAATGGACGTGAGCATCGGAAGCGCGAAAAGTCATCATTTGCAGGCCGCCAGAACTGAATCTCGATGGTCCTACGTGGCGGGCTTCATCCAGCCATGCATCGTCATCCAGCGCGCGAAGGCGTCGAACCATCCGGTGCTGGTCGTGGTCTTGGGATACATGCCAAAGCCATGGCCGCCCTGCTCGTAATAATGCAGCTCGACCGGGCGCTTTGCCGCGCGCCAGCTTTCCACCAGGCTGAAGCCGCCCGTGTTCGGGAACAGCGGGTCATCGGCTGCGATCGCGAGGAAAAGCGGCGGGGCATCTGCCGGAACGTCGCCCAGCGAAGTGACGCCGCCATAGACGCTGCCGATGAAGGCGGGTTTGGCGTCGCCACCCCGGAGCGTGGTTGCCATGGTGAGCATCGCGCCTGCGGAGAAGCCGACCATGCCGATCTTCGCGGGGTCGAGCTTCCACTTGGCCGCATTGGCGCGCACCAGCGCGAAGGCAGCGCGCGCGTCAGCGATCTGCGGATCGATGGCGGCCATCATCCCACTTGTTCCGCGCTGGGGCGAAGGTGCAGCCCCAGCGGGTAGAGGCGGAGGCGGCGCTGCGAACGCGGCGAGGTCCGCCGGAGTCTGGTTGAGCCGGTATTTGAGGACGAACGCGGCGACGCCACGCGCGGCCAGCGCCTTTGCGACATCCCAGCCCTCGTTTTCCATTGAGAGCGAGCGGAACCCACCGCCCGGCGCGACAATCACGGCCGCGCCGCTCGCCTTGGCGGGGTCGGGCAGGAAGGGCGTCAGTGTCGCAACCTGCACGTTGCGCGCGAACTGGCTGCCATATTGGCTGTGCCACGACTCGCGGACCGGAGCATTGGGCAGCGGCCCGGTGTTAAGCGTGATCGCGTCGGGCTGGGCGGGGGTAGGAATTCCTACCATCTTGTCGTTCTGCGCCAGCGCGGGCGCGCTTGCGAGTAGAAGCGCGGTGATTGCTAGTGCTCTGCGAGCGGTTTTACGCATCATTCCTCTCCCCATCCTATCATGCCTGATCTTGTATGCCTTGATTAGCAGCCTGCCCGCAGGCCCGAAAGTCTCAAATGGTAGCGTTACCGGCAGACGTATCGCTGACATACTCAACGGCTCATTAGGAACCTTTCGCCCTGTCAGGGGTGGAACGATGAGGCGCGCTTTGTCGTTTTTGCAGCCACACCTCGTGTTGGAGAAGACGATGCGTTCGCTCGCCTTGATACCTCTCGTGCTTCTCCTCGCGTCCTGCGGCGGCTCGGACGATGCGACATCGCCCCCCGTGACAGTGCCCGGCCCGACCCCGACGCCCAGCCCCACACCGACCCCTACGCCCACGCCTGCTACCAGCGTCACCCGCACGACCATCGCCACACTCGACAATCCTTGGGCCATGGTTTTCCTGCCGGACGGACGGATGCTCGTGACGGAGAAGCCCGGCCGCCTGCGTCTTGTCACGACCAGCGGCACCGTCAGCACTGTCATAGGCACACCAGCAGTCGTGAGCGCCGGTCAGGGCGGCTTGCTGGACGTCGCGCTCGATCCCTCCTTCGCGACCAACCGCATGGTCTATCTCAGCTATGCGGAGGCGGGTTCGGGTGGTGCTGGCCTCGCCGTGGCGCGCGGCACACTCAGCGCCGATGGCGGCTCGCTGAGCAATGTCACCGTCATCTGGCGCCAGACGCCCAAGGTGAACAACGAAACGCGGCATTTCGGCGGGCGCATGGCCTTTGCCGGGGATGGCACGCTGTTCATCACGGCGGGTGAGCGGCATCAGGGTGCGCCCGCGCAGGATCCCCAGGTTACACTGGGCAAGATCGTGCGGATCAACTCGGATGGCAGCATTCCGTCGGACAATCCGTTCGTGGGCATGAGTGGCATGCTTCCAGACATCTGGTCACTTGGCCATCGCAACCCCTATGGCCTTGTCTTCACCAGCGACGGCCGACTGTTCGAGAGCGAGATGGGCCCGGAGGGCGGCGACGAGTTCAACCTTATCCGGCGCGGCGCCAATTATGGCTGGCGGGTCGTTTCGGAAGGCAATGACGGGCAGGTTCTGCCGCGCCACTCCACCCGGCCGGATTTCGACGCACCGCTGGTAAGCTGGACGCCAGTGATCGCGCCGGGCGGTATGATCCAATATACAAACGCACGATTTGTCGGCTGGACCGGCGACTTCATTCTTGCCGGGTTGGTCGCCCAGGGTCTCGTGCGCGTCCGGGTCACAGGGGCCACAGCAAGCGAGGTCGGCCGCATCAGCCTCGGCGCCCGTATCCGCGAAGTCGAGCAGGGTCCGGACGGCGCGATCTGGGTGCTGGAGGATGGCGGGAACGGCCGGCTGATCCGGCTCGATCCCGCCTGATCTTTCAAACCGCTGCGGGCTCGATCTGCCAATAGGTCGCATAGCGTTCATGCGCGATGCGATGATAGGGCACGAGCCGCACCGGCGTCCGGTCTGCCGAAGCGATCACGAACTCCAGCGGCTTCTCGCCGGGCTTGATCGTTTCGACGATTCTGTCCGGATCGCCAGCCAACTGCGGCACTTTGATCGGCGCGTCATTGTAGCTGCCATATTTGCGCTCGTTGATGACGATGTCGGCGCCCTTTGGCAGCCCTTCGCGGCCGAGCGCGCCGGCCAGCACGAGCGGTCCATAAGTGAAGGCGATAATATTTGGCTCCGCGGGTGCCCGGTCGATCGCCAGCGCCATTGTCAGCCGCAGTTCCACCTCGTCGCCGCTGTTCCATGTCCGGGCCAGCTCCACATAGCTGCCCGGATCGCTTGAGCGTGCCGTCTCGACACCATTGACGAGCACGACCGCGCTCTGGCTCCAGCGCGGGTGCCGCAGCTTGAGCGTCAGATTTGTCGGCCGCGCCAGCGTCCAGCGCAGGCGAGTCGTTGGCTCTTCGGGGAATCTGGTGATCTGGGTCAGCTTCGCGCCCTTTTCCTTCCAGTTCACCGAGGAGGGCACGAAGAGATTGACGAAAAGCGCGTCGTTTCCGTGGAAATAGATCGAGTCCCGATATTTGACGTGGTTTTCCATGCCCGTGCCTGTGCAGCACCAGAAGCTGTCCTCAGGCGTATGGTAGAGCTTCATATAGCCCGGTCGCGCCCCCTGGAAATAGGTCGCCATGCCTGAGTCCGGGTCCTGTGAGGCGAGGATCCCGTTGTAGAGCGTCCGCTCGTAATAATCGACATAGGCCGCCTTCGGATCGTGCAGGAACAGCGCGCGCGTCAGACGCAGCATATTGTGCTGGCAGCAGGTCTCCGAACCCTTGGCCGAGAAGACGTGAGTACCGAAATCGGCCATCGGGAAGAAGTGTTCGTTATCGCCGTGCCCGCCCGTGGCAAACGCCCGGGTGAGCGCCACAGTGCGCCAGAAGAAAGCGGCCGCATCGCGATATTTCGCGTCGCCCGTCGCCTCGTACACGCGCTGGAACCCAATGATCTTGGGGATTTGCGTGTTGGCATGGAGTCCGTCGAGATGATCGCGGCCTCCGGCGAGCGAGGTAAGGATCGCCTTGTGCGAGAAGCGCTGTGAGAGCGCGCGATACTCCTCGTTGCCGGTCATGAAATAGAGGTCGGCCAAGATCTCATTCATGCCGCCATGTTCGGTGTCCAGCATCGTCTCGAACTGCGCTTCGCTAAGCGGCTTCGTCGCGACGACGGCCCAGTCGGCGAATCGCAGCAGTACCGCGCGTGAGGCGGCGCTGTCGGCAAGCAGCGTGGCGTCACGCAGCCCGGCATAGACCTTGTGCAGTGTGTACCAAGGCACGCCCGTGATCTTCTCGCCGCGCAGATGCGCTGCGACCAGCGCCGGCCCTTTCGGGAACGCGCAGACGAGGCCGCTGTCCGCCGCCTTCTGGCAGGCCGCCAGCTCGCTCGCGATATAGTCGATGCGCTGCTTGTAGCGCTTGTCGCCCGTGGAGCGATAGGCGAGAGCGCAGCCGGAAAGATAATGACCCAGCGTGTGGCCGTGGCAGTTGATGTCCTCCCAGGTGGGCTCGGATTCCCAGCCGCCATACACTGGCGCCTTCGGCTTCAGCCCGGCATTCACGCGGAAATTATGCAGCATCCGGTCCGGCTTGAGCGAGAGCAGATAGGCTTCCGTCATGCGCTGCGCGTGGAGGAAGGGGCTTTCCGCCAACTCGACATCGGCAATGTCGAATGGTTCGAGGACGGCCTTGGCCGGCCCGGTGCCGCCCGCCGGCTGTCCCTGCCAGGCGAGGGCAGGCGCGGCATCGGCCAGAGCCCCCGCCACAAGCGCGCCGGTCGCGGCAGAGGCGAGGAAGTGGCGGCGCGAATGCGGCGCGCAGCACGGATCGATCATGGTTTCAGTCCTCTTGACGCAGGTCGTTGCTGGCACCCGCGTAGCAATGATGGACTGCGCGTGAAACCCCCGCCCGGGGTGGGGGAGGAGGCCAGCGAGAATATCTTTTTGCGCGCGCTGTATCACCCCCGTTTTGATCAGATGGATGAAAGAACCCGTGCGGCATTGACCCTGTCCGAAAGCGCTATTACTTGACAATTCGCCCAATTCTGCCATATTGGCCGGGCTATCGTCGCATGCGACGGATTTTGACGCCGTTGGCGGATTCTTCCTTTGTCACGCTTCTACGCTCCGCCAGCACCTCTGCGGGCGGGTCACTCCTTTCGTGAAAAGGAAATTCTCATGACCACCGGAACCGTAAAGTTCTTCAATGCCGACAAGGGCTATGGCTTCATTGCCCCCGACGATGGCAGCAATGACAGCTTCGTGCACATCAGCGCCGTCGAGCGTTCGGGTTTCGCGACCCTGCAGAAAGATCAGCGCGTCAACTTCGAGCTCGAAGTCGACAAGCGCGGTCGCCAGTCGGCGGTCAATCTTTCGGCGGCTGACGCCTGATAGACGGGGCCGTCCAGACGGCCCCGCCACATCCTCCCCTGCGTGGCGAGCATGTCGAGCCGGCAGGGAGAGGAAAAGGCGCCGTGCGCCCGTATCCAACCAACTCATTTCTGGAATGAACATATCCGGGCGAGATGCCCGATTAGGACGATCGTGATTAATAAGTATAATAATATCAAAAGAATAGCAGAGAGGGTCTATCTTTCTCACATACATGCGAAGCCTGCTCTGGCGGGTTCTACCCTGCCGCCGCAACGCCTGCGAGAGCTTGTCGCCGAAATGGTCGATTGAGCACCGCAGCAGAAAGGTCGCCTTATGTCAGTAACGTCCGAATTCTATTTCGCCCGCGCAACTGAGAGCGCCCAGGCCGCTCGCGACGCCAGCCTGGATAATGTGAAAGAGCGTTGCCTGCGCGCGGAGAAAGCCTGGCTCGCCATGGCGACGCGCCTCCTGGAGGCTGAGGACCGCAAGCGGGAGCGCGCTCCTGCTGAGCCGGAATAGCGCGCGCTATTTTCGACCGGCGCCGGAGACGGCCAGAGGTCGCACCTGGTTCACCAGCGTGACCAGCATTTTCCCCGGCTCCTCCTCATAAGTCATGTGTGCGGAGTCCTCGAACCAGATCAGATGTTTGGCGGGGGCTTTCACGCGCGCGAACCACTCGGCGACCAGCGCGGATGACGTACCGAGGTCGTGCCGGCCCTGCAGGATGAACACCGGCGAGCGAAAGCGGGTCCGCTCGGCCAGAGAGACCCGCCCCAGCTCGTCCCATAGCGCCTGTCCGCTGAAGCCTTGGGCGACATCGCGCATCTTCAGCTCGTCGGCGGTGTAGTCGGGGCTCAGGCTCGCCACTTCACCGTTATGCCCAAAGCCGCCAGCGGCGTAATAGCCACCATATTTGGCGAGCCATTGCCGCTCTTTCCCCAGATTTTCGAAATTACGGGCCGGGCGATCAGAGTCGGGAAACGGCGCAATCGCGGCGAGGTCCGCGAGCGCTTTGGCATCGCCTGCGGCCTTCGCTGCCGCGACGGTCGCGTCATATCCCATTTTCTCACTGCGCTGGAAGTCGACGAACTGGCCGGTGCCGACATAGGCGTAAAGCCACTCCGGGCGTCGCTGTGCCAGGTGCAGGCCGATGACCGTGCCGAAGGAATGCGCCATCAGCACGATGCGATCCTTCTGATAGGTCTGCCGCAGATAGCCGGTGAGTTCTTCCGCATCCGCCACGATCCGGTTGACGCTCATCGTCGGCCGCACCGCCGCGGGATCGTTCGCCGCATAGGTTTTTCCCGCGCCGCGCTGGTCCCACTGCACCACCGTGAAATACTCTTCCCAGTCCCGCATGTACCAGTAACTGACCGGCGAGACGGTGAAGCCAGGGCCTCCATGCAGGAAAAGCAGGATCGGGTTGGAGCGATGCCGCCCCCTGACCGAGATCCACTGCTTTATGCCGCCGATGGTGACGAGCTTTTGCTTGTCGATCGCGTCCTTGCCCTTGAGCGTGCCGATTTGCCCGACGACGCTTCTGGTGTCCTGCGCTTGAGCCTGCGGCACCCATGCGAGGCAAGTCGTGAGCGCGCATGCGGCGAGAGTCGCTGGGGTCATCAGACGCATGTCGGTTCCTCTCGGCTCTTTCTTGTCGAGAGGTGTTATACATCAGTAATACACTTTGACAAGGGGGGCAGAGCCTCAGCACAGCAGCGTGCTTCAACCCGGCATCTGGTCGCCTTAGTCGCGTCTGGGATCGGACCCCGCCGGCAGCGGTGCGGCGCGCAGAATCCCGGCCAGTCCGTCCAGGTCGCCCACCGCTGCTTCCGCAAGGCGGGCTTCGAGTGCGCGATAGGTGGCGAGCGCCTGCTCCCCCGCGGGCGTAACGCGCGCACCGCGTTCCTTGCCGCCCCCGACCATTGTCTGCACCAGAGGCTGCGCGAAGCAGCGGTTCATGGCGTCGACCAGCATCCAGCTGCGCCGATAGCTCATGCCCAGGTCCCGCCCGGCCGCCGAGATCGAGCCCGTCCGCGCAATTGCCTCCAGCAGGTCCGCCTTGCCCGGCCCCATGGCGATTTCGTCCCCGCACAGGAGCTGGGCGCGAAGTTTGAGCGGGCCGGTCTGCATCGGCGCGGTCTAGCAGAAGCGAAGCCGTGGATCACCTTCCCTTATCTTTCGAGCCCTTATCTTTCGAGAAAGTCGAACGGTCCCGCCGGTTTTGTCGCACTGGCTGGGGTGGGTCGGCATACCTAGATATGCCGCATGACTATTCAGCCTTCGCTTTTCATTCCGCATGGCGGCGGCCCCTGCTTCTTCATGCCTGATCCGCAGGACCGGTGGACCAGTATGCGCACCTATCTGGAAGGACTGGCTGCCAGCCTGCCAACCCGGCCTCGCGCCATCCTCATCGTTTCGGGCCATTGGGAGACGCCTGCCGGCTTCGCTTTCACTGGTGCTCAGCAGCCTGAGCTGATCTTCGATTATCACGGCTTTCCGGACTACACCTACGCGCTGACCTATCCCGCACCGGGCGATCCGGCGCTGGCGGGACGGGCTGCAAAGCTGCTCGCCGCCGCGGGCATTCCTGCCGCAGTCGATCCGCATCGCGGGCTCGATCATGGCGTGTTCGTGCCGATGAAGGTCGCCTTTCCGGATGCCGACATCCCGATCGTCGAGATGTCGGTGGACAAGAGCCTGGATCCCGCGCTGCATCTGGCGGCGGGCCGGGCGCTTGCGCCGCTCAGGGCCGAGGGCGTGCTCATCGTCGGCGCTGGCATGAGCTTTCACAACATGCGCGCTTATGGCGATCCCGCCGCGACGGAGCCAAGTCGCCTGTTCGACACGTGGCTGACCGACGCGACGACGAGCCCGACCGCAAGTCGCAACGCGGCGCTACAGGGCTGGGCGGATGCGCCTTACGCCCGCTTCAGCCACCCGCGCGAGGAGCATCTCATCCCGCTCCTGGTCGCGGCGGGAGCGGCGGACGGCGCGGCCACGCTCGATTATTCGGACGAAGTTCTCTCGACCGTCATTTCCGCCTTCCGCTTCGCCTGAAGTCGGACCCACAAAAAAGCCCGCCCGGATCGCTCCCGGCGGGCTTCTTGATGGTCTCGAACCTGAGTTTACGCGACGGCGGCCTTCGTGGTGCGACGGCGCATCATAGAGCCGACGAGGCCGAAGCCCGCGATCATCATGGCCCAGGTCGCCGGTTCCGGCACGGCGGGCGGCGTGACCCGATCGTAGCCGGAGAAGCGGCCCATGTAGAACTCGGTGCTGCTCGTCACATTGTTCGCGATCAGCGAGCCGAAGAAGCCGCCATTCGCGGCAGTGACATTTGCATTGGGAGCCAGGATGTTGCCTGCCCAGCTGCCCATCAGGGTGATGTCCGTCGCGTCGGCGAAGTTGAACAGGATCGACGAGGCGAGGCCGGCGCTGTTGTTGACGATCGTCTTGCCGTTGATCGAGAACTGGCCGGGATACTGCGTCGTAAACGACGTGCCGGTGACGTTGATCACGGCAACCGAACCTTCGGGAATGAACAGCTCGAACCCGCTGCCGAAATTCTGGTTCGCCGCGTCGAGCGTGAACACGTTCAGCGTGGAGTTCGTGCCGGTCAGGCGAAGCGCGCCCGGCTTCGCGACCGTGCCGTTATTCTCAAGGCTCGCGATGAACGTCGAGATGTCGCTGAGCCGCGTGAACTCGGAGCCGAAGTTGACTGGCGAGGCGGCGTTCTGCGTCTTCGTGCCATTCAGCACGTTGAAGCCGCTGGCCGTGATCGTACCGCCGACAACGGCATTGCCCCGGAAGACCTGACCGTTGTTGTAAGTAAGGTTCTGACCCACCGCCAGGGACGCACCATTATATCCAGCGGCGAGATCCTTGCCGACGCTGAAGTTGGCGACATTCGCGTTCCCGCCAACCGCCAAGGCGCCATTCACTTCGGTATTCGACGAAGTAAAGTTACCAAAAGCCACAACGTCATAGTCGATGGCGCTCGCCGCCTGCGCGGACGAGACCGCCGCGCACGAGAGGACAAGGCCAGCGGCAATCGCGGAAAAACGGGAGAAAAACGCCACGTGTCAGATTCCTTAGATACAGATTTCGCCGCCCCATATCAGCAGCGCACCCTGCCCTCAATCGTGGCTTGTGGTTAATGCGCCGGGTGTGCTTTTGAGGTCGCCCCATTGTGGGACTGGTGGCCGTTCAGCAGGTTGGTGAGCCATGCCGAGCGGCGGGATTTGGGACAAAACCTACGCTCGTGAGCCACGTTGGGAATGGCAGGTCTCAATCCAACACCCGCCATTCCCGAAGCATTGATGATCGTTTCCGGAATGCGCTGGGCTGGCCGGTAGGCGAATGTCCGGTTCGGAATTGGGCCGTAGAGGTAGCAGACATCGATCGAGCAGCCACGACGACACAATGGTTGCGCAGTCTGCGCTAGCGCCGACGAGAGAAGCTAAGCTAGGTGGCCGAGTTTTCCTCGGCTTCCAGTTCAGCGCAGCCGAGATACTTCTTTACCTTGCGCGGTGTCTGCGGCGAGCGGCAGACACCCTTAAGCACGCGCAGAAAAGTCTG
>PJTZ01000411.1_pt1 | contig 10620 bp, 6 predicted proteins | sample 1512131 | NCBI WGS metagenome assembly PJTZ01 (sample SAMN08177679, study PRJNA422409) | Soil metagenome, whole genome shotgun sequencing project. | reverse complement strand
GCACGCTGCGCGCGAAAACGAGCAGGGCGATCCAATCATTCAAGTGGCTGAAGCAATCGCCGACGAAACCCGCGTACTTTGCTTCGACGAGTTGTTCGTGACCAGCAGCGCGGACGCGGCGATTCTCTCACGCCTGTTCACTGCGCTCATCGAGCGGCGCGTCACTATGATCGCGACCTCGAACCGGCCACCGCGCGATCTTTACAAGAACGGGATCAACCGCGACCTGTTCGTGCCGTTCATCCATCTGCTCGAAGCGCGACTCGACATCCTCGCGCTTGACGGGCCGATTGATTACCGGCGCGACCGGTTGGGTTCCGAGCCGATCTGGTATGTACCGGCGGACGAGGTTGCCACCAAAGCGCTATCCGGCGCGTTTTTCCGCCTCACCGACTATCCGCCCGAAGACCGCGCCCATGTGCCGAGCGAAGAGCTGGACGTGGGCGGCGGGCGAACACTGCATGTGCCTAAGAGCCTGAAAGGGGTCGCGGTCTTCTCCTTCAAGCGGCTGTGCGGGGAGGCGCGGGGTGCCAGCGACTATCTGGCCATCGCCCGGCATTTCCATGCCGTCATCATCGTTGGCATCCCGATCATGGGGCCGGAGAATCGCAACGAAGCCGCGCGTTTCGTCACGCTGATCGATGCGCTCTACGAGTATAAGGTGAAGCTACTGGCAAGCGCCGCCGCTTTACCCGATGCCCTCTACCCCGTCGGTGACGGAAGCTTCGAATTCCAGCGCACCGTCTCTCGCCTGGAGGAAATGCAATCGGACGAATATCTCGCCCTCGCGCATGGATCCGATAACGACTGAGGGGTCAGACATGCGGAAAAGTGATTACGGAAGACATCAAATGATATTGCGAATGACTTGCATATAAAAGTCTTCCTCGCAGGACATCATGCATTGAATCCGTAACCAAATGGGCATAAGGCGGCCAGCGATCACGAAAAACCTCCCCCGAACCAAGGAGCATTGGATGGCCCGCAAGAAGATCGCGCTGATCGGCGCCGGCAATATTGGCGGCACGCTCGCCCATTTGGCAGCGCTTAAAGGTTTGGGTGACATCGTTCTGTTCGATGTCGTGGAAGGTGTGCCCCAGGGTAAGGCGCTCGACCTCTCCCAGTGCGGTCCGGTCGAGGGATTCGACGCGAAGATCATCGGCTCCAATGACTATGCCGACATTGCAGGCGCAGACGTCATCATCGTCACCGCCGGTGTCGCCCGCAAGCCGGGCATGAGCCGCGACGACCTGCTCGGCATCAATCTCAAGGTCATGAAGGCGGTTGGTGAGGGCATCAAGGCCAATGCGCCGGACGCGTTCGTGATCTGCATCACCAACCCGCTCGACGCGATGGTCTGGGCGCTGCGTGAATTTTCGGGTCTGCCCCACAACAAGGTGGTGGGCATGGCCGGCGTGCTCGACTCATCGCGCTTCAGCCATTTCCTTGCCGAGGAATTCCAGGTTTCGGTGAAGGACGTGAACAGCTTCGTCCTTGGCGGCCACGGCGACACCATGGTTCCGGTCGTCCAGTACTCCACTGTCGCCGGCATCCCCATCCCCGATCTCATCAAGCAGGGCCGCTCTACTCAAGAGCGCATCGATGCGATCGTGCAGCGCACCCGCTCGGGCGGCGGCGAGATCGTCGGCCTTCTGAAGACCGGCTCAGCTTTCTATGCGCCGGCGACCAGCGGCATCGCGATGGCCGAGGCCTATCTCTACGACCAGAAGCGCCTGCTGCCTGCCGCCGTGCACCTTTCCGGCCAGTATGGCGTCGATGATCTCTATGTCGGCGTGCCCGTCATAATCGGCGCGGGCGGCGTAGAGCAGGTCGTCGAGATCGAGCTGGACGAAGCGGCAAAGGGTTATCTTCAGGTGAGCGTCGACGCGGTCAAGGAACTGCTGGTGGCATGCAAGGGCATCGACCCGAGCCTCGCGTGATTTCAACGGCTCTCATGCCCTCCCCGTCGGCTTCGGCTTGTGGCGGGAAGGGCGCAGAGGGCCAAAACTGCGCGCCGGCTGTCGGCGCCAGCGTGCATGAAGGAGCAATATCCTCGTGAGCATCCTCGTCGACAAGAACACCAAGGTCATCACTCAGGGCATGACCGGTGCGACCGGCACCTTCCACACCGAGCAGGCGCTGGCCTATGGCACGCAGATGGTCGGCGGCGTGACGCCGGGCAAGGGCGGCGCCAGCCACATCGGCCTGCCCGTCTTCGACACGGTCGAGGAAGCCGTCGCCAAGACCGGCGCGACCGCCAGCGTCATCTATGTGCCGCCGCCATTCGCCGCCGATTCGATCCTGGAGGCCATCGACGCGGAAGTGCCGCTGATCGTCACGATCACTGAGGGCATTCCGGTGCTCGATATGGTCAAGGTAAAGCGCGCGCTCTCTGGCAGCAAATCGCGCCTCATTGGCCCGAACTGCCCGGGCGTGCTGACGCCGGGCGAATGCAAGATCGGCATCATGCCCGGCTCCATCTTCAAGCAGGGCAGCGTGGGCGTTGTCTCCCGCTCGGGCACGCTTACATATGAAGCGGTGTTCCAGACTTCCAATGCAGGCCTCGGCCAGACCACGGCAGTCGGCATCGGCGGCGATCCGGTCAACGGAACCAACTTCATCGATGTGCTGGAGCTGTTTCTGGCTGACGACGCCACCGAGTCCATCATCATGATCGGCGAAATCGGCGGCGACGCCGAGGAGCAGGCCGCGCAGTTCCTTATGGACGAGGCAAAGAGAGGCCGCAAAAAGCCGATGGCCGGTTTCATCGCGGGCCGCACTGCCCCTCCGGGCCGTCGCATGGGCCATGCCGGCGCCATCGTCTCAGGCGGCAAGGGCGACGCGGAAAGCAAGATCGCGGCCATGGAAGCTGCGGGCATCAAGGTCGCGGCGAGCCCCAGCGAGCTGGGAACCACGCTCTTGGAAGTTCTTAAGGGCTAAGCGTGTAACGGAGCCGGCCGCGTCTGGCGGGGGCCAGACGACAGGTCGCCCCGCAGGGGCCGGATACGAAGGATCGAGGATCAGGCCATGGGTTACGAAGGTCAGGATTTCAGCGGGACGGCGGACGTCGAGCAAGGCCCGAGCTGGGCACGGCGCGGCTGGCCAATGGACGTGACGGACGATCTCACGTCCGCACTCGACCCCACCCAGATGCAGGCGGCTGTGAAGGCCGCCGCCAAGAAGGTGGGCGCGGGAGCCCCGGCGAGCGAGGCGGACATCGCCGCCGCTGCCGCGGACTCGATTCGCGCCATGATGCTGATCCGCACCTATCGGGTGCGCGGGCATCTTGCCGCGAACCTCGATCCGCTGGGCCTGACGCAGCGCGATCTGCCAGCCGACCTCACACCGGAATATCATGGCTTCTCCGGGAAAGATCTCGACCGGAAAGTCTATCTGGGCGGAAATCTGGGCTTGGAATGGGGCACAGTACGTGAAGTCGTCGCCATTCTGCGCGCAAACTACTGCGGCAACGTCGGCTTCGAATATATGCACATCTCGGATGTGGAGGAGCGCCGCTTTATCCAGGACCGGATCGAGGGCGGCGACAAGTCGATAGACTTCACGCCGGCCGGCAAGAAGGCGATCCTGACCAAGGTCATTCAGGGCGAGCAGTACGAGAAGTTCCTGGGCCGCAAATATGTCGGCACCAAGCGTTTCGGCCTGGACGGTGGCGAATCCATGATTCCCGCGCTTGAAGCCGTCATCAAATATGGTGGCGCACTGGGCGTGCGCGAGATCGTTTACGGCATGGCTCATCGCGGCCGCCTCAACGTGCTCGCGAACGTGATGGCCAAGGGCTTCCGCGTCATCTTCCACGAATTTTCTGGCGGCACGGCCAATCCGGAGGACGTCGGCGGATCGGGCGACGTGAAGTATCACCTCGGTACCAGCACGGACCGCGAGTTCGACGGCATCAAGGTGCATATGAGCCTCGTGCCCAACCCGTCGCATCTCGAAACGGTGGACCCGGTGGTGCTCGGCAAGGTGCGCGCGCAGCAGACCTTCCGCGACGATCTGGCGAATCACGAGCAGGTGCTCCCCGTGCTTATTCATGGCGACGCGGCGTTCGCTGGCCAGGGCATCGTCTGGGAGTGCTTCGGCTTCTCGGGCGTCAACGGCTACAATACCGGCGGCTGCATTCACTTCGTCGTCAACAACCAGATCGGTTTCACGACGAGCCCGCAATTCTCACGAGGCTCGCCTTATCCCAGCGACGTCGCCAAGGGCGTGCAGGCGCCGATCCTGCATGTGAACGGCGACGACCCCGAAGCCGTGACCTTCGCCTGCAAGCTGGCGATCGATTATCGCCAGACCTTCCACCGCGACATCGTGATCGACATGTGGTGCTATCGCCGCTTCGGCCACAATGAAGGCGACGAGCCGAGCTTCACGCAGCCGCTCATGTATGATCGCATTCGCCAGCACCCGCCGGTGAGCGAAGTCTATGCCGCGCGCCTGACCTCGGAAGGCGTAATCGACGACGCGTTCACGAAGGAAGTGACGGACGCGTTCGTCGCCAATCTCGAAGACGAATTCGAGGCAGCCAAGAGCTACAAGTCCAACAAGGCGGACTGGTTTGCCGGGCGTTGGTCCGGCCTGCATCAGCCCGCCGACGTGGAGACGGCACGCAAGAGCGTCGAGTCCGCGATTTCTCCCAAGCTCTTCGAGAGCCTCGGCCGTACGCTGACGACGGTGCCGGAGGGCGTCAACGTTCACAAGACGCTGCGCCGTATCCTCGATGCCAAGGCCGAGATGTTCCGCTCCGGCGAGAATTTCGACTGGGCAACCGGCGAGGCGCTGGCCTTCGGTTCGCTTCTTTCGGAAGGCTATGGCGTCCGCCTCTCGGGGCAGGACTCGGGTCGCGGCACCTTCTCGCAGCGTCATGCCGTGTGGGTCGATCAGCAAAGCGAGAACAAATATATTCCGCTCACGACCGTGCCGCATGGCCGGTTCGAGGTGCTGGATTCGCCGCTGTCCGAATATGGCGTACTCGGCTTCGAATATGGTTTCGCCATGGCCGACCCGAAGACGCTGGTTCTTTGGGAAGCGCAGTTCGGCGACTTCGCCAACGGCGCTCAGATCATCTTCGATCAGTATATCTCCTCCTCGGAGAGCAAGTGGCTACGCGCGAACGGCCTCGTCTGTCTGTTGCCGCACGGCTATGAGGGTCAGGGACCGGAGCATTCTTCCGCACGACTGGAGCGCTATCTCCAGCTCTGTGCCGAAGGGAACATCCAGGTCGCCAACTGCACGACGCCGGCCAATTACTTCCACATCCTGCGCCGGCAGATGCTGCGTCCTTTCCGCAAGCCGCTGATCCTCATGACGCCCAAGTCGCTGCTGCGGCACAAGATGGCCGTGAGCAAGGCCGAGGACTTCCTGGGCGAATCGCACTTCCGTCGCATCCTTTCCGATCCGAACGGCGCAGCCGACACGGAGACGAAGCGGCTCGTGCTCTGCTCCGGCAAGGTCGCCTACGACCTGATCGAAGCCCGCGACGCGGCGGACGACAAGAGCACGCAGATCGTTCGTATCGAGCAGCTTTATCCGTTCCCGACCGACGCACTCGCCATCCGCATCAAGCGCATGACCGCGCTTGAGGATATCGTGTGGTGTCAGGAAGAGCCCCGCAACAATGGCGGCTGGTTCTTCGTGGAGCCGTTCATCGAACAGGCCCTCAAGGATGCAGGCAGGGCGCCAATGCGGGCGCGCTATGCCGGCCGCAAGGCGTCCGCATCGCCGGCCACCGGCCTTGCCAAGCGCCACCTTGCCGAGCAAGGCGCGCTCATCGCCGATGCCCTGGGCCACAGCGTCCGCACCGAAATCAAGCGCCAGAAGAAAGGCTGATTCATGGCCACTGAAGTCAAGGTTCCCGCACTGGGCGAGTCCGTCACCGAAGCGACCGTGGGCCAGTGGCTCAAGAAGCCCGGCGAGGCCGTCGCGCTCGATGAGCCCATCGCCAGCCTGGAGACCGACAAGGTCGCGGTCGACGTGCCCTCGCCCGTCGCCGGCGTTCTTGGCGAGCAGCTCGTCAAGGAAGGCGACACGGTCAATGTAGGCGCGGTCATCGCCACTATTTCGGAAGGCGCCGCCGGTGCCAGCCCTGCTCCCGCCAAGGCCGAAACGCCTGCAGCCTCGGCGCCTGCGCCGGCAAGCGCACAGGCTGCTGCACCTACTGCCTCGACCAGCACGCCCGCTCCGGCCCCCGCAAATGCGGAAAGCACGCCGGGCGCCGCCACCCTGTCTCCCGCCGTGCGCCGGCTGGTGCTCGAGCATGGCCTCGACCCCAGCAAGATCGGCGGCACCGGCAAGGACGGACGCCTGACGAAGGATGACGTGATGGCCGCGATCAGCGCCGGCACGGCCGTCGCCGCAGCGCCCGCCGCTGCAGCACCCGCTGCTGGCGGTGCCCCCGCGACTGGGCCGAGCCGCGCGCAGGAGCGCGTGAAGATGACGCGCCTGCGCCAGACGGTCGCCAAGCGGCTCAAGGAAGCGCAGAACAACGCGGCGCTGCTCACCACATTCAACGATGTCGACATGACCAACGTCATTGAGGCGCGCGCGAAGTACAAGGACCTCTTCGAGAAGAAGCATGGCGTCCGTCTGGGCTTCATGGGCTTTTTCACCAAGGCCGTGTGCATGGCGCTGAAGGACATCCCCGGCGTCAACGGGCAGATCGAGGGCGACGAAATCGTCTATAACGACTTCGCTGACATCTCCGTGGCCGTCTCGGCCCCGAACGGCCTTGTCGTTCCGGTGATCCGCAATGCAGAGAGCATGAGCGTCGCGCAGATCGAGAAGACGATCGGCGACTTCGGCAAGCGCGCCAAGGAAGGCACGCTCACCATGGAAGACATGAAGGGTGGCACCTTCACCATCTCCAACGGTGGCGTCTTCGGTAGCCTCATGTCCACCCCGATCATCAATCCGCCGCAGTCGGCTGTGCTTGGCCTTCATCGCATCGAGGAGCGTCCGGTCGTCCGCAACGGCCAGATCGTCATCCGCCCGATGATGTATCTCGCCCTCTCCTACGATCACCGCCTGATCGACGGACGCGAGGCCGTGACCTTCCTCGTCGCTGTGAAGAACGCGATCGAGGACCCGACCCGGCTGCTGATCGATCTGTAAGGACCGTCGTTCGGGCTGAGCATGTCGAAAAGCCCACCCACTTGAGTGAAGAAAGCAGCCCTTCGACAGGCTCGGGGCGAACGGAGTTGGAATGATGGCAGACCAGTTCGACTATGACGTCCTTGTGATCGGTTCCGGGCCCGGCGGCTATGTCGCGGCAATCCGGGCGGCGCAGCTCGGCCTGAAGACCGCCTGCGCGGAAAGCCGCGAGACGCTGGGCGGCACCTGCCTCAATGTCGGCTGCATTCCCTCCAAGGCACTGCTCCACGCCAGCGAATATTTCGAGGCGGCGGCGGGCGGCACCTTTGCCAAGCTCGGCATTAAGGTGAAGCCCGAGCTCGACCTGCCCACCATGCAGGGGCAGCGCGTCGATGCTGTGAAGGGCCTCACGGGGGGCATTGAGTTCCTCTTCAAGAAGAACAAGATCGACTGGCTGAAAGGTCATGCGACCTTCATCGACGCCCACACTGTCGAAGTGGCCGGCGAGAAGAAGAGCGCGAAGAACATCATCATCGCGACCGGCTCCTCGGTCACGCCGCTGCCCGGCGTGGACGTGGACAACAGCAAGGGCGTCATCGTCGATTCGACCGGCGCGCTTGAGCTGGACAAGGTGCCGGGCCACATGGTCGTCATTGGCGGCGGCGTGATTGGCCTGGAGCTGGGCAGCGTGTGGCGCCGCCTGGGCGCGAAGGTCACGGTCGTCGAATATCTCGACCAGATCCTGCCCGGCATGGACGGCGACGTGCGCAAGGAAGCGAACAAGATCTTCCGCAAGCAGGGCATCGAGTTCAAGCTCTCCACCAAGGTCACCGGCGCGAGCATGAACGGCAAGACCGCCACGCTCACGCTGGAGCCCGCCGCAGGCGGCGCTGCCGAGACGATCGACGCGGATGTGGTGCTGGTTTCCATTGGTCGCCGCCCCAATACGGACGGGCTTGGCCTCGACAAGATCGGGCTGGAACTCAACAAGCGCGGCCAGATCGAGACCGATCACGAATTCGGCACCAAGGTGCCCGGTGTCTGGGCGATCGGCGATGTGATCCCCGGCCCGATGCTGGCACACAAGGCCGAGGACGAAGGCATTGCCGTCGCGGAGAATATCGCTGGTCTCACGGGCATCGTGAACCACGACGTGATTCCGAGCGTCGTCTACACCATGCCGGAGATCGCCGGCGTGGGCCTGACCGAGGAAGCCGCCAAGGAGAAGGGCGCGATCAAGGTCGGCAAGTTCCCGATGCTCGCCAACTCGCGCGCCAAGACCAATCACGAGCCGGACGGCTTCGTGAAGGTGATCGCGGACGCCGAGAGCGACAAGGTGCTCGGCGTGTGGATCATCGCTTCCGTCGCTGGCACGATGATCGCGCAGGCTGCGCAGGCCATGGAATTCGGCGCCTCGAGCGAGGATATCGCCTATACCTGCCACGCGCACCCCACGCACAGCGAGGCAGTCAAGGAAGCGGCAATGGCCGTGACTGGCAAGCCCATCCACATCTGACGAGATCGGCGCGGAAACAGCCCCGCGCCGTTCCTCGCTTCTCCGCTCGCGGCGAAGAACCAGATTATCTGTGGAAAAGTGCCCTCGCGCCCTTCCGCGCGCGGGGATAGCTTTGTATGCCCCGGCACGTGAGCGCATTCGTTGAAATCGGCACCGATCCCTCGGGTGCGCCTGTCCGCATCGACATTGAGGAGTTGCTGGCGACCCGCCTGCTCGTTCAGGGCAATAGCGGCTCAGGCAAATCGCATCTGCTGCGCCGTCTGCTGGAAGAGAGCGCGTCCCTCGTTCAGCAAGTGGTGATAGACCCCGAGGGGGACTTCGTCACCCTCGCCGAGCCTTTCGGGCATGTGGTGATCGACGGAGCGGCCTATTCGGGCGGTGAGATCGCCCGGCTGGCATCGCGCATCCGGCAGCATCGCGCCTCTGTCGTGCTCGCGCTGGATGGTCTCGAAATAGAGGCGCAGATGCGCTGCGCGGCGCTCTTTCTCTCGACGCTCTTCGATGCTCCGCGCGAGCAGTGGTTCCCGGCCCTCGTCATCGTGGACGAAGCGCAGATGTTCGCGCCGGCAGTCGCAGGCGACGTCAGCGACGAGGCCCGCCGCCTCTCGCTCGCCGCAATGACCAACCTGATGTGTCGAGGCCGGAAGCGCGGGCTAGCAGGCATCGTCGCGACCCAGCGCCTTGCAAAGCTCGCCAAGAATGTCGCCGCGGAAGCGTCCAACTTCCTCATGGGCCGCACCTTTCTGGATATCGACATGGCGCGTGCCGCCGATCTTCTGGGGATGGAACGGCGGCAGGCCGAACAGATACGCGATCTCCAGCGGGGGCATTTTCTGGGGCTTGGTCCCGCGATCACGCGTCGACCACTCTCCGTGCGGATCGGCTCGGTGAAGACGGGCTCGCGCGCCGTCTCTCACGCATTGGCGCCGCCACCCGACGTTTCGGGCGAAGACCTGTTCGCGCTCATCCATGATGACCTGTCAGCGGACAGTCCTGTCCTGCCGGGCATGGACATCGCGGACGGGGCGGTAGCTCCCCCAGCCCCGGCAATTGCAGCGGACGACCTCATGATGCGGATCGAGGCGGGGCACGAAGAAGACGCAGTGCCCGCCCGAGAAGGCTCGGTTACGCCCGCGCCAGCCGATCCGGAACCCGCCATCGCGGAGATCTTGGCCGAAATGGCGCAGGAGGACGACTGCACCTTCCAGCCGCCGGCTGTGCTTTTCCAGGATTTCTCCGTTCGTTGCCGAATGCGGCGGGTGAGCGCTACCGGCACCAATCTGGTGCAGTTCCGGCGACGCTTCGCGGCCGCTCTCGCGGGCCTCGACGATCAGGCAGGAGGCACTGACGCCGAGATTCTGCGGGTTGCCGCCGACGTGCCGGAAGACCTGCTAGCGCCCTTCCTTGTCCTCGCGCGGGCCGCGAGAGACGGCGCACCCTGCCCCGACGACGCGCAGCTTGCTCGCGCCTATGGCACGCGCTCGCCCGGACGCATCCGCCGCCTTCTCGACCATTTCGAACGAAGCGGCCTGATCGTGGTGCGGACCGATTTCAGTGGGCGGCGATCCGTCACGATCCCCGATCTCGGCCTGACCACCGCGCCGCTCGAAGCGTAACAGGCGAGCGCCGATATCCGGCCGGGCTAATGCCTGGAGACGTCCGCGCCCTCTTCCAATGCCGCGCGACGATGCCGCCGCGCGATGGACCAGACGAGGAAGACGATCACCGGCACGAGCAAGGCGTGGATGATCTCGCTCGATGCCGGAAGGGAGACGAGATGAAGCGCCTCCAGCATGTAGCCGACGAGGGCCAGCACATAATAGCTGATCGCCGCGACCGAGAGCCCCTCGACCGTCTGCTGCAGGCGAAGCTGCGCGTGGCCACGCTGATCGAGCGACCGGAGCAGCGCATTGTTCTGCTCGGCGAGAGCGAGGTCCAGGCGTGTGCGGAGCAACGCGCTGGTAGAGTGGGCACGCGCCGAGAGATCGCTCAGCCTC
>PJTZ01000410.1_pt1 | contig 10627 bp, 9 predicted proteins | sample 1512131 | NCBI WGS metagenome assembly PJTZ01 (sample SAMN08177679, study PRJNA422409) | Soil metagenome, whole genome shotgun sequencing project. | reverse complement strand
GGCGGTGCTGTCGACCAGCGAGACAGGGCCGGACTTGTCGCGCCGCTTGGGCTGGAGCAGTGGATGGCGCGAGGCCCAGGCGGGCAGCGGGCTGTCCATCTCGCGCAGCACCGCGCCGCCGACGACATCGGCGTCCCAGCGATCGGCGGCCGTCACCAGCGCGTCGATCCAGCCGGGACAGGCGGCCTCGTCATCGTCCATCATCGCCACATGGGTGACACCCGGCCGGGCAAGAGCCGCCTCGACCAGGGCGTTGCGGACCAGAGGGATGCCGCGTTCGCGCACCAGCAGCGCCTCGATCGGCCAGCGATAGCCCGACGTCGCCAGCGCCTCCACTACGGCCAGCCCCTGCTGCTCCCTGGCGTCATTGTCGGCGACCAGCACATCGATCCGGTGGCGGGTTTCGAGCGCGGCGAGCGAGGCAAGCGTGCGCCGCAACCCCTGAGGGCGATTGCAGGTCGCGATGCAGATGACGACATTAGCCATGGGAAGCCTCCGGGCGGGCGAGAAAGCGGCGGCGCCACTGCGGAAGCGGGCGCGCCTTGTAGGTGGCGTGAGCAGCGGCGATGGCCGCCAGGAAGATCACCCAGACCTGCCGATCCTTGTCGAAGAACGAGGTTTCCAGCAGATTCTGGTAAAGGACGAAGACCCAGATCGCGAAGCAGGGCACCATGATCGGCCGGTTCTGCGGCGTCGCCCCGGTCAGGAACCAGATGGCAGGCAGCGCCAGGAAGGTGAGCAGCAGCATGATGAGGCCCAGCGGTCCGGTCGTCACCAGGATTTCCAGATAGCCATTGTGCGAATGGGCGGTCAGGGTCTGAAACGCCTGGTTGAGATAATCGAGCGAGGGGCTGCGATCGCCGACCTGCCAGAAGCCGCCGAAACCCGCACCCAGGAAGGGGTGGTCCTTGAGATAGGCGAGGTCGACTTCCCAGATGGACACGCGGCCGGTGAAGGAGGTGGGATCGGCGAAGATCCGCTCCACCACCGGCTGGAAGGCGACATAGAGCCACAGCACCCCGACCATGCCGAGCGCGACCATGATCAGCAGTACCGCCCGTTTCTGGGTGGAATCGCTCAGTGCCCGATAGACGGCGCAGACGCCCAGGATGGCGAAGGACAGGGCGAGCGAGGTCTTGCTCTTGGTCCCGATCACGAAGACGAAGGCCATCACCGAGAAGAGGGCATAATACCATTTCTTGGTATCGACCCAGGCATTGGCCGCGACCATGAAGGTGAGCGCCATGACCGCGCCGGCAATATTCTTGTGGAAGAAGAAGCCGCGCCAGGCGCCGATCAGTGCCTTGTCGCTTTCGGTCGGCGGATGGACCGCCGCCGAGGTCAAGGGCAGCGAGACCCAGCAGATGATGAGGGACAGGATGAGCGCGTAGCGCAGTGCCTGGAGCATTCTTTCCGGGCCGATCAGGCTGAGCGCGCTGAAGGTGATGTAGATCACGATCAACTGCTGCATCGCCCGTTTGAACGACACGAAGGGATCGACACCCCAGCTGCAGGTGATGAAGAACCAGGCAAGCATGATGGCCAGCGGCCAGAGCGTGAAGCGATAGCGTGGCGGATAGCGGCGGATCAGCTGCACGCCGGTCAGCAGCATCGCAAAGCCGATGAACAGCGCCTGCTTGAACAGGTCCGATCCGTTATTTTCCTGCGCCATGGCCACCAGTTCATCCTGGGTGCGCGACGCGAAAGGCTGCTGGCCGATGAAGACCAGCATCAGGAAGGTGAAATAGAAAATCTGGGCGACCAGGATCAGCCGGGCGCTTTCGGTCTTCTTGATGACGGCGACGCCCGGCCGGGTCAGGACCGGCGCGGGAATGTCACGATGCCATGGGGTGCTTGCCATCACTCAACCCTCCGCCTGGATGCGGCGCCAGCTGCGGTCCAGCTGCCAGATGCCGAGCATCATGACGAGCTGCGACAGCACGACGCCGGCGATCGAGAAGACGGGCGCGACCAGCAGGGTCAGCAGGGTGACGGCGGCAATGCCGACGCCACAGCTGCGCAGGCTCTGGGCTGCGAGCGGACGGAACGCCTTGCGGGCCTGGGTCATGACGCTCATCGGCGTCTGCACGCACTGGACCAGCGAGAGCAGCGCGCAGAGCGCTACGGCAGTGATCACCAGCTGATGGTCGAGCGTGGGCTTGAGGATCAGGCCGGGGAAGAAATAGAGCGCGCCGGCCGCGACGACGCAGGTACCGAGCCACAGGAAGACAAGGGCGCCCATGAAGATGCGTTCCGACTGGATCGCGGCCTGGTGATCGCCGCGCGCGACGGCACGGGTCATGCGCGGGCGTTCCAGCTGGGTAAGGGCGGTGATACATACATTGACCGGGCGGAAGAACAGCATGCCGACGGCGATCGGCGCGAAGGCGGTCGGCCCCGCGAGCAGGGTCACGGCATAGCTATGGGCGTTCGACGTCGCCTCGGTCGACAGCACGCCGACCAGGGTCCAGGCCGACTGTTCCTTCCACACCGGGCGATAGGCGCGCAGGGCGGCCAGCGGCGACATGGCGACATGGCGACGCAGATAGGGACTGCCGAAGGGCAGCAGGCCAGCGAGGCTCGCGGCGACCAGCATGGTGCCGATACCGGTGAGGTCTGCCCCGGTGCGCATCGCGACCAGCAGGCCAATGAGGATGGTCGCGGCATAGGCGACGTCGGACCGTGCGGCCTGCATCGGTGCGTGATGGGCATAGGCGTTTGACCGGCCGAACCAGCGGATCAGCGACAATGTGCCCGCGAGGCCGAAGACCAGGGCGGCCTGCGGCGACGCGGTGGTCCAGGCTATCGCGGCGCAGATCAGCCCCTGGCTGAGCGAGAGCAGCAGGTTGACCGGGAAGAAGAAGCCATGCGCCGCGCGATCGACATCCTCGCCCTGATTGACGGCGATCGTATAGGGCGTCGACACCAGCGCGTTGGACAGGCTGTAGCCGAACTGGATGATGACCAGCAGGAAGGCGAGCACGCCGATGCCGGTGGTGGCGAGATGGTGGATCGAGAAGAGCTGGACCAGCAGATGGCTGACCGAGACGATCGCCGAGGAGAAGCTGGCGAGGCCGAAGCGGCCGAAGATGGTGCCCAGGCGCTGGGTACGGCCGGAAGCCGCCTGCGCCTCAGCCATGGCGGTGCTTCCAGATCAGCCACAGGGCATGGGGGTTGGTGGTGATATAGCGCCAGGCCAGTTCCTTGGGCCGGGTGCCCATGCGATGCAGCCATTCCAGGCCATTACGCTGCATCCACATCGGCGCGCGCGGATAGTCGCCGGTGATATAGTTGAACAGGCCGCCGCAGGTGACGATCCAGCCGGCCTTGATCCGGTCGCGATTGCGCACGCAAAAGGCCTGCTCGCGCGGCTTGCCGGTGCCGACCCACAGCACATCGGGCGCGGCCGCGTTGATCGCGTCGATCACCGCATCCTCTTCCTCCGGCTTCCAGAAGCCGTTGCGGCGTCCCGCGACGGTGAGGCCCGGTGCCATTTCGACGATCCGATCGGCGCAGGCGGCGTTCACCTTTTCCTCGCCGCCAAGCAGATAGTAGCTGACCCCCGCCTTGGCTGCGGGCACCAGGCTGTCGATGAACATGTCGGTGGTGCTGGATCTGTCAGCAATCGGCGGCTGGCCGACCCAGCGCGACGCGGCGACGACGATCTGGCCATCGGCATGGATCAGATCCGCCTGGGCCAGATTATCGCGAAAGCCCTTGTCGGTGGCGTTCATCGACAGGCCCTGGCCGTTGCAGTCGAAGATCAGCAGCGGCCGCTGGTCGAGCGCACGGCGCAGCGGCGCCTCGCCCAGCATCCGGTCGATCAGCGCGTCGAGCGACAGGGTCGACACCGGAATGCCGCCGACCAGGGCAATCTCCTCCGGCGTGGACACGGGCTGTTGCAGCGGTTGGCGGGGAATGGCCTGCTCCAGGCTCATGCGATCACGCTCCCTGCGATAGCGACGCCGTGGCGGTCCAGATCGTCGATCACGCGGCGCATGTCGGCGATCGCGGTCTCGCCGCGCCGGGCGACAATGGTGACGGCATCGAAGCCCGCCAGAATGGAGCCGAACGGCGTCTGCTCGCCGCGCCGCTGGGCGAGGTAGAAGAGCATCGATGTGTCGTGCAGGCCCCAGCCGGCGGCGGTGTCCGCCAGCGGCCCCTTGGTCACCAGGCTCGATGCGCTGCCCGATGCCCGGCCGGCTGTCATCAGCCACAGGCCATCGACCGCCGTGCGCGCGGCGGGCAGCAGCGCGGCACTGCCCAGCAATTGTTCGGCCAGACCCGCCTTGTTGGCAACGCGGAACAGCCGATCGAGCGAGGGGCGGTCGATATCGACATCGACCAGCATCGTTTGCCCGTCCATCTGCGCCATCACGACGGCCAGATTGGCGGCAAGGATCGCGGCCTCGTCGCCCGCATCGATCGACAGGATGGCAAGGCGCAGGGCTGCGCCGTCGCTGTCCTTTGCCGCCGCGCGCATCTTGGCGCGGATGGTGCGGACCTTGGCGGCATAGGCGTCCGCCGGGTCGAAGGCGCTGACCACCAGCGGATCGACCCGCTGGTCGCCGGCCGCCAGCAGCGGGAAGCCGCCCTGCATGGCGAGTATGACGCCCGCCGTTTCGGGATCGAGCAGGCCAAGGTCGATCGCGGCCTGCTGGAAGGGCTGGCCGGCGGCATGGCCATGGGCTTCGATCCGGCCGATGTCGGTTTCGGCGAGGAAGCCATGTTCGACCGCGAGCTGCGCAAAATCCTTGGTATCGCGGGCGCGGGGCTTGAGGCCGGTCGTCGCGCCGGCGGTCAGATGGGGATGGGCACTAGCCGTGGAACGCAGTCTCATGCGGCCTCCTGTCGCTTGGGGAGCCAGCCGCCCCGTGCGGGGGCAGGCAGCAATTCGGTGATGACTTCGACCTCGGTCGCGCGGGCCACGCCGGCGGCGGAGCGGACGCGGGGCTGGGCGATTTCGATCAGGATGACCGCCGCAATGCCGCCGACAAGGCCAAGGGCGATGCCGCCCACCAGCCAGAGCAGCAGGTTGGGCTTGGCCGGCAGCAACGGCACGGTGGCCTCGTCGAGCAGGCTGGCATTGGGCTGCGAGATCTGGCTCTTGAGCGCCGCTTCGTTGAAGCGCTGGCGCACCGTGTCATAGGTTTGGCGGGCCGCGTCGACGTCGCGCTGCATGACCATCAACTGGTCCTGCACGTCCGACATGCGGATCATGCGGTCTTCCTGCGACGCCATGTTCGACTTGAGATCGCCCTCGCGGCGGCTGGCGGCGACGCTGTTGGCGCTGACCGCACCGGCCTGGCTGGCGCGGGCCGCGCCGAGCTTGGCCTGGAGTTCGGACAATTGCGCCGAAGCGGCCGCCATGCTCGGGTGGTTGGGGCCGAGCGTCTTGCCCAGTTCCTGTACCTTGGCCGACTGGGCAGCGACCTGTTCCTGCAAATTCTGGACGATCAGGGACCCTTCGATGTCGGACACCGAACCGGCGCCGGCCTTGCCGCGCGCTGCGGCGGCTTCGGCCTGGGCCTGGGTGAGCTGATAGGACATGTTCTTCAGCTTCTCGGCCTCAAGATCCATGCGATTGATGCCGATGATGTCATGGGCGCGCTGGAAGTCGGACAGGCGCTTCTGCGCATCCTCATAGCGGCGGCGCACGTCGGCGGTCTGTTCGTTGAACCATTTGGCCGAGGTGCGGGCCGGCGAGGCGCGCAGTTCCACCTGCTCGCGCATGTAGATCTGCGCGGCGAGGTTGGCGACGCGGGCGGCGACCTGCGGATCGGGATCGAGATACTGGATCTGCAGCACGTTGCTCTGGCGGCCGGTGGTCACCAGTAGCCCGGCCCGCACGCGCGCGGCGGCCTGTTGCAGGCGGGCATCGGCCGGCATGTCCGCGGGTAGCGCGTCGATGAAGCCCGCTTCCTTGGCGACCGCATTGATCACCTTGGCGCTGCGGATGATGTCGGTCTGCGTGCCCAGGATCGAGTCCACCTCGACCCGGCCCTGATTCTGGGTCGTGTCGGTCGGATCGGTCTGCGACAGGTCCAGCATCAGCGAGGTCGTCGCCATATATTGGCGCGACTGCATGAAGGCCGCGACTGCGATCAGCAGGAACAGGGCGCCGCCGATCATCGCGGCGACCCGCCAGCGCGCCTTGACGGCGGCGGCAAGGTCCAGGGGGTTCATCGTCATAGTCCGTCCACTCCTCGGAGCATGGCGCGCATTTCCTCGGCCGGCGTCGGCGCGACGGTGCGCGGCGCGGGCTGCTTGGCCATCAGCAGCAGGAATTGCGGCGCCAGCGTATCTTCAAACATCCACAATTCGCCGCCCGGCGTGGGCGTTAGCGCAGGCTCCAGCCGGGCCAGCGCATCGCTGGCATCGGCCTCCATGCCCGGATATTCGCCCAATATATCGCTGCCGACGCGCAGCAGCCGCTCCAGCGAAATCGCCGACATCTGCGATGCGACGATGCCGGCCAGCGCGATCATCCGGCGCCCCGATGCGCTGTCGCGCAGGGCGCGGGTGAACAGGCCATGGCTGGCGCTGCTCATTTCCGCCCAGTCGTCCAGCGCGCTGGCCAGACCCTGTTCGACATCGCTGGCGGTCACCTGCTCGCGGCCGCCGGCCTCGGTAACAAGCGCGGCCTGCATGCCGAACAGTCGGGCGTGATAGGGCGACCCCATTGCCGCGCCGGCGAGCGCCTCGACGGCTTCGGGCGTGATCGACAGCCCGGCCTTCTCGCCGCAGCTTGCCAGCAGCAGTTCCAGTTCGGGGCGGGCAATCGGGCTGACCCGCTGGGGCGCGATATGGCGGCGCAGCGAGGGATGGGCGGCGATCAGGCCATCGACATCCCCGGCAATGCCGACCAGCACCACCTGCACTGGCGAATGAATGTCGGTCAGCAGCTTGAGCAGCGTTGCGACATCCTGCTTGGCCGTGTCGGAGCGGACCCGGTCATATTCGTCGAGGATCAGGATGGAGCGCTGGCGCACCTCCTCGACCAGAAGGGTGGCAAGGCCATTCACGTCGAGCGGGCCGGTAGCGAGCTTGCGGGCCCGTTCCTGGCCCGCGCCGCTCATCGGCAGTTCGGTGAGGAAGGGACGGAACAGCGAGTCGAAATCGGCCTCGCCGCTCGCGGATCCGTAAAGGGCAACGCAGCCTGCCTCGTCGGCGAGATCGCCGAAGACGCGCGCAAGCGACGTCTTGCCCGATCCGCGCGTGCCGAAGATGATCGCATGCTTGCGCTGGACCACGATCGCCTCGACCAGCTTTTCCAACTCATTATTGCGGCCGGCCAGGCCATGGCGGTCGGTCACCGGCATGGCGGTGTTGAAGGCGCTGTAGATCGAATCCCGGCGCAGGCTGATGGGCTTGAGCGGGGTTGCCATCGCGCCCATGGCCAGCGGTCGTGGGGTGTCGTCGGGCGCCGGTTCGGGCTCGGCCATCCGGTGGAAGCTCGGTGCAACCGGTTCCTCCAGCAGCAACGGCGCCTGATCGGGGATGACACGGGCGGGGGGGCTGGACCCGCCGGCCAGTCGGCGCGGCAGGGACCAGAGCCAGTCGAGCGTGCCCGCCGAGCGGGCGCCGAAATCATGTTCCATCGCGGTCAAAACAGCTTCTCCCGGATGATGAGGACGTCTTCGGGTTTGACCGGATCATCCAGCTTGGCCTGGACCTCCTGGCCGCCGCGCTTCACCTTGATGCTGCGGGTCGATCCGGCGAGGGTTGGGCCGCCGGCCAGGGCAAGCGCCTGGCGGAAGGTCTGGCCCGCGACATAGGAGAAGGCGCCGGGTTGCTGGACCTGGCCATAGACATAGACCTTCTCGGCGGGCGGCACGAACAGGATGTCGCCGGCCTGGAGCGGTCGTCCTGCGCCCGCGCTCATGTCGGTGAGCGAGATGCGCACCGCGCCGCTGCCATCGGCCGGGGTCAGGATGACGGCATTGGCGCCGGCTGTCGTCGCGCCGCCGGCCTTGGCCAGCATCGACGCCACCGTATAGCTGCGGTCGAGCGGGTAATTGCCGGCCTGGGGCACATTGCCCAGCACGGTGACCGAGCGGCTGACATAGTCGCTTACCTCGACACTGACCGAGGGTTTGGTCAGATAACCGCCACCGGCATAACTCGCCGCGATGTCGGACGCGAGTTGGGACGTGGTCTTGCCCTTCGCATCCACCGGCCCAACCAGCGCGAGCAGCACCGTGCCATCGGCCTTGATCCGGGTTTCGGTCGACAGGTCGGGCTGGCCGAAGATCGAGATCTTCAGCTGATCGTCCGGACCGAGCAGATAGCCGGCTGGCGCGGGCGCCGCTGGCCGCGGAGGCGTGGCGGCAACCGCCGCAGCCGCCGCAGGCGCCTGTGCCGTCTGGGTTTGGGCCGACAATGCGGTCGGCACCGCCAGCAGGGGGAGGGCGGCGAGGATATGGAAGCGTGTCGCTATTCTCATGGGTCAGGCTCCCTTCGGGTCAAAAGCGCAGCAGGGCTGAGAGCGTCACCTGCGTGCCGCTATAGTTGGAGACATCGGTGTCGGTCCGACGGCGGTAATGCTGGGCGTCGAGGCTGAGATCGAAGCGATCGGTCAGCTTGCGCTTGAGCGTCGCGCCGAACTGGCGATTGCGGTCCGCCTCGATCGAGAAGGGGCGCAGCGCCGCATCCTGCCGGAACTTGCGCCTCTGCCAGTCGGCATAAAGGCCGGCCGAGGTCAGTTCGCTGATCGCGAACTCCCCCTCGATCCGATAGCTGGAACGGATCGCGAAGCCGCTGGCGATCAGGCTGTCATTCATGATGTCGCGGGCGGTGGAGGCGGTCAGCTTCACGCGCGGGATGATGCTGGTCGACAGCCGCACATCCCAGCCCATGCCATTATAGTTGCCCACCGCAGCGGAATCGCTGCTGACATCCAGCCATTGCAGGTCGGCGTCGATCTGGGTGATCGGCGTTACCGACCGCTGGAAGCGCAGGCCATAGGCGTTGATGCGGTTCTTGATGCCCAGCGTGCGCCGGTCGCTGACCGTGCGCTCATAATAAGTGGTGAGCGTGCCGAAGCTGGGCTTGTTATAACCAAGGCCAACCTTGAAGCTGTCGCTATCCTGATCGGCATAGTCGAAATCATCGGCGTTGCGGGTCGTGTCATGCTGGTAGCCGGCGACCGGGAAGAAGCCCGGCCGTTCGCATGACAGGTCGGCCCCCAGCGTGGAGAAGCGCTGGAGATTTTCGGTCGCGGCGTTGATGTCGCCATAATCGGCCCGCTGCTGACGATAGCTGGCCCGTGGCGTGATGCCGCAGGTGGCTCCGAATCGAATCGTCGCCTTGGCCTCCGCATCGAGTCGCAGCTTGCTGCGCTGGGTCTCCGACACGAACTGGTCATAGCCGGCCTTGGCCCGGATCTGGATGTCGTGCCGCCCGATCGGATGGGCATAGGTCGCCTCGATCGAGGGTGTGACGATCAGGTCGCCGGTGGGGTCTTCGACCCGGTCGTCGACGCGATAGACATTGTCGTCATAGAGAAGGTCGAGCCCGGCCGTCAGGTGCAGGCCGAGCGTATCTATGCGCTTGTCATCATCCTGGGCCTGCGCCGTGGAGGGCAGGCCGGCGAACAGCATTGCGCCGCCAAGAGCGGCCATGGCGGCCGCATGCGGCCATGCAAAATCATTTGCTGCGGGCGCACAGGCGCGCGCCCGCAAACACGGGTTATGGGCATTATCCAAACGCATGAATCCTTATTGCATTGCAGCAACAAGGGGCATGCTAATCGTATTTTTACGTAATGCACACGGGTCCGGACGCGACTTGTCGCGCCAAAACAACGGCTCGTTTCATCGACGAAAGGAGCCGTTAACAGCCGATCCCGGCTGTTAATCTGAGGGCAAGGAAACTGGCCCCGATCAGAAGATCAGATAAGCGATCGCGCCGATTGCTGCACAGAAGGCGAGGATGCCTGCCCAGCGCGAAACAAACTGAATCGGTCCTTCGGCGCGGTCGGCAATCGACAGCACATGGCCGGTTTCGGGGAGATCGCGGACGGCGATGCCCGCATCGGAAAAGGAGGTTTTCGTTGCGGCAACTGCCGCCAATTCATCAGCCACGACCGTCATCCTGGGAACTTTATGAACGGTCGTTAATATAGGATTTTAGGGTTCACAAATAGTTTACATCGGCATGAAAGCCGGCTCAGCTCATCGCAAAAGCCGGCTTCTGATGCGGAAAATCCTCAATCCTGGTCAAAGCCCCTGTAAACATTGGGGCTTCGTCAGGGCGGGGGATCAATAGGCGTTGCGGTGAACCAGCACGCGGGCCGTGCCGACCAGGATGCCGATGTCGCGCATCAGGCTCCAGCCGTGCAGATATTCCAGATCCGCCTCGACCCGGTTCAGAATGTCGCGCCGGGTTTCGGTCGCGCCGCGGAATCCACGGATCTGGGCCAGGCCGGTGATGCCGGGCTTGAGCGCATGGCGATGCCAATATTGGCGGTCGACCTGCCAGAACAGCTGGTCCTCGGCGGTCGAGCCCAGCGCATGGGGGCGCGGGCCGACCAGGCTCATCTCGCCGAGCAGCACGTTGAGCAGCTGGGGCAGCTCGTCGATGCTGGTGCTGCGGATGAAGCGGCCGACGCGGGTGATGCGGTTAT
>PJTZ01000409.1_pt1 | contig 10658 bp, 13 predicted proteins | sample 1512131 | NCBI WGS metagenome assembly PJTZ01 (sample SAMN08177679, study PRJNA422409) | Soil metagenome, whole genome shotgun sequencing project. | reverse complement strand
TGCAAACAATCGTGCATATTTTGTTTAGAGGTCGGTATAGCAGAAAACATAGGGTGAAATGTGTCCCTTACGGGACGACTGGGCGATGTAGGCCTCATTTGCGTTTGCAGGCGTGCCTTGCCCTCTTCACCTTTTGCTAACTGCTTAGGGCTTTTTATTCGGGCGCTGCGATAACGTTCTTATATAGAAATTTGCGTGAATGGTGGAGTTGCACCTCTGTGAGGTGGTTTTGGGTTGTGTTGTTTTGGTTTAAATTCGTTCTCATAATACTTTGGTTCTATGTGAACGAGTCTTTATTAAATCACGTAAGGAGTGAAACCTTATGATTCACCGCTCCTTCTCACTAAGGCCGAAACCCTAGCGTCAGACCTAAGCAAAAATGCTTGGGCGGAACCTGAAAGCGGATTCACAGTAAGGCCCACTCCCACGTGATTATATGCAAATATAAACATTCGTAGGAAATGAGCATAACCTTACCGCCCCCATCTCAGGTTCCAATTGAGAAGCTGGAGACTCGTTGTATTAATTAGCTCAATGCTAATTACTGCTCTAACTGTATGATTGACTTAACCTGTCAAATCATATACAAATATATAAAAGTTGATTTTAAAAGTCAACAATTATTTTAAAATAATTTATGAGTGAATATAAAATCAATCGGATTGCAGAGGTTTTGGAAGAGAAGGGAAAGAAGAATAGTGACCTTGTATCACACTTAAAAGTGAAGAAAGAGACAGTTTCAAGATGGGTAAATAATAAACAACAACCTACTTTGAATACGCTTAATGAGATTGCTAAATATCTTCAAGTAGATATTAGAAATATGCTTCATCCGAGTGAGTGGGTGAAGGATAAGTAAAGATTGGAGGTCACGGGTTGTGACCTCCAAGTAATATAATTATTAACTGAGTTATAAACCGATGGACCTATGCTACTGTATTACCCTCAAATAAAATGAAAATTATACTTAATAAAAATTACAAGAACGATAGAGCTGCGAATATTTCTACGAGATGTCCACATTGTGGCCATTATGGAAGTTTTTTATCTGTAGGTTCTAATGATGTTTGTGTAGTCTCAAGTGGTGGTTACCTTGAAAAAATTTTAGGAATTAGAAAATGTCCTAATTACCGTTGTAATGGCCATCTATTTTTTATAGTAAACAATAATAATGATGTACTATTGACTTCACCATCAGAAACTATCCCCTTCGATAAGGAGAACATACCTGAGAGGGTTTTGAATGCTTTCGAGGAGGCTATAAAATGTCATTCAAGTTCTTGTTTCATTGCTGCCGCCATTATGATAAGAAAGACACTAGAAGAAATTTGTATCGAAAGAGGGGCAACGGGTAAAAATTTACTCAAAAAACTTGAAGATTTGGGGAACAAAATTTTAATTCCGCAGGAACTTCTGACAGGCATGAATGAATTAAGGCTTTTAGGAAACGATGCGGCACATATCGAAGCTCAAACCTTTGCTGAAATTGGAAAAGAAGAGATCGAAGTATCTTTGGAATTCGCGAAAGAAATACTAAAAGCTGTATATCAATATGAGAACCTTCTTGCAAGGCTACGAGATTTGAAAAGTAAAAATGAAATACAGACATAACACCCGTATAGTGAAACTATAAGATCACATAAAGTACACCCCTGGAAATGATTATAGATACAACGGATCCTTTAACAAAAAAAGCAGATATTAGTAAGATCATTCATGTTACACCTCGGCCATTAAAACTAATGATATTAAGTTATGAAAATACGATTCGATGAAAATAAAACAAAAGATAAAACGGTAAAAATACATTGTTTATCATGCAGGAACGTCACAAAACATAAAGTTTTGACTTCAATTAATGAAAGAGGGAGTGACGAGGTCAATCATAATTATTCTATTTATTGGGACACCGATTATGAAATAGTACAATGCTTGGGATGCGAAACTATATCTTTTAGATCAGAATCGTCAAACTCTGAAGAAGATGATTATGATGGATCACCGTATGTAACTATATCAATTTATCCAAAAAGAGGAGAAGACACTCTCATTGTAAAAAACTACTTCAATGTACCGTATAACCTGCAAAGGTTATACAGAGAAACTATTGAAAGTTATAATTATGAAAATTTGACTCTCTGCGGAGCGGGGTTACGTGCCTTAGTGGAAGGACTTTGTAAAGAAAATGGTGTCACAGGAGGGGATGTAGAGGTTAACAAAAATGGTAATACTAGCGTAAAAAGGGACAAAAACTTAGAAGGAAAGATCAATGGCTTGTCGGAACGTGGAATATTGACAAAACAAAGTGCAGATATTTTACATGAACATCGATTTTTAGGGAATGATGCAATTCATGATTTATCAACACCATCAAAAGAAGATTTAAATCTTGCTATAGAAATTGTAGAAAACATCTTTGAAAACTTATATGAAATACCCAATAAGGGCCTAAGACTAAAAAGTAAGAGATTACAAAAATAAAGTTCGATTAGTTGTTCATATTAAACAAGTAGATAAACAATAATTATCGATTATTCGAAGACACAACTAGTTATTTGATAATAGTATCGAAAAGCAAAGAACCTACATGGATAGTCCATTTTATATAGAAAAACTTATACAAAAAGCGATCAAAGAATCTCGTAGCAAACATGACGTCTCTGACGATGAGTTCAAAAAACTTATGGAGAAAAAAGTCTCTTCATTTGCGAAAAAGCTGAGCAAAAAAGTTATAGATGAAATCACAAAGCATTGCTTTAGCGAAGAGAATGATTTAAAAAAAAGAGAAAAAGAAGTAACAGAGAAAATATCCAATCGATATGGCTATTCAATAAAATTATTTGAGGGTTTTATCGAATTAAATAATCAAATCGGCTTCATAACTTACAACAAATATTACAAGCTTTTTGACACATACGACGATCATCTAAAACTTGATACGCTTACGGCATTGCATGTAAGAGCTTGTCAAATTATGAATGAAATTTTAGTGCTATTTAAGAACGGATTTGCTGATGGAGCGCACGCCAGATGGAGAACACTCCATGAACTAGCAGTAACCTTTTTATACCTGTACGATTCGGACTATGATGTTATACAGATGTACAACGATTTCGAAATTATAGAAAAATACAAGAAAGCGCTTGACTACAGGAATTCGTATGAAAGCCTTGGTTTTGATAGAATGGATGAGAATGATTGGTTAGAATTAAACAACGTAAGAAATAAGTTAATTCAAAAATACGGAAAAGAATTTTCTGAAAACTACGGTTGGACCTTGAAAGATCTGCCTAAAGGAAAGAGGAATTTTAGAGAATTGGAGAAATTAGTTGGGATATCGGACCTTAGAGTAATATATACTTGGGCTAACGAGAATATACATGCTAGTGTATCCGGAATAAAAGAGAAAATAAGTTTGATAGACGAAGAGTCATACCACTTTCTGCCTGGCCCAAATGATTGGGGTTTTTTAGATCCAGTTCAATATACAACAAGTTCTTTGTGTCAAATGAGTGAGGTCTTACTTGAAATGGAAGATTCTATTATGAACCGTTTACTTGAAGAAATTCTGTTCCTCTTTCAAAACGAGATAGTGGTCGAACTTAGTACAGCGGAAGATCAAAACCTATAATAAAGTAATGCAATGAAGAGAAAGGACATAAATTTAGCAATAAGTAACATCGCGAAATATGGAGATACAGATATCTTTCCTTATCCAATTGAAAAATTAATATTCTATGATAACCCAAATGAAATTGGAGATTTGATTGAAAAAATAGATAATGATTTCAATCATTATTTAGCTTCTAATTCCCCACAAAATATCAATACCTCTGTACCTTTGGGTTACACTGGCTTTAGATGGGCAACTCAAATAGATCCGATCTGGAATGCATACTATTTATCGTTGGTTTTAGGGATAGCTCCTGAAATTGAGAAATCACGAATAGCGATTGATGAAAATGTCGTCTACTCATATAGATACGTACCTAATTATGATTCTTATTCTCTATTTCATCCCGATTATAATTGGTTGAAATTTCAATCAGATTCTTTAAAGTTCTTGAATGAAAATATTGACTACAAATATGTTGTTATTTGTGATATTGCAGATTTCTACAATAGAATATATCATCATCCTTTGGAAAATTCATTGGATAGACTGTCGAACGTCACTTCTGATAATTCAAAAAAAATAAAAAAGTTGATTCAACGATTTTCTAACACGAAATCTTATGGTTTACCTATTGGTGGCGAGGGGTCACGAATTCTCGCAGAACTCGCTCTAAATAATACGGATCGATTAATGGTTGGCAAAGGAATAAAATTCAAAAGGTTTGTCGACGATATACATATTTTTTGCAAATCAATTGAAGATGCGCATTCTGCTTTAAACTTTCTCGCAATGAAATTGATGAGAAATGAAGGGTTAACGCTTCAAAAACATAAAACTCAAATACAGTCACGGTTAGAATTCGAGAAACTAGTCGCTTCAAGAATAAACGCGGAAAGTGATAATGCTAGAGAAAAAGAGCGAGCTAAATTTATGTCTCTGCCAATTAACTATGATCCCTATTCTGATAATGCAGAAGAAGATTATCATAAAATAAAAAATCAACTTGATGAATTCGATGTTGTTGGCTTACTTAACGATGAACTAAAAAAAGTCAGGATACATCAGCAATTTGGAAAGAGATTAGTAAAGTCTCTAAATTTGTTAGCACCAGAAGTTATATCAAGAGCTTTTGAATCAATAATTAATCGCTTCGAAACTCTCTATCCCATCTTTCCAGTCATTATGCAATCAGCATATCGGAACTGGGAAAGACTTGAAGAAACCACTAGAGTATCATTAATTGATGAGTTGAGAAAACTGATACATCAAGATTCATATATCATCCAATCAGAAATAAATATGTGTTTCCTCCTTAGGGTGCTAGGATTAGACGATAGCATTATTACAGAAGAAACTATTCTAAAATCATATAATCGATTTTCAGATAGTATATTGATCAAGAGTGTAGTTTTACAAATTATGACAAGATGGAAGGCTTATCATTGGCTTACAGATAAGAAAGATGCTTTTTCGACAATGAACAAATGGGAACGTAGAATATTCATTATCTCAGCAAATTTCCTTGGAGATGAAGGAGGACATTGGCTCAGCCACAATAAACGAGAGTTCACAGACATGGAAAAAATAATTATGCAATGGGCTAAAGAAAAATCAACACTTAGTAACTGGACTATGCCTTTATGATTTCGGAAAAAACTTTAATAAAATATTATTCTAGCTTTTGGGATCAATTGCTTCCTGGAGTAGATCATTACGTAAGAATGATCAATTCAAGATTGAAGGAACGCATTTTCCCCCCGATAACAGTAGAAGATATACCCGTAAGGCGTGCATTTATAAACAGTATAGCTTATAATTTATTTTACAAATATCAGAAAGGCAGTATTACAGAGAATGAAATTGCATCATTAAACTCAATATCATCTATTATAACCGAAGTAAAAGAGGAAAGTTTAAAAAAGGTATCATCATTAAGTAACTCTAATACCTTTCACTCGAACCTAACAAATAATGAAATAGAGATAGTTTCAATTTTAGTAAATAGGTTATGTGATTTTTTAAAATCCAAAACAAGCATTGAGATCTATCCTATATTCCAAGGTTGTGGTCTATTGTTTGATTGTTATGCAGATTTAAAATACGATAAAACTTTAGTTGAGATCAAAGCTGGTGAAAGTAACTTTTCAAAGTTCGATATATACCAATTAATAACCTATGGATCTCTAAACTACGCTTCCGGTTCTACACTTGATTTATACAACTATCAGCTTTTAAACATTCGCACCGGTGTATCTTGGGTTGAAAACATAGAGACTGTATGTGAAATAATCGCCGGATGTTCCTCTGTTGAATTGTATGCTGAAATAATCAATTTCATTTCAAACAATTATAGATCAATATAAGAGAAAATGTGTTATGGGAAGTATACTTACTAGAAAAAATTTACTATCCGTAATTAAGTTTGGCTTAGAGAATTCTCATTTGCTAAATCCCAAGAGCCCAAGATATAGAATAAAGGAACTTCGGGTGATTAATGAGGACAGTTTAGAATGCAACTTTTATTCCGTATCGAAGGAAAGCATAGAAATAAAAAAAGAAATTACGGGAATTATGGGCTGTTTAAACGGTTTCTTTAGAAACGGTGAATATAAAAAAATAGAATTCAAATATTATTGTGTATCAGCATTAGACGAAGACGATAATGAATTACTGTATGCCATATCATCGAAAGAAACAGCTGAATTAATTGGTACAAATTCAATAGAGTGGTTCAAATTAACCTATTTTCAAGAGAACACAAATGACTATAGAGTAGGACAGGCAAAAGTTATAATATCAGAAATCGAGAATACGATACGAGACACTATCTGCAATGTACTGCAATCAAAACATCAAAATAACTGGTGGGAAAAATATATCGACAGGAAAATAAAAAAAGCCACTGAAAATCTCTATAAACGTCAGTTTGGGGAGAGTACGAGTGAGGGAAATATTTTGATCAACTATACATTCACGTTAGATCTAAAGAAAATAATCGCCTCAAGTTGGAATGATTTTTCACATCTATTCACAAATAGAGATACATTTGAAAGATGTATGGATGAGTTAAATAATATAAGGCGAGAAGAGGCACATAATAGGCCAATTTCCCATGAACAGTTAGAGAGATTAAAAAAAGTACACATTGACCTATTAACTCACATTTTTGAATCCTATCCCACTATTCAATCAAACTATTTAATAGAAAATTGGAAATTAAAGACACAAAAAATTGTGGGTTATGGTTTTCAATCGTACACAACAGTAAATGAAGAGGGCGAATACACTTCTGACAAAATACTCAAGAAATCCAACAATCTAATAAATCGGATCGAAGAGATTGTTACAGAACTAAAATCTGTTATAGTCCCAATCCAAAAAAGGGCAAAACATGAAAAGCTTATTTCGTTATTCAACCACTCCATCGAGATAGAAAGAAAAAGAATAGATTCACTTACTTCTGGCTTACCAAAAAGTGAAGAAATCATACAAATGACTACGGAACACCATGTCAATATGGATACATTTATTGAGAGCTTTCTTTTGGAGGAGGCATAATTAGATAGTAAAATGTCAGACACAAAGCTATTTATTGATCCTGAGGGCAAATTTCATTTTTCTATCCCTATATTATACGAATATAAAAATATTAACTTCAAAAGATCGACAGGACAACCTCATGCATTTGCCAAGTATGATCAAAAAGATGATTATGCATTTCAAATAAGTTGTAAGCCCATCAATAAACAAATAAGTGAAATAATTAGCACCAACAAACTAAAGCTTCACAAATTCAATGAAGAAAGATTAGAATTCAATGAGCGATATTTTGATACAGAAGATACATTCACATATATATGGATGGCTGCTGTTGAAGATCATTTTATTTTGGCAACATTCATTATAGATAAAAATGATGTAGAAAAAAATAAGGAGGAGCTTTCAAACGTCAAGAATAGCCTCAAAACCTTCAAATTCATTCCATATCAACAAAGAGATGCGGCTCTAGCTCAAAGAAGATATAATCATTTCATTGCATCTACGGCAACAGTCATTGATCTGAAAAACAAAGCCTTAAAAAATGGAGGCTTTATAGAGTATGTCGTACTTACATCTAATAGAATAGATTCAATTCTTCGTAATTCAATTATTTTAAAAGACCAACTATTGACTTCTAGTAACAAAATAAATATTAAGCTCCTCTATCAATCAGAAACCGATAAATATATAAGTGAAAGAGATATATTCAGTATGGCTCTCAAAAAAGATATTATTAACAGAAATATTTATGATGAACTTGAACGATTATATAGGGAAAGAAACAAGGTCGTCCATCGCTATATAATTACTGATATAAGAACAGAAGATATTGTACAAATAGCCGAAGGTCTTTATGAAATCGAAACCGTCTTGGAGAACATAATTTATACATTAGAAAGCGAACAGTTTGATAGACGTATAGGAATTTATGCAGATAGACAACCAGGACTCCCCTTATCTAAAGCCCAGCACGAATTGATAAAAACTTGGATTAGGGATAAAACAGGAAGAATTAAGATTAAAGATGAAAAAGACAGCAAATAACTACGACTTTTTGTTAAACCCATTTTCCATTAAATTACTCCATCTGTTTTCTGAATCAACTAAGAACTTCGAGAAAAGGAATGGATATATTTTAGGAGGAAATAACTACGAAATATTAAGTTCGCAAGAGAAATATTTCTCAAATGTATTTAGGATTCAAAATGACATCTCGCACATCTTTGAACAATTAAGACATATCAGGATATATGTACGACGATATCCACTGAAAGAATATTATATGAATCAAGGTATTACACAATTAGATTATATTCAATATCATATAGAAGCTTTGATTCACAAAATTCATACAATACAAGAAATAATGAAACTTCTTATTAATGAAGTCTATAAGCTTGAATTACTACCGCAAGACTGCTCTTGGAAAAATCTAACAAAAAAGATAAGTATAACTGAAGAGCCTATGACCCTCATAACAAGATATGCCGACATCTTTGCAAACATTATCAGGGTGAGGCATCTAAATTCTCATAGAGGATACTATAAAGATACCGACAAGGAAAAAATAGAGTTAAATTATGGTTTAACTTTATACAAAGTTGAACAAGATGGATATTCCCTAGATGAAGAATTCAAGAAAATGATCCCTTTAAAATATGCTGAATATTTCATGAAACAGCATAAAAAGGAGAAACTAAAGCTAATAGATGAAGTACTAATGCTTATAAACGACTCACTAAAAAAATTTTTAATAAGTTTAGAATCTCCATTTGATTCGAAGCTAAAGGAGATAAAAGCCTAAACTAATTCTATTGACTGGAGTTCTTTGGCAAGATTATGCAGACCATCCTCAATTTTCTTTAATTGCGGAAGCCTCGGCTTTTTTAAACCAGAAGAATAATGCTGTAGTTGACGCTGATTAATGCCTGTTATCTTCTCCAACGCGGCATTTGTAAAAATACCTTTGTAATAATTTAAGAAACTCTCCGCATCAAAGTGATAAGCTATTTTATAATCGCCTTTCAATAGTGAAGGAATATTCTCAGGAGAATTATATTCTTTCAATAAATCAATACTATCAAGAATTGATTGCTTAGTTTCTTCGACTGTATCGCCAGCTCCATATACTCCTTGTATATTTTCTGCATACGCACCAAACATATCCTCACCACGCTCAATTATAATTTTTAGAGTTTTCATATACAACCCAATTTTTAAAATCCAATCATCGGGATCGGAGCTATTGTAGCCCCAGATCCTTGATGATTTTGGACAAAAGACCCTTAGGAACATTTTTACCGCCATGGAAAGGAACTGAGTATCGAATACCGTTCTTTTCATACATTGGATGTTTGCCGTCGGCAACTCTACGCCAACCACACCTTTTGACCCATCTGTGGAGTTCTTTATACTTCATAAAAATATAGTTATTAATGCAACAATATTATTGCCTATAATATTTTGTTACACTAATCGAACCCCACAACACAAAAGTAGTAATAATACTATCAATTCAAAAATTATTTTTATTTTTTTTATTCGAATCAATCTCCAAATAATCAAGTAAATCCAACAATATATATACATCTTTTGAAATAGCATTATTATGATAAACCAACTTTTGAATAAATAGATCATAATCAACTTTAGTCTGATCAGGATGCGGTAAGAATTCTTGCATTATAATAGCATAGTTATGGGTCATTTCATTTCTCCTAAAAAACTCAAAATCAGCCATCAAATTATCAAGCCATTTATACCCATCTGTATTTTGAACCTCAATATACTCTTTCTTAATCAACGTGAAGATCTTACTCATGTATACCTTTTCCTTTTCGAGAGGATTATTCAAATATAGATTCAAAAGCAATGCAATCCTATTCCAATATGCATAAATACTATGTATCGTAGATTCTATCATAAACGTTAATCTATGATTGTAAACATTAGGTTCAACTCTTTCAACGCTAATTAATGGCCGAAATAAAAGACAGTTCAATATTCCAAAATGAACCTGATTACTCAAGGATTGAATCTCATATAGTAAGTGATAATTATAGCCATCAATATACCGCTCAACAGCTTTTAGCTTAGCAAATCGATTCCAATAACCATTATCTGTAAAATCGTTGTCTATATTTAATAAGTTGGTTAACCCATACTCCTGATTGAGTTTATACAATCTATCATTATATTGATCAAAGAAATCCATCACCTATACCCTATTTTACCTCACGTTTAGCAAAAACTCTCGCATAGCAATTATTGATTCTTTCAATTGTTCACTATTGTACTTTGGGTTATGCGTATTTTCCGGATGGTGAATTTGATGTCTAATCACTTCTGAAAGTGTTTTTTGCTCCTCTCTTGTTGCTCCTGTCTATAACGGATGTCACTGGTCCAGCTAATTCGGGATACTGGTCCAATTATTTCGGAAGTCATCGGTCCAAAAAAACGGCTTCATTTCGGAAGTCATCGGTCCATTTCAATCCTTGAAAAC
>PJTZ01000408.1_pt1 | contig 10675 bp, 8 predicted proteins | sample 1512131 | NCBI WGS metagenome assembly PJTZ01 (sample SAMN08177679, study PRJNA422409) | Soil metagenome, whole genome shotgun sequencing project. | reverse complement strand
GGCGTCATGCCGGGCACTGGCCCCATCTCGAAGACGAGATCGATGAACGCATCCTCGATCCGCACGGTCTTCTGGCACATGTCCATGATGTCATCGCGCACGCGAGGGGTCAGGCAGTCCCGCTCCTTCACGAAGGTGTGGAACAGCTTGATGATGCCCTCGCAGTGGAGCGTCTCGTCGCGCACGGACCAGGTGACGATCTGCCCCATGCCCTTCATCTTGTTGAAGCGCGGGAAGTTCATCAGCATCGCGAAGCTGGCGAAGAGCTGCAGCCCTTCCGTGAAACCGCCGAACATGGCGAGCGTCTTGGCGATGTCCTCATCGCTATCGACGCCGAACTGGCTGAGATAGTCGTGCTTGTCCTTCATCTCCTTATACTGGAGGAAGGCGCTGTACTCGGTCTCCGGCATACCGATCGTGTCGAGCAAGTGCGAATAGGCCGCGATATGCACCGTCTCCATGTTGGAGAAGGCAGTGAGCATCATCTTGATCTCGGTCGGCTTGAACACCCGGCCATATTTCTCGTGGTAACAATCCTGCACTTCCACGTCCGCCTGCGTGAAGAAGCGGAAGATCTGGGTGAGCAGATTGCGCTCATGGTCCGAGAGCTTCTGCGCCCAGTCACGGCAGTCCTCGCCCAGCGGCACTTCCTCCGGCAGCCAGTGGAGCTGCTGCTGGCGCTTCCAGAACTCATATGCCCAAGGATACTCGAAAGGCTTGTAGACCTTGCTGGCTTGCAGAAGAGGCATGGGCGTTTCCTTAGTCTCGAACCGAAAAGAATATGGGACGGCAAGCGCTTTCCTGCCGCGCGCAAACGATGCGATGGATCATCCCGCCATCCTCTCAAGCCCATAGGCATAGAGGGCGAGGATGAGCGCGCCGGCAAAGCACATCGTGCCGGCGATCCGCTTAATGTAGACATGCTGGGGCTGTGTCGTGGGCCGCGTGACGATAATCGCCCCGCCAATCGCAGCAGTGGCCGAGACGCAAGCCATGACGGCAACGCCGCTCACGCCGGCGCACATCGTGATGATGCCCCCGTTGATGCCAATCCTGATCCAGATCGGTCGTTTCGCCGCTGTCCGCCCGTGGCCCGAACGGGCCAGACGACAGCAGGCGACGTGGAACGGCGCGCGGTCGCCGCTCGTTTCCCCCATACGCCGCCAAGCGAAGACCCACAGACAGGAGAGTCCCCGTGTTCGAGAAATGGCGCATCAAGGAACATATGGAAGTCGTCGATACTGCCGGCCGACATGTCGGCACGGTCGATGAAGTCGAGGGCGATCGCATCAAGCTCACCCGCTCCGACAGCAGCGACGGCGCCCATCATTATCTGGACATCAGCGCGGTCGACAAGATCGACGACAATCGCGTTTATCTCAACAGCGAGAATTCGCTCGCGAACGGCGACACCGAAACTGCTGACAGCTATGCTGGCACGGTCACGTCCGACACCGCGCGCCCTGGCCCCGAAGGGTCCGGTGGCTTTGCCGGCGACGCGACGACCTATTCTCCCGGTACGAACCAGGCGGGAAGCGATGTCAATCGCCCCTATTTCGGCACCAGCGGTCAAGGCACCGGCTTTGGCGGCTCCGGCGCAGGAAACTAACTCAGACGCCCCACCCCTAAGGGCGCGCGCCCTTGGCGGCGTCGCGCGCTCGGCCCCGGTCTCCCTCGCGGAGATCGGGGCTTTTTGCCGAATAAAGGGGTAGGCCTCCTGCGTCACTGGCAGGCCAGGCACTCATCATAGTCAGTGCTGTTCGCCGCCAGCTCGATCTGCTTGAGCTCGGGCGTGTTGTCCGCCTCGACACCGCCTGCAAAGCCGGCGCGCTGAACGGACTTGGAGCGCAGATAATAGAGCGACTTGATGCCCAGTTCCCACGCGCGGAAGTGCAGCATCAGCAGATCCCACTTCTCTACATCGGCGGGGATGAACAGGTTCAGCGACTGCGCCTGATCGATATAGGGCGTGCGGTCCGCAGCCAGTTCGATCAGCCAGCGCTGATCGATCTCGAAGCTGGTTTTGAACGTGTCCTTCTCTTCCTGGCTCAGGAAATCGAGATGCTGAACGCTGCCGCCATGTTCGAGGATGGAGTTCCAGATATTGTTGCTGTCCTTGGACTTCTCGACCAGCAGCTTTTCCAGATAGGGGTTCTTGACCGAGAAGCTGCCGGACAGCGTCTTGTGCGTATAGATATTGGCCGGAATTGGCTCGATGCAGGCGGACGTGCCGCCACAGATGATGCTGATCGAGGCGGTCGGCGCGATCGCCATCTTGCAGGAGAAGCGCTCCATTACGCCCTGATCCTCGGCATCCGGGCAGGCGCCGCGCTCCTGCGCAAGCAGCATCGATGCCTCGTTGGCGCGCGCATTGATATGCTTGAAGATCTTGAGGTTCCAGCTTTTGGCCATCGCGCTCTCGAACGGGATGTTGCGAGCCTGCAGGAAGCTGTGGAAACCCATGACACCCATGCCGACCGAACGCTCGCGGCCAGCGCTGTACTTGGCGCGCGCCATTTCGTCCGGCGCGCGCTCGATATAGTCCTGCAGCACATTGTCGAGGAAGCGCATCACATCCTCGACGAACATCTTGTCACCATTCCACTCGTCCCACGTCTCCAGGTTGAGCGACGAGAGGCAGCAGACCGCCGTACGATCATTGCCGAGATGGTCGCGGCCCGTGGGCAGCGTGATTTCCGAGCACAGGTTCGACGTGGAAACCTTAAGCCCCAGCTCGCGAGGATGCTTGGGCATGGTGCGGTTCACGGTGTCGGCGAAGACGATATAAGGCTCGCCGGTGGCGAGACGGGTCTCGACCAGCTTCTGGAAGAGTGCGCGCGCGTCGATGGTGGAGCGGATCGACTGATCTTTGGGGCTGCGCAGATGGAATTCAGCGCCATCGCGAACGGCTTCCATGAATTCGTCGGTCAGCAGCACGCCATGATGGAGATTGAGCGCCTTGCGGTTGAAGTCGCCGCTCGGCTTGCGGATCTCGAGAAACTCCTCGATCTCCGGGTGCGAGACATCAAGATAGCAGGCCGCCGAACCGCGCCGCAGCGAGCCCTGCGAGATAGCGAGCGTAAGGCTATCCATTACGCGGACGAAGGGAATGATCCCCGAGGTCTTGCCATTGAGGCCGACCGGCTCGCCAATACCGCGCACGCTGCCCCAATAAGTACCGATGCCGCCGCCGCGCGAGGCTAGCCAGACGTTCTCGTTCCAGGTGTTGACGATGCCCTCCAGGCTGTCGTCGACACTGTTGAGATAGCAGCTGATCGGAAGGCCGCGCCCGGTGCCGCCATTGGACAGGACAGGCGTAGCGGGCATGAACCACAGACGCGAGATATAGTCATAGATACGCTGGGCGTGTTCGGCATCATCCGCATAAGCCGCAGCCACGCGCGCGAAAATGTCCTGAAAGGATTCTCCGGGAAGCAGATAGCGGTCCCGGAGCGTCTCCTTGCCGAAATCGGTCAGGAGATCGTCCCGCGACGGATCCGTGACGACAGGGAAGCGCCGCTCGGCCACGACATTCGAGGCAATCGGCTTGCGTGCGGGCTTTGCAGGGGCAGAGTCGCCAGCCGCCGCAATGCCAGCATCAGCGGATACAGACGCGGATGCGGTGCCAGCCCCGCGCTCTGCCGTGATTGTCGCCATCATCTCGTCCTGCACTGCCTGAGTATCCCTGAAATCCATCACAGCCCCCGATGTTCTCTCTTCGTTCGATTCGGGTCAACCCCATCCACGCCGCTCATCCCCTAACCAATATAGGGACGAATAGGGCCTGCGCGAAGAGCTGAGCGCCCCTGCCAAGCCACAATCTATTGGGTCATCCCCCGGCAAAAGCCACTATGGATAGTGCCACAGCCGCCGAGGCTTGCAAGCGGATTAGCGACTCGCTTCGTCGATGAAAAGACTCGCCTCGTGGCACGCAGCCGGATGACCACACCCTGCGACGCATGGACCAAGCGGACTTTTCTGCGCGCGCAAGGGACCGAAAGCAGAACGAAAAATATTTTGCTGTGGAGAGAGCAAAAACCCGATCGGATGCTGACAAATCCCAAACGGCTCGCCTACAATCGCCGCGCCGGAGGACATAGCCCCTTGCGGCCGCAGTCCGATGGAAAGGTGACTCACATGGCGAACGACACGCTCTGGTTCCTCATCCTACTAATCATTGCAATCGCAATTGCCTGGTGGGTCCTGAAACGGAAAAGCGCGAAGGCGTCGCCACCGGAAGCCATCAAGAAAGACAGCGGACCTGCTCAGCCGCTGGTCGGCACGAATGCTGCAAAGGCCGAGACGCCTACCCCTATCGCGCCAGCGGCCGTACCACTCGCGACGCCTGAGCCGGCTGTCGTCTCGGCAGCGCCCGAGCCGGTTGCGCCAGCTGCCAAAAAGCCGGCGGCAAAGCCCAAGGCGGCAGCACCCAAGGCAGCTCCGAAGGCTGCCCCAGCCGCCGAGACCATAGCGCCGAAGGCTACTCCGGTCGCCAAAGCTGCGCCGAAAGCGGCTGCACCAAAGGCTGCGCCGGCACCCGAAGCACCCGCCAAACCCAAGACGGCTCCCAAAACCGCCGCCAAGGTAAAAGTGGCGACCGCCCCTGCGCCCGAACCGGAAGCCAAGCCCAAAGCCGCGCCAAAAGCAAAAGCGGAGGCACCGAAGGCAGCGCCAGCAAAGGCAGCAACCGCTCCCGTCAAGCCCAAGACAACGCCCGCCCCGGCCAAGCCGAAGGCCGCGCCGCTCAATGCCATCGGCATTCCGGGCGCCGCCGGCGCACCGGACAATCTGCTGCTGCTAAAAGGCGTGGGGCCGAAGCTCAACACGCTGCTGGGCACGCTGGAAATCAGCCGGTTCGACCAGATCGCGGCGTGGGGCAAGACCGAGATCGCCAAGGTCGATGCCCATCTGGGCGCATTTAAGGGTCGGATCGAGCGCGACGCCTGGATCGAGCAAGCCGGTCTCCTTGCCAAAGGCAAGATCGCCGACTTCGAGGCGAAGTTTGGCAAGCTGGACAGCGAGAACCGCTAGGTTGAGAACTCAAACAGCTATTTGATCTTGTTCGTCATCCCGGCCCCGAGCCGGGATCCCGCTTCTTTCTCGACGGCAAAGATAGCTGGACCTCGGGTCAAGCCCGGGGTGACGAAGAAGATTATGAGTCCTCAGCCTAGGGCCCTAAATATCCCAGTTCCGCCAAGGGCGCTTTCTGATCCTCACATGATGTGGAAGACGTTCCGCGCAAGGAAGATCAGCAGGCACGCGCCCAGCACCGAGCCAATGCAGCCCGCCGGCTCGACCGGGCGGGCGGTGCCCCTGCCACTCAGCAACCCGCCGAGGAAGCCGCCCACCCATGAACCGGCAATGCCGAGCACAATGCTCCACAGCCAGTTGAGCGGTACGGGCCCAGGATAGAAGAAGCGCGCGAGAATGCCGATGACAAGGCCCACCACCAGCATTCCGATAACCTGAAACATGCACTTAGTCCTTTCCTTGCGGGGCTGGCGCGCCGACAGCGGCCGTGCGCGATTGTGCGACTATCACTGCCTCGCGCAGGAGACGCAAGCGTAACGGAGCGCCCTTGCGCGCCACTGCCCCTTGATCCGAACGGCACGGCAGCTATTGGCCACAGGACTGCAGGCCGCGCCGGAAAGACTCACACGCATGACCGTCATCATCAAGACCGCCGATCTCATCGACAGCGTCGCCGACGCGCTCCAGTATATCAGCTACTTCCACCCGATGGACTATATCCGCGCGCTGGGCGACGCCTATGCCGCGGAGCAAAGCCCGGCAGCGAAGGACGCCATCGCGCAGATCCTGACCAACAGCCGCATGTGCGCCGAAGGCCACCGGCCGATCTGCCAGGATACCGGCATCGTCAACGTGTTCGTGAAGTGGGGCATGGAGTGCCGGCTGGATGATAGCTCGCAGTCGCTCCAGCAGGTCGTCGATGAAGGCGTGCGCCGCGCCTATCTGAACCCCGAGAACAAGCTGCGCGCCTCCGTGCTCGCAGATCCCGCCTTCACGCGCCGCAACACGAAGGACAACACGCCGTGCGTGCTGCATGTCGAGATGGTGCCGGGCAGCAAGGTGAGCGTGGACGTCGCCGCCAAGGGCGGCGGGTCAGAGAACAAGTCCAAGTTCAAGATGATGAACCCGAGCGATTCGATCGTCGACTGGGTGCTGGAGATGCTGCCGCAGATGGGCGCGGGCTGGTGCCCGCCGGGAATGCTGGGCATCGGCATCGGCGGCACGGCGGAGCATTGCGTGCTGCTGGCCAAGCAGGCGCTGATGGAGCCGATCGACATGGGGCCGCTCAAGGCCCGTGGCCCGCAGAACGACATCGAGGCGCTGCGCATCGAGATCTTCGATAAGGTGAATGCGCTCGGCATCGGGGCGCAGGGGCTGGGCGGCCTGTCGACCATCCTTGACGTGAAGATCATGGACGCACCCTGTCATGCCGCAGGTAAGCCAGTAGCAATGATCCCGAACTGCGCCGCGACCCGCCACGCCCACTTTACGCTCGATGGTTCAGGACCGGACTATCTGGAGGCGCCGAAGCTGGACGAATGGCCGGACGTGAACTGGACGCCGGACACCGCGGCGATCCGCGTCGATCTCGATACGCTGACGCCCGAGACGGTGCAAAGCTGGAAGCAGGGCGACCGCCTGCTGCTCAACGGCAAGATGCTCACGGGCCGCGACGCGGCGCACAAGCGCATTGCCGACATGCTGGCGGCGGGAGAGCAGCTGCCAGTCGAGTTCAAAGGCCGGGTGATCTATTATGTCGGCCCGGTCGATCCGGTCGGCGAGGAAGTGGTCGGCCCCGCCGGGCCTACGACAGCGACACGCATGGACAAGTTCATGCGCATGATGCTCGACCAGGGCCTGCTGGCCTGCGTGGGCAAGGCGGAGCGCGGACCCGCAGCGACGGCAGCGATCAAGTATGCGAAGTCGGCTTATCTGATGGCCGTGGGCGGCGCCGCCTATCTGGTCGCTCGCGCGATCAAGGGCAGCAAGGTCGTCGGCTTCGCGGACCTCGGCATGGAAGCGATCTACGAGTTCGAAGTGGTCGATTTCCCGGTTACCGTGGCGGTCGATAGCGAGGGCAACAATGTCCATCAGCTGGCGCCTTTGGTCTGGAAAGAGAAAATCGCGAAGGAAGGACTGCTGCAAGGCGCCTGAGCGGAAGGGAATAGGGACCGGCAACGATTGCAAACTATGCAAGCGCGCCGCCGGTTCTACCTCATTCAAAATTAACCAGAGTCTGCGACCCGTTTCGGAAACATAACTGAAATTCCGATCGGGGGCGCATGACCATTCAACAGACGGTCGCCACAGCGGCCAAACTCTCCGGACAGCTCGGCATCCGCACGCTGGACCTTCACGCGGACATTGCCGAACTGGCCGAGCGCGTGACCGCGCAGGCCGCGACAATCGAGCAGATCGGCGGCGAGGTTGTCCGGATCGCGCAGGATAGCGCCGGGGTTTCAGACGCCGTAACGCAGGCGCAGGAGCAGGCACGGTCGGCCCGGGAAGCCATGGCCGGTTCCCGACGCCAGATGACCGCCGCCTCCGCCAATGTGGTGCAACTCATCGATCAGGTGGAGCGCATTCATCAGGGGCTTGGCGCATTCAACGACGCGTTGAACGGCGTGGGGCGGACCAGCAACCTGATCGGCGCGATCGCCAGCCAGACCAATCTGCTCGCGCTCAACGCTACCATCGAGGCCGCGCGCGCCGGGGACGCGGGCCGGGGCTTCGCCGTGGTGGCTTCGGAAGTAAAAAAGCTGGCGCAAGAAACGGCGGCAGCGACCAAGCAGATCGAGGGGGCGATCGACGCGCTTACCAGTGAGGCGGGCGAGATGCTGGGCGAAATCGCGCGGGGCGTGGCGAAAGCGAACGCCGCGCACGCCGCCTCCCGCGATATCGAGGGGCTGGTCGAACGACTGGGAGCGCTGGTGAGCGGCCTTTCCCGCAACAGCGAGACCGTGGCGGGACGTGTCGGCTCCATGGTCCACGCCGTCCGAGAAATCCGGGGCGGGCTCGATCATCTCGCCGGCGCCTCGACAGACAACGCCACAGGCCTTCAACGCCTCTCCACCCGCGTCAATGACATCAGCGGCGAGACGAACGCGCTGCTCCAGCATTTCGCCGAAAGCGACGTGGAAATACCCGACAGCCCCTATGTCCGCTTCGGCCTCGCCGCCGCGCTGGACGTGGCAATGCGGCTGGAGCAGGCGATCAGCTCCGGCGAGACCAGCATGGCCGAAGTTTTCAGCGAGGATTATCTCCCGATAGCGGGGACCGATCCCCAGCTCTATGAGCATCCGATCCAGAAAATGCTCGTGCCGCTCGCACGCCCTCATCAGGAAGCAGCCCGCGATCTGCCCGGCTTCTTCGGCATGACCTTCACGGATCGCAACAGCTTCGGCGCGGTTGCCATGCCCGAGCGTGCCCAGCGCCAGCGCGCCGGCAACACGGCATGGAATCAGGAGCGGGCGCGCCAGGGTATGATCTTCGATTTCCCGGACACGCGCGTGCAGTGCCGGATCACCGAGCCCTTCCATCTCAAGGCTTATCGCCGTGAAACCACGGACGGCATCGTGCTGCTGAAGCAGGTCATTGCCTCCATCCATGTGGGCGGGCGCCACTGGGGCATATTGCAGCTTGCCTATGAGGATCAAGGCTGAGCGCTACCGCCATAATTTCCGTTGGGTGCAACGCTATTCGCCAGGATGAGTCTTGCGTGCGGCACGGATAAGCCCCACCTGCCGGGCATGACCGCTAGCTTTGTTTCATGCGTCTGATCCGCCGGCTTATCCTTGGCACTTTCTTGACGCTGGGCGGCGCATTGCTGGCGGCGTGCGTGGCAATGGTGATCGTCCCGCCTTTCCTCGACCGCCTCTATTATGAAGGGCCGGAAAGCGGCCATTATACGGATGGACGGTTCTTCAATCCCGAGGGCGTGACCTACCAGGGCATGAACGGCCCCCGACCGGGGCCGGCGGGCCTCCTCTCCCGGCTTTTTGCGCCAAGCAACTGGCCGGCGCACGTGCCGGTGAGGCCGCTCGATGCTCGCGCGCTACCACCGCTCGCGCTAGGGGACATGCGCGCCATCTGGGTGGGGCACGCGACCATGCTCATTCAGGCAGGGCCGTATAATATTCTGACCGATCCGATCTGGGCGGAGCGCGCCGGACCGTTCGGCATCACCGGGCCGCGAAGGACGACGGCGCCCGGCATCTCTATCGACAAACTGCCGCGCATCGACGCAATCGTCGTCAGCCACAATCATTACGACCATCTCGATCTCCCGGCGCTCAAGGCGCTCTGGGAGCGCGACCGCCCGGCGATCGTCACGGGCCTCGGCAATGAAACGATCATTCGGCGAACCGGTGCGGATGTGATTGCCCGCGACTGGGGCGGCATGGTTACGGTGAAGCCCGGCCTCACGATAAGGGTGCTGCGCAACCACCACTGGTCGAGCCGCTGGTTGACCGATCGCAACCGGGCGCTCTGGTCGGCGTTCATGATCGACACGCCGGCAGGCAAAGTGCTGTTCTCGGGCGATACCGGCTTTGGCGATGGCCACTGGATCGAGGAGGCGCGCGCGCTCGGACCGGTGCGGCTTGCCTTGATCCCGATCGGCGCGTTCCGTTTCTCGGCCGGTCAACTCGCCAATGACAGCCACATCGGACCGGAAGAAGCCGTACGCATGTTCCAGAGGATCGCTCCCGCACAGGCCATCGCCATGCATTGGGGCACCTTCAAGCTTTCGGACGAGGCCCGCGAAACCCCGCCCGGCCTTCTGCGGCTCTTCATGGCCTGCGCGGGCGTCGACCCGGCACGGTTCCTGATCACAACGCCGGGCGTGCCAGTGAAAACCCCGGCCGATAAGGCACAGCCGGTGCGGCCCACGCGCCCAGCGAGCGACTGCGCCGCCGGATCGCCCGCTATCGCGGCCTTTCCGTGAGCAATCCCGCGGTTGACTAAAATAGCCCGAGCGCTGCGACTTCCGCTACGCTGAGATCGAGGCCGAAGCGTTCGGCGAGCACTGCGCGATAGTCCGCCGCATCTCTGATTTCGCGTTCGCTTGAGCTTCCGAGGTCAGTGACTTTGTAAGTCCGCTCGCTCAGCGATGCGAAGCCTGCGGGCAAAGCAATGCTGAGAATGCGCTGGGTCGTGAAGCGCTCGCCGGGCCGCGTGGAGGTCCAGTGGCTCGCCTGCACCAGATCCGCCTCCGCCACTTCGGCAAGCTCAAAGCTATATTGGGCCTGCCAGTCCTCCGCGCCTGCCGCGCGTCGATCCAGCCGCCATTCTCCCGGCAGCACGCCTGGCGCACCTTGCCGCACAAGGCGATGCACGGCGCCATCCGGTCCTTCCACGATGCCGCCCTCCCCAAGCGGCATGGGCGGCACATAGGCGCCGCCGAAGCCGGCATCGGCAATCCAAGGCGCGCCGTCGATCGTCACCAGCAGCAGGATGTGCGTGCGCGGCGGCATTGCGCCTGCCGGCAGACCCAGATGCACTCGCGCGAGCAAAGGCCGGACGGCGAAGCCGATCACGCCCAGCATATCCCTGAAAAGGCGATTATGCTCGAAGCAGTAACCGCCGCGCTTCCCGGTCACCAGCTTGACGAAGACCGGGTCGCTCGCCACTTCGATGGGTCGGC
>PJTZ01000407.1_pt1 | contig 10693 bp, 9 predicted proteins | sample 1512131 | NCBI WGS metagenome assembly PJTZ01 (sample SAMN08177679, study PRJNA422409) | Soil metagenome, whole genome shotgun sequencing project. | reverse complement strand
AGCATCACGGCCCGTTCGAGATCGGTATGGCGAGCGGTATTGATCGCCGCGCGGCCTGCGCGGACATGATAATAACGCTCTTCCGCATCCACGGGCACGCCCAGAAGCGTGACGAACTGGACATGCCGCACCGCGATCTCGGCACCGGGATCGGCGTCGATCCCCGTCTCTTCCAGCAATTCGCGCCGTGCCGCTGCGGCATAGCTCTCACCTGGATCGAGCGCGCCGCCCGGCGTGCACCAGAAGGGCGGCCGATCGGCGGGCGTGAAACGGAACATGAGCAGTCGCCCGGCGGGATCGGTGACGAGCAGTCGCGCAGCCGGACGCAAAGCGCGTACAGGCTCGGGCGAGGCTGCGGCTGTCATTCGCCCGGTGCCCGCGCCTTGATCGCAAGGGCATGGACACGCTCAGCCAGCAGATCACCCAGCGCGGTATTAACGGCGCGCTGGCGCGCGACGCGGGACTGACCAGCGAACGCCGCCGCAACGATCTCAACGGTGAAGTGGCTTTCGCCCCGCTCATCATGACCGGCATGGCCCCGGTGCTTTTCGCTGTCGTCAATGACAGCGAGATGGTCCGGGGAAAGGGCTGCCTCCAGCCGCGCCTGAATGTCCTGCCCCACCGGGCCTAGTGAATGGTTCATCATTCTCCCTATATAGGCGGATCGGCGGAACGCGACAGCCCGCTGCCCCATATCGGTTTTCAGGAATAGGGATTGACGAAGGACAGGGCATCAAGGGGCGAGACACGCTCACCTCGCCGGTTTCACGGGCGGGTCGAGGGCGAACCGCACATCTGCACCATGGAAGGTTGCACGGAGCCGGGCGAATTCCGCGCGCCGCCCGAGCAGCTGCGCCGCGCGGCGGACGGCCCGCCGCAATGGCGCTGGTTCTGCCTGGAGCACATCCGCAGCTTCAATCAGCAATATAACTTCTTCCGGGGTATGGATGCCGAGGAGATCGAAGCAGCGCAGCGCCCTTATGCAGGGTGGGAGCGTGAGACGCGGGCCTTCTCCGCCAGTGCCGCTACCGGCACGCCGCCCCCGCGCTGGGCCGACTTTACCGATCCGCTCGATGCGATTGGCGCGCGCTTCCGGGCGCGCATGGAAGCAGAGCGCCCCCGCGCGGACGGCAAGCCGCTTTCGCTCGAGGATCGCAAGGCGCTCGGCACGCTCGGCCTCTCTGCCGACGCCGACCGCAAGAGTTTGCGCACTCGCTACACCGAACTGGTGCGCCGCTATCATCCCGATCATAATGGCGGCGACCGGGGCCATGAGCGCGCTTTGCAGGATGTGCTCGCCGCCTATGCCCATCTCCGCAAGGCCCCCGCCTTCGCCTGAGGCGAGGGTCCGGCCTTGCCGCTGGTCGCCCACGCTGCCATAGCGCCCGGCCCCGCGGCCGGAGTATCACCCCATGTCAGATGTTGCCGTGACCGGTATGCCCGAGTCGCTGGGCCTCGATTTCGGTACAACCAACAGCGTCGTGGCGCTCGCTCACGAGCGGCAGTCACGTCTCGTCGACTTCGCCGGCGACAAGGCGGCGGGCGCTGTGTTCCGCTCCGCCCTCTGCTTCTGGCATGACGATGTGCCCGGTGGCATTGCGCATGAAGCCGGGCCGTGGGCGATCGCCGAATATCTCGGCTATCCCGAAGGTGCGCGTTTCATCCAGTCCTTCAAGTCAGTCGCGGCCAGCCCGTTATTCGAGACCGCCAGCGTCTTCGAGAAGCGGATGAGCTTCGAGGCGCTTGGCCAGACCTTCCTCAACCGCCTGATCGCCCATGCCGGCGGCACGCTCGACAAGCGGCCAGAGCGAATCGTGGTCGGCCGCCCGGTGCGATATGCCGGGGCGAGGCCCGACGAAGCTCTGGCTCGGCGGCGCTATGACGCCATGTTCCAGGACTTCGGTGCCAGCATTCATTATGTCTATGAGCCACTCGGTGCGGCCTTCAGCTATGCCAGCCGACTGACCGAACCCGCGACCATCCTTGTCGCGGACTTTGGCGGCGGCACCAGCGACTTCTCCATCGTGCGGATCGCCACCCCCACCGCAACGCGCCGGTGCGAACCGCTCGGATCAGCAGGCATCGGCATCGCAGGAGACCGGTTCGACTATCGCATCGTCGATCATCTCGTGCTGCCGATGCTGGGTAAGGGCGGCACATATGAATCGCTCGGCAAGGCGCTGGAGATCCCGCGCAGCTATTTCGCCGATTTCGCAGACTGGTCGCGCCTTGCGCTGATGCGTAACCGCCGCACGCTGGAGGAATTGCACCGCCTCCAGCGCGCAGCCCATGATCCCGACGCGATCGGCCGTATGATCCGCGTCATCGAGCAGGAACTGGGCTATCGACTCTATGATGCGGTCGGCACGCTGAAGCGCGCCTTGTCTGAAGCAGAGACGGCGCAGTTCCGCTTCGAAGCAGGCGACATGCTGATCGAAGCCGATGTCCGGCGCACCGATTTCGAGAGCTGGATCGCACCGGACATCGCCCGCATCGAAGAAACGGTGGACCGCGCCCTTGCCAACGCCGCAATGACTGCCGATCGGATCGACCGCGTGTTCCTTACCGGCGGCTCTTCGCTCATTCCCGCGATTCGCGCGATTTTCGAGCGCCGCTTCACACCCGGACGCATCGCAAGCGGCGGTGAACTTACGTCGATCGCCCATGGCCTCGCGCTTATCGGGCAGGAAGAGAATCTCGCCGCCTGGGCAGCCTGACCCATGCAGAAAGGGGTAGACAGCCTCGATACCCGCTCTATCGACAGGCTCTTGCCCCCTTCGGTTGAGGGACTCCAAGGTGCCCGGAGACGCGACGACATGACCGACATCCCCAACGCCCAGCCCGACATGCGCAGCGAGACGCTGATGGACGCGCCAGACCGCAAGGTGAGCGCGCGCGATCTCTTCGGCGTCGATATCGACATGGAAGTCCCCGCCTTCAGCGAGGCCGACGAGCGCGTGCCCGACCTCGACCCGGCCTATGTGTTCGATCCGGACACGACGCTGGCGATTCTGGCGGGCTTCGCCTTCAACCGGCGCGTGATGGTGCAGGGCTATCACGGCACCGGCAAGTCCACGCATATCGAGCAGATTGCCGCGCGCCTCAACTGGCCATGCATCCGCATCAACCTCGACGCACATATCAGCCGTATCGATCTGGTCGGCCGCGATGCGATCGTGCTGAAGGACGGCCAGCAGGTCACCGAGTTCAAGGAAGGGCTGCTGCCCTGGGCGCTGCAACGTCCGGTCGCACTCGTCTTCGACGAATATGATGCCGGCCGGCCGGACGTGATGTTCGTCATCCAGCGCGTGCTGGAGACGGACGGCAAGATGACCCTGCTCGACCAGAACAGAGTGATCCGGCCCAACCCCTATTTCCGCCTGTTCGCGACCGCCAACACCGTCGGTCTGGGCGACACGACCGGGCTCTATCACGGCACCCAGCAGATCAACCAAGGCCAGATGGACCGCTGGAATCTGGTGGTGACGCTCAACTATCTGCCCGCCGCCACGGAGGCCCAGATCGTGCTCGCCAAGTCCGGCGAATATGATCATGAGGGCGGCCGCAAGGAAGTGGAGAACATGATCAAGGTGGCGGAGCTTTCCCGCCAGGGCTTTATCAACGGCGACATTTCCACCGTGATGAGCCCGCGCACCGTGATCAGCTGGGCGCAGAATGCACTCATCTTCAAGGATGTCGGCTTCGCATTCCGCCTTTCCTTCCTCAACAAGTGTGACGAGGCGGAGCGGCCGCTGGTGGCGGAATATTATCAGCGCGTCTTCGGCAAGGATTTGCCCGAGAGCATCGTCGGCAGAAGCGCATGATCGTCGTCGAGCGGATCGCGCCGGACGGCACCGCTCACCGGATTACGATCCGCGCGCATGAGTTGGTGGCGGACATGGCCCTGCCCGATGGCGAGGACGCCGGACCGAACCCGCATGACCTCTACGATGCCGCGCTCGGCGCGTGCAAGGCGATGACCATGCTCTGGTATGCCCAGCGCAAGGGCATTGCGCTCGACGACATTCGCGTCGGCGTGCAACGCGATGCCAGCGGCGAACGCGACGGCGTCTACAAGCTCACGACGCGGATCGCGATCGACGGCGATCTCTCCGCCGAAGAGCATGCGAAGCTCATCGAGGTCGCGGCGAAATGCCCAGTCCACAAGCTGATGAGCGAAGTGAAGACCGAGATCGAGACGATCGCGATTCCTTACGTCTGATACCCGTCCCGACTTGACATGAACCAACGGCTCGACCAGCCCAAAAAGCATGGCTGATCGCTCGCCTCTCGACGCTTTCAAGGATGTGCTGGCCGGCACAGCCCGCGCAGTCGCGCGGGACAGCGAAGTGGAACTGGGCTTCACTGCCGACACGCCCCATGCAACCGGCAAGAGCCTGAAGGTGCCTGCGCCGGGACGGACGCTCCCGCCTGGCCAGATCGCGCTTGCCCGCGGATATGCGGACGCCTTCGCGCTACGACTGCGGCATCATGACGCTAAGCTGCACGGCGCGGTGGCTCCGGCGGAGCCGATTGCGCGCGCGGCCTATGACGCGATCGAGCAGGCGCGTGTCGAAGCGATCGGCGCGCGCGCAATGGCCGGCATGCGTGCCAATCTTGCCGCCGCGCTCGACCTGCGCCTCGCGACCGATCCGCTTCTCCATGCCCGCAAGGCTGACGAAGTACCGCTCGCGACGGCGCTGTCCCTTCTGGTGCGCGAACGGCTGACGGGTGCGCGCCCGCCGGAGGCTGCGCGCGCGGGCGTCGACCTCGTGCGCGACTGGATCGAGGACAAAGCGAGCGGCGACCTCGATGCGCTGGGCCTCGCGCTCGACGACCAGCGGGCCTTCCAGCAGCTCACGCGTAATCTGCTCCAGCATCTCGACCTCGTTGCGGCCGAGCCGCCGAACGAGCAGCCCGCGCCCGATGAGGAGGAGAGCGAGCAGCAGGACGAACAGGATGAGGGCGGGGACGACGACACTCCCGAACCCGAAGGAGACAGCGACGCTCGCGCTGAGGCCCGCGACCGGGAGGACGGCGAGAACGACGGCAGCGAAGACGAGCAGGAAATCGACGAGGAAATCGACGGAGACGGCGATGAAGAGGCTGGTGACGGCACGGAAGAGGGCATGCTGCCCGTCCGCCCCAACCGGCCCTGGTCGGATCTTCCACCGGACTTCAACTATCGCGCTTTCACCACGGCGCATGACGAGATCGTTTCCGCCGGCGATCTGTGCGATGCCGACGAGCTGACCCGGCTGCGCGGCTTCCTCGACCAGCAACTCGCCCATTTTCAGGGCGTCGTCACCAAGCTCGCGAATCGGCTCCAGCGCCGCCTGATGGCGCAGCAGCTTCGCAGCTGGGACTTCGACCAGGAAGAAGGCCTGCTCGATGCCGCGCGCCTGGCGCGCGTAGTGGTCAGCCCCGGCCAGTCCCTCTCCTACAAGACGGAGCGCGACACCGAATTTCGCGACACCGTGGTGACGCTGCTCATCGACAATAGTGGCTCGATGCGCGGCCGGCCGATCGGCATCGCCGCGATCAGCGCCGACATAATGGCACGCACGCTGGAACGCTGCGGCGTCAAGACAGAGGTTCTGGGCTTCACGACCAGAGCATGGAAAGGCGGCCTATCCCGCGAGGACTGGCTTGCCGCCGGCCGGCCAACCGCGCCCGGCCGCCTCAACGACCTGCGCCACATCATCTACAAGCAGGCCGACGAGCCTTGGCGCCGCGCACGCACCAATCTGGGCCTCATGATGCGCGAGGGGCTGCTCAAGGAAAATATCGATGGCGAGGCGCTGCTCTGGGCGCATAGCCGCCTCATCGCGCGGCCGGAGGAGCGGCGCATCCTGATGGTCATCTCGGACGGCGCGCCGGTCGATGACTCGACGCTCTCGGTCAACAGCGGCACCTATCTGGAGCGGCACCTGCGACAAGTGATCGAGTGGATCGAGACGCGGTCGCCAGTCCAGCTCGTCGCCATCGGCATCGGCCATGACGTGACGCGTTATTATCGCCGCGCTGTCACCATCATGGATGCCGAGCAGCTGGGCGGCACGATGGTCGAGCAGCTTGCCGGTCTGTTCGACGAGGACTGACGAGTCGTGCTCTGGTGGATCCCCGCGACGCTCCTGGCGGCAGCGGCGCAGGTGGCGCGCAACGGGCTCCAGGCGAACCTCCGAAGCCAGATCGGCACGCTTGGCGCGACGCAAGTGCGCTTCGTGTTCGGGCTACCCTTTGCCTGCCTCTTCTGGCTGGGTGCATGGGCGCTGCTGGGAGAACCCTTACCACACTTTACTGGCGAGGCATGGAGCTATGCGCTGCTCGGCGCCCTCACCCAGATCGCCGCCACGGCGCTGATGCTGGTCGCGATGGCACAGCGGGCCTTCGGCGTCGCCTATGCCTATATCAAGACCGAGCCAATTCTCGTGGCGCTGTTCGGCGTTCTGCTGCTGGGCGACACGCTGACCCTGCTGGCCTGGACCGGAATCTTCATCGCTACGATCGGCATCCTCGTCGTTTCAGTCGATCCGCGCAGCTGGCGGGATCTGCTGCGTGAGGGCCGGCCCATGGCGTTCGGTATCGGTGCGGGCGCCTTTTTCGGTCTCGCGTCCGTCGCATTGCGCGGCGCAATCGTCTCCATGGAGGGCGGTGGGTTTTTCATGCGGGCTCTCACCGTGCTTGCCGTGGTGATGGCCGTACAGACTCTGGTGCTGGGGCTCTATCTCGCCCTGTTTGATCGCCCTGCTTTCGTCGGCTCGCTGCGTATCTGGCGGCAGAGCCTCACCGCCGGATTTCTGGGGGCGCTGGCGACGGCCGGCTGGAACGTCGCGCTTTCACTTTCCGCTGCGGCAAACGTCCGCACGCTCGGGCTGATCGAAATGCCTGTAGCGGGATTTTTCAACCGGCATGTGAGCGGAGGCACGCTCAGCAGGCGGGAGTGGCTGGGCATGGTGCTCGTGATCGGCGGCATTGCGTTGCTGATGACGCAGGCGCTTTAGAACCCTACCGTCCAGCGTAGGGCGGATCCGAAATCATCCGGCATAGCGGCGATGTTACCGGCATCCCGCCGCCAGTACAGATGACCGTCGACCCAGCCGCCCGCCAGAGAAAGGCCGTAGACCAGCTCGGCATTGCGCTCACGTCCAGTGGGGGAGAGGTCCAGCCGGGACGTTCGCGTTTCGACGAGACCGCTTTGCCAGTCATAAGCGACAGGCAGGGTGAGATCGAAGCGGCTGCGCGTCACCCGCAGCGGAGCGGAAAAGCGGAGTCCACCGACATCCCCGAGAGCCAGAACATTGCGCAGACTGGCGTCGGCTGACCAGCTTTCGCTTTTCAACATGCCGCCATTCACGAGCGCGCCGCCCGCCGCCGCGCGAGTCCAGCCGCGCCGCCAGCCGCCCGAGAGCGTGAAGCCCCCGGCGGGCTCGATCGCCAGCCTGGCTTCCGCGAACATACTCCGCGCCGACTGCCCGCCGAATGCGGGTGCGAGGCGCGCGCCGAGCAGGCTGCCTTCCTCGTTCACTATTTCGCCGCCAAGCGAGGCAAGCAGAGGGCCGGCAACCGCTATGATGCCAACCTTCACGCTTTGATAGCGTGCGGGACGCAATGCGGCGCTGTCGGTAACATGGCCCCGGCGATCCCAGCGGCTGGCAGCGCCTGTCGTCATTGCACCGTGGAGCGTGAGAGCACTGGACAGGCGGTGACTGACGGAGAACTGCGCATCCGCACGCAGATCCTGCCCGAGATCGCCCAGCGCCTCGCCTGCCACCAGAAAGGGAACAACCGACGCGCCATCCACGCCCGTCTGCAGCAGCGCGCCGGTGTCCCGCGAGATGCCGAGAGCGAAGCGCGTGTCCGGCCCCAGCGCAGCAACAATCCGGGCGGACAGCAACTGCGCTGTCGCCGCGTCGGCGCGCGTAAGATTGAGCGCCTGCGTCGTGATTTGCCCGTTGCCCCCGGGTGCGATCGACGCGGTGATGCTGAGCGCTTCATTGCCGCCCGCCACTTGATGCGTGCGCATGCCAAAAGCCGGACCAAGCGAAGGCCGGGCCGTCTTTGCTCGCAAGCTGGAGCCAAGATCAATACTGAAAGCGCGGCCATAGCCGTCCAGCATCACCGCGCCGAGTGCCTGCCCGGTCGCATCGCCCATCGCGCTCGACAGCGTCGATGTGTCGTTCGTGGAGACCGGCACGGCGCTGCCCGCGAGGCTGGAAGTGCCGACAGGCTGGAAGGCGCGGGCGAGATCGAGAATGCCGCGCCCGAATACCGCATCCGGGCCACTCGCGCCCGCATCCCGCGCAGTGGTGAGGATCAGCTGAACGACCTCCGCAGGCGTCAGATTGGGGAAGGCCTGTGCGACCAGCGCCACCGCGCCCGCAATCTGCGGCGCCGCGAAGGACGTGCCCGAATAAAGAAACTGGGCGCCGGTTTGATCGAAAGAGAGCACGCGCTCCCCCAGCGCCGAGATGGTCGCCTGCTCATAACCCTGCGCGCCATTGGCGAAACTGCTATGGGCGTCCTTGTTGTCCACCGAAGTCGCTATAATGACGAGGCCTCGCGACACATTAGGCGCGGCGAGGGACCGCGCCAGCGCATCGGGCGCCGCTTCCTTGTCGTTACCGGCAGAAATGACAATGATGATACCCGCCGCTGTCGCCCGGCTCACCGCCTGAGCAAGAGAGCCGCCCGCAGCGCCACCGCCGAGCGACATGTTGATGACGCGTGCGCCCTGCTGCCGGGCATAATCCACTGCGCTTGCCATTGCGGTGCTTGCGAACGTGCAGCCGCTGGTATTTTCGGTCGTCTTCGTAGAGCATGAGCCGGGCGTGTCAGCCCGCAGCCCGAGCACCGATGCGCCCCATGCCATGCCCATGCTGAGCTGATTATTGCGTGCGCCGGCAATCACCTGTGCGACAGCAGTGCCATGGCCGCTCTCGTCGGACGCAGAGCTGTTGCCCGCAAAATCACGCGAAAGCGGGCTCAACCGGGCGCCAAGCTCGCCGTTCGGGTCCGACACGCCGCTGTCCACGACGCCGACCATCAGTCCAGCTCCACTCGCGCCTGCCTGATAGGCCGCGATCGCGCCGTGGTAGGATGCCGAGGAGCGCTGATACTCCGCCGTATTGTAATTGATTGTCGAAGCCGCGGGAGGGGAAGGCGTGGGTGATGGCGATGGCGTAGCACTGGGAGTGGGTTGCGGCGGGGGCGTCGATGATACGCCACCACCCCCGCCGCAGCCTGCCAGGGTCAAGGCAATTGCCATCATGCCTGCGCTTGCCGTCAGCCGCATAACTGCCCTGCCTCTTTTCGCGCTCATGGAACGGCAGTAACGGACTTTGGTTAACAGCCCCTTCCCGACGGGATGGGCGGTGGCTCGCACACACTGCGCTTGCCGAGGGGGTGGTTGCTCTCCACAACGAGAGCATGGCATCGATCGATCCTGCTTTCGCTCATATCGACACCTGGATTTTCGATCTCGACAACACGCTTTATCCGCCGTCCTCCGACCTGTTCGAGCTGATCGAGGAGCGAATGACCGCCTATGTCGCGCGGCTGCTCGTTTGCGACCTAGCCGAAGCGCGGGATATCCAGAAGGGCTTCTACCACGAGCATGGCGCGACGCTGGCCGGCCTGATGGCCAATCATGGCGTCGATCCCGGCCATTTCCTCGACGAGGTCCATGCGATCCCGCTTGACCGGCTGTCGCCTGATCCCAAGCTGATACGCGCGCTCGCCTCCCTGCCGGGCCGGCGGCTGGTGCACACCAACGGCGATGCCCATTATGCCGCGCGCGTGCTCGACGCGCTGGACCTGACTCCTTTTTTTGAGGCGGTGCACGACATTCGCGCGGCCGACTTCCGCCCCAAGCCCGATCCCCATGGTTATGACATTCTGATCGATCGTCACGGCATAGACCCGAGCCGCGCCGTCTTCGTCGAAGACATGGCACGCAATCTTGCCCCCGCCAAAGCGCTGGGCGTCACCACCATCTGGTACAACAATGGCGTGGAGGGCGGGGACCGGGGTTCACAGAGCGGCTATATCGACTATGAGACCCGCGACCTCGCGCCCTTTCCCCGGCGCCTATTGGGACAGGATGACGCCGCATGACCACTGACCTTTCCGCCACCATCGACGCTGCCTGGGAAGACCGCGCCAATGTCGGCCCCGATACAAAGGGAGAGGTTCGCGAAGCGGTGAACGAAGCGCTGGCCATGCTCGATTCCGGTCGCGGCCGTGTCGCCGAGCCGGACGGCAAGGGTGGCTGGACGGTCAATCAATGGCTCAAGAAGGCCGTGCTGCTCTCGTTCCGTCTCAATGACAATGTACTCGTGGACGGCGGGCCGGGCGCCGGCCACTGGTGGGACAAGGTGCCGAGCAAGTTCGCCGGATGGGGTGAAGCCGAGTTCCGCGCGGCGGGCTTCCGCGCTGTGCCGGGCAGCATCGCACGGGCCGGGAGCCACATCGCCAAGAATGTCATTCTGATGCCCAGCTTCGTCAACATCGGCGCCTTCGTGGACGAGGGCACGATGGTCGACACGTGGGTGACGGTGGGAAGCTGCGCGCAGATCGGCAAGAACGTCCACCTCTCCGGCGGCGTCGGCATCGGCGGCGTACTGGAGCCGCTGCAGGCGGACCCGGTGATCATCGAGGATGATTGCTTCATCGGCGCCCGCTCGGAAGTCGT
>PJTZ01000405.1_pt1 | contig 10705 bp, 9 predicted proteins | sample 1512131 | NCBI WGS metagenome assembly PJTZ01 (sample SAMN08177679, study PRJNA422409) | Soil metagenome, whole genome shotgun sequencing project. | reverse complement strand
GTGAAGATCTCGCTGATCGCCTCAGCAGTGGGGCCGTCGAGCGGCCGATTGACCGCAATGATGCCGCCGAAGGCGGACACGCTGTCGCATTCGAACGCTGCCTTATAGGCCTCGACCAGCGTCTCGCCGGTCGCCACGCCGCACGGGTTGGCGTGCTTGACGATGACTACCGTCGGCGGTCCGTCGCGAAACTCCGCGATCAGCTCCAGCGCCGCGTCGGCATCGTTGAGATTATTGTAGCTGAGTTCCTTACCCTGCACCTGAACATGGTCCGCAATGGTGCGGCCAGAGGAAAAGGCAGGGAGATACAGCGCCGCCTGCTGGTGCGGATTTTCGCCGTAGCGCAGCGCCTGACCGCGCCGTAGCGGTACGGAAAGCTGGGCAGGCAGGCTCTCCCCCTGATCGGCAAAGGCGAACCAGCTCGCGATCATCGCGTCATATTCCGCCGTCGCGGCATAAGCCTTGCCCGCCAGATAGCGGCGCAGATCATAGCTCGTTGCGCCATCCGCGCCGTCCAGCTCCGCGATCAACCGATCGTAATCCGCCGGATCGGTGACGATGGCGACGCTGGCATGATTCTTCGCTGCCGAGCGGACCATCGAGGGGCCGCCAATGTCGATATTCTCGATGATTTCATCCCGCTCCGCGCAGCGAGCCACGGTCGCCGCGAAGGGATAAAGATTGACGACGACGAGGTCGATCGCGCCAATCTCATGCGTATCCATCGCCGCGACATGCTCGGGATTGTCACGCACGGCGAGCAGGCCACCATGCACCTTCGGGTGCAGCGTCTTCACACGGCCGTCCATCATTTCCGGGAAGCCGGTAAGGTCCGAAATGTCGCGGACATCCAGCCCCGAGTCGCGCAGCGCCTTTGCCGTGCCGCCGGTCGAGACGATCTCGACCCCGTGGCGCGCCAGCGCCGCTGCGAGCGCGTCCAATCCGCTCTTGTCGGACACCGAGAGCAGTGCCCGCCGAACCTTCACTTGCGTCATGATTTTACCCTGTCTTGCGGCTTCAGCTCGATTTCTTGAGCAGCCATCCGATATTCGTCCCGCCGGTGCCGGCGGTCGCCTGAACGACGAGTTGTTGGGCGCCCTGCGGCCTCCCGTCACCATCCACCCAGAGGCTGTCCTCCAGAGTGATCTCACCCTGCGCCACGCGGAACTGCCACATGCCGCCGCCCGCGAGGCGCAGCAGCGCACCTTGCCGATCAGCCGTCAGCGTCGGTTCGACATCCGGCCCGAGGTGAAAGCGCAGTGCCAGCGGCAGATCGCCCGACCGGCGCCTGCGTCCGCTGGGCAGCAGCACATCCTCGCCGCGCAATTCGCGTCCATCGTTCGAGAGAATGACGACCCGGCGATGCGAGAAACCAAGCCGCCGGGCATAGCCATCATGCGCGACTTCTAGCCGGCTGCCCTGCTCCGACTCCTGCCGATCGACCTCGACTTCGCTCACGCCCTTGCCGAGCGTGCCATCCGCCAGGATTGCCGTGGAATTGGTATCATCGAGAACCAGCGCGCTATGCGCCGCCGTGGTGCGCAGACCCTGAGCCAGATCCGCCGAAATCGTGCCCCCCGCAAACGAGGCGCCGCCACAACTCTGGAAAATACGCACGCTGCCGTCGCTCAGCTCGATCGCCCCGGTCGAGGCGCAGCCCGCACCGGCGAGCCGCGCGACCGGCGGCGGAGCGGCATCGACCAGCAGAACCGTCTGCCCAGCGGCGAGGCGCTGATAGCCCCAGTCGCGTGCCTGACGCAGCGGCCGGGTGCGCACACCTGTCGCGCCGACGATGGCCGCGACCCGACCCGCGTCCACTGGCAGTCCGCCTTGCCAGCAGCCGGGACTGCCATCGCCGTGAAGGATGCCGAGCAGCGCCGCCACGATCTTCTCTAGCGATTCCGGTAGGAAAGAGGGCATTTCCTCGTTCCGCACATCATAGACGGCGCGCAGCGTGGCCAGCAGGTCGATTGCGTCCAGTTGATCCAACGGCGAGCGGGAAATGAGACCGCCATCGGCATAGAAGGCGCCTTCGAGCGCCCGCTTGAGGCCCGCTTCGGCAAAGATGCGGCGCGGCTCGCCGCCCGGCAGCAGAAGCCCGGCGGCAACCATACCTGCCCATGCAGTGACGCGCGAAAGGCCGATGGGCGCCTTGTCCGCTCCACGATCGAGATGGCGGGCAGTGCGCGCGATGCAGTTCAGCACCAGCGAGCGATAGATCTGATCACCGGTGGACAAGATGAAAGGCGAATAGGCCGCCCACATGAGGATGCGCCAGCCAGCATTGTCCACGCGCCAGGCGGGTTCGCTCGGCTTCTCGGCATGGGCAGCCAGCCAGGACCGCACCTGCTGCTCGGCAATGGGAATGGCCTGTCCGCGCGTCGCCGCCGCGCCCAGATCACGCAGCCAGCGGAAGCTGTGAATATAATCGAGGAACTCGGCAGGCTGTTTGAGCCGGCCATAGTCGATCTCCGCAAGCGGCTGCCGCAAACCCCGAAACAGGAAATGCCCAGTGCGGATGGCGCTGCCGGCACGCGTGTCTCCGGGGATCGGATCCTCCGGGGCAGCAACCAGCTTGAGCGGATACTTGCCCTTGAGCCGCATCGCGTGGAGCGGTGTACCCCATGTGAGGCGGTAGAAGTAATTGGTGATGAACTCGCTCAGCGAACCGCCGCGATCGTCCGGCAGGCGGATAAGACGCTTGCCCTGCTCGATACCGTCCTGCGCCGGGTCCTGCTCCACTTGCGCGCTCTCCGCCTTGCGGGACCGGGCGTTCATGATCCGCGCAGCCTCCGGATGTTATCCGCGTAGGCCGCCGGGCCACCGCGGAACGTCGCGGTGCCCGCGACCAGCGTGTCCGCGCCAGCGGCGATCGCGCGCGGCGCCGTCTCAAAGTCTATGCCGCCGTCGACCTCCAGCGCAATGTCCCGGCCGCTCTTGTCGATCATCTTGCGGACCGATTCGATCTTGCGCAACTGGCTGTCGATAAAGCGCTGGCCGCCGAAACCGGGGTTGACGCTCATGATGAGGACGAGGTCGATATCGTCGATCAGATAGTCGAGCATCTTGGCAGGCGTCGCGGGGTTGAGCGATACGCCGGCCTTCTTGCCGAGTGCCTTGATCCGCTGCACCGAGCGATGAGTGTGCGGCCCGGCCTCCGGATGGACAGTCATGATATCCGCACCGGCTTCCGCGAATGCGTCCAGGAATCCGTCAACCGGCGAGATCATCAGATGGACGTCGAATGGCTTGGTGGTATGCGAGCGCAGCGCTTTCACAACCATCGGGCCGATCGTGAGATTGGGCACGAAATGCCCGTCCATCACATCGACATGCACCCAGTCGCAGCCCGCTTCGTCGATAGCGCGCACCTCTTCGCCAAGCCGAGCGAAATCGGCGGAGAGAATGGAAGGCGCAATGCGGACGGGTGGCACCATGTCGCCCCGCTTAGCCGCGCGATTCGGGCGGCGCAACCGGACGGATGATAAAGTTGTGGATGAGCGGCGCCCGAGCGCCTCAATCCGATTCGGAACGGGACAGGTGGGCGATAAAAAAGCCGTCCAGTCCGCCCGCATCACTCAACATGCCGGGCAGGAGCCGCAACTGCCCCGGGGCGCGTTCCTTCACGCCATCGGGTACCGATGAGGAGTCGATCGCCACCGCCTGCATCTGCGGATGTGCGGCCAGAAAGCGCTCAATCTGGCGTTCGCCCTCGTCCGGCTCCAGCGAGCAGGTCGCATAGACCAGCTGCCCACCCGGCCTGAGCCAATCAACCGCGCGGTCGAGCAATGCCGCCTGTAGCTCCGCCATCTCAGCAATGTGGCGCGGCCCGGCGCGATACAGCACATCGGGATGACGGCGGAAAATGCCGGTTGCGGAACAGGGCGCATCGAGCAGGATCGCATCGACGGGCGCGTCCGGCGCCCATTGCAGCACGTCGGCCGTGACGACCTGCGCGGCGAGGCCAGTGCGTGTGAGATTCTCCTGCAGCCGCTCCAGCCGACGTTCCGACGCGTCCAGCGCCGTGACCTGCCAGCCAGCCGCCGCAAGCTGCATGGTCTTGCCGCCCGGCGCCGCACACAGATCCAGCACATGACGCCCTGCGCCCGCGCCGAGCAGACGGGCGGGCAGCGATGCGGCGATATCCTGAACCCACCAGCTGCCGTCCGAAAAGCCTTCAAGCCCGGCGATGTCCGGCGCGTCACTCAGTCGTACATTGCCCGGCAACAGCGATGTCCCGCCAAGTCGTTCGGCCCACGCTGCCGTGTCGTCCGATGTGCGCAGCGTAAGGTCAGTCGGCGCTCGCCCGCTCAGGAGGGCGCGAGCGGCGGCCAGGACCTGACTTCCCCACGCGCCCTTCCAGCGACCCGCCACGTCCTTGGGCAAAGTCGGCGGATCAGGCAGGGTGCCGCCCTTGCGCAACAAGGTGCCCAGCACACCATGCACCAGCCGACGCGGGCCGCCATCAACGAGCGGCAGCGCCGTGGCGACCACGGCGTGGCCCGGCGTCCCCAGCACAAGTGCCTGCGCGAGGGAGAGGCGCAGGACCATTCGCGCCTTGGCATCGCTCGCCAGCCGCTGACGCGTCGCGCTGTCGATCAGCGCATCGATATCGGTCATGTGGCGCAGCGTGGCCGAGACGATTGCATGAACCAGCGCCCGGTCAGCGCGGTCCTCAAGACCTGCGGCGGCATGAGCAAGCGCGGCTTCCAGCGCCTCCCCCCGGCGCAATATCGCATCGAGGAGACGCAGCGCCGCGCGCCGCGCCGCGAGGCCTGCCGGAGGAGCGGCGGTTGTGGGCTGACGCTGAGGCATGTCCGGCCTATAGGGAAGAACAAGACGAAACAGAAGGCACGAACGATGGAGAAGCCAATGGGAACGCGACCGGCGCATGTGAAGGCGCCCGCCTATCTCACCAGCAGCCCGCCGGTGCCCGCGCCGGAGCCCGCCCGCGAGGGGGCGCAGCCTGCGCACTCCCCGGAGCGCGAAGACCCGACACGCTACGGCGACTGGACGAAGAAAGGCATCGCGGTCGACTTCTGAATATCGTTACTTAATCGTAATAATACTACGTTTCGTCGTCTTTCTGGCACGCCTTCTGGTAAGCCAGTCTTCAGAGGGCAATTTTCACATGCATAGGCTGTGAAAATGAATCATACACACACTGAAACCGCCTCAACCAATCAGAAGGCGGACATCGTTGATCGGGGCGCACCACTTCCAGGTGCTCGAAAAAGGCTTGGCGATCCGCTTCTAGCGGAGGCGTCGTCATATCGAGCGCAACAGGGAGCTTAGTACGTGACCGATTCGACGCGATTTTCTGCTGCGGCCGGCTTCCCCACACCGGTCGAGCGCGGAACGCCGGCCGGTCTTCCCACGCCGGCCGGCGAACCGCCCGAAGCCACTCTTCCCTTCGACCAACCCAAATCCGAAACGCTGCTGAGAGGAAAAGTCCTGAGCGAAAAGCCCGGACCGGCCGCCAATGATGCTGGCCGCACCACCCGCACCCGCAAGACCGCACCGGGTGGACCGAAAACACCACAGAAGAAGCCGGCCGCGAAAGATCCGCGCCGTGCGATTGGCGCGCTCGTCATCGCATGGGGGATGCTGGAAGCCGCGACCATCGAAAAGCTGGTCATCATGCGCCGGTCCTTTGGAGATGTTCGCGCGGTCGGCGGCCGCTCCCGACCGACATTGCAGCGGTTGCTGGCGGAGCTCCGCGCGCTCGTCGCCATGCGCGATCGTCACGACAAGCAGATCCTGACCGTGATCGCGACGCTCGACGCGGATCTGCAGCGGCTCGCCCAGTTTCGCGGGATGGTCGTGGACGGGACGCAGCGGATCGAAGGCGAGGGCCTGATCTGCCACGACCTCAAGAACGTCGAACATCACGTCTCGGTGGACACCATTCTGGGCGAAACACAGCGCATCGACGAGATCACCGCGCAAATCGCGGCGCTCTGAACGCCAGGCGGCGGGCGGCGTTACGGAAGAGGGCTCATACCCTTACCCCCAACGTTCCTGAACGAAGCGCGCAACCTCGTTCCGCAACTCGGTATCCTCTGGCGTCGAGGCCACGAACCCACCATGGGGCATCGCCTCGAAGACGTGCAACTCTGCCGGAACACCGGCGCGTCTCAGCGCGCGGTGCATGCGGACGGTGCTGGAGAGGAAGAGATCGCGCGTGCCCGTCTGCAGCAAGGTCGCAGGAAAGCCCGTCAGATCGCCAAACAGCGGAGAGAGATAGGGGTCGGCCAAATTCGCGCCACCCGCATAAAGCCGGTTACCCGACATGAGCGAGCCAGGCAGCACAACGTCAATCAGCTTGTTGGTTTCGAAGCTGTCCCCTGACTCCGTCAGATCGACCTGCGGAGAAAGCAGCACCAGCCCGGCCGGCATGGGCAGGCCTTCATCACGCGCCCTCAGCATCAGCGCTGCGCCAAGATTGCCGCCCGCCGACCGGCCGCCGATCACGATATGGGTGGGTGCATGGCGCTCCAGAACATAGCGATAGGCGATGAGGCAATCGTCCAGCGCGGCCGGATAGGGGTGCTCGGGCGGCGTCCGGTAATCGACGCCATAGCATCGCACTTCGTGCTGGTCCGCCTGCTGTCGCGCGCCCACCCGACAGGCATCGCCACCGCCGAAGATGAGCGCCCCTCCGTGCAGATCGATATAGGCGCAATCCGTGCGACGCGGCGCCTGCGGCATCGCGACATGAAGCTTGGCGCCGCCGATCTCGACGGTTTCCACGTCCGCGCGAAGGTCAGCCGAGAGCGCCTTCGCAGCGGCGGTATATTGCCCATCGACTATCGCCTTGAGGCGCATCCAGCCGTCACGATCCTCCGGTGAGGGCAGGCCATGGAGGGCGTTGAACGGAATCCCGTCCTCCCCCACGAGCCGCTCCAGCACGGCGCGTGCCTCCGCGCTGATCGAGCCGGGGAATGGCAGCGTCCGCTGAGGCACCGCCACGCCACGCACCGGGTCGTCCGCTGATTTCACGCCCTTTACTCCCGAAACGCCGAACTCACTGTCCGCCCGGAGCGTCCTGCGGCGGTCGAGGGCGCTCGTTCCCGGGCTTGCGGGGTTCCCGCCCAAGCACCTGATCGATCCAGCGCTGATCGATACGCGGCGGCACTTCCCCGTCTGCGGCTGGCGCGCTGCCCGGCGTTGATGGCTGCGCGCCCCCATCGTCCGCTTCGGCCCCGTCCGGCTGGATCGGCATGCCGTCGGCGTCCACCTGCATTCCGGCATCATCCGGCTGACCATAGGCCTCGTCGTCCGGCTCCAGTTGCCATTCGGGCAACGTCACCTCGGTCTCGAACTGCTCGACCGGGCGGTCCGCGACGGCGACCTTCATATATTGCGCGAAAGCCCGGGCCGGCGCCCGGCCTCCCTGAAGCACGCCGACAGCGCGATTATCGTCGCGGCCCATCCATACACCCGTGGTGAGGCCGCTTGAAAAGCCGATGAACCACCCATCCTTGTTGCTGCTGGTGGTGCCGGTCTTGCCGGCGACTGGCCGGCCGATCTGCGCGGCGCGGCCCGTGCCGGTGTTGACCGCGGTCTGCATGAGATCGGTCATACCCGCAGCCACCCACGGCGCGACGAGCACCCGGCTGGTATCGTCCTGATGTTCGTAAAGCACTTCGCCGTCCGCCGTCGCCACCTTGGTAATGCCATAGGGCGTTACGGCGATGCCCTTTCGCGCGACGCTGGCGAAGGCGCGCGTCATGTCGATGAGCCGCACTTCGGACGTGCCGAGAACCATGGAGGGATGCGTGTTGATCGTAGTCGAGATGCCGAAGCGCCGCGCCATGTCCGCCACACTGCCGAAGCCCACTTCCATGCCAAGCTTCGCGGCGACGGTGTTGATCGAATAGGCAAAGGCCGTGCGGATATCGATATCGCCGGCAAAGCGCCCGTTGCTGTTCCGCGGGCTCCAGCCGTTGATCGTCACCGGGCTGTCCTTCACGGCGGTATCGGGCGTGTAACCCGCTTCCAGCGCAGTCAGATAGACGAAGAGCTTGAACGCGGAGCCGGGCTGGCGCTCGGCAGTCACGGCGCGGTTATAGTTGGAACTGATATAGTCGAGGCCGCCGACCATCGCACGCACGGCACCGTCGCGATCTAGGCTGACGAGCGCGCCCTGCACGCCATTGGGGGCATTGGCGCGGATCGCGGCCGTCGCGGTGCGCTGAAGCTTCAGATCCAGCGTCGTATACACGTCGATCGGCGCCTGCTCCTCGTCGATCAGCGTGTCGAGCTGCGGCATCACCCAGTCAGTGAAGTAGCGGACGCTGTCCTGCGGCTTCTCGGGCGCCATCCGCACGTCCTCGAGCCGAACGGACGCGCGCTCGGCCCGGCTGATGTCGCCATTCTCCTCCATCACGTCCAGTACCACGCCCGCGCGGCCCACGGTCGCCTCGACATCGGCTGTCGGCGAATAGCGCGATGGCGCCTTCACGAGCCCGGCGATAACCGCCGCCTCGCCCAGACTGAGATTGGTAGCGGGGTGGCCGAAAAACTTGCGGCTCGCGGCGTCCACGCCGTAAGCGCCGCCTCCGAAATAGACCTTGTTGAGATAGAGTTCGAGGATTTGCCGTTTGGAGAATTTCCGCTCCAGCGCGAGCGCAAGGATCATCTCCTTCAGCTTGCGACCGAACGAGTAGCTGTTGTTCAGGAAGATGTTGCGCGCAACCTGCTGCGTGATGGTCGATGCGCCCTGCAGCCGGCGTCCCTCACCCCGGCGCACATAAGCCACCCACCCGGCACGAATGAGGCCAATGGGATCAACGCCCGGATGCATATAGAAGCGCTTGTCTTCCACCGAGACCATTGCCTTCGCCATGGTGTCGGGCAGTTCGTCATAGGGGAGCCAGCGCCCATAGCTCGGCCCGAGCGAGACGATGACCGACCCGTCAGCGGCGTGGACGCGGATCATCTGCCCGTTGGGCGAACTCTTGAGCGATTCGAAGCTGGGCAGCGACTGCATCGCAATCACCACCGCGATCACAACGGCGATAAGCCCGGCAATCGCCGTGCCAAGGCTGATCTTGAGGGCCAGCAGCGTCCATCGCCGCGCGGGGCTTACCGTAGCTTTCCTTGCCATGCCTGCCTGTCATCGCCTCCGCGCGCGCACTGAACGACGCTACAAGCGCGCCGACGCTTTACAAGCGCTGAATGGGCGCGCCCGAACGGGGGCTGACTATTCGCTCTTCGGCTCGAAATCCAGCGCTGCGCTGTTCATGCAGTAGCGCAGGCCCGTCGGGCCGGGGCCATCGGGGAAGACATGACCCAAATGCCCCTCGCAACGCGCGCAGCGCACCTCGACCCGGCGCATACCATGTGTGGTGTCAGCATGTTCATTCACCGCACCTTCCTCGACGGGAGCCGTGAAGCTCGGCCAGCCGGAGCCGCTGTCATATTTGTCACTGGACGTGAAGAGCGGCGCGCCGCAGCCAGCGCAGTGATAGAGGCCCGCCTCCTTCATCGCGTTGTACTTGCCGGTGAAGGCGCGCTCCGTGCCCGCTTCGCGCAGCACATGATATTGCTCGGGAGTCAGCGCCTCGCGCCACTCGGCGTCGGTCTTCGGTGTCTTTTCCATGAGCAGAATATGGGATGGCGCGGCGGCGGGGGCAAGAAGGCTGCGCAGCCGGTGCGAGGTCCGCTTGTAGAACGCGAATGGCGACGAGCAGCGGCGCCTGCCTCGTCCAGGCTGACTATCTCTGCCGCGCCGCCAGCTGACACACCCCGATGAGCGCCTGCGCCATGACAGCCTCGGCCACGACGCGATCAGTGCGGCTTGCTCGCTCGGCCTCGGCAAGGCGGTGGATGGCGCGGCCGAGCGCGGTCGGGCTCCAGTTGACGGGGCTATCATTGCGTCTGCCCAGCCCATGCCGCGCCTGATCGAGAGAAACGGCCTGCATCAGGGTCAGCCGCACAAGGCCGGCAAGAGATGCGCCGCCCTCACGCGCGCGGGCAATCTCGTGGGAGGCGGCATCCGCGCGACCCGAGAGAATCACGGCGGCCGACTTGTAGAGCGCGTCCTCGCCGCCTTCCGCCGCCAGCGCCTCCATTGCCTCCTCGGTCGCCGTCGCAGGGGTCTGCGGCGATGCATCCAGATAGAGCGCCAGCTTGTCGATCTCGCTCAGCAGCAGCCCGCGCTCGCCGTGGCACAGGGCAACCAACCGGCGGGCCAGTTCGCCTGGAAGGGAGAGGCCCTGCTCACGGGCATGATCGATGGCGATCTGCTCGGCGTTGCGGCCCACGACCGGCACGCTCTCGATAGCGAGCGCGCGGGGGTGTCCCTCGCACAGAGTGAGCAGTTTGCTGTTCTTCGCGAGCTTGGCCGCGACGACCACCGCCAGATCGCCGTCCGCTTCCGCACCGAGCAGGCGATCGACGGCAGCGAGCGCGGGGTCGGCCGCGCCGCGCACCCGGATCCACCGCTTGCCGCCGAACATGCCAATGCTCGCGCTTTCGCCCATTAGCAGGGCGGGATCATCGCTGAGTGCAGGAGCTTCGATGTCGATCCGCTCCGCTTCCGCGCCCATCCCTCGTGCGATCTCGCCGCACAGCGCATCGCTGCCGGCGCTATCCGCGCCATGAAGCAAGATCAGCCGGATCGCGGGATCAAGCCGGGCCAGCGCCTTACGGGCTGCGGCTTCGCCCGAGACCTTCACAGGTCGTCGTCAGTGGCAAT
>PJTZ01000402.1_pt1 | contig 10783 bp, 5 predicted proteins | sample 1512131 | NCBI WGS metagenome assembly PJTZ01 (sample SAMN08177679, study PRJNA422409) | Soil metagenome, whole genome shotgun sequencing project. | reverse complement strand
CGGCGTTGCCGCCGCCTTCCGCGACCCAAGTCCCCGCAGGCGAAGCTCCGCGTGTCTCACCACCGTTGTTGCCCGCCGGTAGCGCCGAGCCGACGCCTGCCCCCGCTGCTCAAGCGGACGCCTCCACGGAGGAGGACCTCGTTGTCACCGCAAGGCCGGGGGCGCCGCCGGAGGACCCGCTCCAGTCTCTCAACGCCGAGACCTTCTCCGCCATCCAGTCCGTGGACAAGGCGGTCACCGGCCCCGTCGCGGTCGCATACAAGAAGAGCGTGCCCAGCCCCATCCGCAGCGGCCTGCGGAACCTGCTGACCAATCTGCAGGAACCCGTCGTCGCGCTCAACTATCTGCTGCAGCTGAAGCCCGGCAAGAGCGCCGAGACGATCGGTCGTTTCGCCATCAACTCCACTATTGGCGTGGCGGGGCTCTTCGACGTCTCCAAGAAGCGCCCGTTCAATCTGCCGCGCCGGAACAACGGCTTTGCCTACACGCTTGGTTATTACGGCGTGAAGTCTGGTCCTTTCATGTATCTTCCCCTCATCGGTCCGACGACGCTTCGCGACCTGGTCGGCCGGATGGCGGACTTGTCCGTAATGCCGGCAGTCGTGGGCGCCCCGTTCAACGATCCAAAATTCGCCATTCCCACCACGGTCGTGCGTCTGATCGATGAACGGGCCGAAGCCGACGAGGCGATCCGCGACCTGCGAGAGAACTCGTCTGACCCCTACTCGACTGTCCGCGAAAACTATTTGCGCGCACGGCAGGCAGAGATCGACGCCTTGCACGGGAGACTACCGGCAGTCGGCACGGCCCCGCTGGAACAATAGACGACCGCTCCGTCGCCACCCCGCGCTGAGTTTCGGTTCGAGCCAAAGGTTCTAAAGGTTACACTCCTTGGACCAAAAAAACCGCTTGCCCTTGCGCGGGATTGGGACGTTGCGACAGCGGCGGCTTAGCAATGAAAGCGACGAGTAGGAAAGTGATGAGCGTGCCAGGCGCCCGCGCAGAACCAGCGCGATTAACGAAACAGGAGGGAAACAATCCGGCGGTTGATGCATTAAACCACCGATAGCGTTGGTTTCCGGTTCTTTTCTTGACTGGTAAAGCGCGAAGGGGGAATGTTTGCCAAGTCGCGGGGGTATATTGCTGGAGCTTAAATTGGGAACGGCGACCGCTTCCCTGGTGGCAATTAGTCTCACGCTGGCAGGAACGACGGCGCTCGCGCAAGACGACGCAAAAAATGCAGTCGCCTCACCGCAAAGTCTAGTCCCTTCTCCAGAGGCCGACGGGCCAATCATTCCCGATGATGAGTTCGATGCAAGCATCCCGTCCATTGATGCGGACGCGGATCGTCCTATGGGATCGGTGCAGGAGTGGGAAGCCGAGCAGGCGCGGAGAGCCGCGCAGCCGTCAACACCGGCCCCGGCGGTTGCTCCTGCCCCGTCAATCACTGAGCAAGAGCTCGCCGCGCCCTCCCCACGCGATCCCGAACTCGATCAGCCACTCGCGCCCCTCGCCACCTTCGACGTCGAGCCGTTCGATGACAGCCGTTATACGGAAGCGGATGACAAGGGAGCCGCCCAGACGCGCTACCGTTATCGGCTCGACGGCCTTGACCGGCTCAGCGACAAAAGCGCTGTTGCTCCGATTGACGGGGCTGACATCCGCTCGACGTTCAGGGGCGTTTCCGCGTTGGAAGACGGTGACGGAAAGGCTGCCAATGGGGCCATGATCAACGCCCGGCTTCAGGAAGACCAGAAGCTGCTCGCGGATATCCTCTCAGGTCAGGGCTATTTCGATTCGACGGTGCAAGGAAGCCTTGAGCTCCCAGTGGCCGACAGCACCGATCCGATCACTGTCGTTCTCGCCGCCACACCCGGCCCGCGCTATGCGCTGGGTGCGATCCGGTTCGATAGTCCTGCGGTGACGCCTGAAAATCTTATCACCCGGTCGTTCCTGCCGAAAAGCGGCGAGCCCATCGTGGCGGAGCGCATATTGGCAGCAGAGGCGAATATCGCGATCGAGCTGCCGCGAAATGGCTACCCCTTCGTCAAGATCGGCGACCGGGACATTCTGCTCGATGCCCAGACTCGAACCGGCGACTACACGCTGCCAGTGGCCCCGGGCCCTCGCAGCAGCTTCGGTGACATTGTCAGCCTGGGCGATCCCCCCATCTTCGATGCCGAGCATATCGGCGTCATCGCGCGTTTCAAGAAGGGCGATCTCTACGATAGCCGCAAAGTCGACGATCTGCGTCAGGCGCTGGTCGCAACCGGCCTGTTTTCCGTCGTTTCCGTGGAGCCGGAGCCAAGTGGCACCAGCGTGGGCGATGGCACGGATTACGCCATACTCAATGTCACACAGGAAACCGGGTCTCCGCGCTCGATTGCCGGGCAAGCCGGCTATGCGACGGGACAAGGGGCCAAGGTCGATGCCAGCTGGACACACCGGAACATGTTCCCGCCCGAAGGCGCGCTGATCGTACAAGGCACAGCGGGCACGCAGGAACAGGGGCTCGGCGTGGCGTTTCGCCGGTCGAATGCCGGAAAGCGGGATCGCACGGTGGAATTGAGCGTCGATGCACGCCACAGCAACTTCGATGCCTACGAAGCCTTTACGGGTCGCCTCGCCGGTCGCATTTCACGGGACAGCACGCCCATCTGGCAGAAGCGCATCACCTATAGCTACGGTTTCGAGCTACTGGGCACGAACGAGCAGGACTATAATTTCGCGGCCGGAGAGCTGCGTCGTCGGACCTATTATGTCGCCGCCCTGCCCGGCCAGATCCAGTTCGATACCTCGGACTCTCTTCTTGATCCCACACGGGGCTTCCGCATTGGCGGCAAGTTCTCTCCCGAGGCGTCACTCGGCAGCGGAACGCAGACCTATGCCCGCGCGATTATCGAGGGATCGGGCTACTACCCCGTCTCGGACGGGATTGTTCTGGCCGGGCGGGCACGCGTCGGCATGATCGGCGGGGCATCGCGCGCCGAGATCGCGCCATCGCGGCGGTTCTACGGCGGCGGCGGCGGATCCGTGCGGGGCTTCGGCTATCAGGAACTGGGACCGAAAGACCCCGATGCAAGGCCGATCGGTGGGCGAAGCCTCGTCGAAGCGGCAGGGGAAGTGCGCTATCGCTTCGGAAATTACGGCATCGTCGGCTTTGTCGACGCCGGCCAAGTCTATACGAGCAGCCTGCCCGGCTTCAACGCATGGCGTCTGGGCGTCGGCATTGGCGGCCGCTTCTACACCAACTTCGGCCCCATGAGGCTCGACATCGCGACGCCCATTGGCCGCAAGCCGGGTGAATCACGCGTCGCTGTGTATGTCTCGATCGGGCAGGCCTTCTGATGGCAGACACACAGGACATGGACGCAATCGGCCCGGCCGACGTTGAAGCGACCCGGCAGTCCCCACCCTGGGGCCGCCGGATCGCGATTGGGGTCGGCGCCGTCGTGGGACTTTTGGTGATCGTGGCGCTGAGCGTCGCGCTCTGGCTGGGAACGGACAGTGGCCGTCGATTTGTTGCGCGGCAGATCTCGGGACTGGAATTCGAGAACGGCATGAAGATCGGCATCGGTCGTATTGACGGATCGATCTTCAGCTCGATGCGCATCCGGGATTTGTCGCTGAGCGACCCCAAAGGCGTTTTCCTGAGCGCTCCGTCGGTCGATCTCGATTATCGGCCTTTCGCTTATCTCCGGAGCCACATCGACATCCGGTCGCTTGTCATTCCTACGGCCCGGTTCGGTCGTCTCCCGGTGTTCAATGCAACACCGCCGACCGACGAACCGCTGCTCCCCGATCTCGACATCGACGTTAATCGGCTGACAGTCGGGCGGCTTGAGATTGACCCGCAGGTGACTGGGCAACGCCATCTTCTCAGTCTGGCTGGCAACGCCCACATAGCGGATCGCAGGGCCCAACTGAAAGCAAATGGCACCGCGCTTGCCGCGCCCGGCGTGGCGGGCGGAGATAAGTTGGCGTTGGTGCTGGACGCCGTGCCGGAAGCCAACAAACTCGACATCGACCTGAAAGTGACCGCGCCCGCCAACGGCGTGCTGGCAAGCTACAGTGGCGTGGAACAACCCGTCTCCCTCTCCTTGGACGGCAAGGGGGACTGGGACGCGTGGACCGGTGCGCTCTCGGGCAACCTGGGCACCGAAAAGCTCGCCTCGGTGGCGATCAGCGCTCGTAATGGGACTTTCACCGTGAAGGGACCAGTCCGCCCCGGCCTGTTCCTTTCCGGCCCGGCGCGCGAGATGCTGGAACCGGCCACGCTCATCGACCTCACCGCTGCTCTGAACGAACGGCGCGCAACGCTGCGCGGCGGCATTTCCAGCGATAATTTCAGCCTCGGCGCGAACGGCATCGTCGATCTCGGCCAGAGCGAGATGCGCGACCTGAATCTCGCCTTTCGCCTGCTGAAGCCCAGTGTGATCGCTACGAACCTGTCTGGCGCGGATATCGCGGCAAACGCCACGCTGAACGGCGCTTTCGCAGCGCCCCGCCTTACCTATGCGCTCAATGCCCGGCAAATCGGCTTCGGGGCAACACGCGTAGATGGCCTCGCCGTTTCCGGCAGCGCCGCGCTGGACAAGGAACAGTGGCGCATACCGATCTCCGGTAGCGCGCAACGGATCAGCGGCGTCAACGCGAGCGTCGAGCCGCTCCTGCGCAATGTGCGGCTGAATGGAGACCTGGCCTATGCCAATGGCCGGCTTCTCTCCGATAATATTCGCCTGCGATCGAGTGGCATCGACGCAACGGCCATCGTCGTCGCGGATATGAACACGGCGCTCTACACCGGCGCGCTCAATGGCCGGGTCAACGGCTATCAGGTCGAGAGCGTCGGGACGTTCAATATCGCGACCAACATGGACCTGAAATCAGGCGCGAACGGGTATTTCCGGTTGGGCGGGCGGATTACGGCGCGTTCGGCTCGCCTCGTCAACGACGGCCTTCGCAATTTTCTAGGCGGAAACGCGCTCATCGTGGCGGACGTGGGCTATGACAGCAACGGCGTCGCGACGCTCGACCGGCTAAACGTCGCCGCGCCCGACTTCCGCCTGACAGGCGGCCGAGGACGCTATGGCAGCGACGGATCGGTGCGGTTCGCCGCGCGCGGAAGTTCGGACCAATATGGCCCGCTGAGCGTCGATGTGGCCGGAACCGTGGATCACCCAGTCATTCGCGCCCAAGCGGACAGGCCGGGCATGGGGGTCGGCCTCGCCGATGTCGTCGCGACGATTACCGGCAACGGTGGAACCTATGCGGTCCGCGCGAACGGCAGCACGGACTACGGCCCGTTCGACGCGAATGTAGCGGTCATGACTGCATCAGGTCCGCTCACGGTCGATATAAGGCAGGGCACGCAGTTCGCGGGCGTGGGCATGACGGGACGGATTAACCAGACGCCCGCCGGGCCGTTCGCAGGGACCATCCTAGCCAATGGATCGGGCATCAATGGCACAGTCGCTCTCTCGAGCGCAGCCGGCACGCAGCGCGCAGTCATCGACGCGACCGCGAGGGACGCGAACCTGCCAGGCAAAGTAGGCCTTGCGGCAGATCGCGCCATATTGAAGGCGGATGTCGTGCTCTATGAGCAGCCCCAGATCATCGCAGACGCGCAGCTCGCCGGCACTCGCCTGGGCGAACTCTATATCGCGGCGGCACGGGCGAACGTGAATTATCGCGGGGGCTCCGGACAGGCGAAACTTCTGGTGGAAGGCCGCACACGCTACCCCTTCCGCGTCGCGGGCAATGCCGCGCTGGCGCCGGACCTGTGGCGCCTGGCGCTGAACGGGCGCATCAACGGTATCGACGTTGCCACGCGGGGGCCCATGAGAATTCGGCCCGGCAAGGAGGGCTATGACCTGGAGCCGGCCACCGTGGGTGTTGGGCAGGGTACGCTCCAGCTCGCCGGGCGCTACGGGCCGGGGATGGAGCTCAAGGCCCGTCTGGCGAAGCTGAACCTGTCTATCCTCAACCCCTTCGCTCCCGGCATGGGGCTCGGCGGAACGGCGAGCGGCAGCCTGGACTATGCGCAGCCGACCAGCGTCGCCTTCCCGACTGCGGATGCGCAGCTCACCATCGACGGTTTCACGCGGACCAGTCTCGCCGCCGTCTCCGAGCCGGTGGATATCTCGGTAAGTGGGCAGCTGGATACGGGACGCGGAGACATGCGTGCCTTGATCCGTCGGCGGGGCGCGGCGATCGGGCGGATACAGGCAAACCTCACCCCACTGCCGGACGCGACCGGGAACTGGTCGACCCGGCTGATGGGCGCTCCGCTTTCCGGAGGGGTGCGTTACAACGGCCCTGCGGACGTGCTGTTCTCGCTCGCCGCACTGCCCGATCAGAGTCTGAAGGGGCCGGTTGGCCTCGCCGCCGATTTCAGCGGGCGCCTGAGTGCGCCGCAGTTGACCGGCGTCGTGCGCGCGAACACGTTGATCTACGAGAATGCACAATATGGCACGCGCCTCACCAACATGGCCGTGCGCGGTCGCTTCACCAATGACCGTCTGGAAGTGGAGAGCCTGACCGCACGGGCGGGCGAGGGCACCGTTTCCGCAAGTGGGTTCGTCTCGCTCAGCAGTGCTCAGGGCTTCCCCATGCAGTTGGGCATAGATATGCAGAGCGCGCAGCTCGCCAGCGGGCAGGATCTCGCAGCCAGAGCATCAGGTCAGCTCCGCATCGTCAACGGCCTCAACCAGCCGCCTACGATCAGCGGCCGCATCAGCCTGCCGGAGACGCGCTATCGCATTGCCTATCAGGGGACATCCCAGATCGCGACGCTTACCGGTGTGCGGCGCAAGCCCGCGCTGGGCCGGGAGCGCATCACCGGATCGCCCGAGCCCATGCAGAGCGTGCCAACTGACTGGCGGCTGGATGTGCAGGTGGTGGCCGACAATCAGATTTACGTCACCGGCATGGGCCTAAACTCGGAATGGGCGGCGGACATGCGGATCGGCGGGACGAGTGGCGCACCGGCAATCACCGGAGGCGTGACACTGGTGCGAGGCACCCTCGGGTTTGCGGGACATTCGTTTGAGCTTCAGGAAGGTCGCCTGCGCTTCAACGGCGGCGAAATGACAAACCCTGAACTTCAGATCGTCGCGAGCGGCGAAGTGGAGGACGTGACGATCACGATCACGATCACGGGCTCGGCGGGCGATCCGCAGATTGCATTCACGTCCACGCCCGCGCTGCCACAGGACGAGCTCATGGCGCGCATCCTGTTTGGCAATTCCGTGGGCCAGCTCTCAGCCATTCAGGCTGTGCAGCTTGCGGCGTCCCTGAACAGCCTGCGCGGTGGCAAGGGCGGCCTCAATCCGCTGGGCGTTCTTCAGTCCGCCGGCGGGATTGACCGGATCAGGATCCTCGGCGCAGATGGGGACACCGGGCGCGGCACCTCGCTCGCGGTCGGCCAGTATATCAGCAATGATGTTTACGTGGAGATCGTGACGGATGCGCGCGGTTACACAGCCACCCAGCTGGAAATCGCTCTATCGCGTGCCCTGTCCGTGCTGAGCCAAGTCGGCAGCTTCGGTGGATCGAGCGTCAATCTGCGCTACCGCAAGGACTATTGATGCCCTTTCGTCTCGCTATGTTGGTCCTCCCATTGTCTCTCTTTGTCGCAGGTTGCGGGAGCGAACCGAGCTTCGACAAACGCTATCAGGATCAGGATGCGAAGCTTCGCTCCGCAGCGAACAACATGCAAAACGAACTCTCCTCTCGCCTCTCGGCAGCGGAAGCCGCACAGGGCGCGGGCGGCAATGAAGCGCAGCCCGCCAATATGATGACATCACGATGACCGAGGTGGGAACGTCCACCCGTTCGCGCTCGATGCTCCCGCCAAAATCGTGGTGGTCCATCATGAAGCGCGTCTATCGCATGATGGGCTATCATAATCTCAGCCTTCTCGCTGCTGGCGTCGCCTTCTACGGCTTTCTGGCCTTCGTCCCGCTCATTGCATCCACCGTGCTGATTTACGGACTGGTCGGAGACCCGCAGACCGTGGCGGGCAGCATAAACCTCCTCCGTGGTATCGCGCCGCCGGAAGTGCTGACAATCCTGCAGGACCAGTTGCTCACCATCGTCACCGGCAGCAAGGCGGCCACCGGCATTGGTTTGATCCTCGCCTTCCTGGTCTCCATCTATGGCGCGATGCGCGCGGCGACGGCCATGATGGCGGCCCTCAACATCATCTACGAAGAGCATGAGACAAGGACCATCTTCCGCTCTACAGCAGTGGCTGCTTCGATCACGGTCGGCATGGTGGTCGTGGCGCTCGTCGGGACCAGCGCCATTTCCCTCTTCGCCTATGTCCGCATCTTTCTGGCGCCCCTGCTCGGACCGGTCACGGCGATTTTCATCCAGATCGCGACATGGTTGCTGGCGGGCCTGCTCATCAGCGGCACGTTTGCCGTATTCTTCCGCTTCGCACCGGATCATACGACGGCGAAATGGCGCTGGCTCTCCGTCGGCTCCGTGCTCTCCACCCTGCTGTGGCTGGCGATTACGCTGGGCTTTGGATTCTATGTGGCCAACATCAGCGATTACAACGCCACCTACGGCTCCCTCGCTGCAGTGGTGGTCTTCCTCATGTGGCTGTTTCTCTCCGCTTATGCCGTACTGATCGGCGCCGAGGTCAACCGGGCGATCGAGCGGCAGACCGAGCCGTCTCCAGTGAGCGCCAACTCCCCTCAGCCGTAGCCCGCGCCCTGCGTGTTAACATAGAGCGCGTAAAGCGAGTGGCTCGCCACCATGTAGAGCCTGTTGCGCTTCACGCCGCCGAACGCAAGGTTCGCGCATCTCTCCGGTAGAGAAATGCGGCCGATAAGATCGCCATCCGGTGCGAATATTCGGACGCCATCGAGATCATCGCTGCCCATGCCCCAGCCGCACCACAGATTTCCGTCAACATCGCATCGGACGCCATCGGGCGTCCCGTCTTTCCCTGCGTCCACGAAGACGCGTCGGCGGGCCAGTTTTTCACCTGCGACATCGTAGACGAGGATCTGATTAGGCGTGCTGACCGTAGCGGCGATATAGAATTTGCTCTCGTCAGGTGAAAAGCAGAGGCCGTTCGGTCCTTCGATACCGTCCGCGACGAGCGTGACCGCCCCCGTTTTACCGTCGATGCGATAGACGTTGGTCGGCAGTTCCTGCGTCGCCTTGTCGCCCTCGTACCAGCCCATGATGCCGAAGGCGGGGTCAGTGAACCAGATCGAGCCATCCGATTTCACGACTGTATCATTTGGCGAGTTCAGCCGCTTGCCCTGATAGCGGTCGCACAGGACGGTTATCGAGCCGTCATGCTCGGTCCGGGTGACGCGGCGCGTGAGATGCTCACAGGCGATGAGGCGCCCTTCCCTGTCACGCGTCAGTCCGTTAGAGTTGTTCGAGGGGGACCGGAAGACGCTGACCTGATCGGTCACCTCGTCATATTTGAGCATCCGGTTATTGGGAATGTCCGACCAGATCAGCAAGCGCTGATCACCGATCCATACCGGCCCCTCCGCCCAGCGGCACCCGGTATAGAGTCTCTCGACATTGGCGTTGACCGTGATCCGGTATTTGTCGAAGCGCTTGTCGATACTGTGGACGGACGGGTCGGGGTATCGAAGGGACGGTGTCCAGTCCTGAGCAAAGCCGGGAGCGGCAAGCGCGGCTCCTCCCAGCGCCAGACTGCCTTTCAAGAGATCCCGTCTCGACGCGTGCATGCCCCCTCCTCCGGTTTACTGGATGCCGTTTCCAGAGGATATGCCCGCGGCCGGCGCACGCGGCAAGCGGGTCGAACAACTTGTCCTATTGAGGGGGTAACGCGCTGAACGCGAAGATGGTGCGGCTTTTGAAGGTCTGGCCGGGTAGCAAGGTAGTGCTGGGGAAATGCGGACGGTTCGGCGAGTCCGGGGCGTGTTGGGTCTCGAGCGCCACGCCTGCCCGCAGCGGATATTTCACGCCGCCCTTCATCAGGCGATCCGTGCTGATGAAATTGGCCGTGTAGAGCATCACACCCGGTTCGGTGGTGTACATGTGAAGTGTCCGGCCAGATGCGGGATCGCTAAGTTCGGCCGCTTCCGCGACGGTGCCGGGGATTGTGGAATTACGCAGGATATAGTGCACGTTGTAGCCGCGGTTCTGGACCATCTGCGGGTCCTTCGCCGCGATGTCTTTGCCGATCAGCTTGCCGGCCGAAAAATCGAACGGCGTACCCGCAACCTTGCGAATTTCGCCGGTCGGCGTGTTGTCCGGCTCCGCATCCATATAGAAATCAGCACCGAGCCTCAGACGCTGGTCGAGAATGTCGCCATTCCCCGCGCCCTTGAGATTGAAGTAGCTATGGTTGGTGAGATTGACGACGGTCGGCTTGGTCGTGGTGGCCGAATAGTCGATCAGCAGACGATTGTCGTTGGTCCACACATAAGTGACGCTGGCGCGCATCTCGCCTGGAAATCCTTGGTCGCCATCGGGGCTGAGCAATGAAAAACGCACCCCTTCGCCTTCGCTGGTGCGAACCTTCGCGCCTTTCCACAGCCGCGTACCGAAGCCTTCTGGCCCGCCATGCATGCTGGAGTTTCCGCGACCGGCCGTCGTAAGCTTATATTCCTTGTCGCCCAGCTTGATCGTGCCGCCGACGATGCGGTTGGCATAGCGGCCAATGACGAGGCCGAATTGCGGCGAGTTATTGGTATTATAGTCGGTCGGCTTATCAAAACCGAGCACAACGTCCGCCAGCTTGCCCGTCCGATCCGGCACCCAGATCTCCGTTATCGCCGCG
>PJTZ01000400.1_pt1 | contig 10813 bp, 11 predicted proteins | sample 1512131 | NCBI WGS metagenome assembly PJTZ01 (sample SAMN08177679, study PRJNA422409) | Soil metagenome, whole genome shotgun sequencing project. | reverse complement strand
TAGCCAATGAGGCCGCCGGGCTTGTCCCCGGCCAGCTCCGCCATGCGTTCGGCGGCGGCGCGGGCGGCAAGCCGGCGCGGCGAGAGCAGCAACACCTGACCGGTACACCAAGGCTCGGCCAGCAGCGCCGGCGCGACGCAGGTCGTCTTGCCCGCGCCCGGCGGCGCGACCAGCACCGCATTGGGCCCTTGCCTCAGCGCGGCAAGCAGGTCAGGCAGGATGGCATATATGGGCAGCGGCGCACTCATGCCCTGTCCCATAGAGCAGGAGACCGCGCAATGGCAGGGACGATCCGCATCGGCATCGGCGGCTGGACCTTCGAGCCATGGCGCGGCGTCTTCTATCCCGAGGGACTGGCACAGAAGAAGGAGCTGAGCTTCGCGGCCGAGGCCCTCTCCTCGATCGAGATCAACGGCACCTTCTACTCCACCTTCAAGGCCGACAGCTGGCGCAAGTGGCGGGAGGAGACGCCGGACGACTTCGTTTTTTCCGTGAAGGCCAGCCGCTACTGCACCAACCGGCGGGAGCTGGCGGGCATGGGCGACTCGATGGCAAAGTTTCTTGGACAGGGGCTGAGCGAGCTTGGGCCGAAGCTGGGGCCGATCAACTGGCAGTTCGCGGGCACCAAGCAGTTCGACGCGGCTGATTTCGAGGCGTTCTTGAAGCTGCTGCCGAAGGAGCAGGACGGCGTGCCGCTGCGCCACGCGTTGGAAGTGCGGAACGAAAGCTTCGACTGCCCGGCCTTCTTCGATCTCGCCCGCGCCTATGGCTGCGCGATCGTGCTGGCGGAAGGCGACGAGGACGGCGAAGTGGAGGGCAAGAGCTGGCCGCGCATCGACGAGGCGACGGCGGACTTCTGTTATCTAAGGCTCATCGGCACGCGGGAGGACGAGCCGCTGGGGTTCAGCGAAGCGGAGCTGGACGGGATCGCAGCGGACTTGCGGGCGCGGGCGGCGCGTGGCGATGTATTCGCCTATGTGATTTCCGGCGCGAAGGTGCGGAATCCCGCCGCTGCTATGGCGCTGATCGAGCGGATCAGCGGCAAGGGCTGAGGGGGGACGCGAGAGTTTATGCGGCGCGAAAGGTTCTAAAGGTTACACCTCTTAGGGGAAAAAATTTTACGCCCGGGGTGGATGGCTGGCGATGAGAAAGAGCGCGCGGCGATGAGGCTGCGCGATGGGTGTGGCATAGTGCGGGAGGTGTAGGACAGGATGATAATTTTACGAACGTGTGCTCGTAACATATCACTTCGATCGATCTCAGCGTTCCGTTCAAACAATCTTGCTATCGCTTCGGTCTTCGTTACGATTTGGAGAATTATTTCTTAAGGGCCGCAATCTCATGGAAGCGATAGAAAGTAAGGAAATTCGGACAGAAGCCGTCGATTTTTCTTTCGGTGAACTGCTAAATCTCCATCGCGATGGAGAAATCATAATTCAACCTGAATATCAGCGGCTCTTTCGATGGTCGAACGAGCAGCGTTCGCGGCTAATTGAGTCCATTCTACTCCGGCTACCAATACCGCCAATCTTTTTAATTGAGAACGAAAACGGCGTTTTAGAGCTAATTGATGGCCTCCAACGCACTAGTTCAGTCCTTCAGTTTTTGGACCATGAAGTGATCCGTGAGCCGGCGCTGACGCTAGAGGGCTGTGATATCCTTACCGAAATTAATGGCATGAAGTATGAGGACTTTAACACATCTATTAGATTAGGGTTAAAGAGAACGCCTATAAGGGCTGTAATTATTAAGAAAAGTGGCGATGAGTATGTAAAATACGAGATGTTCAAAAGGCTGAACACTGGAGGATCACTGCTATCTCCGCAAGAAATCAGGAACTGCTCATCTCGAATGATTGCGGGAGGGGCAGATTTTTACGCAAAGATACAGTCACTCGCTAGTATCCCGAGTTTCAGAACTTCGATATCGCGTATTCCTGAACCCGATGTTGAACAGCGCGCGGATGAGGAATTGGTTCTAAGGTATTTTGCTGTCCGTTCTTACCGCGACGAATTTCGTGGCAATGTGCGAGAATGGCTTGACAGTTTCATGGAAGAAATCCTCTTTCAGCGCATAAACGCGCTGGATGAAACGTCGGAATTCGAAGCATTTTTCGAGTTTATAGCAGAGAAGTTAGGTGACACGGCTTTCTCTCGCTCACGCGAGGGTCAAGCGTTTGGTCGCCTAGCACCAGCCTATTTTGAAGCTGTTGTGGGCGCGTTGGCGGAAAACTTAAGCGCCGTTTCAAATATGCCTTCGGAAACGTTGAAACAGAAGCTGAGTGATACATTTGAAACTGTCGAATTTAAGGGCGCAAGTGGTCCAGGTGCCAATTCAAAGGGGAAGATGGAAACCCGAATCCGGTTAGTGAAGCAAGCGCTCCTGAATTGATGACACCTTTACAGGAAATCGAAAAGGACCTTGATTGGCGAGAAGCAGAATTGGCCATTTTGCGTCTTACTCTCGCCAATAATAAACTAATGGAGCGTGAAAAGTTAGTACTTTTCCGAGCAGCTTGGGCATTACTATACGCCCATTATGAAGGCTTCTGTAAGTTTTCATTGACGGTATATTATGACACAATTTGTCGCTTAGGAAAATGTAACAGAGATTTGCCTATAAAAATGCAAGCTATAGCTTTAGATAAGCATTTGAAGACGGTTCGATGTCTACCTAATATTGAATTAATATCCAAGATTAATGCCTTTTCAGTGGAGTATATGGATAAACCTGCTGAATTTCCAGACGTCGACACTGACTCAAACCTTTGGCCTAAGACACTAAAGAATTTGCTCGAGGGTGCTGAAATTCATGTCGGTTCATTAGATTTAAATAATAGATCTATTTCTACACTCGTTAGCCGGAGAAATAAAATAGCTCATGGTGAAAGGGATATAATTCCTGAGTACGCATACTACATAAAATTCGAAGACGCCGCCCTTACCGTCATGTATGATCTTGCTATATCAATAGATGAAAAGCTCAAATCTTTTTGAGGCTACTAGCGGCACCGAGACTTAAGAGTGAAGAGAGGGTCAAAATCGAATAAAGCCTGCGTGACAGTGTTAAGGCTTCTCCATAACGGGGCGCGACGACTGTATCGCGAAGAGGCAAGCTGGCCCATTCCGGGGACGGTGGCGCTATAGGGGCGTTGGCCGGATCAGGCCGAAAATGCCGAGCTGAGAGCTTACCCGCCCCCTCAATACGCCCTGGCAATCGCGAACTCGACCGCCTCGGTCAGCGCGGAGCGGGCCGCGCCGTTACCGAACATGCCAATGGCATCGATAGCGCGCTGGCCATAGTGCCGGGCACGGGCAAGCGTATCGTCGATGGCACGGGTCTCACGCAGCAGCTCGCGGGCATGGGCGAGGTCCGCGTCGCTCGTCCGCAGGCCGCTCATCGCGTCCTTCCAGAAGCGGCGATCCTCCACCGATCCGCGCGCGTGGGCGAGAATGACGGGGAGCGTCACCTTGCCGTCGCGGAAGTCGTCGCCCGTGTCCTTGCCCATCGTCTCGCCGTCCGAGACATAGTCGATGGCGTCATCGACAAGCTGGAAGGCAATGCCGAGATTGCGCCCGTAGCTGTCCAGCGCGAGTTCCGTCGCCTCGTCGCGCTCGGCGACCACGGCGGCAATGCGGCAGGCGGCGGCAAACAGCGCGGCGGTCTTGGCGCCGATGATGTCAAGATACTGGTCCTCATCCGTCTCCACGCGGCGCTGGGTGGTGAGCTGGTTCACCTCGCCCTCCGCGATGATCGCCGAGGCGCTGGAGAGGATCTTGAGCACCTTGAGGCTGCCATCCTCCACCATCAGCTCGAACGAGCGGCTGAAGAGGAAATCGCCGACCAGCACGCTGGCATTGTTACCCCAGATGAGATTGGCGGTCTGCTTGCCCCGGCGCATGCCGCTGCCGTCCACGACATCATCATGCAGCAGCGTGGCGGTGTGAATGAACTCCACTGCAGCGGCGAGGCGATGATGCCGGGTGCCGGCATAATCGAGCAGGCGCGCGCAGGCGAGCGTGAGCATCGGCCGCATCCGCTTGCCGCCCCCGGCAATGAGATGCCCGGCCAGCTCGGGAATGAGGGGGATGCGCGACTGCATCCGCGCGAGAATGACGGCGTTCACCGCGTTCATGTCCTGCGCGACGAGCTGCATCATCGGCTCAAGCGAGGGGACGGACGCCTTGGCATCCAGACGGTGGACTGTCGCGCTCATGATCCCAAGTCTCTGGCAAGCAAGCAACGGATTGGCAAGCAAATCCGCTTGCGTTGCGGCGGTGCGCCCGCAATGAGCATGAGCAGCCGATTGACATGAACGGAGCAGACGGGTGGACGAAACGCTGCAGCGATACAGAGAGAGCATCGACAATATCGACGCGGCGCTGGTCTTCATGCTCGCCGAGCGGTTCAAGATCACGCAGGCGGTGGGCGAGCACAAGGCGAAGTCCGCCCTGCCCGCGGCCGACCCCGGCCGCGAGGAACGCCAGATCACTCGGCTACGGCAACTGGCCGTGGACGCAAAGTTGGACCCGGACTTCACCGAGAAGTTCCTGCGCTTCATCATCGACGAGGTGATCCGCCATCACGAGCGGCTGCGGGGCGCCTGAACGAAAAAGGCCGCCCGGTCGCCCGGACGGCCCCTTTTTTGCGATTCAACGGCGTTGAATCGGGTCGGTGCCAGCCCACTCCCCCTCCCGACCACCCAACAGGATAATGCCATGGGTGGTCGGGAGGGGGCGCGGGCCGGTGCCGCATCAACCCAAAATGCTGATTAGCCGACCAGCTCTTCCGGCTTGAAGAAATAGGCGATCTCGATCGCAGCATTCTCTTCGCTGTCCGACCCGTGGACGCTGTTGGCCTCGATCGACTCGGCATAGGTCTTGCGGATCGTGCCCTCGGCAGCGTCGCTGGGGTTGGTGGCGCCCATCACGTCGCGGTTGCGCTTCACGGCATCATCGCCCTCGAGCACCTGCACGACCACCGGGCCGGAGATCATGAAGCTGACCAGCTCACCGAAGAAGGGGCGCTCCTTGTGAACGGCGTAGAAGCCTTCGGCCTGCTCCTGCGTCATCTGGATGCGCTTGGAGGCGACGACGCGCAGGCCGGCATCTTCCAGCATCTTGGTGACGGCGCCTGTGAGGTTGCGGCGCGTGGCGTCCGGCTTGATGATCGAGAAAGTGCGGGTCACCGCCATGAGAAAGCTCCGATACTAGAGGATGGAAGCCGGCGACTGGCCGGAGTTGGCGCGCCTCTAGCGGCGAAGCGCCACAGGATCAAGGGTTCGCGGCTTGGGGGGGGCGGGACTATCCCCCTCTCAAGATCCATGGCATGATCCCGATCTCGCTGCGGCGTCCTTGCCAGGCAGTGCCTTTCGAATGGAGTCGTTGCGATGACCCGTTTGTTTCCCTCAAGCTTATTCCCAGCACTCGCGCTGGCCATCGCGGCGCCAGCACTCGCGGAGGTCCCGCCTTATCCCCCGAGTTTCCAGGTTCGCGACATCGAGGCGCACGGCATTCGGCAGCACGTGCGCATTGGCGGGACGGGGCCGGCGGTGGTCCTGCTCCATGGCTACGGCGAAACGGGCGACATGTGGGCGCCACTCGCCGCCGAGTTGGCCAAGCACCACACGGTCATCGTGCCCGATCTGCGCGGCATGGGGCTCTCCGAGCGTCCGGCCGGGGGCTATGACAAGAAGACGCAGGGGCAGGACATTGCGGGGCTGCTCGACGCGCTGAACGTGACCAGCGCGGACGTTGTCGCGCACGATATCGGCAACATGGTCGCCTATGCCTTCGTTGCCCAGTATCCCCGGCGCGCCACCAAGCTGGTGCTGATGGATGCGCCCTTGCCGGGCGTTGGGCCGTGGGAGGAAATTCTAAAGAACCCGCTGCTCTGGCACTTCCGCTTTGGCGGACCCGATATGGAACGACTGGTCGCGGGACGTGAACGGATTTAACTCGACCGGTTCTGGAACGAGTTCTCCGCTGACCCGAAAAATTTCGATGACGCCTCCCGCAAGCATTATGCCGCACTCTATGCGCTGCCTGGCGCAATGCACGCAGGCTTCGCGCAGTTCGCCGCCTTTGATCAGGACGCAATCGACAATCGCGCATTTGTCGCGACGGGCAAACTGACCTTGCCGGTGCTGGCGGTCGGCGGCGAAAAGTCCTTCGGCACGACGATGGCGACTGTCACGCGCTTTGCGGCGGACAACGTGCAGGGCGCTGTCATCCCCGGCGCGGGGCATTGGGTCATGGAGGAGCAGCCTGCTGAGACTGTCCGGGTTGTCACGGCCTTTATCGACGGGAAATAGCAGCCCGGCTGCGTCACGGCCCCTGACGCCAGCGGCCGCCATCCTGCTTCCAGAAACGCACGGTTAGGCCATCGGTCTTATTGAGCGCGACCCACGCCGCGCGAGCGCCTTCGATCGTCGCTTCGTCGAAGAAATAGAAGGCGCGATCGAAGCCTAAAGCCTCCTCCCGCCATACCCCGTCCGCCAGTGCGACGAACCGCGCGCCGTTGGAGGCGGCAATGCCTTCCGAAAGCAGTATGGGCTGGACCTCAGGCAGCAGCTGATCGTCGAAGTCGTGCGCCAGATAGCTTTCGGCCCCGGCGTCCCAAAGCGCGTTGGAAACGGCCTGCAGCCGACTGCGCTCCGCGCCTACGACCAGCAGGCGACCGCCATCCTTCACGATACGCGCGGCAATAGCGGGAATGGCCCGTTCCACCGGATCGCGCGTCAGGTGATAGAAGTCGACCTGCGTCATGCCCAAGCGGGGATCACGCCTGCTCGTGATGGTCGCGGACGAACCGGTCGAGCAGGCGCACGCCATAGCCGGTCGCGCCCTTGTCCCACGTTGCGCCGGGCTTGTCCGCCCAAACCATGCCGGCAATGTCGAGATGCGCCCATTTGACGCCATCCTTGACGAAGCGCTTGATGAACTGGGCAGCCGTGATCGATCCCGCATAGCGCGGGCCGATGTTCTTCATGTCCGCGATGGGGCTGTCGAGCAGCTTGTCATACGCATCCGACAGCGGGAAGCGCCACAGCTTCTCGCCGGTTTCGACCCCAGCCTTGAGCAGATCGTCAGCAAGCGCGTCGTCATTGGAGAAGATGCCGGCATGCTCGTGACCCAGCGATACAATCATCGCGCCAGTGAGCGTCGCGAGATCGACGATGGTTGCCGGCTTGAACGTCTCCTGCGTCCACCAGACGGCGTCGCAGAGCACCAGGCGCCCTTCCGCGTCGGTATTGAGCACCTCGACGGTCTGGCCGGACATGGTGGTGACGATATCGCCCGGACGCATCGCGCCGCCGTCCGGCATGTTCTCCACGAGGCCGCAAATGCCCACGACGTGCGCCTTGGCCTTGCGCAGCGCCAGCGCCTTCATGGTGCCGGCAACGGCACCCGCGCCGCCCATATCCCACTTCATGTCTTCCATGCCGGCCGCAGGCTTGATGGAGATGCCGCCAGTATCGAAGGTCACGCCCTTGCCGACGAAGGCAAGCGGGGTCTCCTGTGCGCCACCGGTGCCGTCCCAGCGCATCGCCAGAAGGCGCGGCTTGCGGATAGAACCCTGCGCGACGCCCAGAAGAGCGCCCATGCCGAGCTTCATCATCTCCGCTTCGTCCAGCACGGTGATCTCGATGCCGAGATCGGTCAGCGCACGGCAGCGCTCCACAAATGTCTCGGGGTAGAGAATGTTCGCGGGTTCCGCGACGAGCTCGCGGGTGAAAGCGATGCCCTGCGCCAGCGCCTCTTCCCTCGCCCAAGCCTCAGCCACGCCATCAGCGGCGCTGACAATCACCAGCTCGGCGAGAGTCGGCTTCTGTGCTTCGGGGAGCTTGGTGCGATAAGTGTCGATCCGCCAAGCGCGCAGCTGCGCACCAAAGGCGAAGGCCGCGAGAGCGCTGGCGGCAAGATCACCGCCTTCCACTTCCGCAGTGGTGACACCCGATGTTTGCAGGCGCGCGGTCACCGCGCCACCGGCCTTTTCCAGATCAGCCGCGCTGCCGCCGCCGATTCCGACGAGCAGAACACGCACGACCGCGCCATCCTCTTCCACGAAGGTTTCGAACAGGGAACCTGCATCGCCCTTGAACCGAGCAGCCGCAGCCCCTTCCCTCACCAGTGAGGCGGCTGCCAGCGGCGGAGCCACACCACCGTCTTTTGCGACGAGGAATACGAGTGCCTGCGCATCGTTCGGGCGGCTGGAACTCACGGTAATACGCATCGGGGGGGGGCTCCTACGTGGAAATTGGATGTGCGGCCAAACCGCATTTTTATCCCAGATAGCGATCGGGACGGCGAGATGCCATGCTTAGGTCGCAAACTCGCAAATGGCCTCATTGAGGCTAACCGTTTCTCAAGGCCGTTGCCCTAGCCCTTTTGCAGTGCAATAGGCTGTCGCGGCGTATCGCGGGCTCAGCCCAGATCCGTCAGGGAGAACGACCCACGTGGCATGGTCCACGCCACTGCTGAACTGTGCCGGGGGACACCGCGCGATCATGATTGTTGCCGCGCTGCTCATTCAGGCCGCCGATCTTCCTGCGGCTGCTGCCCAGGACCAGACCAACGCGCCCGCAATTCAGGCACCTGCGCGCTCTGAGTCGGATCTTCCGGGAGGCGAGTTTCAGGTGCCTCAGGCTGGGACGGCCGCTCCGACGGTCGACCTGCAGCCGGATACGGGGCCGGTTTCCGCCGAGCAAATTGCCTTCGAAGCCGACCAGATCGACTATGATTACGACAACGAGGTCGTCACCGCCTCGGGTCATGTCGTGGCGCGCCGAACCGACGATACGCTGCGCGCGGACACCATTGTTTGGGATCGCAAGAGCGGTCAGGTGACTGCCAAGGGCAATGTCCGCGTGACGAATGCCAATGGCGACACCGCCTATTCCGATGACTTCGTCGTGGACGACGAGTTCAAGGACGGAATCGTCCGCAACCTGCTGCTCGTGACCAAAAGGGGCGATCGACTCGCCGCCGACCGGGGAGAGCGCAAGGGCGCGGTCTATATACTGGAGCGTGCAGCCTACACGCCGTGCAAGGTGACGGACGATGATGGCTGCCCGAAAGAGCCGGGCTGGCAGATCAAGGCGGAACGCGTCGTCTATGACGAAAGCCGCGAGCACGTCTCCTACAAGGGCGCGCGCATCGAGCTGCTTGGGCTACCGGTCATTCCGCTGCCTGGTCTCTCGCACCCGCTGGGCGACAAGGGCGGCAGCGGCCTCCTTGTGCCGGACCTGGGCTATGACCGTCGCAACGGCTTCAATGCCGCCCTGCCCTATTATTGGCGTCTCGCGGACAATCGCGACCTCGTCATCACACCGCATCTCTACACCGAAGTGCTGCCGATGATCGAAGGCAGCTATCGCGCCCTGCTCTCGCGCGGCGCCTACCAGCTCAGTGGTTTTCTGACCTCCAGCCGTCGTGAGGAAGCGATCACGACCCCCAATAATGAGGGCGAGAAGGGACTACGCGCTTACATCTCGGCGAGCGGCAAGTTCCAGCTTGATCCGCTCTGGTCGGTGACAGGATCGCTCCGCTACGTGACGGACCGGACATTCCTCAATCGTTACGACCTCAGCCGCGAGGATCGGCTTCGCTCGACGATCAATCTGGAGCGGATCGGTGAGCGGAGCTATTTCTCCGTGGCGGGCTGGGCGTTCCAGACCCTGCGCCCCGGCGCGGTCGCCGGGCAGGTGCCGATCGCCCTCCCCGCAATCGACTATCGCTTGCGGATGGCCGACCCGCTGCTGGGCGGCATCGTGCAGGTGCAGGCGAACAGCCTCGCCATCATCCGCACCGAAGGTCAGGACACGCAGCGGGCCTTCGCCAGCGCGACCTGGTCGCTCAACCGGCTGACTTCGCTGGGGCAGGAAGTGACGCTGACCGGCTATCTGCGCGGCGACGTCTATCATAGCGCCCAGAACGATCTCTCGCCCACCGCGCTTTATCGCGGCGATCCGGGCTGGGACGCGCGCGGCATCGCGGCCATCGCCGCCGATATCCGCTGGCCGTTCATCGGCAAGGCCTTTGGTGGACAGCAGCGGATCACACCGCGCATTCAGCTCGTCGCCTCACCGAAGATCGCCAATATGGAGTTGCCGAACGAGGATTCTCGCTCGGTCGATCTCGACGACAGCAATCTCTTCGCGCTCAATCGCTTCCCCGGTTACGACCGGTTCGAGGACTCTGTGCGGGTAACCTATGGCGCCGATTACAGCCTCGATCGGCGAAACCTCTCCATCGACGCGACGATTGGCCAGAGCTATCGCCTGAACGACCGGCGGACGATCCTGCTGGACGGCACGGGTCTCTCGGACCGTCTTTCCGATATCGTCGGCCGCACCCGCGTGCGGTACCGCGACTTTCTCTCCGTCACGCACCGGTTCCGGCTCGACAAGGACAATTTCGCCGTCCGCCGGAACGAGATCGACGCCACGGTCGGCTCCCGCAAGACCTACGCGGAAGTTGGATATATCCGTCTCAACCGCAATATTGCCCCCGGCGTGGAGGATCTGCGCGACATCGAGGAAATCCGCCTTGCCGGGCGCATTGCCTTCGCGAAATTCTGGTCCGTATTCGGATCGACGAATATCGATCTTACCGGTCCCGACGACGATCCGCTCACGACCCAGTCCGGATATGAACCGGTCCGTCACCGTGTCGGCATCGCTTTCGAGAATGACTGCGTCTCCATCGGCCTCACCTGGCGGCGCGACTACCAGACCGTCGGCGACGCGCGGCGCGGCAATTCCTTCCAGCTCCGACTCGCTTTTAAGAATCTGGGCCTGTAAGACCGCGCC
>PJTZ01000399.1_pt1 | contig 10860 bp, 12 predicted proteins | sample 1512131 | NCBI WGS metagenome assembly PJTZ01 (sample SAMN08177679, study PRJNA422409) | Soil metagenome, whole genome shotgun sequencing project. | reverse complement strand
TTTAACGATTAATCGCATAATTAAGTAAAATATGTTTGGTTCTAAATTAGATATATTCAAAAAAGAATGGCTTGACGTCGTTTTTGCGAATAGAAATAAAGAGTATGGTGCCTATGACTTACGGAAGTTTGCTCCAAAGGCAACCAATGTAGCTCTATTCTCGATTGTCTCGATTGTTCTTGTTTTGAGTGCTCCAAAAATGTTTAACATTAAGGTGTTTCCGGATAAACCAGTGGAAGAAGCTCCCGTAATAACGGAAGTGACACTGGAAGATTTGGACATACCGGAGCCTGAAGAAGAGGAAGAAGAACCACTTCCACAGGAGGAAGAACCACCTCAACGTATCGCACAGGAACCGCCAGCAGAAGATTTGGTGCGTTTCCCGGAGCCGAAGGTGGTGCCTGAAAGTCAGGTAAAAGAGGAAGTGGTATCGCAAGAGGAAATTAAGAAAGAAAATAAAACACCGGCGCGTATTACCTTAAAAGGTACAAAAGGAGCTTCGGGTGTGCCTACAGGAGAATTTGGTCCGAAGAAGGTCGAAGGGCAAATTACGGGTAGCGCTACTGGTGATCCAGATGGCGGCGCAGACAAAATCTTTACCGCGGTAGAGGTGAACCCCGAACCACACGGCGGCCTGAACGCTTTCCGCGAGTGGGTAGGACGTAACTATAGTTATCCGCAAGGGGCTATTGATGCTGGGGTAAAAGGTCAAGTTGTCGTTTCCTTCGTTGTAGAGCGTGATGGTAGCTTAACGGACATTAAAGTTGTAAAAGACTTGTCGTATGGTACAGGAACAGCTGCAGTGAATGTGTTGAAAAAAGCAAAGCCTTGGAAACCGGGTATTCAGAACGGTCGTCCAGTGCGTGTAGCTTACACCTTGCCTATTACATTGAATCTTCAACAATAAGCATGAGTCTGCGTAACAACACAAGAAAATTTAGTCAGAAATCGCCAACAAAGCGATTTCTGTCTATTTTAGGGCTAGCGATGTTTGGCTTCTATTTTATTCTAGGCATCTTAGTTATTTTTTGGGATAATTTTCCGCTTAATATCGACCCGACGTATAAGAATATGTTCGGCATCCTGCTCATTGTTTATTCATTTTTACGCTTTGCTCGGTTGTGGCAGAATAATTTTTGATGAAAAAACTAATTAACATAGGCATTTTAGCAGTAGTACTACTAAGCATGGCAGGCTGCTCGCGTTGCTCTCGGACGGAAAATGAATCTGCAACGGGCGATAGCTCGGTGGTAGAAAAAACTACACCCAAAGAGGATGTTTTGGTGGGGGTACTTAACGTGGCTGTAGATGAAACGGTCTACCCGCTTGTGAAAGAACAGGAGGAGGTGTTTTTGTCGGCTTATCCCAATGCCAGGTTGAACCTTATTGTGAAACCGGAACTGTTGGCTATTCAGGAAATGTTGTCCAAGGAGGCGGGCGTGGCCGTATTAGCGCGGGAATTGAATGAAACGGAAAATGATTATTTTAAGAAACGTTCGATTAGACCGCGGATATTTCCGGTATGGACAGATGCAATTGTGGTGATCAACAATACTAAACTTGCAGATACGACCGTTACTATTGAATATTTGGTGAATGCGATGAAGGGAGAAAGTGCCGACCGTAAAAAGATTGTTTTTGATAATCTTAATTCCAGTGCGTTTAGACACTTAAAGGATTTAGGTAAATTGGAAAAAGTTGCATCTAATTTTGTGGAAGCACAAGGTGGCAGCGAAAAGGTGCTTGAGGCAGTAGCAAGTGACCCAGAAAAAATCGGGATTTTGGGGTATAATGTCTATTTAGATTTGATTTCCTCATTTCCAAATAAAAATAATATTCGTATCTTGAGCGTGCAGAATACGATTGGAGAGGGGGCGGATAATAATTATTACAAGCCCAACCAGTCCACTATTGCAGCAGAGCAGTATCCGCTGCGCCGTACATTTTACGTGCTCAACTATCAGCCTAATTTAGGGTTGGGGATAGGTTTTTCTGCGTTTCTGACTGGTGATAGAGGGCAACGTATCGTATTGAAATCCGGTTTGGTGCCCGCGACGATGCCAGGACGGGATATTATTATAAGGGACGAGATTTCTTTGTGATATTTAAACATTTGTATAAAAAGGTAGTCAAATAAAAAGACGCGGATAAAAAACAAAAAATCGTATAATTCGTTTAGATTTGCGATAATTCATGTTAAATTCGTGGGTAGTTAGTTAAAAAAAGGAAAAAATAGAACACAAATAGATTATGACAAAAAGCAAATTATTTTTAAGTCTATTACTGGCGGGTACGATTGGGTCTGTAAGCGCACAGAGTTTAAAGGATGCCAAGGCCGCTATAGCTGAAGAGAGATATGATGAAGCAAAAGGTATGCTTCAGAACTTGGTAGAGAAGAAGGCGAAAGATGGAGAGAACTGGTTTTATCTGGGGCAAATTCACTTGATCAACGATAAAATTGATTCTGCCGAGTACGTGTTTAACCAAGGGGTGACGAATGCACCTAAAGAAAAATTGAATAACGTAGGGTTGGGTATTGTCGACTTGATGAAAGGCGACAAAGCAGCGGCTGAAACAAAGTTTTCGACAGCTGTTTCTAGTTTAGGTAGAAAAGAATACTTACCATTGCTTTATGTTGGTCAGGCCTATATTAAAGCACCAGAGCCCGATTATACAAAAGCGATTGAATACCTAACGCAGGCAAAAGAGAAAAACCAGAAAGATCCGGATATTTTGATCGCATTGGGTGATGCATATGCCGGTATGGGCGAAAGTAGCCAAGCGTTTGTAAATTACCGTGATGCCGAATATCTTGATGAAAGTTTATTGGCTCCGAAAATTGGACAGGCTTTGATTTCGAGAAGAGCACAAGCATATGATGTGGTTATAGAGTCGTTGACGAAGTTGTCGAGCGAGAACCCGAATTATGCACCGCTTTATCGCGAACTTGCAGAAACGTACTATCTATCTTCGCTGAAAGCGCCAGAGGACGACTACCGTGAGATTAACCAAAAAGCATTGGAATTTTATCAAAAATACCTAAGCTTAACTGGTGACGCTTCAGTCGAAGCAAAAACACGTTATGCTGACTTCTTGGTGTATTCGGGTAATTACGAAGAACTGAAAACAGTTGCTGAGGAATTGGCTAATATGCCGGGTGTAGATGCTAAAGTTTACCGTTATTTGGGATATATTGCCTATAACCAAGATAAAGATTACGCAAAAGCTGCAGAGAATATGAATATCTTATTCGAGAAAGTACAGCCGGAGCGTTTGATCCCACGTGACTATTTGTATGCCGGATTGGCAAACCTGAGTGCAGGTGATACAACAAGGGGCGAAGAGTTGCTGAGACAAGCGGTGGAGAAACAAACAGAAGAAGACAACTTGGAAACAGAGATTGCAGAGACTGCATTTGCTAAATACCAGGATGGTGAAGTAGAAGAGGCGGTTAAGATTTTCCGTATCCCGGCTGCACAGGATTCATCTGATTATTATTATGACGCAAATTACTTCGTAGGTCTTGGTCAGTACACCAAAGGATCTAGATTAGTATCTCCGGCAGAAGGTGAAGAGGTAACACCGGAGTTGGGTGCACAGAAGATCGCAGCAGCAAAGCCGACGCTTGATGAAGCTGTTAAATCGTTCGGTATCGTTATTGCAACGGATAAAGAGGATGTAAAAAAGAAATATTTAGTGAATTCTTTATACTATAAAGGTTTGTCTGAACTGGCGTTGGATGGCGTAATGTATGACCCTGAAAATGCAAAAGGACTATTTGTAGACTCTTTCACCAGATTGTTACAAGAGGTAAAGAATTCAGAGATACCTGAAACTACATTGAACTCCTACATTGTCGATGCAAATAACTACCTAGGTTACTACTTTTATTTGAAAGGAGAAACTGAAAAAGCCAAAGCACATTTCCAGGAAACTATTAAGGTTAGCCCGGATGACGAGTTCGCCGGACAATTCGTTGATCAACTGTAATTTAGAATCATAACAAATAAGAAAGGGGCTGTTCAGAGCCCCTTTTTTTGTGGTGAAAAAATGATATATTTGTTAGGAAGAGAACTAAAATAGGAAACTGATATTATGGAAAGTGTAAACTTAGAAAGCACTCCAATAGATTATATACCCATCTTGATACAACTGGGTGTGGCCGTGGCATTTGGTGTTTTAACTATTATCGGTACACATTTGATTGGACCAAAAGTTCGTACAGAGAATAAACTGGGGGCTTTTGAGTCGGGGGTTGAGGTAATCGGTAACGCAAGACAACCTTTTTCCGTTAAGTATTTTATGGCCGCCATCTTGTTCGTCGTTTTCGATGTGGAGGTTATATTTATGTATCCTTGGGCGGTTAATTTTAGGGAGATGGGTATGGATGGCCTATGGAAAATGGGGATTTTCCTAGGTATCGTCGTCCTTGGCTTGATCTACGAGGTGAAACGCGGTGCGTTGGAGTGGGATTAGTGTTTGTGAAAATAAGAAAGGAATCATGAGTAAAGTGACATTGGCAGAAGCTCCTCCGGGTGTGGAAGGAGCGGGATTTTTTGCGACGTCTTTAGATAAAGTAATCGGTTTGGCTAGGGCGAACTCCCTATGGCCACTTCCGTTTGCGACTTCGTGCTGTGGGATTGAATTTATGGCAACCATGGGGTCTACGTACGATTTGGCCCGTTTTGGGGCTGAGCGTCCAAGCTTCTCACCAAGGCAGGCGGATATGCTGTTAGTGATGGGGACCATAGCTAAAAAAATGGCGCCCGTATTAAAGCAGGTTTATACGCAGATGGCTGAGCCACGTTGGGTGATAGCGGTCGGTGCATGTGCCTCCAGTGGGGGGATTTTTGACACCTATTCGGTATTGCAGGGTATAGATGAGATTATTCCGGTGGATGTATATGTTCCAGGATGCCCTCCACGCCCCGAAGCGATATTGGACGGTGTGTTGAAATTGCAGGAAATCGTGAAGAATGAATCGTTGAACCGCCGGAATACGCCAGAGTATAAGGCATTGTTGGAAAAATACGGAATAGTGACAGATAATGGATAAGCTGAATAATCAAATCGTTATAGATCGTCTGCAGGAGCAGTTTGGGGAACAGGTGCGTGTCGTGGCTGAACCGCATGGCTTGTTGACGGTAGCAACGGAAGCAGCGTCTATCTTGGATGTGCTTGCTTTTGTCAAGGATGACGCAGGCTTACGTTTTAACTATTTGACAGATATTACGGCGGTGCATTATCCGAATGAGGAGCGCGATTTCTGTGTCGTATACCATGTACATAATCTATTGCAGAATTTGCGTCTGCGGATAAAGGTGTTTATCAGTGGGCCTACGCCAACAATTCCTTCGGCTACTCCGCTATGGAATGGCGCCAACTGGATGGAACGCGAAACCTATGATTTTTTTGGTGTAGTGTTCGAAGGACATCCTGATTTGCGACGGATTCTAAATATGGATGAATTGGAAGTATTCCCCATGCGCAAGGAATATCCGCTCGAGGATCCAAACCGGGTGGATAAAAAAGATTTTTATTTTGGACGTTAAACCCTAGAGGAGAGTAAAGATGAGTAAACCGATAACCAAGATAACACCAAATGCGTCCGTATTTTTTGATAACGACCCACAGGATGAATTGATTACCCTCAATATTGGGCCCACACACCCGGCTACGCACGGAGTCTTCCAGAACGTGGTGCAGATTGATGGCGAACGCATTGTGAGCGGTGTTTCTACGATAGGTTATATACACCGTGCTTTTGAGAAAATTGCGGAACACCGCCCTTTTTACCAGATAACACCATTGACGGATAGGTTGAACTATTGTTCGTCTCCGATAAATAATATGGGATGGCACATGACGGTGGAGAAGTTATTGGACATCGAGCTGCCGAAGCGGGTGCAATACATGCGCGTCATTGTGATGGAATTGGCACGTATTGCAGACCATATTATCTGTAACGGTATATTAGGTGTGGATACAGGGGCTTTCTCAGGATTCCTCTATGTGATGCAGGAACGGGAGTTTATATACGAAATTTATGAGGAAATATGTGGATCGCGTTTAACCACCAATATCGGGCGTGTCGGCGGGTTCGAACGTGATTTTAACGAGATTGCGTTCCGCAAGACAGAAGAGTTCCTCAAACGTTTCCCGCCGGTGTTGAAAGAATTTGAAAACCTGTTTGTCCGTAACCGGATATTTATTGAACGTACTTCGGGTGTAGCAGCGGTTACTCCGGAAGACGCATTGAGCTACAGCTGGTCAGGCCCGATTCTTCGTGCAACGGGTGTAGATTATGATGTACGTGCTACTGCGCCGTATTCGTCGTATGAAGAGTTTGATTTTGATGTTCCCGTAGGGACAAATGGGGATGTATACGATCGTTTCATGGTACGCAACGATGAGATGTGGCAATCGCTGCGCATCATCGAGCAGGCCTTGGAAAAGATAAAAAAAGAGCCTGCGGGGGTATTTCATGCCGATGTGCCGGAATTTTATTTGCCACCGAAGGAACAGGTATATACCAATATGGAGGCGCTTATTTACCATTTTAAGATTGTTATGGGCGAATGGGAAACGCCGAAATCTGAGGTTTATCACGCGGTTGAGGGAGCAAATGGCGAATTAGGATTCTATCTTATCCACGACGGAGGGCGCACACCTTATCGTTTACATTTTAGAAGGCCATCTTTCGTCAATTACCAGATGTTTGCACCCATGAGCAGTGGGATGCTTATCTCTGATGCGATTATCAATATGAGTAGTTTAAACGTTATAGCAGGAGAATTAGATGCTTAGTGTTAAAGAAAATATGATGGTGGAATTTAATGCGCCGCTGTTGGAAAAATTTGCGGAAGTAGTGGCGCGCTATCCGGAAGGCAGACAGAAATCAGCACTTTTGCCTATCTTACATTTGGTGCAGGCCGAATACGGCTGGCTCAGTGTAGATGCGATGGATAAGGTTGCTGCTTATCTGGATATTCGGCCCATCGAAGTATATGAGGTCGCCACATTTTATACCATGTTTTTTCTGCAACCTAAAGGTAAATATGTGTTGGAAATTTGCCGTACAGGCCCTTGTTGTTTAGTGGGAGCTGAACGCATCATGCAACATATAGAAGATAAGCTGGGTGTTAAAGAGGGAGAAGTAACAGCGGACGGTCTATTTTCTTGGAGAGGTGTGGAGTGTGTTGCGGCTTGTGGCTTTGCCCCGGTATTGCAGATTGGCCCGGAGTACACATTTTATGAAAACCTGACGGAAGAGAAAGTGGATCAATTGATTGATGAATTGAAGCAAAAAGCACAAACGATATAAGTATGGCACGTAAGTTATTGTTGGCACATATTGATGTTCCGGATATCCATACTTTTGAGGTTTATCGTCAAAAGGGAGGCTATCGTGCAGTGGAAAAGGCTCTCAAGACGATGTCGCCAGACGATGTAGTGGAAGAGGTTAAGAAGTCTGGACTTCGTGGACGTGGTGGCGCAGGATTTCCCACTGGGATGAAATGGGGCTTTCTGGCGAAGCCGGAAGGTGTTCCACGTTATTTAGTCTGTAATGGGGATGAATCAGAGCCTGGTACCTTCAAGGATCGGTATCTAATGACTTATATTCCTCATTTACTGATTGAGGGCATGATCGTTTCCAGTTATGCACTGGGCGCAAATACCTCGTATATCTATATCCGAGGGGAGATGATGCCACAGATTCGTATTGTGGAAAAGGCAATCGCAGAGGCGAAAGCAGCCGGTTTTCTAGGTAAAAATATATTGGGTACAGGCTACGATTTGGAAATACATGTTCAACCGGGAGGGGGAGCATATATTTGTGGGGAAGAGACGGCATTATTGGAATCGCTTGAAGGCGAACGAGGCAATCCGCGGATTAAGCCTCCTTTTCCGGCGGTAGCAGGATTATACGGTTGCCCAACCGTAGTAAACAATGTAGAGTCGATCGCCGCAACTGTGCCGATTATAAATGATGGTGGAGAAGAATATGCGAAAATCGGTATCGAGCGCAGTACGGGCACGAAATTAATATCGGCTTCGGGTAACTTGGTACGTCCGGGAGTATATGAAATTGAAATGGGCTTGCCCATGGAAGAATTTATTTATTCTGATGAATATTGTGGCGGTATAGCAAATGGAAAGCGTTTGAAAGCCGTGGTTGCCGGTGGTTCATCGGTGCCAATTTTACCGACCCACCTTGCCCTGAAAACAGCGAAAGGAGAACCTCGGCTAATGACGTATGAGTCGTTGGCGGACGGCGGTTTTGTAACGGGTACGGCGATGGGCTCTGGTGGTTTTATTGCGTTTGATGAGGATCAATGTATCGTGCGTAACACGCTGAACTTTACGCGCTTTTATCATCACGAAAGTTGTGGACAATGTTCTCCATGTAGGGAAGGAACAGGCTGGATGGAAAAGGTATTGCACAAAATCGAGTATGGATATGGCGATATTTCCGACATTGATCTTTTGTGGGATATCCAGCAAAAAATTGACGGACATACCATCTGTCCGTTAGGAGATGCTTCGGCTTGGCCGGTAGCAAGTGCCATACGGCATTTCCGGGATGAATTTGAATGGCATATTTTGAACCCGCAGGAAGCGCAGACAAGAAATTATGGATTGATGACCGAGGGAGTAATGAGTGAAGATTGACGGGGTGGAGAGTTAAAGAAATAAACAAATGGCAGACGAAAAATTTAAGGTAACGATAGATGGGATTCCGGTGGAAGTAGCGCCAGGAACGACGATATTGAACGCGGCGCGTCAAATCGGCGGGGACATTGTGCCTCCTGCTATGTGCTACTACTCGAAACTGGAGGGTAGCGGTGGAAAATGCCGTACGTGTTTGGTGAAGGTTTCCAAAGGGTCGGAGAAAGACCCGCGCCCGATGCCAAAATTGGTCGCTTCCTGTAGGACGACCGTGATGGACGGCATGGAAGTGCAGAATATCACGTCGCCGGATGTGTTGGAAGCGCGCAAAGGTGTGGTGGAGATGTTATTGATCAATCATCCACTGGATTGCCCAATTTGTGACCAAGCAGGAGAATGTAAGCTGCAGGATTTGAGTTACGAGCATGGCGTCTCTCAAACACGATATGAGTTTAAACGACGTACATTTGAGCCTATCGATATAGGCGATAAGATAAAGTTACATATGAATCGCTGTATTCTGTGTTACAGGTGTGTTTATGTGGCTAACCAGCTCACGGAACAACGTGAACATGGTATTATAAACCGGGGTGACCATGCAGAAATATCGACTTATATCGAGAATGCATTGGACAATGATTTTATCGGAAATGTCATTGACGTATGTCCTGTCGGAGCATTGACCGATAAAACATTCCGTTTTAAAAATCGCGTTTGGTTCTCTAAACCGGTAGATGCACACCGCGACTGTCCGACGTGTTCGGGTAAGGTTACATTGTGGTATAAAGGTGAGGAGGTTTTGCGTGTAACAGCTCGTAAAGATGAATTTAACGAGGTGGAAGAGTTTATCTGTGATACCTGTCGTTTTGAGAAAAAGAAAACAGCTGACTGGGTATTGGAAGAACCTACCCCAATCAGCAAGCAATCGGTCATCGATGCCAATCACTATGACGTATTCAATCCGCCACCGGTGATCAAAAAGAACCTGCAGTTACAGGAAGCCAATGAAGAGCAGCTGGCAAGGACGGAACGTTTAAAATAAGCAAAAGGAAATACATGGAAGGAGCTTTTATTTTAGAAAAATTGATTTTAGTGGTGATTGTTTTTACGATTTCCTTGGTAATAGCGATGTACTCGACGTTAGCGGAGCGTAAAATAGCAGGCTTTATGCAGGATCGTCACGGGCCCAACCGGGCGGGATTTGGAGGAATTTTGCAGCCACTCTGTGATGGAGGTAAGTTCTTTTTTAAAGAAGAGATTATTCCGGCAGGGGCACATAAACCGTTGTTTATATTAGGGCCTACCTTGGCGATTATCACGGCCTGTATCAGTTCGGCCGTTATTCCTTGGGGGCAGACGCTGACAATAGGTGGACGTGAGGTGGTTTTGCAGGTTGCAGACATCAACGTCGGTGTACTTTATATCTTTGGTGTTGTCGCATTGGGTGTATATGGTATTATGTTGGGAGGCTGGGCATCAAATAATAAGTTTTCACTCATGGGAGCTATTCGTGCAGCGTCACAGAGTATTAGCTATGAGATTCCGATGGGGCTTTCCATTATCGCCCTGTTGATGGTGACCGGAACGTTATCTATGGGGGAAATTGTTGCCCAACAGTCGGGATTTGTCAATTGGAACATTTGGGCACAACCATTGGGTTTCCTAATATTCATGGTGTGTGCATTCGCGGAATGTAATCGTGTGCCGTTTGACTTGCCAGAGTGTGAAACAGAGCTTATCGGAGGATACCATACCGAATATTCATCGATGAAACTTGGTCTTTATATGTTTTCCGAGTATATCAATATGTTTGTCTCTTCGGCGCTAATGGCGGCCTTGTTTTTTGGAGGGTATAACTTCCCTTTCATGTACGAATTAGGGCTGTCGGAGAACTGGATCACCATTATTGGCGTATTGGTATTCTTCCTTAAAATCTTTGGTTTTATCTTTTTCTTCATGTGGGTACGTTGGACGCTGCCCCGCTTCCGCTATGATCAGTTGATGGGACTGGGGTGGAAGATATTGATTCCGCTGGCGATAGCAAATATTGTCTTGACGGCAGTGGTGATCGTGGTGAAGGATACTTATTTTTAAGACTATGCAATCTTTATCAAATAGAAAGAAAGTTATCGAGCAGAAACCCATGAATTTTTGGGAGCGCATGTATCTGCCTGCTATTGCAAAGGGATT
>PJTZ01000398.1_pt1 | contig 10869 bp, 12 predicted proteins | sample 1512131 | NCBI WGS metagenome assembly PJTZ01 (sample SAMN08177679, study PRJNA422409) | Soil metagenome, whole genome shotgun sequencing project. | reverse complement strand
TTTAACGATTAATCGCATAATTAAGTAAAATATGTTTGGTTCTAAATTAGATATATTCAAAAAAGAATGGCTTGACGTCGTTTTTGCGAATAGAAATAAAGAGTATGGTGCCTATGACTTACGTAAGTTTGCTCCAAAGGCAACCAATGTTGCGCTATTCTCGATTGTCTCAGTTGTTCTTGTTTTGAGTGCTCCAAAAATGTTTAACATTAAGGTATTCCCAGATAGACCAGTGGAAGAAGCTCCCCTGATAACGGAGGTAACGCTGGAGGATTTGGATATACCGGAGCCTGAAGAAGAGGAAGAAGAACCACTTCCACAGGAGGAAGAGCCCGTGCAACGTATTGCACAGGAACCACCAGCAGAAGACTTGGTGCGTTTCCCAGAGCCGAAGGTAGTACCTGAAAGTCAGGTGAAGGAGGAAGTGGTATCACAAGAAGAAATTAAGAAAGAAAATAAAACACCGGCACGTATTACCTTAAAGGGTACAAAAGGAGCATCAGGTGTGCCTACCGGAGAATTTGGTCCGAAAAAAGTAGAAGGACAGATCACAGGTAGTGCTACCGGCGATCCGGATGGTGGTGCTGACAAAATCTTTACCGCGGTAGAGGTCAACCCAGAACCACACGGTGGCTTGAACGCTTTTCGGGAATGGGTTGGACGTAACTATAGTTATCCGCAAGGAGCTATTGATGCAGGCGTAAAAGGACAGGTTGTTGTTTCTTTCGTAGTAGAGCGTGACGGTAGTTTGACGGACATTAAAGTGGTAAAAGACTTGTCATATGGTACCGGTACAGCAGCTGTGAATGTGTTGAAAAAAGCGAAACCTTGGAAACCGGGTATTCAGAACGGTCGTCCAGTACGTGTAGCTTACACATTGCCTATTACATTGAACCTTCAACAATAAGTATGAGTGGTTTGCGTAACAACACAAGAAAATTTAGTCAGAAATCGCCAACAAAGCGATTTCTGTCTATTTTGGGCCTGGCGATGTTTGCCTTCTATTTTATTTTGGGTATTCTGGTTATCTTTTGGGATAAATTTCCATTGGATATCGATCCCACGTATAAGAATATGTTCGGTATCCTGCTCATTGTTTATTCATTCTTGCGCTTTGCCCGCTTATGGCAGAATAATTTTTGATGAAACAAATAGTCAACATAAGTATACTGGCCATCGTGTTGCTGAGCATGGCAGGCTGTTCCGGCTGCTCCCGGACAGAGAGGAAGGCCTCTTCTGCCGCGGATAGCTCGGTAGTAAATAACGCCGGATCGAAAGAAGATATCTTGGTAGGCGTGCTTAACGTCATAGTAGATGAGACGATCCTGCCACTTGTGAAAGAGCAGGAAGAGGTTTTCTTATCGGCGTACCCAGATGCTAGACTGAACATTATCGTCCAACCGGAATTATTAGCCGTGCGCGAGTTACTGTCAAAAGAGGCCGGCGTGGCGCTATTAGCGCGGGAACTTAATGAAACGGAAAATGATTATTTCAAGAAGCGAGCGATTAAACCTCGGGTATTTCCCGTATGGACCGATGCAATTGTGGTCATCAATAATACTAAACTAGTCGATACGACCGTTACTATTGAATATTTGGTGAATGCGATGAAAGGAGAAAGTGCTGACCGGAAAAAGATTGTTTTCGACAACCTTAATTCCAGTACGTTTAGACACTTGAAAGAATTGGGTAAATTAGAAAAGGTAGCATCCAATTTTGTGGAGGCCCAAGGAGATAGCGAGAAGGTGTTGGAAGCGGTAGCAAATGATCCGGATAAAATTGGAATTTTAGGGTATAATGTCTATTTAGATTTGATTACTTCGTTTTCAAATAAAAATAATATTCGTATCTTGAGCGTCCAGAATACGATAGGTGAGGCGGCCGATAATAAATATTATAAGCCCAGCCAGTCTACGATTGCTGCAGCGGAGTATCCGCTACGCCGTACATTTTACGTGCAGAACTATCAACCTAATTTAGGGTTGGGGATAGGTTTTTCTGCGTTTTTGACAGGCGATCGGGGGCAACGGATTGTGCTGAAATCGGGCTTAGTGCCGGCTACGATGCCAGGGCGTGACATTATTATACGGGATGATATTTCGCTGTAAGTGCGCGCATTAAGCCAAATATTGGCGGAAATTAAACATTTATATGGAGAGACAGTCAAAGTATAAGAAACGAGCACAGGATAAAAAAATCATATAATTCGTTTAGATTTGTGATAATTCCTGTTTAAATTGGTGTGTAATTAGTTAGTAAAAAAGAAAAATAGAACACAAATAGATTATGACAAGAAGCAAATTATTTTTAAGTCTATTATTGGCGGGTACGATAGGTTCTGTAAGTGCACAGAGCTTAAAGGATGCGAAGGCTGCAATAGCCGAAGAGAAATATGATGAAGCAAAAGGGATGCTTCAGAACTTGGTAGAAAAGAAAGCAAAAGACGGAGAGAACTGGTTTTATCTTGGTCAAATTCACTTGATCAACGATAAAATTGATTCTGCCTCTTATGCATTCAATCAAGGGGTGACGAATGCGCCCAAAGAAAAATTAAATAACGTTGGGTTGGGTATTGTCGACTTAATGAAAGGCGACAAAGCAGCGGCTGAAACGAAGTTTGCGACAGCTGTTTCTAGTTTGGGCAGAAAGGAATATTTACCGTTGTTATATGTTGGACAAGCCTATATCAAAGCGCCGGAACCTGATTATACAAAAGCTATTGAGTATCTAACACAGGCGAAAGAAAAAAACCAGAAAGATGCCGATATATTAATCGCTTTAGGTGATGCGTATGCGGGTATGGGTGAAAGTAGCCAGGCGTTTGTAAACTACCGTGATGCGGAGTATCTTGATCCCAACTTATTGGCTCCAAAAATTGGGCAAGCGTTAATTTCTAGAAGGGCACAAGCGTATGACGTGGTTATTGAGTCATTGACGAAATTATCAGGTGAGAACCCCGATTATGCACCACTTTACCGCGAGCTTGCGGAGACCTATTATTTGTCTTCGCTGAAAGCGCCGGAAGATGACTATCGGGAAATCAACCAGAAGGCATTGGAGTTTTACCAAAAATATTTAAGCTTAACGGGAGATGCGTCGGTCGAAGCAAAAACACGTTATGCTGACTTCTTGGTTTACTCCGGTAACTATGCGGAATTGAAGACCGTTGCTGAGCAGTTGGCAAATATGCCAGGTGTAGACGCCAAAGTTTACCGTTATTTGGGGTATATCGCCTATAACCAAGATAAAGATTATGCGAAAGCGGCGGAGAATATGAATATCTTGTTTGAAAAAGTGCAGCCGGAACGTTTGATTCCCCGTGACTACTTATATGCTGGTTTGGCGAACTTAAGTGCTGGCGATTCCACAAAAGGTGAGCAGTTATTGAAGCAAGCTGTCGAGAAACAAACGGCGGAGGATAATCTGGAAACAGAAATTGCAGAAACGGCTTTCGCTAAATACCAGGACGGTGAAGTAGAAGAAGCAGTTAAGATTTTCCGTATCCCGGCTGCGCAGGATTCATCTGATTACTATTATGATGCCAATTACTTTGTGGGGCTTGGGCAGTATACCAAAGGCTCTAGATTGGTGTCTCCGGCAGAAGGTGAAGAGGTAACACCGGAACTCGGTGCGCAGAAGATCGCAGCAGCAAAGCCTACGCTTGATGAAGCTATTAAATCGTTCGGTGTCGTTATTGCAACGGATAAAGAAGACGTAAAGAAGAAATATTTAGTAAATTCTTTGTATTATAAAGGTTTGTCTGAACTGGCGCTGGATGGGGTGATGTATGATCCCGAAAATGCGAAGGGACTTTTTGTAGACTCTTTCTCCAGATTGTTACAAGAGGTGCAGAACACAGAATTGCCTGAAACTACCGTGAATTCTTACATTGTGGATGCGAATAATTACTTAGGTTACTTCTTTTATTTGAAAGGAGAAACCGAAAAAGCGAAAGCACATTTCCAGGAAACCATCAAGGTTAGTCCGGAAGACGAATTTGCGGGCCAATTCGTTGATCAACTGTAATTTAGAATCATAACAAATAAGAAAGGGGCTGTGTACAGCCCCTTTTTTTATTGTGAAAAAATGATATATTTGTTAAGAGGAGAACTGAATATAAAACTGCTATTATGGAAAGTGTAAACTTAGAAAGCGCCCCAATAGATTATATACCGATTCTAATACAATTAGGCGTGGCCGTAGCGTTTGGTGTTTTAACAATCATCGGTACGCATTTAATTGGGCCGAAAGTCCGCACAGAGAATAAGCTGGGGGCGTTCGAGTCAGGCGTGGAGGTAATTGGTAACGCGAGGCAACCTTTTTCTGTTAAGTATTTTATGGCGGCCATCTTGTTCGTCGTTTTCGACGTGGAGGTTATATTTATGTATCCTTGGGCGGTTAATTTTAGGGAGATGGGGATGGACGGTTTATGGAAAATGGGTATTTTCCTAGGTATTGTCGTTCTGGGTCTGGTCTATGAGGTGAAACGCGGAGCCCTGGATTGGGATTAATGCAACAATAACAAAAAAAATCATGAGTAAAGTGACATTGGCGGAAGCGCCTCCGGGCGTAGAAGGAGCAGGATTTTTTGCGACGTCTTTAGATAAAGTGATCGGTTTGGCTAGGGCAAACTCCTTATGGCCGCTGCCGTTTGCCACGTCGTGCTGTGGGATTGAGTTTATGGCCACTATGGGCTCGACGTACGATTTAGCACGTTTTGGCGCGGAGCGTCCGAGTTTCTCGCCACGACAGGCGGATATGCTATTGGTCATGGGCACGATAGCTAAAAAAATGGCGCCGGTCTTAAAGCAGGTTTATATACAGATGGCGGAGCCCCGTTGGGTAATAGCTGTAGGCGCCTGTGCCTCCAGTGGTGGGATTTTTGATACCTATTCGGTACTGCAGGGTATTGATGAGATCATTCCCGTGGATGTGTATGTCCCCGGTTGCCCTCCCCGCCCCGAAGCCATATTGGATGGTGTGCTGAAATTACAAGAAATTGTGAAGAATGAATCCTTAAACCGCCGGAATACACCGGAATATAAGGCATTGTTGGAAAAATACGGAATAGCGACGGAGAATGGATAAGCTGAATAATCAAATCGTTATAGATCGTCTGCAAGAGCAGTTTGGGGAACAGGTGCGTATCGTGGCCGAACCGCATGGCTTACTGACCGTCGCAACGGAAGCAACGTCTATATTGGATGTGCTTGCTTTTGTAAAGGACGATGTGGCTTTACGTTTTAATTACTTGACAGATATTACGGCAGTGCACTATCCGAATGAGGAGCGCGATTTCTGTGTTGTATACCATGTACATAATCTATTGCAGAATTTACGTCTGCGGATAAAAGTATTTATCAGTGGGCCGACACCAACGATTCCATCGGCTACCCCCTTATGGAATGGAGCCAACTGGATGGAACGGGAAACGTATGATTTTTTTGGTGTCGTGTTCGAAGGACATCCTGATTTGCGACGTATCCTGAATATGGATGAATTGGAGGTATTCCCGATGCGCAAGGAATATCCGCTCGAGGATCCAAATCGAGTGGATAAAAAAGATTTTTATTTTGGACGTTAAATCGTAGAGGAGAGTAAAAATGAGTAAACCGATAACCAAGATAACACCGAACGCAGCTGTCTTTTTTGACAATGATCCACAAGATGAGTTGATTACGCTCAATATCGGGCCTACGCACCCGGCCACGCATGGGGTTTTCCAGAACGTGGTACAGATTGACGGGGAACGTATTGTGAGTGGTGTCTCTACGATAGGTTATATACACCGTGCTTTCGAGAAAATTGCGGAGCACCGTCCTTTCTATCAGATAACACCACTGACGGACAGGCTGAACTATTGTTCATCGCCGATAAATAATATGGGTTGGCACATGACGGTGGAAAAATTGCTGGACATTGAGCTGCCTAAACGCGTACAGTATATGCGGGTTATTGTGATGGAACTGGCACGTATTGCTGACCATATCATTTGTAATGGCATATTAGGCGTGGATACGGGAGCTTTCTCGGGGTTCCTCTACGTGATGCAGGAACGGGAATTTATATACGAAATTTTCGAGGAAATTTGTGGCGCGCGTCTCACGACCAATATTGGGCGTATCGGTGGTTTCGAGCGTGATTTTAATGAGATTGCTTTTCATAAAATCGAAGAATTTCTCAAACGTTTCCCACCGGTATTGAAAGAATTTGAAAACTTGTTTGTCCGTAACCGGATATTTATCGAGCGTACATCGGGTGTAGCGGCTGTTACACCGGAAACGGCCCTAAGCTATAGCTGGTCGGGCCCTATTCTGCGTGCCACAGGTGTGGATTACGACGTGCGGGCGACGGCGCCTTATTCGTCTTATGAAGAATTTGAGTTTGATGTTCCGGTAGGAACCAACGGCGATGTATACGATCGTTTTATGGTGCGCAACGATGAGATGTGGCAGTCGCTGCGTATCATTGAGCAAGCGTTGGAAAAGATAAAAAAAGAACCTGCAGGGGTATTCCATGCCGATGTGCCGGATTTTTATTTGCCGCCTAAGGAACAGGTATATACCAATATGGAAGCGTTGATTTACCATTTTAAGATTGTGATGGGCGAGTGGGAGACGCCGAAATCGGAGGTTTATCATGCTGTAGAGGGCGCGAATGGTGAGTTGGGTTTTTATCTTATCCACGACGGGGGGCGAACGCCTTACCGCTTGCATTTTAGAAGGCCCTCTTTCGTCAATTACCAGATGTTTGCACCTATGAGTAGTGGGATGCTTATCTCTGACGCGATTATCAATATGAGTAGTTTAAACGTTATTGCAGGAGAATTAGATGCTTAGTGTTAAAGAAAATAAGATCGTCGATTTTAGCACGCCTTTGTTGGAAAAGTTTGCAGAAGTGGTCGCGCGCTATCCGAAAGGTAGACAGAAATCAGCACTTTTGCCTATCTTACACTTGGTGCAGGCTGAATATGGTTGGTTGAGTGTAGACGCGATGGACAAGGTCGCGGCTTATCTGGATATACGGCCGATAGAGGTGTACGAGGTTGCTACGTTTTATACGATGTTTTTTCTGCAGCCCAAAGGTAAATATGTGTTGGAGGTTTGCCGTACAGGCCCTTGTTGTTTAGTTGGTGCCGAACGTATTATGCAGCATATGGAAGATAAACTGGGTGTTAAAGAGGGAGAGGTAACAGCGGATGGTTTATTCTCATGGAGGGGTGTGGAGTGTCTTGCTGCCTGTGGCTATGCCCCCGTATTACAGATCGGTCCGGAGTATACGTTTTATGAAAACTTGACGGAAGAAAAGGTAGATCAGTTGATTGATGAATTGAAGCAAAAAGCACAAACGAAATAAGTATGGCACGTAAGTTATTGTTGGCACATATAGATGTTCCTGGGATCAATACTTTTGAGGTTTATCGTCAAAAGGGAGGCTATCGTGCGGTAGAAAAGGCTCTCAAGACCATGTCGCCGGAAGATGTGGTGGAGGAAGTAAAGAAATCTGGGTTGCGCGGACGCGGTGGTGCGGGATTCCCGACAGGGATGAAGTGGGGTTTTCTGGCGAAACCGGAGGGTGTTCCACGTTATTTAGTCTGCAATGGGGATGAATCGGAACCCGGTACATTTAAGGATAGATATCTGATGACCCATATTCCACATGCTTTAGTAGAAGGCATGATTGTTTCCAGTTATGCATTGGGCGCGAATACCTCGTATATCTATATTAGGGGTGAAATGATGCCCCAGATTCGTATAGTAGAAAAAGCGATCGCGGAGGCGAAAGCAGCAGGTTTTATAGGCAAAAATATACTAGGAACAGGCTACGATTTAGAAATACATGTTCAACCGGGTGGAGGAGCTTATATTTGTGGAGAAGAGACGGCGTTGCTGGAATCGCTTGAAGGTGAACGAGGTAATCCGCGCATTAAACCACCTTTCCCGGCGGTAGCTGGTTTATATGGTTGTCCTACCGTGGTCAACAACGTAGAATCAATTGCTGCTACCGTACCTATTGTGAATGACGGTGGAGAAGAATATGCAAAGATCGGGATTGAGCGTAGTACAGGTACAAAATTAATATCGGCTTCGGGCAACTTAGTGCGTCCGGGAGTATATGAAATTGAAATGGGTTTGCCCATGGAAGAATTTATCTATTCCGAGGAATATTGTGGTGGTATAGCGAATGGTAAACGTCTGAAAGCGGTGGTTGCCGGCGGTTCGTCGGTGCCGATTTTACCGACCCACCTTGCCCTAAAAACAGCAAAAGGAGAACCTCGGCTCATGACGTATGAGTCGTTGGCAGACGGCGGTTTTGTAACGGGTACAGCGATGGGCTCCGGTGGTTTTATTGCGTTTGACGAGGATCAATGTATCGTACGCAATACGCTGAACTATACGCGATTTTACCATCACGAAAGCTGTGGGCAATGTTCGCCTTGTAGAGAAGGAACCGGCTGGATGGAAAAAGTATTGCACAAAATCGAGTATGGACATGGCGATATGTCGGATATTGACCTATTATGGGATATCCAGCAGAAAATCGATGGGAATACTATCTGCCCGTTAGGAGATGCTTCGGCCTGGCCGGTGGCAAGTGCCATACGGCATTTCCGGGATGAATTTGAATGGCATATTTTACACCCGGAAGAAGCACAGACGAGGAATTATGGATTGGTGATGGAGGGAGTGGAGAGTTAAAGAAATAAACAAATGGCAGACGAAAAATTTAAAGTAACGATAGATGGGATTCCGGTGGAAGTGGTGCCGGGAACGACGATATTGAATGCTGCGCGTCAGATCGGCGGGGACATTGTGCCTCCTGCTATGTGCTATTACTCGAAATTGGAGGATAGCGGTGGAAAATGCCGTACATGCTTGGTTAAGGTATCTAAAGGATCAGAGAAAGACCCGCGTCCGATGCCGAAATTGGTAGCATCCTGTAGGACGACCGTTATGGACGGGATGGAAGTGCAGAATATCACGTCGCCGGATGTACTAGAGGCGCGTAAAGGTGTGGTGGAGATGTTATTGATTAACCATCCATTGGATTGTCCGGTTTGTGACCAGGCAGGGGAATGTAAACTGCAGGATCTCAGTTATGAGCACGGTGTGGCACAAACACGGTATGAATTTAAACGACGTACGTTTGAGCCTATCGATATTGGCGATAAGATAAAACTACACATGAACCGTTGTATTTTATGCTATCGTTGTGTATTCGTGGCGGATCAGCTAACGGGAAAACGTGAACATGGGGTCATCAATCGTGGTGACCATGCAGAAATATCTACTTTTATCGAGAATGCATTGGATAATGATTTTATCGGAAACGTCATTGACGTATGCCCGGTAGGTGCATTGACCGATAAAACATTCCGCTTTAAAAACCGTGTTTGGTTTACCAAGCCGGTAGATGCACACCGTGATTGCCCGACGTGCTCTGGTAAGGTTACACTGTGGTATAAAGGAGAGGAAGTTTTGCGTGTAACGGCGCGCAAAGACGAATATAACGAGGTGGAAGAGTTTATCTGTGACACCTGTCGTTTTGAGAAAAAGAAAACAGCTGACTGGGTATTGGAAGAGCCTGCGCCAATCAGCAAGCAATCGGTCATCGATGCTAATCACTATGATGTATTCAATCCACCACCAGTGATAAAAAAGAACCTGCAGTTGCAGGAAGCAAATGAGGAGCAGCTGGCAAGGACAGAACGTTTAAAATAAGCAAAGGAAACACATGGAAGGAGCTTTTATTTTAGAAAAATTGATTTTGGTGGTGATTGTTTTCACGATCTCCTTGGTTATAGCAATGTACTCAACCTTGGCGGAGCGTAAAATAGCTGGCTTTATGCAGGATCGTCACGGGCCCAACCGGGCGGGATTTGGCGGGATTTTGCAACCGCTTTGTGATGGTGGTAAGTTCTTTTTTAAAGAAGAGATTATCCCGGCAGGAGCACATAAACCGTTGTTTATACTGGGACCCACCTTGGCCATTATCACGGCCTGTATCAGTTCGGCTGTCATTCCTTGGGGGCAGACACTAACCATTGGCGGACGTGAAGTGGTCTTGCAGGTTGCCGACATCAATGTGGGCGTACTTTATATCTTTGGTGTTGTGGCCTTGGGGGTTTATGGTATTATGTTGGGTGGATGGGCGTCAAACAATAAATTTTCGTTAATGGGTGCTATACGTGCGGCGTCGCAGAGTATTAGCTATGAAATTCCGATGGGGCTTTCCATTATCGCCTTGTTGATGGTCAGTGGAACGTTATCTATGGGAGACATTGTCGCGCAGCAGTCGGGTTTTGTCAATTGGAATATTTGGGTACAGCCGTTGGGCTTCTTAATCTTCATGGTGTGTGCATTTGCGGAATGTAATCGTGTACCGTTTGACTTGCCAGAGTGTGAAACGGAGCTGATCGGAGGGTACCATACCGAATATTCATCGATGAAACTCGGTCTTTATATGTTTTCCGAGTACATCAATATGTTTGTTTCTTCGGCATTAATGGCCGCCTTGTATTTTGGGGGATATAACTTCCCGTTCATGTACGAATTAGGGCTATCACAGAATTGGATCACCATTATTGGTGTATTGGTATTCTTCCTTAAAATATTTGGATTTATCTTTTTCTTCATGTGGGTACGTTGGACACTGCCCCGCTTCCGCTATGATCAGTTGATGGGACTGGGGTGGAAGATATTGATTCCGCTGGCGATAGCAAATATTGTCTTGACAGCAGTGGTAATCGTGGTGAAGGATACTTATTTTTAAGACTATGCAATCTTTATCAAATAGAAAGAAAGTTATCGAGCAGAAACCCATGAATTTTTGGGAGCGCATGTATCTGCCTGCTATTGCAAAGGGATT
>PJTZ01000397.1_pt1 | contig 10899 bp, 9 predicted proteins | sample 1512131 | NCBI WGS metagenome assembly PJTZ01 (sample SAMN08177679, study PRJNA422409) | Soil metagenome, whole genome shotgun sequencing project. | reverse complement strand
GCTATATCGCGCCGTATGGCTCCGCCAAGTTCGGCAAGAACCACGACGGTGCGTGCTCCGCGCGATAAATCCTCACGCTCGGAAAAATGCGCTATGACTCGTACCTCACGACTGCCGTCAATCCAGCTCGTCTTGCTCCGCTTCGCCCGAAAGGTCCAGCGCCTGAGCTGGCTGAACCGTGGAAATGGCATGCTTGTAGACGAGCTGCGACATGCCGTCCCGCTGGAGAAGCATACAGAAGAGGTCGAACGCCACGATCTCACCCTGAAGCATCACACCATTGACCAAGAACATCGTAACGGGCTGGCCGGACTTCCGCACCGCAGAGAGAAAAATCTCCTGCAGCAGCTTCGACTTGCGCTCGTTTGCGGAAAAGGCGGATTTAATCTCGGCAAGGTCTACCGAATGCGCCGGCATGACGGTGGAAATAGCATGCTTATAGACAAGCTGGGTCTGGCCGTCGCGCCGCAACAACACCGAAAAATTGTCGAACCAGGTGATGATGCCCTGCAGCTTCACGCCCTTGACCAGGAACATCGTAACCGGCGTCTTCGTCTTACGAAGCGTGTTGAGGAATATGTCTTGGAGATTGTTGAACTTTTCGGCCATTTTTCTACTCCATTTTATTGGCGGGCTCGTAGACCCGCTTGGTCGTGTGATTGCGACCTTCGTTCGGACAACAAGGTTTAGTCGCTCTGATTTAATTCAACAGCATCGTGAAATCTACTCAGACATTTTGCAACGCACAATTTTTCCGGGAGGCTCATTCCTCCCTGTCGTCCGAAATACCCAACAGCTTAAGCTTTCTGTGCAGGGCTGAGCGCTCCATGCCAATGAACGCCGCCGTCCGGGAAATGTTACCGGAAAAGCGCTTGATCTGGACCCGCAGATATTCCCGTTCGAAGCTTTCCCGGGCCTCCCGGAGCGGCGCTCCCATGATGGCGCTAGCGATTCCTCCCTTTCCGTTGTCAGCACCTGTCGCCTCGGGGGGCAACATATCCAGCTCGATCGTCTGGGCACGATCGGTCGGCGCCATAATGATCGTCCGCTCGATGACATTTCGGAGCTGACGGACGTTGCCGGGCCATTCGAACGCCTGAAGCGCGGCCATCGCGCTCCCTGCGACGACCGGAGGGGGAATGCGGCGCTCGGCGGCGAACCGCGCGAGATAATGCTCTACCAGCATCGGGATGTCGTCGCGGCGCTCAGCGAGCGAAGGAAGCGCGAGCGGCACAACGTTAAGGCGATAATAGAGGTCCTCGCGGAAAGTCCGACCCTCGATTTCAGCCTTCAGATCGCGCGCGGTCGACGAGATAACGCGCACGTCCACCTTCACCTGACGCTGGCCTCCAATGCGGGTGAAGCTTTGGTCAGTCAGGACGCGCAGGACTTTGCCTTGCGTGGTGAGGGGCATATCCGCGATTTCGTCCAGAAAAAGCGTTCCGCCATGGGCCTGCTCAAGCATTCCGGGACGAACCAGCCCGTCGGGGCCTTCCACGCCGAACAGTTCTTCCTCCACCCTTTGAGGATCCATGCGGGCCGAAGTAACAATCACGAACGGCGCATTTGCGCGTCCGGACCAGTTGTGGAGCATCCGGGCCGCGACTTCCTTACCCACCCCGGCGGCGCCAGTGATAAGGACACGACTGCCGGTGGCTGCCACCTTCTTGATGGTCGCGCGGACCCCGTTTATCGCGGCGCTTTGACCCGTGAGTTCATCATCTTGGCCCACCCGCGCGCGCAGATCCTGATTTTCTCGCCGAAGCCGTTCCGTCTCTGTCGCCCGAGCGACTAGATGAAGCAGCCGATCAGCCTCGAACGGCTTCTCGATGAAATCGGCCGCACCGCGCCGAATGGCGGAGACAGCCGTATCGATATTGCCATGGCCGGAAATCATAAGAACAGGGATGGTGCTGTCCCGACGCTTGATCTCATCAAGGAGCTCAAGTCCGTCGAGCTTGGACCCCTGGAGCCATACGTCGAGCAGGACCAGCGACGGTCTCCGGGTCGCCAGAGCATCGAGCGCCTGATCGCTGCTGGCGGCCAGGCGAGTCTCGAACCCCTCGTCTTCCAGTACACCCGCGACGAGCTCGCGAATATCGGCTTCGTCGTCCACCACCAGCACATCAAGCGCCATGATTATTCTCTCTTCCGTGATCTTGGTCTATATGGCGGACAGCATCCCCCGCCAGGCGTGCGAGCCGCTCGCTATCGAAGCGCAGGGTCACGGCCGTCCCCTGTTTGCCCTCGCCGTCGCCAAGCGTAATTTCTCCGAAATGCTCTTCGACGATCTTCTTGACGATGGCGAGGCCGAGGCCCGTGCCTTTCGCCCGAGTCGTCATATAAGGTTCGAGGACGCGTTCACGGTCAGCAGGGAGCCCGCCCCCGTCATCTGTTAGGCACACGATCAGCGCCGCGCCCTCACGCCGCAGAGTCATAGCGATATGGCCCACGACTGACCCGGATGGCGCCGCGCTCCCATCCCGCACCACCCGATCTCCCACCGCTTCGACGGCATTCTTAACGATATTGGTGAGAGCCTGGCCAATCTGGCGCCGATCGCAGACCATCGTCATTTCGCCTGGGCCCACATCGAATGTGAACTGGATTTCGGGATGCGCGACTTCGTGGAGGAACATCGCATGACGGGCGATGTCCACCATGGATTCGACACGAAACACCGGTTTTGGCATCCTCGCGAACGAGGAGAACTCATCTACGATACGCCGAAGGTCGCCCACCTGCCGGACAATCGTGGCGGTCAAGCGCGAAAACACGCTTGGGTCGGATTTTACTTCACCCGCATAGCGCCGCTCCAGCCGCTCGGCCGCGAGCTGAATGGGCGTGAGCGGGTTCTTGATTTCATGGGCAATGCGCCTTGCCACATCGGACCAAGCCGCGCGGCGCTGATCGAGCAGCTGCTGAGTGATGTCGTCGAAGGTCAGAACGCGACCGCTTGAGTCCGCGACGATCTTGACCGCGAGCGTCCGCACGTCTGGCCCGACCCGAATCTGCACAATGTTGCTTTCGGCGTCATCATCCAGCGCGGCCGCAAGCTCAGGCGCAACCTGCGCAAGCGGGCGGCCAACAGCGGGCGCGCCATCGGGCACCAGAAGCGCCGTGGCCGAACTGTTCAGAAGCTGAATGGCGCCGGAGCGATCCACTGAGATGACGCCCGCGCTCACGCCGGAGAGCACGGCCTCTATCAGCATACGGCGGCTTTCCAGTTGGCTGTTTGCCGTGACCAGCGCTCCCGTCTGCGCTTCCAGGCGCTGTGTCATGCGGTTGAAGGCATTTGCAAGCGTGCCGATTTCGTCATGGTTCTGTGTGTCTGGCACACGAGTCGACAGGTCGCCGGCGGTGATGCGGCGCGCTGCGTCCACCAGTTCGCCTACAGGTTGCACGAGCCGGTCCGCTACTGCCAGCGCGATCCAGACCGCAACGCCGACCAGCATCAGCGTGCCAAAGAACAGCGCGACGTTGAATTGGAGTTGGAGCTGCCGGGAGCGTGCCGAAAAGTCATCATAGTCGGCCAGAACCGTTTGCGCCCGCTTCATCTGGCTGAAGGCGGAAACGTCAGCATTCCGGGAAGCATAGAGGAACACGTTGCTTTTGGGGTAAAGGAGAACAATCGCCTCGATCTGATCCGGCTTGGTCTCCACGACCACGCTTTCCCCTGCCTGTAGTCTGCGGATCACGTCCGGCGCTATGACGTCCTTCGCTTGACGGCGTTCCGGATCGACTGTTGCAGCGGTGCGCGCCACGCCGTCCTTGCCGATTTCGATAATGGACGAGCTATTGAGCTTACGGGTAACCACCTGATAAATATAGCCCTCTGCGAAGGAAGGGCTCGTGATCGGCGACTGGTTAAGGTAATCGCGGAGGTCGCCAGCCATGGTGACGGTTTCCTGGCCCACCTCGCGCAAATTCTGCTCGTAATAGCCGCGCGCGAGATCGGTGGCGTTTTCCAGCACGCCGCGCGCATCGGATGAGAACCAGAACTGAACGCCGTACTGGAAGAGCAGGGACGCGAAGATCACCACAAGAATGAGCGGAACGCTAGCAATGAGCGAAAATATGCCAACGAGGCGCACGTGGAGCCGCCCGCTGCCTCCCACCAGACTGCGTGCCGCGCGCCGCCGCGCGATCCGGCGTCCGATGAGCACGAGTGTTGCGATTGCCGGAAGCAAGTTGAGGACGAGCAGCAGCGCCACCACGGGCGGCGTGAGCAGTCGTTCGTTGTCGCCCTGCCGGTCGATCAGCCAGTATGTGAAAAGTCCCGTGGCAAGCAGCGCAACCAGAGCCCCGGCTTCCATCCCGCGTTTGAGCAGAGCCAATTGCGGATTCTGCGGACGATCGTCGTCGCCGACGTCTTCCTGGAAAGCGGACAGGCTGGATGGTTGATCCATCGTGGCATCGCTACAACATCAGCGTGGCTCAGGAAACACAATCTCGCATGCCGCCCCGCAAATTCGTGCCTGTTTGTGACAGGTTGCCTATTCTTTGCGGCGTGGGTGCAGCGGATCAATCTCGTAGGTGTTGAGCTTCTTGCGCAACGTATTTCGGTTCACGCCCAGGATCGCTGCCGCCCGGATCTGGTTTCCGTCAACCGCCGCCAGTGTTTCCGTGATCAGCACCGGTTCCACGACAGCGAGTAACTGCCCGTAGAGATCATCGAGCTTCCGCCCGGTGCCAATGACCAGCCTTTCTCGGGCCCAGAGCACTGCCGCCTCCTCCAGGCTCTCGCTGGTTGGGCCTCCATGAGCGTCTTGCGATCCTGAAATCGTCAGAACCTGGCGTATTTCAGTCGCGGAGATGACGGAATCGCGTGTCAGCACCGTCATGCGCTGCATCAGATTCTGCAACTCGCGCACATTGCCCGGCCATGCGTGCAGGCTCAGCAGATCGGCCGCTTCATTGCTTAGCGTCTTGTGAGGCAGCCCTCGACGGGCAGCAAGGCTGAGGAAATGCCGGGCAAGCAGGGGAATGTCGCTTGCCCGCTCCCGCAGCGCTGGCAGGTGAATGGGCACAACATGAAGGCGGTAATAGAGATCTTCGCGGAAACGGCCGTCCGCAATCAGAGATGGAAGATCCTTGTTCGTTGCAGCGATGATGCGCACATCGACACGCACCGGCCGCGTTCCGCCAACGGTCGTCACTTCGCCCGACTGGAGCACCCGCAGCAGGCGAGTCTGCGCCTCCATTGGCATGTCGCCGATCTCGTCAAGAAAGAGCGAACCGCCCTGAGCCTGTTCGAACTTGCCGGCAGTGCGAGCAACCGCTCCCGTAAACGCGCCACGCTCATAGCCGAACAACTCGGCCTCGATCAGCTCGCGCGGAATGGCGGCCATGTTGATTGCGACGAACGGGCGGTCGCGGCGCGGCCCAAGATTATGGATTGCTTCGGCGACCAGTTCTTTGCCGGTCCCCGATTCGCCCAGAATGAGAATGTTGAGATCGTTCGCAACCACACGGGCTATGGTGCGATAGACTTCCTGCATCTGCGGCGATCGGCCAACCAGGGGTAGCTCTTCGCTGACTCCGCTGCCGCTGTTGCTACCGAGACGATCGTCGCTCGACCGCCGTGATCCCAGCGCCTCGGCGACTGCACGGGAAAGCTCGTTGAGGTCGAATGGCTTTGGCAGATACTCGAACGCCCCCTGCCCTGTGGCGCGAACTGCCGTATTGAGCGTATTCTGGGCAGAGAGAACGATGATCTTTAACTCGGGACGGCGCGAGAGAATCTCGCCAATGTCGTCCATACCGTCGCCATCGGGCAGCATGACATCCGTGAGGATCACATCCGGCTCAAATGCGTCGATCTGCGCGGCACGCTGGGCAATAGTGCCGACGGTTTTGACGTTATGCCCGGCGCGTTTGAGAGCCTCGGAAATGACGACGCAGATCGCCTGATCGTCATCGACGACGAGAATTTTCCCTACCGGCGCAGCCATCAGCCGATACCCATGGGCAAAAGCAGGCGGAACACCGTTCGCCCAGCGATCTGATCCCGCTCATATTGAACGAGGCCGTTCATGTCGCGTACCAGCTTGTCGACAAGCGCTAGGCCCAGCCCCTGCCCGCTTCGCTTGTTGCTGATGAAGGGGTTGAAGAGCACATCCCGGATCGAGTCCGGTACGCCCGGCCCATGATCGACGACCTGAATCTCGACCTGTAGCGGCGCGTTCTGCTTCCCGCGCTCACTCATAAGAGAGATGCCGTGCCGAAATGCAGTGGAGACGATGATCTCGCGGCCCTCGAACTCAGGCTCTTCCGTCGCCTCGACGGCATTCTTGATGAGGTTGAGCATGATCTGGACGAGCGCGTCGCCATTCACGTTCGCAAAAGGAAGTGAAGGGTCATAACGGCGCAGGATACTCCGTCCGCGCGCAAAGCCCGCCCAGGCCAGATCAATGGCATGATCAATGAGGGGGTAGATATTCTCGGGTCGGCATTCGAGCGGCTGATTACTGGTGAAGTGCTGCATCCGGTCGATAAGCGCCGCGATCCGATCAACCTCGTCACGGATCAGAGTAGTGAGCGGGCGCGTGTCGTCCGTCGCGTCGATCTCCAGCAACTGCGCGGCACCGCGAATGCCGGACAGCGGATTCTTGATTTCGTGAGCCAGCATGGCGGCCGCTCCAGTCGCGGACTTGGCTCCAACATGGCCGCGCCGGAGCCCACTTGCCTGAGGCGGAGTGTGGATGTGCAGGGCAACGATACGCCACCCGTCCTGATCGGACAGGGGATTGATCATCACATCCATCTCGACGGCTTCCATCCGCCCGGCATGGACGCGGATATCATAAGCCGAAAGGGGCTTGTCCGTCCTCCAGATGCTGGTGTCAACATTGGGATCGTCGATCCGCAGGACGAGCTCGATATCGCTGCCGATCAGCGCCGATCGCGCCATGTTCAGCAGACTCTCAGCCCGGCTGTTCGCAGAAACGATGCGATTGTCCGGCGCAATGACGAGCGTCGCGACAGGATGCGTGGCGTGGGGATCGCGGGGATCCTGACCGATCAGCTCATTCATCTTGTCTAGCGCCGGCCCGGGCAATCAGGCGGCCGAACGTGCCAGGAAGGGATCGTAGAAACGCGCCAGCATATCGAGGACACGCGGCGCATCGCCGATCTGGTTCACGGCATTGCGGAAGTCCGCTGAGCCGGGCAAGCCGCGTGTGTACCAGCCGATATGCTTGCGCGCCATATTGACGCCGATCGTATCGCCATAATGATCGAGCATCGCGCGATAATGCTCTGCAATGACGCGATATTGCTCGTCGATTGACGGATCGGAGCGCTGCTGGCCGGTGCGCAGCCAATGCATCACCTGCCCTAACAGCCAAGGGCGACCATAAGCTCCACGACCGATCATCACACCGTCGGCCCCGCTCTGTCTCATAGCGGTCTCAACGTCCTCGATCGAACAGATATCACCGTTGACAATGACCGGCACGGACACCGCGTCCTTGACCTTGCGAATGAACGACCAGTCGGCCGAGCCCTTGTACATCTGGCAGCGTGTGCGCCCATGGACAGTGATCATCTTGGCGCCAAGGTCTTCCGCGATCCGTGCGAGCTCAGGCGCATTGAGGCTGCTATGGTCCCAACCCATGCGCATCTTGACTGTAACCGGAACAGACACCGCCTTGACCGTGGCCTCGATCAGCCGTGCCGCGAGTGGCAAGTCGCGCATCAGCGCAGATCCCGCTTCACCGTTGACCACTTTCTTCACCGGGCAGCCCATATTGATGTCGATGATGGCGGCACCGCGATCCTCGTTCAGCTTGGCCGCTTCCGCCATCTCCGTTGGGGAGCAACCGGCCAGCTGCAGCGAGACGGGCTCCTCTACTGCGTCCCAAGCTGCCTTTTGTAGCGATTGTCGCGTCTCGCGGATCATCGCCGGAGAAGCGATCATTTCCGTCACATTTAGGCCGCTGCCATAGCGCCGCACCAGCGTGCGAAACGGCATGTCCGTCACGCCGGTCATCGGCGCCAGGATCACAGGCGTCTCGATCCGCACAGGACCAATGGAAATGGGAGCGAGCTTCGTGGTCATATATTTGTGCCTAAAAAACAGGCAGCCCTTAGCCGGAAAGATGCTGGTCGGCAAGCCGGCGGTCCGCTAAGTCGCCGGCCATGACCTTGCAGCCAGCCCAGGACCGCCCTTGTACTGCCGCGATCGTGCTGGCAGCGGGCAGTGGCTCACGCGCCGGCGGCGTGGTGCCCAAGCAGTTTCAGCCGCTCGGCGGACGCCCCGTGCTGGCCTGGAGCATAGAGGCTTTTCGGGGCAGCGATCTCATCGATCACATCGTCGTTGTTGTGGCCTCGGGCGCCGAGGCTGGCGTTAGAGAATTGCTGGGAGATCTCGCTACGCGCATGACCTTTGTTGACGGCGACGAGACCCGGCGCGGTTCGGTTTTCAATGCCCTTCAGGCGCTTGCCGGTCTGGAGCACGGGCCGCCCGACTTCGTCCTCGTGCATGACAGTGCGAGGCCGGGCGTAACTTCAATCGTCATAGAGCGGATCGTGCGCTCGCTCGCACAGGGCAGTGACGGAGCCATTCCAGTGTTGCCCGTGGTCGATACTCTCGTGCGCGAGGACGGCGAGCAAGCCGAAGACGTCGTCGATCGCGCTGCGCTGAGGCGGGTTCAGACCCCGCAGGGCTTCAGCTTCGCTCGCCTGATGCAGGCGCACATTGACTGGCAGGGGAACGGCGAACCGACCGATGACGCCCAGATGGTCCGATCCGTAGGGGGTAGCGTCGTTATGGTTGAAGGAGAGTCCGCTCTGGAAAAGATTACGCTCCCGGGCGACCATGAGCGACTGGAGCGAAGTCTCGCCCCTGCCCCGCACTTCGTCACCCGCACGGGTCTTGGCTTCGATGTCCATCGGCTTGAGGCGGGTGAAGCGCTTTGGCTGAACGGAGTGAACATTCCTCATACCCAAGGCCTGTCCGGGCATAGTGATGCGGATGTCGCACTCCATGCCATCGTGGATGCCATTCTGGGAGCGCTTGCCGAGGGGGATATCGGCAGTCATTTCCCGCCAAGCGATCCCGAGTGGCGCGGCGCATCCTCCGATCAATTTCTTGTGTTCGCGGTCGATCGTGTCCACGCGCGCGGCGGTATTCTCGACCATATGGACGTCACCATCATTTGCGAGGCGCCGAAGATCGGGCCGCACCGGGACGCCATGCGCGAGCGACTGGCGGAGATCACAGGTCTCCGCAGCGAAGCGATTTCCGTCAAGGCTACCACGACAGAGCGTCTTGGCCTGACCGGCCGCGGTGAGGGCATCGCCGCGCAGGCCGTGGTTTCTCTCCGCCTTCCGCTGAGCACGTGAAACGAGGAGCGATTTTTCATTGGCATTGCCGGATAAAGGCGCAAGAGGCGACTCATGAACGATAGCGCGCTGCCGCTGGACACGCTTTTGCCGAACGATCTTGTCGTTCTGGCGCGGAAAGTGATTGAGGCGAACGGCCGGATCGGGCGCAAAATCTCGGTCGCCGAAAGTTGCACCGGTGGCTTGGTTGCTGCGGCGCTCACTGAAGTGCCGGGTGCCTCAGCAGTCTTTGAGGCCGGATTCGTAACCTATTCAAACGCAATCAAGATGAGCATCCTTGGCGTCAGCGAGGATGTGCTGGACACCTTCGGCGCGGTGTCGATCGCGACGGCATGGGCCATGGCACAAGGCGCGTTGAAAAAAAGCGACGCTGACGTGGCAGTGGCGATCACCGGCATTGCCGGGCCGGATGGCGGCTCTGAATTAAAGCCGGTCGGTACCGTCGTTTTCGCCCGCGCCCAGCGGGGCGACGAAAACGAAAATGTCGTGGCCGATCTGCGTCGGTTTGATGAGAAGGGGCGCGGCGCGATTCGGCTTCAGGCGGCGCTATGCGCGCTCGAATTGCTGCTGCCAGAGGACGCCCCGGCGTAGAGCGCCGCCGCCCTCGCCTCGAACGCCCCGATCATCTTGCGAAGGGCAGCATCGAACATCTGCCCGGCGAGCATCTCGAACAATCTGTTCTTGAACGCGAAATCGACTTCGAAATCCACGAGCACGCCGCCCTTGCCGTCTGGCTGAAAGCGCCAATCGTTGGAAAGATGCTTCAGCGGCCCGTCGAGATAATCGACATGCACGTGGCCCGGCCTTTCCTTCATCACGCGGGATGTAAACGTCTCTCGCAGCCCCTTGAAACCCACGATCATGTCCGCAACCATCTCCGTCTCGCTGTCGGAGCGGACCCGGGTCGCGCTGACCCAAGGCAGGAATTCCGGGTAACGGGCAACATCTGAAACCAGATCGAACATCTGCGCCGGCGCATAGGGCAGCGCCCGCGTTTCCTTATGCTGAGGCATTGATGCCTTTCGCCTTCGCAAGCTTGGCGTCGCGGGCAGCCTTCATCTCGGCGAAGTCCTTACCGGCATGATAGCTCGAGCGCGTAAGAGGTGAGGACGCGACCTGAAGGAACCCCTTGGCGCGGGCAATGGCCGCATAGGCGCCAAAAGCCTGAGGCGTCACGAACTCCATGACCTTAGCGTGCTTCGGCGTGGGCTGAAGATACTGCCCCATGGTGAGAAAGTCGATGTCGGCCGAGCGCATATCATCCATCACCTGATGAACCTCTAGCCGTTCCTCACCCAGCCCCAGCATGACGCCGGACTTGGTGAAGATCGAGGGATCGAGCGACTTCACCGTCTCAAGAAGACGGAGCGAGGCATAGTAACGCGCCCCGGGCCGAATCGTGGGATACAGGCGGGGAACCGTCTCAAGATTGTGATTGTAAACGTCCGGCCGCGCGGCGACGATCGCCTCGATGGCTGCCCGATGCTTGTTGCGGAAATCAGGCGTCAGGATCTCGATCGTTGTGTCGGGAGTCGTGCGGCGCAACGCCTC
>PJTZ01000395.1_pt1 | contig 10904 bp, 7 predicted proteins | sample 1512131 | NCBI WGS metagenome assembly PJTZ01 (sample SAMN08177679, study PRJNA422409) | Soil metagenome, whole genome shotgun sequencing project. | reverse complement strand
CTACAAAGAGAGTGGATTGCAACAAGTCTATGATCACTGTCTACATTGTAAACATAAAGAGGATAAGGGGACGCGGGTCATTCCGAAATTAGTACGAAGTTCCGGCGGTAGTGGTAGTTCTGGCGGTGGAAGTTTTAGTGGCGGCTCCTCCGGTGGAGGTGGTGGTAGCTTTGGAGGCGGTTCATCGGGAGGCGGTGGCGCGGGAGGTAGGTGGTAGCGATAGAATGGCAGAGGTTAACCCCTGCCGTTCTGAATAGCCTTGATGATCCCTTCTAAGTTCTCATTAAACTCCAAAAGCTGTGCGAAAACTTTGTCATCTTTTGCCAGTCCGCCATGTTTATTGTTCTTGCGGAATATTTCCTTGATGTCTTCCCAACGTTTCTGCTCGTCTGGGCGAATCAATCCGGCGAGCTCTTTTAATTTCAATAGATTGCTCTCGGTGTCGCTCGTCAGCGTTTGTGATTCACTTTCGTAGTGTGCCAACAATGTTTGGCTGATCTCTTCATTGTTCATCATCGGAATGATCTGTGCGACCAATTTGCTCATGTTGCGGTAAGAACCCTGCATCTTGAAAGGAGGCTCGGTACGGTAGCTATCCTGCATCGCTGCACTTTGGATATAGCTTTTGTTGACCTTGAGTACGGTATCGCGAATTTTCATCACGTGGCGTAGCACGGCGATGAAATCATCAATTTCTTGTTTCAGATAAACCCCTTCCAACTCCGGAATCTGCTCGGCACCGGATTGTACGTAGTCGACAAGCGCATAAAAATCTGGGAAGGATTTTCCGGCAATCTTCGCCAGATAGCTGTTTTCAATAGCCGCATTTTCCACCAAGCTCAGATTGAACAAGTGTTCCGTATCACCAATAACATCACCGAGATTATACACATCTGCCCGGTTGGCAAGCATGTCCGGAATCTGGAATTTAGAACCACTTTCCGTATAGGGATTGCCCGCCATAACAATGCAAAAGCGCTTGCCACGCAGGTCGTAGGTTTTGCTCTCGCCGTTGAAAATACCGTCGATCTTACGTTGCCCGTCCGCCAATGAGATGAATTTCTGTAGAAATTCGGCACTTAAATGCTGTATGTCATCCAGGTACAACATCACGTTGTCTGCCATCTCAAAAGACAAGTTTATTTTTTTGAGTTCCTCGCGCTCGCCCGATGTCTTCGCCTCTACGGGGTCAATAGAGGTGATCGAATGCCCGATCGTCGGACCGTTTACTTTTACAAAATGTAAGCCCATCGTTTTGGCGAGGTATTCCATCAACGTTGTCTTGCCGTAGCCCGGTGGAGAAATCAGCAAAAGCATGCCCATACGCGCCGTACGTTTGTTGTCGCCCGCTGCGCCTAATTGTTTTGCCAAATTGTTGCCAATGAGTGGAAAATAGACGTCGTTAATGAGTTTGTTTCTAACGAAAGACGTTAATACCTTCGGCTCAAATTCATTTATTTTTAATTCTTTTTCATACGATTTGCTGATTTGTTCCTTTAGTTGCGCAAAAGCTACAAAGCGAGGGACATCTACGGTTACGAAAACACCCATTTTTTGCATAAAGGCGTGATAGTTTAGGTATAATGACCCATCCTCCAACAAGACATGGTTACCTTTCAGTTGTTCCAATGTTACACTAAATTGTCCGAATATGAGATGATAATCATCTTTCGGAAACAGGAGTGCTGCCGCCGTTTCTTCCATGATTGGCTGGTAGCTGTCGGCTTGTTGGGTTTGATCGACGAAAGCATGTAGCCAGTTTAATAGGAGTAGATAACGATCGGTATTGTCGAAATGTTCGTTTTGAAAATCCTGTTCAAAATCAGCATATATTTTTTTGTTTTCCAGATCACGGACAAACTCCTGCCGCAGATGGTCAGCTTGTTCACTTAACGTCAGTTTATCGTAAGTGGTGAATGTCTGAAAGAGATAAGTGGCCACCATATGTGGTGCATAGACGGATAGATCAAGATATGTTTCCCAGGATGAAAATTGCGTGGCAATCTCATCGATGATAGATTGGTAGTGCTTGGAAGTAGGGAAGGCTTTGCGTACGGCTCGCCCTGATTGGATGAGGTATTGTAGCCGCTCCCGCTTATTTTTTGATAAGCTGTGCCAAAACAACTGTGCAATCGCACGCAATGGGCTTTCAAAGCATAATAATTCGAGTTTCTCGTCTAATTGCTTGACGGCTTTGAAAATTTCTAAAGCATCGATATTATGAACGCCTTTGATATAGCCTTCTGAATAATGTTGTTCGATGTAAGTTGCAATATAGGTTTCGGCATTAAATTGCTCGGTCACTTGTGAAGCTAAGAAGGCTTGATATGCAAGGTATTCACCGCGGTAAACGTGTTTGTTCTCTGATAAGAGTTCCTGTTCCCAGATGTCGTGGTAATTTTGCAGTTCGTTATTTTTTACCTTTTGATAGAAGCTGGTGCCGGTTAGGTGGAAATAGAGTTCTTCGCTGCGGCGGACAAGCGTAAGGCTGAGCGATTGCTTATTGACCGTAAATTTGTGTGTGCCGAGCGCGATGATGTTGTCGCCGTCCACATACAGTTCGGTTTTGTCCCGCAATGTCCGCAAGGCATCTTCCTGTGATTTTTTTAACAGGTTTTCCAGGTTTTCGGCTTTAGAAATATCGTTTAGGCTTTTTAGCTCAGCAACAAGTTGCCTGACCTTGTCTATCATGAGGTCGGCTGCATAAAAGCTTTGTATTTCTGCCCGGCTCTGAAAGGTAGCCGATTTGTTTTCGATATTTTTTAATACACGCAGGCCGATCTGCTCTAAAGAACCTGTTCGTTTATTGATCTGCTCGACCAATTGCTCGCGCCGGATGTTGAACGCCTTGATAACGTCATCTCGTTTGTCAGCTATTTTTAACGCAAAATCATCGAAATCAGCAAATTTGCTTTCCAGTTCTTCCAATTGAACTAGTATTTTGCTATAATATTCTTCTACCTTATCAGCGGAAGTCGACAATTCTAAATAATTAGTGACCGATTGCTCCAACAGGGTCATTTGTGCCGAAAACTCGGCGATAGCTTCTTTGCCCTGTAACGATTTGAGCTTACGTGTCAGTTGTGCACGCACTTCGTTTAAAGAAGCGAAGATAATCGATATTTTTTCTACTATCTGTGTGGTTTGTGTCGCGTCTTCGATCTTGAGGCTATGCAGAATATCGATCAAAAGTTCCAGCTCGTTGGCAATAGTCAAGTTACCTTCTTCAATGGGTTTCGCGTCAAACGCTTTTTCTATGGCCGTGACCTGCTGTTTTTGTCCTTCTACACGTTGTTCGTACGGGCTGAGCGCTTCTTCACGTAACAGGAAAGCGACCGTATTTTGTGAAAGTTCGTCGGTTATTTGATGTAGTGTTTCCTGTAATGCTTCGACGCGATCTAAGGCAATATATTTGACATTTTTAAGTTCAATAGCTTCGCCGAGCAAGCGTCGGGCGTCTGCTAATTGATGTACCAACTGATCCAGTTGTTCGACCACCGTGCTGTTTATGTCAAATTGCAACTGCTCCAGTTTTTCTTCCAGCGCCTGTATGCGCTCTTCCGCGTGTTTGCGCTGTGCTTGCACTTTTACAAACTCATCGATAGCGGTATTGGCAATTTCCTTTATTTCCGTCAGCGGGATCCCAAGACTGGCCAACGCTTCGTCCTGAATCCAGAAATACGAGTCCAGCAGGTTGCTGGATTTTTTGAGAATATCTTCGTATAGACCCTCGTAGCTATCTTCTTTATGGACTAATTGAATCACTTCCTGGGCCTCTGCCATCGCCTGCACGATTTGTTTGTTGCCGACTTTATATAGCGGATGGTTCTTTTTTGCTTCGTTTTCCTGAAGCATTTCCATATAAGGCGTTTCCCAAATTTGCACCTGGTGGTGGCGTGTCGCCTCGGCTTCCGTTCGGAAATAGATAAGGCTTCCGTCGTTAAAAATCGTAAATCCGTTACAGATAATAGGTGTTTCCACGGCCTGCTGAATGATGTTGTATGACAGCAGTACAAAGGTGTTCGTTTCTTTCTGGCTAAAGACATACAGGAAATCCTCACCATTTGGTGAAGCGATTTTCCGTAGAAAAGTCATATTGTCTGCGTTGCCCTCAAAGATTTTGTGGGTGCCATTTTGGAGGTAATACCCGTTGGAGAAAATCAGTCCTTGATTATCGGGCAATAGGATGGCGGACTCGTTCAGCGATTTGAGGTTGACGACTTCCTTGGTACGCTGGTTGAACACATAAGCCCGGAAATCTTCTTGATAAGGTTTTATCCGTATGGCAATGAGGTTGCCCAGATCGGCATAATAGTACTCGGCATCATCGAGTTGTTGGTCGAGATTTGTTACTTTTTCGGCGTAAATTCCCTTCCCGCTGTCGGTATTATCTTCTATTTTAAACGTGATATCGCCATGCAGCGCTTCGATAAACACTTTATCTAAAATGGAAATATGTGGGAATTTACCTAAACGACGATCTTCCAACGTCGTTCTTGTCCAGTCAAATTCAAACTGATCAGGCAGCCGTACGTCATGTATACTCCTGTCGTCTTGATAGTGGAGTTTTCCATCTTTGATGAGCCACTTGAATGCTTTCAGATCGGAAGCTTTCTTGCTGGTTTGGAATATCATGTAGAGATAGTTCTCCGTACGGCGGAATCGCGCGAAGATAGCATCTCGATAGTATTTGTACAGATTTTGATAGTCGACGACGAAGTTCGGATCGTTGATCAAATCTAACGGTTGCGGGATGAACTGGTTGTTTTCAAAAAGGTAGATGCTGAAAACATCTTCCAGCTTGATTTCTGTGCGTAAGCCGAAATGTACATTGTAGCCGAAGATACATACCTCGTCGATAGCGACGATGCCGCGTGCAGCGCAGGTGTTATCCGTCGTAATCCGTTGGTTGGCTTTTAATGTAAAGGATGTGGCACTGAACACCTCCCGACGGGAGTCGTTGAGCGCCTGCAATCTTTTGATAAGATCTTCCTTTTGCGTTTGCAGACGCTTCCGGATGATTTCATACGCGCCTTGATCAAGGCTGTTTTGTTGTTCCTGCATAAAACTAACCGTTCAGTTTCTTGTTCGATACCCCTAAGTTTTTCGCCAATCCGAACAGCGAATTGATAAAACCTGTGTCTTCCTCTTCGCCTTCGGCTTTAGCAGCTTGTTGTAATTTAATCAATGCAGCAGATACGGTTAGGTTTTTGATATCGTTGGAAGAGACACCATATTTATCAGCAAGCCCGCGAATTTTCTCTGCTAAATCACCATTGCCACTCACGCCTATCAATGAATCTTTGATATCTGTAGCATGTTTGGAGTTGTTGATCAGATGGTCAAAGCCCTTTGCGTTTGATACTTGGCGAACAATATTTTCGAAGAACATCGTTTCCCCACCGACGATGTCAATCTTCGCCGTTTTCAAAGCTTCTGACAGTACATCTGCCTGTGCGGCAGCAATATCTTTTTGGATGTTGATATGTGCCAATTCCACATCACGTTCTTTTTGTAATTGTAATTTGAACTCTTCATGCTCTTTACCCACGCCATCCAATTGTTTCATCGCAGCCGCTTTCTCTTCGATACCTTTTGCTTCTGCCAATGCTTTTTCACGGACTACTTCGGCTTGCGCCAAACCTTCTTTGCGTAATGCTTCTGCTTTTTTCTCGATCACAACGGCCTCCTTGGTGCCTTGAATTTCTTCTGCTTCTGCTTTGGCAACCATGACCTCTGCTTCCGAAAGGCCAAGCGCCGCTTCTTCCTTCGCCTGTGCTTCGGCTATAATTTTGCGCGCTTCGGCTTCTTTTGCAGAAGCTTCTTTCTTCGCTTCGGCTTCGATCAGCAACTCCTGTGCTTTTTTCTCCGCAATTTGACGGGCGGCTTCGGCATCGATGACTTTTTTCTCTGCTTCTTGCTCCGCTGCAATCTTGGCTGCTTCCGCTGCTTTTACAGTCGCGATCAAACGCTCCTCGGCTTCCTGCGAAGCAGCGATGACACCCGCTTGCTTCTTACGCTCTACATCGCGGAATACCTCCAGGTCTTTAACAGCTTGTTGCTCTTCAATAACCCCTTTCTCCAGTTGGACGCGCTCTTTGATAACCCCTTGGATACTTTTTTGCTCCGTTTCGATCGACCGCTGTTTGTCAATTTGTGCTAAGGTAACAATCCGTTCCCGCTCGGTTGCTTCCAATGCCCGGTCTTTTTCCACGCGTTCGGTTTCGATGGCGTCCGTACGGAGTTTGTTCTTCTCCGCGATGATGATCTGGCGAAGCTTGTTTTCTTCTTGAATGGCCAGTTGTTCTTCGGTAGTGATGCGCACTGTTTCGGATTTTAGCCGCTCTTCTTCCCGCACTTTTACGATTTCTGCTTCCTCTCTAGCTTTGATGTTATCGACTTCCCTGCGCTGTTTTTCTTCTTTTTCAGCTAACTGGCGTTCGAGTTCCAGGATGGCCTCTCGTGCTTCCACGTCTTGTTTCTTGATGACTTTCTCTTCTTCTCGACGGATCAGGTTAGCATTCATATTCTGTTTGGCGGTCAGTTCCGTTATTTTTTTAATCCCTTCGGAGTCTAGAATGTTATCGGGACTTAAGAACTTCAGCTCGGTTTGTTCCAGATAGTCAATGGCGCAATCGTCCAAGATATAGCCGTTGAGATCTGTACCGATAATGTTTAAAATTTCTTCCCTAAACTCACGTCTGGCTTCATAGAGTTCGATGAAATCGAATTTTTTACCCACGGTTTTCAATGCTTCTGAAAATTTAGATTCGAAGATGCTCTTTAGTGTTTCGGGATCGCTAGCGCGGACACAACCGAGGTTTTGGGCAACGTTGACCACATCGTCGACCGATTTATTCACCCGTACGAAGAAAGCGACTTTAATGTCTGCTCGGATATTATCCCTACAAATCAGCCCGTCGTGTTGCATCCTGGCTATTTCGATTTTCTTGACCGAAATATCCATGATTTCCATCCGGTGGAATACAGGAACGACGTACATCCCTTTATTGAAAGCGACCTTGGTGCCGCCCACGCCGCTACGCACAATAGCTTTTCCTTGTGGAATCTTTTTGTAGAACATGCTCAGTACTACAAAAAAAGCAAGGATAAAGAAGACGACGGCGCCTACCGCAATTAAAACGATGCCGGTCAATCCGTCTACAAATAATAGTGTATTGCTTGTCATTGGTTTATTAGTTTAATTATATGTTTTCTAGTGTGATTTCTTTCTTGACGTAATAGAATTTTTTGTCGACGCCTTCATTGACGACAACAGCCTGTTCGCCATATGCAATCTTTTCTCCATTTTCACTTTTTACATTGAGCTGGATAATATCGCCACCAATAAAGACTTCCAGCCAGCCTAAACGTTCGCCTTCGATGGTAGAGCGCATTTTGCCTGACCGCCCCAGAAAGTCGTGTGCTTCTTCCCCGGTATAACCCACTTTTTTGTATAGTTTCACTAAAGGAATGGTGACATAATGCATCAAAAAGAACGTGAGTACCAGCACGGGAATTAATATCAGAACGGACTTCCACCCAAATTGTGCAAGGTTGAAGAGGATGGACGACGCAATTGTAACGATCCAACCGATAAATTTAAATAAGGTGACAATGACCATAAACGGTGCTTTGCCCACGTTGATAAAATCCATCGCTTTGGATAAGAATGAAGGCTCGCCGTCGGTGTTTGCATCGGCATCGTCTGGCATGTCGACTTCGTGGACATCGGCGCCCTCAAACGCGACATCAGCTTCGCCAAAGTCAAATCCATCGCCTAACAACATCGTGAAGAGCCAATAGAGCAGAGAAATGCCTGTCAACACGGTCATGATGGCATTAGGAAGTGGATGGAATAAAAGGTTTATTACGTCTGCCATATGGTTTTAGATTTTGTCCATTTTCATTCCCCAAAATCCGGTTGGTTTTATGACAATGGTTTTGTATTCAAACTTTTTCATATCAATATCTTTGTCGTTTTAGTGGATAGTTTTGTCTTAATACCAGGTAATATATCATAGAGCCTATAAGCGGTGCGAATACAATTAACAGAATCAGTAATATTCTATCTGTTGTTTTATTGCCGAACTCTCTTTTGAATACATCAAACAGTGCGATGATGGCAAATATTAAAGGAGCTATCCCCGCGATAGCGAAGACGAATAAGAAAATGACTTCTTGTGTGCCTATGTTTACAAATAATAAGGGGTCCATATTATTCTCCTTTTTTTAGTTGTTGTTTCAAACTTTCCAGCTCTTCCTCTGCGGACTTTTCTTTACTTTTTATCTCTTTCTCGTCGTGTATGGTGTTCTGTCGTGCAATTTCCTCATACGCTTGGGCTAGGTCTTCACTGTGGTCTGCTTTGTTCTTCATGCGTTCAAGCATGACGATTGTTCCGTGTGTGTCCATAGTGGCGATATGACGGTTAGCGAGTTCGGAAGCCTGCGTAACTTTCTGCTTTGCCTTTAAAATTGTCAATTCTTTCTCCCATTTGGAAATGTTATAGCGTAAAATTTCCAATTTTTGTGAAATTTTTTCCACAACTTCTCCTTGACTTTCGATTTGGTCTTGCAAATTGTCCAGTTCCGCCAGTAAATCCTGCTTGTATAATAAAGCTTCTTTAGCCAGTCGGTTCGCTACGTTGATTTCCAATTCGCCTGCATGGTGTTTCAATAATATTGTCCTAGCTTTCTCTTCCATCTGTTCGGCGTGTCGACGGTTATGTTCCGCTTTGTTGGACAGACGTATTTTAGAAGCTTTAGCTTGAGCTAATTGTTCTGTAATATCGGCGAGTTCTTCTTTCAAGTCCCGGATACCTTGTTCAACCATGTGGATAGGATCTTCCATTCTATCGACCAATGCGTGGATTTCTGATTGCCCTATCTTTAAAAGTCTTTTGAAAATGCTTATCATATACTTGTTTCTTTAATTCTTTGAAAATGCTATCAACTGTTCATAATACTCGCTGAGCAATAAAGAGAGCGAATTGATGGCTGCATCGAATTCGTTCTGATCGATATTATGCGCCTGCAATGTGTAGCGGAATATCACTTTTTTGCCATCTTCCGTAACGGCAAAACCTCCGTGTATAATATCCCGGTTTTTTATGAGCAATGCTTTGAAAGTCGCAAGATTGTCCGATCGCAAGGTAAACAGGTATTGCTCGAAAATAATAACTGGTGGCGCAATCCCAATGATCAAATTACGGATACTATCCGCATCACTTTCAACGATGAAGAAGCCTTCTTGCTCACTATTTTTGCAGATGGTGAATCCAATGTCTTCTATATATTTTTTTATTTTTTGAAACAGCATAGCCGATTAAATTGTATATTTGCTCATAAACTTTGCATAAAAATAATAAATGCAAAAATATTTTGCAAATAAAAATAAAAAAAGTTTGAATGAGTCAGATCGGAAGTAACATAAAAAAGCTTAGAAAAGTGAAGGGATTAAGTCAACAGGCTTTTGCTGATTTGTTTAGTTTGACACGTGGGAATATCTCGTCATATGAAGAACGACGAGCCGAACCAAAAATTGAGGTTATTTTGCAGATTGCAAAATATTTTAGCATTCCCGTTGCGCAATTGCTGGAGAAACAACTAACGGTAAACGAGATTTTAAACTTTGAGGACTATTTTGAAGATAGTACGACCCTCATGGCAGCCAAAAATATGAGCGCCGTACCCTTTATAGGACGAGAAAATTTCTTGCATGCCAATCGAAAAATAGACGTAACCAACATGCCGAAAATCTATTTTCCGATTTATCATAAACAAAACTTTCTCGCGTTAGAAAACTGTTCTTTTATTCCCAAGCCACTGATATTTCCATTTGAAGAAAATGCCATTCTATTTTTTGAGCCTGTAGAAATTGCGATTCTACATACACTTGATCAACACTATGGTGTTTATTTGGGAGCTGATGAACTATTTTTTGGTCAATATCAAACCAATGGTAATGATATTGAGCTAATCTTGAACGACTGGATGAAAAAGGGATTTGCTGCGGAAAAGAAATCTTATTTCTGGAAGCTTTACGGTAAGTTTGAAAAAGTTGTTTAGTTCTTTTTTTTCGTAAAAAAGAACCAAAAACCTCGTCGCTTCAGATATTTGAGAGGAGTGGATAGTACTAAGGATGAGTTGATACATGCCTCAAATATCTGGATGCGACATTTAGTGTTAATAGGGGGATTGTACAAATGCGTTGCTGAACGAGATCAATATTGCTTAGCGGTTGTGCGGAGTTAAAACGGCCTTGAACTTTTCCGCGGCCATTTTTCTGAAGGCTATTCCGTTAAAAACAAAATACTGTTTGAGCGAAGCGAGTTTATTTTGTTTAGGGATAGTCAAAGAAAAATAGCGGAAACGTTCTCAGCCTTGATTTTTTTTGCTTCGTTTTTTCATCAAGGAAAAAATGAAGTTAAGAAAACTCTGTTTTCAAAAACCTGGCTGTTTCATTCCCTTTCTGTTTGATGAGATCTTCCGGCAACCCGGCAAACATTAATTGTCCGCCATTTTTACCGCCTTCGGGACCCATATCAATAACCCAGTCCGCGGTTTTGACGACGTCTAGATTATGCTCAATGATCAATACGGTGTTTCCGCGATCTACTAATCGGTTAATAACACCCAATAAAACATTGACGTCTTCAAAGTGCAGACCTGTTGTTGGCTCATCTAAGATGTAGAACGTATTGCCCGTGTCTTTTTTCGACAATTCGGTAGCCAGCTTCACCCGTTGTGCTTCTCCCCCTGACAGGGTAGTAGACGATTGTCCTAACGTGATATAACCTAACCCTACATCTTGTAGCGTTTTGATCTTTCTATAAATGGAAGGGATATTTTCAAAGAAATCCACTGCTTCGTCAATACTCATATCCAGTACGTCTGAAATAGAT
>PJTZ01000394.1_pt1 | contig 10929 bp, 6 predicted proteins | sample 1512131 | NCBI WGS metagenome assembly PJTZ01 (sample SAMN08177679, study PRJNA422409) | Soil metagenome, whole genome shotgun sequencing project. | reverse complement strand
TGCGGGTAATCGCGCCCACCGCGTCATTGGTGTGGACGGTCGAGAGCACGAGATGACCCGTTAGCGAGGCCTGCACCGCGATCTCGGCGGTCTCGCGGTCGCGGATTTCGCCGACCATCACCACGTCCGGGTCCTGCCGCAGGATCGCGCGCAAACCCGCCGCGAAGGTTAGGCCGACCTTGGAATTGACCTGCGTCTGGCCGACGCCCTCGATGGCGTATTCCACCGGGTCTTCCACGGTCAGGATGTTGCGACTGCCATCGTTCAACTGACGCAGGCCCGCATAAAGCGTCGTCGTCTTGCCGCTGCCGGTCGGCCCAGTGACGAGGATGATGCCATTGGGTTCCGCCACCGCCTCGCGCAGCACCCGGTCGGCTTCTCCTGCCAAACCCAGCGCGTCGAGCGATATGCCGGCATTCTCCTTGTCGAGAATACGCAACACCACGCGCTCGCCTGCCCGGCTCGGGAGCGTGGAGACGCGCACGTCGAGCAGTTTGCCGCCCAGCGTCAGGCCAATGCGCCCGTCCTGCGGAATGCGACGCTCGGCAATATCGAGGCGCGCCATCACCTTGATACGGCTCACGACGACTGGCGCGACATGGGGCGGCATGCGCAGCGTCTCGGTCAGCACGCCGTCCATGCGCATCCGCACGACGAGGCCCGTCTCATAGGGCTCGATATGGATGTCGCTCACGCCCTGCCGCGCCGCCTCGGCAATGATCCCGTTGATGAGGCGGATGGCCGGCGCATCATCGCCGCTGTCCAGCAGATCTTCGGCGGTGGGAAGATTGCCCGCGATCAGGTCCAGCTCGTCGCCGCCCATGGCAAGCGATCCCGCCATCTCGGCCGCCGATCCACCCATCGAATAATGATCGGAAAGATGCTTCTCGAAGGCCGCCTGTGGCACCACCGACACCTCGAAGCTGCGTGCGAGATGCCGCCGCACTTCGGGCAGGATGCGCGGGTCGCCCCCTTCCCGGAAGGCCAGCATAAGCGTCGCATCCGTCTCCGCCGTGCCCGCCTCGCCAGAGACGATCACAACGCCGTGCTTGCGGGCGAAGGAGTAGGGAATATCCACCACGTGGAGCGACGTTCCGGCAGGCGACGGATCGGGCCTCACGTCGATGGGCACGTCCCTCTCGCCCGATGGCACGGGGAGCGGCGCAGACACCATGGGCTCGTCCGCTGGCGTCACGGCCTGCGCTGCTCGCTTGGCGGCACCTCCACCGGGCGCACGACACTTTGCGATGTGTTAGTGGCAGTCGGCTCGACCACCCGGCCGTCGATCACCTGATCGCCCGAACGCGGCGCCTGCACGCCCGGGGGCGTTGTGCCCATATAATCCCGCACCAGCGCATCAATGGAAGGTTCCGCCTCGGGATTATTGGCCTGCTGCATACCCCGCACATAGCCGTATCGCTGCGCCGCGACCTGCTGCGCGTCCGCTTTGCTGTGCAGGATGGTCGGCCGGATGAAGACCATGAGATTGGTCTTGGTTCGCGAGCGGCTGCGAGACTTGAAGAGCTCGCCAATCCCGGGAATATCGCCGAGCAGCGGGATCTTCTCAATGGTCCGCCGCTCATTGTCGTCGAGCAGGCCGCCCAGCGCCACGATCTCACCGTCGTCCACCGTCACCGTCGTCTGGATCTGGCGCTTGTTGATGATGAGGTCGCTGGAATTGTTAGAAACGGGGCCTGCGACACTGGAAACTTCCTGCTTCAGGAAGAGTTTGATCGCGCCGCCTGAATTGATCTGGGGCTTCACTTCCAGCATGATGCCGACATTCTGCCGCTGCACCGTGCGGAATTGATTGTCGAAATTCTGGCTGAGCGCTTCTCCGGTGGAGACCGGCACTTCCTGCCCGACCAGCAGCTTCGCCTCCTGATTGTCCATCGTCATCACGGAGGGCGTGGAGAGAATATTGCTCTCCGTGTCGGACTTCACGGCGTTGATAATGGCGCCAAAGATGCCGTTGCGACCAAGCCCGGTTGCAATGCCGCCGAAACCACCTGTCGCGTTGGAGAGCGCGTCTACGGCCGCGCTCTGGAGCTGATTGGCGAGACCACCATTCTCCGTCGTCGTGGTCGTCGTCCGCGTGCCATCCGGTGAGACGACCGTGGTGTTCGTGGTCGCCAACTCGCGCGCACCAATCGCCCCCGCCAGCGTCAGGATGTTGGGCTGGGCGTTGGAATAGTTGGTCGCGGCGAAACCGGTCGAGGTGCTGCCGATGAGGAACTGGACGCCCAGCCGCTTCGCGGCGGCATCGCCGATTTCGACGATGATCGCCTCGACCAGCACCTGATCCCGGCGGGTGTCGAGCTGGCGAATGACTTCGCCCAGCATACGCTGCACATCGTTGCTGGCTGCGACCACGAGCGCGTTGGCCCCCTCATAGCGCGTGACGATCGCCGGGCCTCGCTTGGAGATGCCGCTGCCTTCACCGACAGATGCGCTTACGGCCGAGGCCGCAGGCGCCGCACTCGCGCCATTCGCTATCCCCGGCCCAGCGCCGCCGCCCGCAGCAACCGCAGGCGTTCCCGCGCTCACGCTCCCGGCGCCAGCAGCGCCCTGCCCCAGCAACTGCTGGAGCACGGGGAGCATTTTGTCGGCATCGCCATGTTCCAGCCAATAGACGCGGATTTCGGTCCCCACGCCCGCGCGCATGTCCAGTTCGCGGGCCATGCTCGCCAGACGCGAGACGCTCGTCGCATCCCCCCGAATGACGATGCTGTTCGAGCTGTCGATTGCCACCACTGTGGCGCTGGGCGCCTGCCCTTCCCCGCCGCTCGTCATCAAAGTCTGGAGCGATGTCGCGATCTCGCGGGCACCGGCATTCTTCAATGCAATCACGTCCGTGGCGGCGCTATCGGTGTCGATCCGGCCGAGCACTTGGCGGATGCGCGCGATATTGTCCGCATAGTCAGCGACGACGATCGACCGGCCCGCCCGGTTGGCGGAAATCGACCCGTCCCGGCTCACCAGCGGTCGCAGGGTCTCCATGGCCGACTGGGCATCGATCGACCGCAGGCGGACGACTTCGGTAACGAACTGGTTGCGATTGGCTGCCCGGCCCACCTGCCCCGGCTGACTTGCCGCGCCTTCAGCCGGCTGAACGCGGAATGCGCCGCCTGCGGAAGGGATCGCGACGAGACCGTTCGCCCGCAGGGTCGAGAGGAAGATCTCGAAATATTCCGAGCGCGTCAGGGGGCGGTCGGTCACGACCGAGACCTTGCCCTGCACCCGGCTGTCGATGATGAACGTCCGGCCCGTAACCCGCGCCGCGTCCTGAATGAACGCGCGAATGTCCGCATCGCGCACGTTAAGCGTGAGTTGCGCAGCGAGCGGTGTGGCCATGGCGAGCGCTAGCGCTGCGACGGCAGTCATGCGCCGCAAAGTGCGAACGGACATCACTTGCCGCCCTCCAGGATAATCGCCACCGGAACCGTTGCTGATCCCCGCTCGACCATCAACGAGAGCCGCGCGCCGGGCAAGATCTGGGATTGCAGGGCGCGAATATCGGCCGGCGAAGAGATTGCGCGGCCGTTCACCTGAGTGATGATGTCGCCAGGGCGCAGCCCCGCGCGCGCAAAGGCTTCGTTGCGGCCCTGCTGATTGACGACGATCCCGGTCACTCTACCCCCTTCATTTCGTGGCGCGAAGCTGGCGCCTGTGGCCAGGTCTTGCGCTGTCAGGCCGCCGCTCGCCGGCAGGACAAGCCCTCCCGGTGCGCCCGCCGCCCCCGGCGCCGGCGCGGCGCCTCCCGGCACGGAGCCACGCCCCGGTCCCGGCGGAATCGGCGCACCCGCCCCAGCCGCAGGCGCGGCCTCGTTCGCCGTTCCGCCATTCGACTGGTCGATGAACAGTGTTTCCTCTGTTCCGCCCCGGTCGATGACAACATGGTCGAAAGCCACGGCCTTCAGCTTCACACCGGGCGCGATCTCGTCGCCCACCACATAGCTGGTCTGCACGCCTTCGCTGTCCGCGATGATCGCCGATCCCTGCCCCGAACCTTCGTTCATCCGCGTGCCGAACAGTTGCAGCGCTAGCGAGGTCACCTGCTGCACGCCGGGCGAGCCGCTGGCCGCTGCCGACCGGAAGAAGGGATCGAACGCCGCGAAGAGCGAACGACGCGCGTCCGCACCCACCATCACGGGCTGGCGTGCCCGCCAGTCTCCGAAGAGCCCGACCGGTGTCACAAGCGCCCAGGCGAGCCGCGCGATCTGGATAATGAGAACGGCAACAAGAAGCGCTTCGAGCCACCGGCCGAAATCGGCAGACTGGCGCGATCGTCTCCGCGTCGCCGCGCGACTCAAACCAGTCAACCGCATGTCGCTTTCGTTACCCCAGTCCCTGCGCCCTGCCTAGGCTCGCGCGGAAATCCTCAGCGCCGCCTAGGTGCCCTCCTTTACCATTGGATGACAATATCGTTACCAAAAAATGACACACGCTTTTGAGGTCGACCGCCTGCTTATCCCCTGGTTGATCGCCGCTTCCCGCAACGCTACCGGTGCGGCATGACTGCCACGGCTGATAGCGCAGATCCCACCGACCAGCCGGGCGTCCAGCGCTTCCCGAGTCGGGATCTCCAGCTCTTTATCAAGCGCGAGTTCCTGAGTGCCGAAGCCTGCGCAGGCCTCATCGCACGGATCGATGCGGGACGCCGCCCCTCCACCATTGCGGACGATCTGGGCTACGAGGCGTTTCGGACCAGCGAAACCTGCGATCTTGATGCTGCCGATCCCTTCGTCGCCGGGATTGATCAGCAGCTATGCGCTTTCATTGGTCTCCCGTCGGACCATGGCGAGCCGATGCAGGGGCAGCGCTACGCGGTCGGGCAGGAGTTCAAGGCACACACCGATTATTTCGAGCCTGCGGGTGCGGATTATGACACCTATTGCGCCCGCTCGGGAAACCGCACCTGGACGCTCATGATTTATCTGAATGAACCGGGCGCGGGAGGCGCGACCCGCTTCACGAAGGTCGGCAAGACCATTCAGCCGGAGACCGGCAAGCTCCTAGCCTGGAACAATCGCTTGCCTGATGGCGCGCTCAATCCCGCGACGATCCACCATGGGATGAAAGTCCGCGCGGGCACGAAATATATCATCACCAAATGGTATCGGGAGTTGCCCTGGCGGGGCTGATCTTTAGCCCGTAATGAAAAGGGCGGCACTCAGGCCGCCCTCTCCATTCTTTGTGTAGCCGCTCTTAGAAGGTCGTCGAGATCGAGAAATTGACCGTCGTGCCTGGCTTGTAGCGATTGTAGATGATCGTGTTGGTGCCGTTGGTCTGCTCTTCACGATATTTGCGGCCCGTGATGTTGCGCGCCTCGAGCTTCAGGTCGAACATCCTGCCGTAGATGTCGAAGCCCTGCCGGGCCACAAAATCGAGGTTGAAACCGGGATATTCGTAGACGTCCGGTTGACTGAGACCCGGGCCGCCCCCGTTCACGCCACGGCTGGTCACGCGCTTGCTGGCATAGGACAGGATGAAGGTCTGCTGCGAGAGCCGGTCAGTGTCCTCCATGCCCAGCTGCAGATTGACCAGATGGTCCGATTGCCCGCTGAGCGGCGCGCCATCCTGGAAGTAGGCGCTTGAGGGCGAACCGATACTCGCCGGATAGACGAGGATGGTGTCGCCGCTGCCGACCTTCAGCTTGGACTGCGTGTAGGTATAGTTGCCGATAAGGACGAGCCGCCGCGAGTCGAACATCGCCGCGTCCGACCAGCGCGAGAGATCGAAATATTTCTGCGCTTCGAACTCGCCACCATAAAGGTCGGCCTTGGGTGCATTGCCGAAGCTGGTCGCGAAGTTGCCGCTGATGATGCTGATGAAGGATTCGATCGGCTTGTCGATCTTCTTGAAGAAGCCCGCGAGCGACACGCGCTGGTCGCGCGCGAAATACCATTCGTAGCGGACCTCAGTGTTGAAGAGCTTGCTGTCGGTCAAATACGGATTGCCATAATAGGTCCGGTTGGTGTCCGGATCGAAATAGGGCTGGAAGATCAGTTCGCGGAACTGCGGCCGCGCAATGGTCTGCGATGCGTTGGCCCGCAACTGCATGTTCGGCTGGAACTGCCACGTCACAGTCGCCGCCGGCAGCCAGTAATCCTTGCGGATGACGTTCGAGAACACCGAAGGATTATTGCTGAAGACCGGGATCGTCTCCACGCTCTGCCGCGCCTTTTCGTAGCGCACGCCGCCATCGATCAATAGTTCGGGCGTCAGCTGCCAGCTGAGTTTGCCGTAGCCCGCATGGTTGACGAGCCTGGCGCCGAAGAGCGGGTTCGGCTCATTGTCCTGCAGGCGGAAGCCCAGTTCGGGCCGGGTTATGACATTCTGCGACAGCAGCAAATCTGGCCGTAGCAGTCCCACGCCTTCGTAGGTGCCGCTAAGCGCTGCGGTGATCGCATATTCGCGCCGCTCGCTGGTGCGATCAGTCCGGGCGTAGGCATAACCGGCCGACAGGCTCAGGGTATCGAACGGCTTGTAGGTCACGTCTACGCCGCCAGACCACAGATCCTCGTTGAGGTCGGAATAGCGGATGAGCGCCGTGCCGTTGGCACCGTTGTTCAGCAGGTTGATGAACTGATCGCCGAACGGACCAGACCCCGTCTTCACATATTCCGTCGTGAACTCGTTGGGCGCCTCGCGTTGCGAATTGGCATAGGTGCCGCGCACGTCCACGCTCAGCTCCGGCGTCAGCTTGAACTCGCCCACGAACTGCGTGTCGATCAGTTGCCGCTCGTACCAAGCGGTGTCCTGCCGCATGAACAGTGGTGGATTTTCATCCTTCCGGCCCAGGCCCATCCGCGTGTTCTTCTGCGTGTCTCGAATGTAGAGGTTCGTCCAGCGCAGCTTGTTGTCGCCGAATTCCAGGCCGAGGCCGAGCAGGCCGTTCACCACGACCCGGTTGTCGGTCGTCACCCGCTCGAAATCGGACGCGAGCTGACTAATGTCGGATGTCGTGGAATATTGCTGGGTGGAATCCCGCGTCTGCCACTTGTTGCTGTAACCAGCCGTCGCGATCACGCCGAGCGTCAGGTCGCCACCGAGATCGAACGACGTGCCACCGGTCACGGATGCCGTGTAGTTCGGCGCGACATGGTCCCACCGCTGGGCAGTCACGAAGCGCGGGCTGAACAGCTGGCCTGCGAGCGCCGCGTTTTGCGCCGCCGTCAGGTCAGTCAGCTGCTTACCGCTTTTCCAGAAACCGGCGAGCGCAGGCTGGGTGTTGCGCGATCCGTTGTCGAACCCCGTCCAGTCGCTCTTGCTGCCTTGATAGACATAGCCGAGATAAGAGGTCGTCTCGTTGTTGGCGCCGATCCCGCCGCTAAACGTCAGGAAGCTTTCTTTCGGCACGGCATTGGTCGTGAGGTTGATCACGCCGCCGCCGAACTCGCCGGGAAAGTTCACGGAGTAGCTCTTCTGCACCAGTGAAGACGAGACGATGTTGGTCGGGAAGAGATCGAGCGGCACGACGCGCTTGAGCGGCTCGGGGCTGGGCAGCGGCGATCCGTTGAGCAGCGCCAGCGAGTAGCGATCACCGAGTCCACGGACATAGACGAAGCCGTTGCCCACCACGCTAAGACCGGTCACGCGGCCAAGCGCGCCTGCGATATTGCCTTCGCCCGTCCGGGCAATATCCGCGCTGGAAAGCACGGAGACCACCGCCGGAGCGTTCTGCTGAATGTTCGCGTTGCGGCGGCCGACAACCACAATGTCTCCGCCAGGTACCGAGACTTCGGGCTGAGCGGGCGCGGCATCATCCGACGGCGCCGGAGCGTCCGTGGCAGGCGCCGGCGTAGCGGTCTGCGCGAGCGCGGCGGGCGCTGTCAGCGCCGTGGAAAGAAGCAGCAGGCCAGCGAACTGGAGCGGCGTCGCCATCGAAAACCCCCTTGGGTGGAAATGTGTGCAAATGGGGCGGGATGCGGCATTTCCGGCCACACCCCGCCCGAACATGGTTGGTTGTGACCTCAGGTCGTCGGCAGCGACGTGCAGGCGCGGTTGGCGTTCGTGGTGTCGTCGAACGGCGCGTAACCGGAGTTGCAGGTCCAGACCTTGTACCAGTTGTCCGTCGAGTCCTTCACGGCGCCGATATAGGTCGTCGTATCGAAGAAGCTGTTGAGCGTCTTGGCATCGAGAGGCGTGACGGCAGTCTCGGTCGCACCATTGATGAACAGGCTCGCCAGCGTCGGCGTGTAGGCGTGATTGTTATTGTTCGTGCCCGAGCCGAAGGCCGCAGCAACGTCGGCAGCCGTATACGATCCCGTCCCGATGTAACGCGTGGCGTTGCACTGCATCACCACCGAGCGCGCGACCAGCGTCGTGCGGTCTGCCGTCGAGCCAGAACCGTTCATGCGGAGGCATTCGTTGTTCGGGCTGATGACGATGCCGTTGACGAGCGTCAGGTCTGCATTGCCGCGAGTCAGGATCGAGGCCTGATCGTTCGCGTCGTTGTTGGTGCTTGCTTGCGACTGGATCGCCGTGAAGTTGGCGACGATCGTCTTGTGGCGCGGCAGATCGGTTTCGTTACCGTTGCTGTCCACTTCCATCAGCGCGTCGCCCTGGCCGGGACGCTGCGCGATCAGGACATACTGGAAAGCGCCCTGCAGACCGGTGTCGATATCCAGGCTGTCGTCGTCGGCGCCCGTGGCGATATAGTGCTTCATGTTGACGACGCCGCCGAAGAACTCCGCGCCGTCATCCGAGCTGTTGTGGCTCTGGATGAAGTCGAGCGTCGTGCCACTGCCGATGCCTTCGGTGGTCAGCGCCTGCAGCTCGGTGTTCGCGCTCAGCACGAAGCCGGAATAGCGGATCTGCACATATTTCATGGTGCCGCTGTTGTCGGCGCTGTTGGTGCCGCCGAACACGGCTGGGGTAGTTGCGCCTTCAGTCTGCCGCTCGCACGTGCTGTTGGTGGTCGAACCGGTGGTGCAGTCCGTGATCGGCGCGCGACCCATCAGCACAACGCCGCCCCATTGGCCGATCGAGTTGTCGGTGTTGGTGCCGGCGATGTTCTCGCGGCTGGTGAAGATGATCGGGCGTGCAGCGGTGCCGGTCGCGTTGATCTTGTTGCCGCGGTTGACGGCCAGCCAGGATGGACCCGTTTCGCCGAACAGAATGACGCCGGGATCGATCGTCAAGGTCACGTTGGTGTCGGCAGTGAGTTGACCGCTGCCGTTGAGCGTGAAGCCATTCGCAGCGGTGCAGCCGACCGTCGAGCTGGTGACCGGCGTACCGGACGACGGAACGACGAAGCCGCCATCACAACCGACATCGACCCGGCCATTCATACGGTAGACCAGGCCCGCAACCTTGGGCAGTTGCATGCTGCGCGAGATGATCGACGGCAGGGTGCAGACGCGCCAGGTGCCAGTCGAACCCGTGATCGTGCCACTGTCGGTCAGCGGAGTGGGGTTGGAGATCGCCGGGCAAACCGCAGCCGGCGTCACTGAACCGGTCGGTGTCGGCGTAGGTGTTGGCGAAGGCGTGGGCGTCGGATTGATGATGATGTTGCCGCCACTGCCGGGCGAGGCAATATCGTTGGCGCCGCAGCCGGCCAGCGCGGGCAGCACGGCGCCCGCCAGCAGGGTTGTGATGATGCGTTTGGTACGTGTCATGGTCGTCTCCGCTGCCGGTTGGTCCGGTTTTGAACTCAGGACGACCGGTATGGAGATCGACTCCATGGCCCCCGTTGCGCCCTTGGCGGCGCAGCTAGGCGAGTCTTGTGACAGGTTCGTGCGACTTTGGTTGCGGTTTGGAGACACTGGAATGACAGTTTTGTGTCACGCCCCAGTTCCGCGCATTTACCGCGCCGAGGACACGCGCAAAAAGGGCGGCGCCAGCGGCACCGCCCTCTCTTGCGTTCTGTATGGGTTACATCATCGCATATATATGTTTGGGATCAGCGTGCGGCGTAGCGCGCGTCGAGCGACCGCAGAAGCGTCGCCGCGACGGTCCGGCTGGACACGTCCCGGCCGTCCGAGAGCGTCAGCGTCTCATCGGGAGCATTGCTGACCATGGCAAGTGCGTCGCGCGCCTCTGCGAGCCGACCAGTGCGTGCATAGACCATAGCGATATTGACCAGACGAGCCGGATCGGACGCATCGCTCCGGTTGACGGGCGCGAGCACGCGTTCGGCTGCGGCATAGTCGCCATTCTGGATAGAGTGAACCGCGAGCGACCCGGTGGGATAGCCCACTTCGCTGGCGGGGGCAGCCATTGCGGCGGCTGAAATCATGCTGCTCGCAAGGATGGCGAGCGAAAGGCGCGTAACCATGGCAAAACCCTCCTGAGTCGTTCTTGACGTTGGAGGTATTGTTTCACTTTTGTGACCCATGGACAATATTGTCACAAAAAATTCTCCAAAGGCATAATTTACTGAATATAGGTCATTTTATCGAACTCGTACTGCAGCTGCGAAAATATCCGCCTCCAGTGTCATAATCCTGAAACAAACATGATTCGCATCCTGATTCGTCGCGCAGAGGCACGTGCAAACGGACCGCGCCACACTCCAGCGCAGGCGGGCAGATTTCTGAAAAGATATGAAGGTGGGGAGCTTCTGTTGCCCGGCGCTCCCCGTGCCGCTGGAATCCGATTCTGTTGCCCGGTTCGGTCCAACCGCGTTCTGTTAGGGTAATGTCAGGCCGTGAGGCCCTCAATTACGCTGCAAGAGCAAGTGCTTCGTTATCGTTGGCACTTATGGGTTTTGAGCCTTGAACGGGTTACTCAGCCCGGGCGAAAATGTCGCTTTTCAACACACGTCGATCCTAGTTCGGCCCCGTCAGGACTGGCTCCGAGCAAGACGCTCGAGCCTGTTCTGGTGGAGCCGCCGGGTACCGCCCCCGGGTCCGCTGCGTCTATTGCACGCCACAGTTTATCGCCATAGCCGGTGAAACCGGCACACCCCATATAGGCGTTCCC
>PJTZ01000391.1_pt1 | contig 11006 bp, 14 predicted proteins | sample 1512131 | NCBI WGS metagenome assembly PJTZ01 (sample SAMN08177679, study PRJNA422409) | Soil metagenome, whole genome shotgun sequencing project. | reverse complement strand
GCAAGCGCCTATAGTGCAGTTCCGGCCCGGCCTCCTGAGCGAACTCAAGCGCGAGCGACGACGTGGAGCAGCTTCTGGACCCGCCCTGATGTGGTAAGAATTGTGCCGTTGGCGGTGATCTTTGCTTTGTTCTGTGCCGGACTCGTGGTGGCCTTACGAAGAGAGCGAAGACATCGACTGAGAATCGGCGCCTCAATCGCTGCGAGCGCGAACGCGATCAGGCTTTCGTCGGACGAATGGGCACCACGTATACGTGCGTCGGAAGAGGGCGATAGCTTACCGGCTGATCTAAAGCCCCTTCCACGAAATAGCACCACGCGCCCTGTGCAGCCAAGCAGTGATGATCCGGTCGCCTCGTCCTTGCCAGCTGCTCCGGGACGATTTGCGCCTCGGCGATTGATCCACGCGCTCGCCGGACTGAATGCGGAGCTGGGCGAAGGGGCAGTATCGCCGCCCAAGTCTGACGGCGATTCGAAGCCGGTTTAACCGAGGTGCTGTTCGACTAGCATAGGAAAAGGGGCAGCCGACTGGCGACTGCCCCTTTTCTAAGAGCGATCATCCACCTTGGGGTGGATGCCAGCTGCAAAGCTTACTTGAGCTCGACGGTCGCGCCGGCTTCCTCAAGCTGCTTCTTGAGAGCCTCGGCCTCAGCCTTGTTGACGCCTTCCTTGACAGCCTTCGGCGCGCTCTCGACGAGAGCCTTCGCTTCAGTGAGGCCAAGGCCGGTGATGGCACGGACTTCCTTGATGACGTTGATCTTCTTGCCACCGTCGCCGGTGAGGATCACGTCAAACTCGGTCTGCTCTTCAGCAGCCGGAGCCGCACCGCCAGCGCCAGCAACTGGGCCAGCGACGGCGACGGCTGCAGCAGCGGAAACGCCCCACTTCTCTTCGAGAGCCTTCGAGAGCTCGGCGGCTTCGAGGACAGTGAGGGCCGAAAGCTGGTCGACCAGTGCGTTGATGTCAGCCATGTTATTCACACTCCATTTTCTTGGCGGGCATTGGGCCCTTAATTGGGTTCAGTTGAAGGATTCTCGACCAGAGTTGCGGCTTACGCCGCATCTTTGGCCGCATAGGCGCCGAATACGCGCGCAAGTTGCGCGGCAGGTGCCTGAGTGACGGTGGCGAGCTTGGTCGCGGGCGCCTGAATGAGGCCCACGAGCTTCGCGCGCAGTTCGTCGAGCGACGGCAGCGACGCGAGTGCCTTGACGCCCTCGGCATCGAGCAGCAGGGCGCCCATGGCGCCGCCGACGATCTCGAGTTTGTCGTTCGTCTTGGCGAAGTCGATCGCAACCTTGGCAGCCGCGACCGGATCGGCCGAGGTTGCAAGGCCAACAGGCCCCGTAAGCATGTCGCCGATGGCGGCATAGTCCGTGTCCTGAATGGCGATCTTCGCAAGACGATTCTTCGTCACCTTATAGGCCGCGCCCGCGTCCCGCATCTTCTGACGCAGATCGGTGGACTGAGCGACGCTCATGCCCAGATTGCGGGTGATGACCACCACGCCCATCTGCTTCAGGGATGCATGGAGCGCCGAAACGACCTCGGACTTCTCGTTGCGATCCATACCATTCTCCTCATGCCGGGACACAGGTGACGAACCACCAGCGCCACGGCGCACAATTGGTGCATGATAGGGAACGAACGCTCCCCGCATACACCGGATCGGCCTGACACGGCACAAGGCCGGGTCAACGCCACGTCTGTCCGGAGGGGAAGGCTGACTGAACCCGCTAGCGCACATCATGTGCTGGAGCAGGCAGACCCGTGAAGCGCGACTGACAAAGTCAATCCATGCCGCACGGCAAGAACTTTTCCCCGTCTCGGCTGGGCATTAAGACAGGCAAATCCCTGTCACCAGCTGTCTCGGACGGCGTCACGAGCATTAAGTTCGCGAACGAGCGTGGCGGTTAGCGGAATTCGTTCGGGATTGCAACCATTGGCGCGAACGCTTCGACCGACTCAATCAATTGTGAGCACATCGCCTTTGAGCGTCACCGTTCCGAGCAGGCTTAGGGCATTTTGCCCAAGCAGTGAAACAGGCAGGCCTTTATCCACCACGGCAGCAGATATGCCCTCCAGGCGCTTTCCTGCCATTTCAAGTCGCTTGATCTCGGTCCACTTCATGGCGGAAGGGCCGCCCACGGTTTTCATCTGGGCGCTTTGGGACAGACTTTCGTAGGACAGGCCAAGGCGAGCGGCATCCTGGCGGTTGAGCACGACGACAGACGCCCCTGTGTCAATAACGAAGCGAAGCGGCGTACCGTTTACGGCAGCATGGATGTAGAACAGTCCGTCAGGCGCGCGCTGGAACATACGATTGTGAACAGCGCTAGCGGGATCCGTCGTGGTCGTTTCGGACAGTGTCGAGGTGACAGCAGCGGCCACTGGTTCGGTTGTGTCAAATCCGTCAGTCACGGTCATGGCCAACGCAACACTGGAGCTGAGCGCGACTGTTAGTGCAAAGGCGAACTTGATCCCGGTCATGCTGTGCAGTTTCACAGCGCGGTCTCAAGACCGAGTTGTTGGATAAAGTTATCGCAAAATTAGGAATGCAAAGACCGAAACGATAGCGAAACGATGTTTCGTTCGCTGGGGTTTTCCTGAGTCCGAAACGAGGGCATTCGTTGCATATCCGTCTCGAGGTCTGGCAATTGGAGCGGAGGGGCAAATAAAAAGGCCCCCGCTCGCAAGCGGAGGCCTTTTATAAATGGTTATATTAATCAGGCCGATGCGACTTCCGCCACGTCCACCTTCACGCCGGGCCCCATCGATGAAGAGAGGGCAATCTTGCGGACATACTTGCCCTTCGAGCCCGATGGCTTGGCCTTCACGATTGCATCGACGAACGCGTCGAAGTTCTTGCGAAGATCAGCAGCTGAGAAGCTTGCCTTGCCAAGGCCGGCATGGATGATGCCCGCCTTCTCGACACGGAACTCGATCTGGCCGCCCTTGGCTGCCTTTACAGCTTCCGCAACGTTCGGCGTAACCGTTCCCAGCTTCGGGTTCGGCATCATGCCCTTGGGGCCGAGGACCTTACCGAGGCGCCCGACAAGGCCCATCATGTCCGGAGTGGCGATGACGCGGTCGAAATCGAAGTTACCGTTCTGGATGTGCTCAAGCAGATCCTCGGCGCCAACGATTTCCGCGCCAGCCGCCTTGGCTGCGTCGGCCTTGTCCGCACGGGCGAACACGGCGACGCGGACGTCCTTGCCGGTGCCGGCAGGGAGAGTCACCACACCGCGGACCATCTGGTCGGCATGACGCGGGTCAACGCCCAGGTTCATGGCGACTTCGACGGTCTCGTCGAACTTGGCGATTGCGTTCGTCTTGATGAGAGAAATCGCCTCATCGACGCCGTGCAGCTTCTCACGATCAATCGTGGAAGAGAGAGCCTTTGCCTTCTTGGTCAGCTTTGCCATGTCCTTAGCCCTCCACGACCTGCAGGCCCATTGCGCGGGCGCTGCCTTCGATGATCCGCGTAGCCGCCTCGATATCGTTGGCGTTGAGATCCTTCATCTTCGCTTCAGCGATCTGGGAGAGCGCCGAGCGCTTAATCGTTCCCGCGCTCACCTTGCCCGGCTCCTTTGAGCCAGACTTGAGGTTGGCGGCTTTCTTGATGAGGAAGGTTGCCGGAGGCGTCTTCGTTACGAAGGAGAAGCTGCGGTCAGCATAAACGGTGATGACGGTGGGGAGAGGGGTGCCCTTTTCCACGTCGCCGGTTGCGGCATTGAAGCCTTTGCAGAATTCCATGATGTTCACGCCGCGCTGACCCAGAGCAGGGCCGATCGGCGGCGAGGGGTTGGCGGCTCCAGCGGGCACCTGGAGCTTGATATAGCCCGTAATTTTCTTAGCCATTACAACTCACTCTGTAGGGGATCCGAGACGCGCATTAGCCGCCCGGTTCCAGTTCAAGCTTAGCGGTTCGAACGGACCTTTAGGAAGGATCCTCCCGCATCAGAATCCGATTCAAGGCTTTTCGCCTCGCCCGGAGGCCTGCGCCCATAGCGCTCATCTGGTGAAAAGAAAAGACCAAACCCCGCTGACGCGGGGCTTCTTATCGGAAGCGCCACACGTCGCGGGGTTGTCATAGTCACGCTCGCTCGGTCGCGGCTTTTCAGACCATAGCGAGCTTGCGGTTGCTGTAGGCGGCGAGACTTTATGCGGCAGGCTTAGTGGCCTGAGCGACGGCCGCCTCGAACTGTTCTGCGGACAGCCCGATGGAGAGGCCCGATGCGCCCATGGCGAAAGAGTTCTTCGGGATGCTGACGTCGCCTTTTGGTGTGGTGACGAGGACCTGTTCACCTTCGATCGACTTAATAACGCCAACTTTCGCGCCACCAGATCCATGGACGTCGGTGCCGGCCGCAAGGGCATCCGTGAGTGCCTGCGCATTTTGAGCCTTGGCCTGGTCCGCAGCGGCGTTGAGTTCGTCGCGCGTCATCGCGATAGTGAGACCCTTTGGCCACTGTGCAAAAGCCGCTTTGGAGAGCGTGACTTTCTGGGTGCCAGTTGAAACCACGACGTTATCCCCGACCACGGAGTCAACCGTGCCGACGTCACCACCTTTCGCATCGTAAATCGGCGCACCCACGGTGATGGTGGCTTGGGCTGACGGAGCCTGGGCGATGGCGGGCAATGCGGTCATCGCGACCGATCCGACAAGCGCGGAGCACATGAAGAGAGCTGCTGAGGTTCGCATTCTTATCCTCTGAATTGTTGATCCAAAACTCATCCAGGAGCTAACGCGCTGAAAAACATGATGTCTATTGCATCGGCAGGGCGTGACTCAAACGGGATGAGCAGTCCACTTGCCTGCGTCCCGCGCGAAGTACTTACGAAAAGGGCCGCCGGTCTTGCGACGGGCGGCCCTTTGAAAGAATGATACGGGAAAGAGATTATTTCGAGAGTTCTACTTCCTCGAAGTCCAGCTCAACCGGCGTCGCACGCCCAAAGATTGAGACCGAAACCTTGACCCGGTTTTTGTCGAAGTCGAGTTCCTCGACAGTGCCAATGAAGCTGGCGAACGGCCCGCTCATGACCTTCACGCTGTCGCCAATCTCGTAATCGACATTGACCTTATGGCGAGGAGCGGCAGCGGCCTCTTCCTTGGTGTTGAGGATGCGAGCAGCTTCGGCCTCGGTGATTGCCTGCGGCTTGCCCGAGGAGCCAAGGAAACCCGTTACCTTGGGCGTATTTTTGACGAGGTGATACACGTCATCGTTCATGCTCAGCTTGGCGAGAACATAGCCCGGAAAGAACTTCCTTTCGGACTGAACCTTCTTGCCACGACGAACCTCCGTCACGGTCTCGGTCGGGACCTCGACTGATTCGACAAGGGCGTCGAGGCCCATGCGGGTCGCCTCGGCCATGATCGATTCACGAACCTTGTTCTCGAAGCCCGAATAGGCGTGGATAATGTACCAGCGCGCCATGATCTTGTCTTAAACTCCAAATATTGCGTGCTTCGCCGAGGATTATCCCTGCCCTGCGGCAAGGCCGAGCAGCATTTTCACAACCCAGCCGAACAAGCTGTCAATTCCGAAAAAGAAAAAGCCGAGCAGGCTGGTCATGATGACAACCAGAACCGCAGTCATCATGGTCTCCCGACCACCTGGCCAGACGATCTTCTTGGTCTCAGCCTGGACCTGGCGGAAGAACTCAACGGGGGTCGTCTTTGCCACGCTCTCTTGTCTCGCTCAGAATTAAATAGATTGAACAACAGCAGCGAGCCAGACGCAATCCCAAAAGATCGCGTCCTGCCTGCCGTCCCGCTGTTACGGAAAACCGCGCGCCTCTTACGCCCGGTTGCTGGCCAAGGCAAGCGATGTAGGCGGGAGACAGCCAGCGGCCTGGCAGGGGCGATAGGATTCGAACCTACGACATTCGGTTTTGGAGACCGACGCTCTACCAGCTGAGCTACACCCCTGCGGCCGGCAAGGCGGGGTCATTAGCTCGGAGCGAGGACGTGCGCAAGGCGCGATACGCGCGTTTGTCCGATGATTACAGCATAATCGCCAAACTCTCGCCTTCCTGCGGTATTCCGTCGGACGCTCTTCCAAAGACAGACCGAATTACGCTAGGTTCGATGCGATGAGCATAGACTTGCCCACGTTACTGCGCGCCTATGCGATTGGCCTGTTTCCGATGTCCGATGGACGCGATGATCCAAATATTTTCTGGGTGGAACCGGAGAGAAGGGCGGTGCTGCCTCTCGACGGGTTCCATCTTTCGCGCTCCTTGCGGAAAACTCTGCGTTCCGAGCGCTTTTCCATCACAGCCGATCAAGCATTCGAGGATGTCGTGCGGCTTTGTGCACAGTCCGCCGAAGATCGCCCGGCCACGTGGATCAACCATGAGATCGAGCACGCTTTCCTGGCGCTGTATCGGATGGGCCTGGCACACAGCGTGGAGTGCTGGGGAGAGGGCGAAGACGGCTCCTGTACGCTGCTCGGTGGCCTTTATGGCCTGGCGCTTGGCAGAGCCTTTTTCGGCGAGAGTATGGTAAGCAGGGCCACAGATGCCTCGAAAGTGGCGCTCTCGGTTCTGGTGGCGCGCCTCAGCGTAGGCGGTTTCACCTTGCTCGACTGTCAATTCATGACGCCCCATCTCTCGTCGCTTGGGGCGGTCGAGCTCAATGCGGACGACTATTCGTTGTTGCTGGGTGATGCCGTTACCGGCGTTTCGTTCGACGATCCACTTTCAGGCACAGCAGATTTTTGTTCGCTTGAAAGAGGAGGGTTGGACGATGGGCTGGACGCACGACGTTCCATGCGAACGGTGTCCTCACCCGTTTCGGGCCAGCTCATCGTACAGCTCTTGACCCAGACGTCGTAAATCGGATGCTGGACGACATTGCGTTCCGGGCGATTTTTGAAGAGCCAGCCTGAGAATTCGCGATGCCATTTGTTGTCGCGCGTTTCCCTGATATCGACCTGCACGAATGCTCCGGTTTCCGGGATATTTTCCCAAGGTGCAGTTTGCTCACAGGCGCGCAGACGCACAACCGCCGATCCCCAGCGTAGCGCTTGGCCCGGTTTCATCTGGAGATCGCGAGTCAGTCCGTTACGCTTGTTGAGGATGCCAATCACCGCGACTCTCTCGGCCATGGGCGTGCCAGGCAAGCCTGACCCGGCGTCAGGAATCGCTTTCTCGCCTATCGCTCCTGGAGCGCCCGGCGCGGTCTCATTATCGCCCAGTTTCCCGCCACCGCATCCGGCAAGCGAGATGACCGCTACAAGGCAGATCAGCCAGCGGTCCGGCGCAGAGCACCGGAAGAGTGTCACGCGTCCGGCGCCCACGCTTCGTAGTCGCCGGTTGCCATCGCGCGGCGACCGCCTCGCTCAAGCGCGCCTGAAGGGCGGTAAGCCTCCGCAGTGCCGGTGAGATTGGGGCTATGATCGACTTCCCATATGCGCGGCGGCGGAAGATTGCTCTCCGGCGTTCCCTCAATGCTGTGATGCAGCCAGCCGTGCCACTCGGCGGGCACACGACTGGCGTCGTTATTGCCCTTATAGATGACCCAGCGCCGTGTCAGTCCGTTGGGATCGGTCCCGCCTTCATAATAGACGTTGCCTTCATGATCTTCGCCCAATTTCGAGCCGTTCCGGCTGGTGTTGAGCCACGTGCCGAAGGTTGCGCCTTCCCACCAGGTGAAGATGTTCTTGAAGATGCCCATGGCGCTGTCGCTTAGCCGCTCCGGCGGTCGATTGGCAACCGCCCATTGCTTCCTGTCTGGTCAATAAGGGCAGAAGCTTAGCGGATCGCTTTCTCCTTTGTCTTCACACTTGCCCCACGTCACTCGATCGCCTTTCGAGATTCCGAGTCGCTTCGCTTCATTTCCGCCAATTTCGATGACGCCGCGCACTGGTTGGCCAGTGGAGATCGGGGTGAGGTCACCGGGCTTGCCCGTCATAATCGCGCTGATCGTGCCGTCTGACCGAATGAAGATCAGATCCAGCGGAATGAGCGTCCCCTTCATCCAAAAATTGGGGGTGCGGGGCGGATCGAACGGAAATAACATCCCGGAACCGGCAGGCAGCCGCTTTCTGCCCATCAGTCCTTTTTCCTGAGATTCAGAATCGGCAGCGATCTCAAGCCGTAGGGTGATCTCGCCTTTATCTGTCCTGACGCTCGCGACAGTGGAAAGGCCATCACTGTGAGTACTCGTTACGCCTTGGTCAGCGGAGTTCCGATCGCCGCACCCCGGTAAAAAGAGCTCTGTCAGAACGCAGCAGGATACAGCGAGGGTCTTAAGCTTCATATCGCGTCTTCATCAGGGCAGGGTGGGGCGTCGCCGGATGCCGAATAAGCCCAGGCTCGTGCCGTCGCCATATCGTGTCCCGCCCGAAGAAACATCGCGATATGCTTCTCGCGAGTTGGCCGATCAGGACTATCGGAGGCAAAAGGGCCAATTCGCTTGCGGCGGGCCAAACGTTCCGCAGCTTCCCAGCGTTCGCGATCGCTGGTTTCCAGTGCGGGAAGGCGATCACTTTCTTCCACGCCAGCATGAAGAAGCATTTGTCCGATTCTGCGCTGGCCCAGCCCCCGACGTTGCATCGCGCCCGCTTTCATTCGGGCATAAGCCGCGTCGTCCACGTAGCGAAGGTCCACGAGGCGGGAGACCAGAGCTGCAATATCCGCGGGATTCTCTTCGCTCCAGCCGCGCTCGGCAATTTTGCGAGCGAGGTATTTGAGGAGTTTCGCCCGCGTCGTGGCATATCGAGCCGCATAGTGTAGCGCGAGCGCTTCCAGTCGGTCCTTGTCGAGCGGTTGTGGTGCGCGCCGGGGGCGAGAAGACGTCATGCGCCATCTTTGTGCCACAGTCAGACCGTTATTTGAATGTGCGGCGTGGCTTTATCGGCAATCCACAGGCAAGGGTCTGGGTACGAGGATGATCTGGTATCGACTGATCGAAAGCGGCCGCTTCCGGTAAGTTGGACGGGCAATATAGAAGAATGAAGGGTCACGACATGCATCCAACCGCGACGACTGACGCGCTCCCGCGCCGATTCGCGGATTTTGCGACACTTGGCGAAGCGCTTGATTACGCAGCGCAAGGTGAGCGAGGACTCAATTTTCATGACGCGCGCGGCAATTTGTCGAGAGTTTATCCTTATCGGGAGATGCGGAGTGACGCGCTGGCGGCCGCGCAGCGTTTCCTCGCGCACGGCGTCAGGCCGAAGGACCGCATTGCCCTTGTTGCAGAAACAGGGCCAGAGTTTGCCCAGCTGTTCTTCGGAGTGGTTTATGCCGGAGCGTGGCCTGTTCCGCTTCCTCTGCCGACGAGTTTCGGCGGCAAGGAAGGCTATATAGATCAACTGGCGGTCCAGCTTTCAAGCAGCGATCCCAGTCTATTTCTTTTTCCGGCTGAACTTTCGGAAATGGCGGGCGCTGCTGCTGAGAAGCAGGGCGTCAAAGGCATGACCTTCGAGGTTCTACTTGAGGGGCCGACAAGCGATAGTCCACTACCCGCCGCCCTACCGGACGACGTTTGCTACCTGCAATATTCCAGCGGTTCGACTCGTTTCCCTCATGGGGTGGCGGTGACCCATCGCGCGTTGCTGGCGAACCTCGCGGCCCATAGCAACGGCATGCGGCTGGCTGAGACCGATCGCTGCATCAGCTGGCTCCCCTGGTATCATGATATGGGTCTTGTCGGATGTTTCCTGTCGGTCGTCGCCAATCAGGTTTCGACCGATTATCTCAAGACGGAGGATTTTGCCCGGCGCCCTCTCGCATGGCTCGATCTTATCAGCCGGAACGACGGAACATCGGTGAGTTATTCTCCGACCTTTGGCTACGACATCTGTGCACGGCGCATGTCGAGCCAAACCCGGGCGTCTGAGCGATTCGACCTTTCGCGTTGGCGGTTGGCTGGCAATGGCGCGGATATGATCCGGCCGGACGTGATGCAGGAATTCGTCGATGCTTTTGCCGAGGCGGGGTTCAGCCCCGGCGCATTTCTGCCGAGTTATGGACTGGCGGAGGCAACCCTCGCGGTCACGATCATGCCGCCAGGTGAAGGCATTGTGGTTGAGCTTGTGGAAGAGACAGAACTTTCCGGCGGCGATGCGCCTCAGGACAGGCCGCAGCGCTACCGGGCGATCGTCAATTGCGGCAAGCCGGTCATGGGTATGAAAGTCGAGATCCGAGACGACTTCGGCGCGCTTGTTCCAGACAAGACGATAGGGAAGGTCTGGACAAGCGGATCGAGTTTGATGGTCGGATACTTCCGTGACGAAGAAGCGACAGCCGCGTGCATGAGCAATGGCTGGCTCGATACGGGCGACATGGGTTATCTGTCCGACGGCTATCTCTATATCGTTGGCCGGGCCAAGGACATGATCATTGTCAACGGTAAGAACCACTGGCCCCAGGATATTGAGTGGGCGGTGGAGCAACTTCCAGGCTTCAAGCAGGGTGACATAGCTGCCTTTGCTATAACCACTCCAGGAGGCGAGGAGGCGCCCGCCGTTCTCGTGCATTGTCGGATATCGGACAATGCCGAGCGTGCGCGACTGAGGGATGACATTCGCGAGCGGGTACGCTCCATTACTGGCATGAACTGTGTCGTCGAATTGGTACCGCCGCGTACATTGCCACGCACAAGTTCGGGCAAGCTCAGTCGGTCGAAGGCACGCAAGCTGTATCTCGAAGGCGAGATCATTCCTTATGACGTTGCTGCGTGAAATTCGCGCAAGAGGAAGCCGCGCTTACCTCTTGATAAGGATCGTGCGGCTAAACGAGGCGCGTGACTGATCGACTGGAAATCCCTCGTCCCGATCATGGGTCATCGACAAACCTATCTCTGCCAGCTCTTATGGGGGTCGGCGGGCCGCCGGCTGACCTCGAAGAACGGCTCACTGGATTGCAGCTGCGACAGGCACACCGGCTTATCCGCTTGCGTCTGGCGCTGGCGTGTATTTCGATTTTCTTTGTCGATATGCTCTTCGCCAACAGCCAGCCTCGGTCGATCCTTTTTCTTTGGAGCGGCGCTGCGATCCT
>PJTZ01000389.1_pt1 | contig 11014 bp, 10 predicted proteins | sample 1512131 | NCBI WGS metagenome assembly PJTZ01 (sample SAMN08177679, study PRJNA422409) | Soil metagenome, whole genome shotgun sequencing project. | reverse complement strand
GCCGCAGCGATGTCCGGCCGACGCCCAATGAGGGCGATCGAGGCGTCGGCCGGAACGCCGCGCACCTGCTCCACCACCAGAGTGGGGGGCGTGATGGTCAGGGCGCGGTCTGGGCCATCACCCAGCAACGCGGCAATCGCGTTGCGGGTGAGGGCAATGGCTTCATCTGTGGCGGCGAGCTCGGCCCGGGCGGCCGGGACACGGCCCTGCGCCTGTCGCAGCGCAAGATCACTGTCGAGGCCAGCGCGGTTTCGGCCGCTGACCAGAGAAAGCGCTTCCTCGCGATTGGTCAGCGTCGCCGCGAGCACCGCGCGCTGGGCGTGGAGGCGGGTCAGCTCGGCATAGTTGGAGGCAATGGCCGTCGTCAGCGCGAGACGGGCTTCCGCCACGGCGTAGCGGGCGGCCTCTTCATCCGACTTCGCGGCGGCGAGCGCAGCGCGATTGCGGCCCCACAGATCGGGATCGAACGCAAAGCCGATGTTCACGCGTCCGGTCTGTTCCCAGCCGCCCGGCACGAAGGCGGGCGGAATGCCATTATTCTGGCTCTGCTCGACATAACCAGCGTTGCCCGTGGCGTCGATGGAAGGGAGAAGAGCGGCGCCGGCCTGCTGGGCATAGCCCTGTGCCTGACGCAGCCGCGCCGTCGCCACGGCGAGATCCGGCGATGCCGCCAATGCCTCCCGAATCAGCGTATCGAGCTGGGCATCGCCATAGGCCTGCCACCAGCTATCCGCCGGCCATTGGGCTGAAACAGCGGCGGCGCTTCCACCGGCGTCGGACAGGCTGCGGCTCGAGGCGAGCTGCTCGGGTGAGCGCGTCGCCGGGGCCACGCCCAGATTGGGCACCGGCGCGCAGGCGCTCATCATCGCAGAAGCGGCCAGCAGCAGCGCGGGCCCACGCAAACCGACGAACACCATGTTCGAATCCTTGTCATCGTACTTGTTGGTACGGCTGCGATCTGGCGAGTCGTCTTCGCGAAGTCAACATGAATCATACTGCCCGGTACAATTATATCTCGGGCAGCACAGCATTCAGGCGAAGATTAAGCCGGTGCAACCCGCGATAAGCCTTGCTCGCTTTGATGCTTGCATTGCCCATTAACCGTACCATATGGTTCGGCTATGAAAATGGGAAAACGAGAGACCCAGCGGCTGGCGCGCCGCGCGCAGATCATCGCCGTCGCGCGCGACCAGTTTTTCGAGCATGGCTATGATGGCACCTCCATGTCCGCCATCGCCGCTGCCCTTGGCGGATCGAAGGGCACGCTCTGGAGCTATTTTCCATCAAAAGAGCAGCTTCTGGTCGCCGTGATCGACGAGACGGCCGCGAGCTTTCGCAGCGCCGTCGATACCGGGACACAGGGCGCGCCGGTCGATGCGCTCACCCGCCTCTGCCGATCGGTCATTGAGAAGGTCACCTCACCGATCATTCACCAGATGCAGCGGCTGATGGCGCCGGTCGTCCACAACAACCCGGAACTCGCCCGCATTTTCTACGAGCATGGCCCGGGCCGCACCCAGACGATGATCGGCGAACATCTACGCGCCCATTTCGGGCATCTCCTGTGGACGGAGGATTATCTCGAAGCTGGCCGCGATCTGGTCATGCTGGCAGCGGCGCATTATCATTTCGAGAAGCTGTGGGGCATCAGCAAACCCATCACCAATCATGACAAGGACGCGCGAGCCCGCCGCGCCGCGATCATGTTCCTGCGCGCTCACGCCAAAGATCCTGGTGCATTGCTGGAGGGCGTGACGGGTGCCGGCCCGTCCTCCGCATAGACGCCGTTACTGAGTGCGGCTCTCGAGGAGCGCGTCTCTCAGCCGCACGACCTGATCCTTCAGCGCCATGATCTCCTCAAGCGGCATTCCCATGGCGCTCCCCACTTGGCTCGGCACACAGGCCAATGCTTCGCCGATGAGCGTCTGCCCCTCGTCGGTCAGCGAGACGCGAACGACGCGCTCGTCCTTGGTATCCCGACGCCGCCGGACCAGTCCCGCCGCCTCCAGCCGCTTGAGCATGGGGGTGAGCGTATTGCTTTCCAGGAAAAGCTGCTCGCCGAGCTCACTGACTGTCTGCTCGTCTTGCCCCCGCAGCGCGACCAGAAGCAGATATTGCGAATAGGTCAGCCCGTAGCGATCCAGCAACGGCTTATAGGCACGGTTGAGCGCCAGACTGGCGGAATAGACCGCGAAGCAAAGGAATGCGTCGAGATCCGGCGCGCCACCGCCCCGGTCGCTCAGTTTGGACTCTTCTGTTGTTGCCATGAAAACCTCCGGACACAGATATAAATCGCACACGATTTAATCGCAAGGGTTGACGCTCCTGCGAATCACGTCTAACTAGATCGCACACGATCTAATCGTTATCGATTTATCAAAAGGCGTTACTCGTCCGTGCCCCGGACACATGAAAATGAAGGACATGACCATGGCGACCAAGATTCTTTATTCCACCACCTCAGAAGCGACCGGCGGCCGCGACGGCAAGGCCGCTACCACTGACGGCAGCTTCTCGGTGGCGCTCGCCACCCCCAAGGAACTGGGCGGCGCCGGCGAGGGCAATAATCCCGAGCAGCTGTTCGCCTCAGGATATGCCGCCTGCTTCCTCGGCGCGATGAAATATGCCGCCTCGCAGGACAAGGCTCTGCCCCGCGTTCCTTCCGACGCAAAGGTCGCTGCCACGGTGGGCATCGGCCCGCGCAGCGACAAGGGCTTCGGCCTCGCGGCGGAGCTGGTCATCACCTTGCCCGGCGTTGATCGGTCCGCAGCCGAGGCACTGGTCGCTGAAGCCGACACCATCTGCCCCTACAGCCACGCCACGCGCGGCAATATCGAAGTCAAGATCAGCGTCGCCTGACGCCAGGACAAGCAAGGCGCATGAGGGGGTGGGCAATTTGTCCCGCCCCCATCATCGCGCATGACAGCGGCGCACGGACAGTTTAGCAAGCGCGCGTGACTGGGCGGATCAGAAACTCGGCAATGGGGCGCGGCGTGTTCATCGCCTCGGTGCTGCTTGTCCTGCTTCTGCGCACCTTCGTGCCCACCGGTTTCATGCCGGTCGAAACGAACGGAAAGATCGTCGTTCAGCTCTGCACCGGCTATGGCCCGACCAGCGTGGTCATCGATCGCGGCGACCCTGCGCCGACCGATCAGCACAAGGCGGCTGACCATCCCTGCACCTTTGCGGGCGGCTTCGCGGGCAATCTTCTCACGCTCCCGGTGCCGATCCCCTTGGCGGTTCCGCCGCTCCCGACGATCCTGCTGCCGTTTGGCGCCGCGATCGCGGACCTGACGATCCAGCGCCTCGCCGCGCCTCCTCCCCCCGCCATCGGCCCACCCTCCACACTCTGAAGCAAAAGCGGCCTCCCACAAGAGTGCCCGCCTATTTCCATGTCCGGGCTTTGCGCCGGCGTGATGTCTTTTGAGGCATCTCGCGCGAGCGCCCAACCCGCCATTCATGACTTCAGGTTCCAGGGGCACTCCCTTTGCATATTTCCTATTTCGCGCTCGCGGCCGCGCTGGTCGCCATGCCTGCCATTGCGCAGCAGGCGCCTCTCCCATCCGTCGTCCCGGCGGCAGCCGAGACCGCTCCAAACGACTTGATTCTGGTGATCGGCCAGAAGGAGGCACCCATCACCGTCGTGCCGCGTGGTCTCTCTGTTTCGCTCGGGCGAGAAGAGTTCGATGCGATCAACGCCGTGAATGTCGAAGACCTGATGAAGTACGCACCCAATTTCTATGTGCGCAAGCGCTTCGCTGGAGACGACAATGCCGTAGTCGCGCTGCGCGGCGCCAACACGATCCAGAGCGCGCGGACCATCGTGCTGGTCGATGGCTTCGTGGTCTCCAACTTCCTTGGCAACCGGTGGGATTTCCCGCCCAAATGGAATGTCGTCGGCCCCTCAGAAGTGCGCCAGTTTGATATCGTCTACGGCCCCTATTCGGCGCGCTATGGCGGCAACTCCATGGGCGGCGTGATCTCTGTCACCACGGAGCAGCCGACCGAGGGCCTCTCCGGCTATGGCACCGCGCAAGCCATGGTCATGCCTTTCAAGGACTATGGCTATGACGAAACGTTCACGGGCTACAGCGTGGAAGGTGGGCTAGGCTGGAAGCAGAAGGACGGCCCCTGGAGCATCAGGGGCGGGTTCCGGCATTTCGAGAATACCGGCCAGTCCATGACGTACAATCTGCTCAGTCGCGCTACCGGCACGGGGGCAGCGACACCCGTGACCGGCGCCTATGACGACAAGCGCCTCGCCACACCCGTGTTCGGCGGCGCCTCCCCGGTGGATGTCGTGCAGGATCAGGCGCGGCTTCGGATCGGTTACGAGACGCAAGGTGGCTGGACGATCGAGGGTCTGGGGTTCTTGTGGAAGACGCGGCAGGAGCTGACCGACCCGCGCAGCTTCCTGACCGACGCGAACGGCAATGCCGTCTATCAGGGCCGCGTCTCCTATGAGGGTCAGGTCTGGAACGCGACCGGCCTCAATTTCTCTACCAGCCGACGCACCGAGTATCTCGCCGGATTCAAGCTCGCGGGACCGCTGGCGGGATGGCAGGTTTCTGCCAATGTCTCCCACTACTGGATCCCCACCCAGGACGCCCGGACCTCGATCAACTATGCGACCGGCGCGTCCTCCGGCGCAGGTACGCGGACGATCCAGGACGATCCAGGCTGGTGGACCGGAGACGCCACCGCAGAGCGGGCGTTGGGTGCTCACAAGATTGCACTCGGCCTCAACGCCAATCTCTACGAGACTGCACAACAGACCTTCAGCACGGCCAACTGGCGGACAGCGAGCGATCCGCGCTTCACCGCCGCCACGCAGGGCAAGACAAGCCTGTGGGGTGTGTGGATCGAGGATGCCTGGTCGCTCGGCCGCGATTTCACGCTGACCGGAGGCCTGCGCTATGACCGCTGGCGCGCCTTTGACGGCGGCATTTCCGGGCTCGTGCGGGGTGTGCGCCAAGACGCCGCCTATGCCAGCCGTAGCGACTCCTCGATCAGCCCCAAGCTCAGCCTCCAGGGTAGATTGCCGGGCGACATGGACCTGCAGCTGAGTTTCGGCACGGCCACGCGATTCCCAACTGTCGGCGAGCTGTTTCAGGGCCGGTTCGACACCGACCTCGGGATCATCGATCCGCAGAGCTTCGATCCCGATCTGCGTCCCGAGAAGTCAAAGGATGCCAACCTGATTGTGGGCCGCAGCTTCGGCAAGCTGCGCATGACGGCGAGTATCTTCTGGCAGGACATCGACGACGCGATCTTCAGCTTTCAGGGCCTGAACCAGTTCGGCACCGTTGTGAGCTCCTACAAGAATGTCGACCGGATGCGGCAGGTGGGCGTGGAACTGATCGCGGAAATGAAGAATATCCTTCCCGGCCTCGACATCGACGGCAACGTCGCATGGACCGACGCCAAGACGCTGCGGAATGTGGCGGACCCCCGCGCCGAGGGCGTCCAGTTTCCCCGCATCCCGCGCTGGCGGGCAAACGGTAATATCCGCTATCAGCTGGCCGAGCCGGTGAAGCTCTCGCTCGGCTGGCGCTTTGCGACCCGGCCCAATTCCGATCTGCTGGGGCTGGTGCGCGGCGGCGCCTATGGGTTCCAGACCGAGTATTTCTTCGTCGATAGCCGGGCATCCTTCGCGATTAACAAGACGTTCGAACTGAGCGTCGGCATCGACAACATCTTCAACGATCAGGCCTATGTCTCGCATCCGCTGCCGCAGCGGACGTTCGTGGCCGACATCAAGGCGAGGTTCTGACCATGGCTTTCGATCGCGCTGCCTTCTATCGCATGATCTGGCGCTGGCACTTCTATGCCGGACTGTTCATCATTCCTTTCGTTCTTCTGCTCTCGGTCACGGGCGCTTTTTACCTGTTCAAGCCACAGGTGGAGCGATGGGAAGAACGGTCGTTCCAGAATTTGCCCACGGCGAACGCCGTCTCGCCCGACAAGCAGGTCGCGGCGGCTCTCGCCGCCTATCCGGGCACCCGCTTCAACAGCTATCGTCTGCCCGAACGACCGGGCGACGCGGCGATGATCCATGTCGCCGGGGCTCAGGGCCGCTCCATGCAGGACATCTTCGTCTCGCCTCAGGGGACAGTGCTGGGAAGCATCGCGCCGGAGGATCGCCTCATGGAGATCGACAAGGACATTCATGGGCAACTGCTGCTGGGCAAACGGGGAAGCTGGCTGGTGGAGCTCGCGGCGAGCTGGGGAATCGTGCTGGTGCTCACTGGCCTTTATCTCTGGTGGCCGCGCAGCACCGGCCTCGCCGGTGTCCTCTGGCCCCGCCTCGGCAAGGGCAAGCGCATGTTCTGGCGTGACCTGCACGCCGTCACGGGCTTCTGGATATCCGGGCTGGTTCTGGTGCTGCTGACGACGGGTTTGCCATGGGCCGGTCTGTGGGGAAGCGCGTTCAAGACTGTTCGTACCGAGCTTGGCTGGGTGAAGGGCGAGCAGGACTGGACGCTGGGCGGCGAAGCCCCCTCGCCCGCAGGCGATCCGCACGCCGAACATGATCATGCCGCAATGATGCATGCGATGCCGTCGATGCCCGTCGAGGATGCCTCCCCGATCACGCTGGACGCCATGGTGTCAAAGGCGCGCGCGGAGACGCTGGCCTTCCCGGTGATCGTCACGCCGCCCGGAGCGCCGGGCCCGTTCGGCCGGCCAGGAGTCATGGCCTGGACCATCCGGTCCGACGCACAGAACCGGCCCCTGCGCGCCTCCATCACTTATGACAGCGCGACAGGAAAGGAACTCTCTCGCGAGGGCTTTGCCGACGGCCATCTCGCTGACCGCATCGTCGGCTATGGCATTGCCTGGCACGAAGGGCAGCTCTTCGGCTGGGTCAATCAGCTGGTCGGTGTGCTGACCGCAGTCGGCCTCGTCACCATGGCTGTCAGCGGATTCGTGATGTGGCGCCGACGCAAGCCCGAGGATACGTTGGGCGCCCCGCCGCCCGCCAGCGTGCCGACGCGCATGGGCGGAGTCGTAGTGATCCTGCTCGCGCTTGCTGCGCTGCTCCCGCTGCTCGCGACCTCGCTGCTAGCGCTCTGGCTGTTCGAGCGGCTGGTGCTGCCGCATATACCGGGTCTCGCCCGATGGCTGGGCGTGCCGATCGGCGCCGCTATGGCATGAATGGATCGGGCGGAGGAGAGTGCCTCCGCCCCGGTCTTCAGGCGAGCCGCGTCATCCAGCCATGGGTGTCCGGCCGCGTGCCGGTCTGGATGCCGACGAGCGTCTCGCGCAGCGCGCGGGCCACTTCACCGCCGTCTCCATTGCCGATGACGAAACCGCCGCTGCGGCTCTTCACTTCGCCGATCGGCGTGATGACGGCTGCGGTGCCGCACGCGAAGCACTCCCGCAGGCGGCCACTCTTCGCGTCCGCTTCCCACTGGTCGATGCTGTAGCGCTCTTCCTTGACGGTATAGCCCGCTTCACCGGCAAGCTGGCGCAGCGTATCGCGCGTCACGCCCGGCAGGATCGATCCGTCCAGTGGGGGAGAAATGATCGTCCCGTCCGTCATCACGAACATGACGTTCATGCCGCCGAGTTCCTCGATCCACTTGCGCTCGACAGCGTCCAGGAACAGCACCTGATCGCAGCCATGGTCGATCCCCTCGGCTTGCGGCAGGAGGCTCGCGGCGTAGTTGCCGCCGCATTTGGCCGAGCCCGTGCCACCGGGAACGGCGCGCACATAATCCTGGCTGACCCACAAAGTGACGGCCGACTTTCCGCCCTTGAAATAGCCGCCCACCGGAGAGGCAATGAGGCAATAGATATATTCCCGAGCCGGGCGGACGCCGAGAAATGCTTCGCTCGCGAACATGAACGGGCGGAGATAAAGTGTGCCCTTGTCCGCGCTGGGCACCCAGTCGCGATCGATGCCGACGAGCTGGCGGATACTATCGATGAAAAGCTCTTCCGGCAGCTCCGGCATCGCAAGCCGGCGCGCGGAGGCATTGAAGCGCGCGGCGTTCGCCTCGGGGCGGAAACTCGCGACCGACCCATCCGGCAGCCTGTAAGCCTTCAGGCCTTCGAAGATCTCCTGCGCATAGTGCAGCACCGCCGCAGCGGGATCGAGCGGGATGGGCTGACGAAGCCCAAGCACTGCATCGTGCCAGCCCTGCCCTTCGGTATAGCGGATCGTCACCATGTGATCCGTAAACACCCGACCAAAGCCGGGGTCTGCCATCAGCGCGGCGCGCTGATCGTCCGATGTCGGGTTAAGCGACGGCAGCACAGTGAAGGCACTCATCAGTCAGACTTCCCGTTTATTTCAAGATTCGGCGCGCGATTAACATGAAATGTCGCGCGTGTCATCCTCAGGTGAATAGCAGCCGCGCTTCAGGGGGGACGCTGGCAAGAAAGCCGATCATCCCGCCAATGGCGATCCGCAGGTCGAACTGCTGGGCCGAAAGCGCCGCCGAGGCAAGTCCGGATTGGCACGCGATCAGCTCGACGCCATCATTCAGCGCTTCGGCGAGCAGATCCGCCAATGCCGGTTCGCCAGCGGCGATCCATGACGCGTCCTCCCGCTGTTCCTCTCCCTGCGTGAGCAGGCGGACGGCCCGGCCCTGCGCGAAGAGGCGGGCAGATCCCCCCAGCGCGATCTCGCACCGTGCCAGCAGGAGCGCGGCGCGCAGGCGCTCGGCGTCATCCGTCGCGACGATCATGGCCAGCGGTCGCCTGCTGCTCATGATGCCGACATCGTCACGCGTCCGCCGTCATGACAGCGCAAGCCGGGCAAGAGGCATCCTTGGGCACATGCATCGACCGGTAGCGCTGGGCCAGCAGGTCCGCGACGAGCAGACGCCCGGTCATCGATTCGCCAAAGGGCACGAGCGCACGGATGACTTCCAGCGCCGCCATCGCGCCGATGACACCGGTGAGCGCACCCAGTACGCCTTCGCTCGAGCAGTCGCGCGCGCCGTCGCCTGGCGCGTCGCCGACAAGGCAGCGATAACAGGGCTGGTCCGCTTTCCATCCCCGCCAGACGCCGATCTGACCTTCGAACTGGCCAACCGCCGCACTGACCAGCGGCACGCGCAGGCACGTTGCAGCGTCCGACACGACGAGACGCGTCGCGAAATTATCGCATCCGTCGAGCACGATATCCGCATCCCGCAGCAGCAGCCGCGCATTGTCGGTATCGATCGCCATGTTGATCGGGATGAGATGACAGTCCGGGTTGAGCCTCGCGACCGCATCGCGCACGACTTCCGCCTTCGCCGCGCCAACATCATGCGTGCCGAACAGGATCTGGCGCTGAAGATTGGAGAGGGAAACATGATCCGGGTCGATGACGCGGATCGTGCCCACGCCGGCCGCTGCCAGATAGGCAATTGCCGGACAGCCAATGCCGCCCGCGCCGACCACCACGACCTGCGCCGAGAGCAGCCGCGCCTGTCCGGCCCCGCCAATCTCCTTCAGCAGCAGATGACGCTGATACCGATCAATCTGGGCATCCGTGAGACTCATGGCATCAATCTAGGCGGCGCGGACGACAAGTCGAGTCAGGCAACGCTCGCTACACCCGTCGAGCCGAAGCCGCCCGTGCCCCGCGCGGTCTCGTCCAGCTCTGTCACTTCGATCAGACTGGCCAATGTAACCGGCGCCAGCACGAGCTGCGCGATGCGGTCACCCCGCGAAATCACGAACGGCTCCGCACCCAGATTGACCAGGATGATCTTCAGCTCACCGCGATAGTCGCTGTCGATCGTGCCGGGCGTATTGGGCAGCGAAATGCCGTGCTTGAGCGCAAGGCCGGAGCGTGGGCGCACCTGGATCTCATAGCCCTCGGGAATCGCGAGCGCGAACCCGGTGGCGACGGCATGGCGACCCATGGGTGGCAGAACCACATCCTCGGCGGAGACCACGTCCATGCCCGCCGCTCCGGCCGTGGCATAAGCAGGCACCGGCAGACCTTCCCCGTGGGACAGGCGCCTGATCCTTACCGGCACCGCTTCACTCGCTAAGGGCATTGGCAATCATCTCCACCAGCCGCGTGGCCACGGCATCCTTTGGCATTTCGCTCCAGCTCTCGACCCCCGCCGCCGTGACGAGATGCACAGCGTTGTGGGTGCCACCCATCACGTCGCCGGACACGTCGTTTGCCACGATCCAGTCGGCGCCTTTCTTCGCAAGCTTCGCCTGCGCGTGAGGAACCACATCGTTGGTCTCCGCAGCGAACCCGATGAGCAGGCCAGGTCGACGAGGCGAGGTAGCGAGGGTCGCCAGAATGTCCGGATTTTCGACAAGCGCCAGCGGCGCAGGCGCACCGGCGCCATCCTTCTTGAGCTTCCGAGGAGCCTCGTCCGCTGCGCGCCAGTCCGCCACGGCCGCGACCATGATCGCCACATCGGCGGGAAGCGCCGCCTTGACTGCGCTGAGCATCTCGCGCGCGGTCTCGACATCGACCCGCGTGACACCGGCAGGTGTCGGCAAGCTGACTGGTCCGGCAACCAACGTCACCTTTGCGCCCGCCTTGGCGGCAGCTTCCGCGATGGCGAAGCCCTGTCTGCCCGATGACCGATTAGCAATGTAGCGCACCGGATCGATCGGCTCGTGCGTCGGCCCCGCGGTGATCAGCACATGCTTGCCCGCGAGGGGCGAAACGCCATCCTCTTCGGCGAAATCCGGCTGGTCAGCCAATGGATCGAGCCCGCGCGGCGCAGCAAGCAGCGCCTTTATCTCCGCAACGACGGCAGGCGGCTCGGGCAATCGGCCCCTCCCCCACTCATTGCAGGCCATCACACCTTCATCCGGCTCCATGACATGAATGCCGTCCGCGCGGAGTTGCGCGAGGTTCCGCTGCGTCGTCTTGTGATGCCACATCCGCACGTTCATCGCAGGCACGGCCAGCACGGGCTTGTCGGTTGCGAGTAGCAGCGTGGTCGCCAGATCGTCAGCAATGCCTGCCGCCATTTTCGCGAGAATGTTGGCCGTCGCGGGCGCGACGACGATCAGGTCGGCCTGACGGCTGAGCTCGATATGG